>ENA-OQIR01000117-OQIR01000117.1-human-gut-metagenome-genome-assembly--contig:-NODE-117-length-35534-cov-3.516056_pt1 | contig 35534 bp, 50 predicted proteins | sample MGYA00242580_ERZ504745 | MGnify/ENA primary metagenome ERZ504745 (study PRJEB26092, sample SAMD00036214) | human gut metagenome | host: Homo sapiens | study: EMG produced TPA metagenomics assembly of...
GAATAAGATACACCCAAATGACCACGAAACAAAATCTCGGCGTGTCGCGCTTATTTCATGGATTTCATAGAGAGATTCACGTTTGCTTCAGCCCCACAAAATCCGAATTCTCACGCGGCGCGTCTGCGGGGAATCTCCTCCGTCGAAACCTTCAGCAGTTTCGGAGTGCCGGAGCCATTGACGGAAGCCTCATCCACCACCACTTCCGACACGCCGGTCATACTTGGCAACTGGAACATCGTATCTTCCAAGGTCTTCTCAATAATCGATCGAAGGCCTCGGGCACCCGTGCCCCTGCGAATCGACGTGGCCGCAATCTGCCTCACTGCGCCTTCGGTAAACGTCAACGTCACCCCATCAATCGCAAACAGCTTCTGATACTGCTTGACCAAAGCGTTTTCCGGTTCGACCAGAATGCGCACCAAATTGTTTTCCGTCAACTCCTCCAGCACGCTCACCACCGGCAATCTGCCGATGAATTCAGGCAATAAGCCGAAATCGGCAAGATCGTCGGCCGATGCCTGGGCAAGCAACTCACGCTTCGGCACCTCGTGATCATGCCAGGCCGCACCAAATCCGCTTTCGCGAGCACCCAGGCGCTGTGCCACAATATCGGCAAGTCCAACGAAAGCACCACCGCAAATGAACAGAATGTCGCGGGTGTCGATCTGCACCGTTTCCATTTCTCGATGTTTGCGTGAACCTTCCACAGGCACGGAAGCTACAGTGCCTTCCAAAATCTTCAGCAGAGCCTGCTGCACGCCTTCACCTGACACATCGCGTGTAATAGACGTGTTTTCGCCGCTTTTGCGCGCTATCTTGTCGATTTCGTCAATGTAGATAATGCCCTGCTGCGCTCGCGCCACATCGCCGTCAGCGGCCTGGATAAGGCGCTGCAGCACAGTTTCCACGTCGTCGCCCACATAACCGGCTTCGGTGAGCGTAGTGGCGTCGGCGATCACGAACGGCACGTTCATGACTTCGCCAGCGTCTGCGCAAGATACGTCTTGCCTACGCCGGTAGGCCCCAGCAGCAGAATATTCGATTTGGCACCTGCACGCCGGCCAACGGATCGTCGTTTTTGCGGGTTGCCCGATCTCTTAATTCCGCGGATTCGCGCATTTCCATGTTGACGCGCTTGTAATGGTTGTATACGGCCACGGAAAGCGTGCGTTTGGCTGAATCCTGCCCAACCACGTAGTTGTCGAGATAGGCGCTGATCTGGGCCGGTTTCGGCAACTGCAACGTGTTCAGCTGGGCGTCCTTGACACGCTCCTCGGAAATGATGTCGACGCATAGCTCGATGCATTCGTCGCAAATGGCCGCACCCGATCCGGTAACGAGCTTGCGTACCTGATTTTCCGTTTTACCGCAGAACGTGCACCGTGACACTTCGTCGTTGTAGCTGACCACTCGTCCCATTCGCACCCCTTTGTTTTGCGTACCTGCCATTGAGCAACCGATGCCATGCAATCGTCATTGAAAAACACAATACCCCTGCCGGCGCCGGCAGGGGTATTGATTTGTGAAGATGCGACTTCAGATGGAACCTCTCATATGCGCCGTTCAGTTACGGTGTTCCAGCACTTCGTCGACGATGCCGTATTCCTTGGCCTCAGGTGCGGTCAGGAAGGTGTCGACTTCGATGTCCTTGCGGATCTTCTCCACATCACGACCGGTATGCTTGGCCAGCGTGTTCTCCAGCCATTCGCGCATACGAAGCATTTCCTTGGCTGAATTTCGATTTCCGTGGCCTTGCCGAAGCCTGATCGATGGCCGGCTGGTGAATGGGCACGCGGGCGTTCGGCAGCATCAGACGCTTGCCCTTGGCACCGGCGGCCAGCAGGATGGCGGCCGCGGAAGCGGCTTGGCCGAGGCACACGGTCTGCACGTCCGGCTTGATGTACTGCATGGTGTCGTAGATGGCGGTCATGGCGTCATGGAACCACCCGGGGAATTGATGTACATCATCACGTCACGGTTCGGATCCTGGCTTTCGAGCACCAGCAGCTGGGCCATGATATCGTCGGCGGACGTGTCGTCGACCTGCACGCCCATGAAGATGATGCGATCCTCGAACAGGCGGGTGTACGGATCCTGCCTCTTGAAACCGTATGGGGTCTTCTCTTCGAACTGCGGCAGAACATAACGATTCTGCGGAGCGAAAGCAGCCTCACGGGCGGCGGCGGCTTGGAATCCGACCACTCCGGCCGGACCTGCAAGTCGTTCCGCGCGGGCTACGAACTGGGATTCTTCGCTTGCCATGTTCACTCTCCCTTGGTGGCGTTCATCGTGTCATGCGTGGAAACGAGCTTGTCCACAAAGCCGTATTCCAGCGCTTCCTGCGCGGTGAACCAGTGGTCGTACTCGTTGTCGCGGTAGATTTCCTCAACCGTGTGGCCGGTCTGCTCAGCCGTCAGCTCGCTCATGGTCTTCTTCATATCCATGATCAGCTCGGCGTTGATACGCACGTCGGTTGCAGTACCGCCGATGCCGCCAGAAGGCTGGTGCATGAGCACGCGGGCGTGAGAGGTCAGGAACCTCTTGCCCTTGGTGCCGGAGCTCAGCAGGAACTGGCCCATGGATGCGCACATACCCAGCCAACGGTCGCCACGTCAGGCTCGATGAGCTGCATGGTGTCGTAAATGGCCATGCCTGCGGTGATGGAACCACCCGGGGAATTGATGTACAGCCAAATATCCTTCTTAGGATCTTCGGCGGCCAGCATCAGCATCTGCGCGCAAATGCGGTTGGCCATCTCATCTTTGACTTCCTCACCCATCCAGATGATGCGGTCCTTCAACAGACGGTTGAAAATCGGATCGGCGGGCCCGGCCGGCATATCTTCGCCGGCCATGACGGGCAGGGGTGCACTGAGGTTGCTCACCTTGTCTCCTTTTCCTATGTTCTCTATAGTTTCACAGCCTACCGCTCGAAGCGACGGGTGATGAAATTGCGCTCACAGTGGAGTCTTCGTGCACCTCGATATGCGTCTTTGAGGGACTGCTTGACGAACCTATTTGACGATGGTGTTGTATTCGGGAACGCCCATATAGTTGTAGTTCACTTCCACGCCTTTGGCCGATGCCGCGGTCACGTTGGTATACCACAAAGGAATCACCGGCATATCCTTCAGCAACACACGTTCGCTCTGCTGATACAGGCTCACGGCCTTGTCCAGATCGGTTTCGGCCGCAGCCTGATCAATCAGCGCATCGAATTCATCGCTCTTGTAATCACCGTTGTTCAAGCCCTTGCCGTCCGCCGCAGAGGAATCGTATGCCTGCACCAGATAGCCTTCCGGATGCGGGTAATCGGATTGCATGCCCGACTTGAACGCCGAATCGATGGTACGCTCCTGAATGGCGCTCCTCAGCTCTTTGGACGTGGCGAATGGGTAACTCTCAGCATCGATACCAAGAGCGTTGCGAATGGAATTGGCCGCAGCCTCCACCCATTCCTTGTCGGTGCCATCGGCGCTGTATGCGATGCGGAACGTTCCGCTCCATGGCGAAATCGCATCCGCCTTCGCCCACAATTCCTTGGCTTTCGCCTCATCGTACGTAAGCACGTCATCAGCGTCGAGATCGGTATCGTATCCTTGATCACGGGAGCGAGGAAATCGGTGGCGGGCGTCACGGTACCGCTGAAAATCGCGTCGGCGATGTTCTCACGATCGATGGCATGCGCGATGGCCTGACGGCGATACCTACCTTCCTCACCTTGGAAATGCTTGAGATTCTGCGAAATCGTAAATGCCGAAAAAGACGGACCGGGCTTGCTGACGGCTGTGATGTTCTTTTCGTTCTGATAGGTTTTCAGCGCGGAGGTAGGAATGGAATCAAGCACGTCAAGATTGCCTGCCAGCAGATCTGAATAGGCCGCGTCAAGGCTTTGATACACCTTGAAATCGATGCCTGCGTTCTTGACTTTGCGCGGTCCCTTGTAGGAGTCGTCTTTTTCAAGAATGATTTCTTCGCCGCTCTTGTACGCCTTCAGCTCGTACGGGCCGTTGCCGATCGGTTTTTGCCCGTATTCCTTGGGGTTTTTGATGACTTCGGACGGCATTGGCAAGAAGGCGATGTCTCCGATTTTGTACAGGAACGCCGAATTCGACGCTTTGAGCCTGACCTTCAGCGTGGTGTCGTCGACCACGGTAAGGCCGGATAGCTGCGCGGTTTTGAGGCCTTCAGCATCCTGCAAATCATCGTAGCCCTGAATGTCTTCGAAAATGGAGCTCCCACCTGCCGTTGGCCGCGTTGGCCGCGAACGACCAGCTTTTCGCATACGTGTCGGCAGTGATCTTCTCACCATTAGAGAAGGTCAAATTCGGCTTGAGCACGATGGTGTATTCGGAAGCGTCATCATTCGGCGTGATCGATTCGGCTTCGACCAGTGTTTCATTGCCTTCCGTGTCGAATGTGACCAGACCGTCGTACAGTTGGCTGACGACCTTCCATCCGGACATATCACTGGTATCGCTTGGCAGCAGACCGTTCGACGGTTCCGTAACGTTGACGCTGACCACCTTATCGGCACTGGCGACTTTGGTTACGGTATCTTTCGTTTCCACGGATCCGCAGCCCGCAAGCAGCGCGACGATGGAAAGCGCTGCCGTGATTGGCTTGAGCAGGCCGGTGGTAATGCTGCCATGCGGACGTTGGTTGTTCATTGCTGTCCTCTCGATAAATGGTAGAGACAGCATAGCAAGCCGGCATTTCCTGACGAAGCGCTTTCCTCACATTACGCTACAGGCTTTTTCTATAGCCGGTTATTTCCGTTTTGCGCCGATTCGGAACGCCGCAATCAGGCAGCAGATGGCTATGGAGACGATGACAATCATCGTGGCGAACGTCCAACTTCCGCCGACAGCTGTGGCATGACGGAACGCATCACTGCCCTCTTCGCCTGAACCGGCCTGGGCCACCGACAGAATCGTGGAGAAGAGCGCCGTGCCAGCGGCACCACCAAACTGCAGGCAGGTGTTGAACACCGCATTGCCGTCCGGCATGAACTGAGGCGCGATATTGCGTAACGCATTGGTCATGATATTGGAAAAACCAAGCGAATAGCCAAGTCCGAAAATGAAATAGAAACCGGCAAGCATGACGGATGTCAGTCGCATGGAAAATACCAGCAACAGAATCGGCCCGCAAATCGCGGCGAAAAACGCGACGAGAATCGGACGCACCGGTCCGAAACGGTCATACAGCATACCGCCAACCGGTGCGAAGAACGCACCGATCAAAGCGCCGGGCAACACCAAAGCACCGGCGAGGAACGCGCTGGTGCCCAACGAAAGCTGCGCCACATTGGTGATCACATAGCCAAAACCAATGCCGACGATCGGCAGCAGCATATAGGCGACCAAATGCAACAACACCATCGGATCACGTAGCCATCCCAAACGAATCAGCGGCGAGAACGAACGCTTCGACGACCAGCCGAAGAACAACAGCGAACCCAACCCAACTATCAGACTCACCACGGCGAACACCGCCGACACCGTGGCGCTACTGCCGGCAACCGCAGCGCTGACCGCAACACCAGCCTGATTCAGGAACATCACCAATCCGCACAGCGCAAGCACAATCGAAACAAACTGCAACGGATTGAGACGCGCTTCTTCCGTCGGACGATGCTGTTCGATGCATTTCAAACCGACAGGCAGCGAAATCAGCAGAATAACCGGAATGACGATTACGAAAATCGCACGCCATGGCAGAATACTCGACACCGCGCCGCCCACGGTCGGTCCAATTGCCGGAGCCACAGTAATGACCAGCGAGCCAACGCCCATCAATCGTCCGACCTTGCTCTTTGGCGACTGCTCAAGAATGATGTTGATCATCAGCGGCGTGGCCACACCGGAACCCATGCCTTGAATCACGCGGGCAGTGAGGATGACCGGGAACGCATGGCCGACGATCATGATCAACGAACCGAGCACCGCAAGCGACACCGCGGCAAGGAACAGCGTGCGATGCTTGAACCGACGGTTGAGGTACGACGACAACGGCATGGTTGCGGCCACCACCAGCAGATAGATGGTGGTGATCCATTGCACAGTTGCGGTATCGACGTTAAATTCCCGCATAAGTTGCGGGAACAGTACGTCATGACGGTTTCGGTGAGAATGCCAATGAAGGCGAGGGAGCCGACCGCCACAATCGCTCCGATGAGTTTGCCGGGGATGCGTTCGTCTGGCATTTTTCTGACGTTTTCGCTACTGTTTCGACTGATATGGCTGGTGGTTTCGAGCGTTGTATTCCGTTCTTGCATAATCACTTTCCGCGCACTTTTTCCTGCGGCCATGTGCGACGCCGCGATTGACGCATGGGCCTTGCTCATAGCAAGCAGGCATCAACCCCAACGAAGAATTTTAGCGGACCCCTAGTCCAACGGCAACGAAGAATGAGAACTGACACCACACTAGGCTCGATCAGAGTCACCGGTTTGACCACCATCCTTCTCATGCAGGATTTTGCGAATTTTCTCCAATCTCGGTTTGATCTCATGCTCGTAACCGCGATCGTTCGGATGGTAATATTCCCGCCCTACCAGCTCGTCCGGCATGTATTGCTGCGGAGCTACGGCACCTGGCCAATCATGGGCATAGCGATACCCCTCATGATTTCCCCAACTTTTCATCAAGCGGTCGGCGCGTTCCTCAAATGCAATGGCACTTGGCCGATCAGTCCCGCGTCCACATCGGCGAGCGCGCTGTTGATGGCGTTGTAGCTGGCGTTCGACTTCGGAGCGGTGGCAACGGCGAGCGCGGCTTCCGCGAGAATGATGCGCGCCTCGGGCATGCCGATCATGGCCACGGCTTGTGCCGCCGCGACGGTGACCTGCAGTATCTGCGGAGCCGCCATACCGACTTCCTCGGAAGCTGCGATCATAATGCGCCGTGCATGAATCGCGGATCCTCGCCCGCGCGCAACATCCGTGCCAGGTAGTGCATGGTGGCGTCGGGATCGGATCCACGCATGGATTTGATGAATGCGGAGATGACGTCGTAATGGTCGTCGCCGTCTTTGTCATAGCGCACGGTGGCCACATCCATGACCTGCGACACCACGTCAGACGTGATGACAGGCCGTTTCGCGCCTTTTTGCGCGCTTGGTCTCCGGTGAGCAGCGCCCCTGCGGCCGCTTCGAGGATCGTCAATGTTTTTCGTGCGTCACCTCCGGCCATGCGCACGATTTCGTCGATGGCCTCATCGTTGATTTTGATTTCATTATTAAGCCCGTGCTCACTTTCCACAGCCCGATTGATGAGCGTTTTCAAATCGTCGGGTTCCAGCGATTCGAGTTTGACAACCACGGATCGGCTCAACAACGGTTTGATGACGGAAAAGCTTGGATTTTCGTGGTGGCCGCAATGAAGGTGACGTCACGGTTTTCCACGCTTGGCAGCAATGCGTCCTGCTGCGATTTGGAGAACCGGTGCACCTCGTCGATGAACAGTACCGTTTCCTTGCCTTCCGAGACAAGACGGTCATGGGCGCGTCTGAGCACGTCCCGCACGTCCTTGACGCCGGAGGTGACTGCGGAAAGCTCTTCGAAGACTCGACCGGATTGTTTGGCCACAATATAGGCGAGCGTGGTTTTGCCGACCCCTGGAGGTCCGAACAGAATAATGGAGCTCGGTGCCGTCAGCGAGCCTTTGGACGCCGGATTGGCGAGCCTGCGCAGAGGAGAGCCCTGCCCTAACACCCGCGACTGACCCACCACTTCGTCCACGCTCGACGGACGCATACGCACGGCCAGCGGACGCGTCATGTCTTCGGGAGCGTCCATCGCGCCAAACAAATCCTCAGTCATAACTTCTACTGTACCGCAACATACGCAATAATTCGAACACACGTTCGACGTTCGAGTTCATGCCAGACGGTAGACTGGCAATCATGGCTGACGATATGAATTACGGTTCTTTGGGCGCGTTGGCGCCGAGTTGGAGCGATGGCGAGCGCAACATCGACACGGACGAGATCTACGAGCGCTTTTTCGAGTGGGTGGCGGACATCAAAGGCGTTGAGCGTGGCCCCATCAGGAAGAGGCCATCATGGACCTGCTCGCGGGCGACCATGTCATTTTGAACACACCCACCGGCTCCGGCAAATCACTGGTGGCGTTGGGCATGCATTTCGCGGCGCTGTGCACGGGCCGTCGCTCGTATTACACGGCTCCGATCAAGGCGTTAGTGTCTGAGAAGTTCTTTGATCTGGTGGAGGTGTTCGGCCGTGAGAACGTCGGCATGATCACCGGAGACACGCACATCAACGCCGATGCTCCGATCATCTGCTGCACTGCGGAGATTCTCGCGAACCAGGCATTGCGTGAGGGCCGTCATGCCGATGTCGGCTGTGTGGCGATGGACGAATTCCATTACTATGGCGATGCGGAGCGCGGTTGGGCTTGGCAGGTTCCGCTGCTGACGTTGCCGAACACGCAGTTTTTGCTGATGAGCGCCACATTGGGCAACGTCGATGCGATCGCCGACAAACTGGAGGATATGACGGATACGGACGTCGACATCATCGCCAATGCGCCGCGCCCGGTGCCGTTGACGTACGAGTACACGCTCGACCCGTTGGAGAAGACCGTCGAACTGGCGTTCGGCAGAGGCGAAACACCGATTTATGTGGTGCATTTCTCCCAAGACGCCGCATTGGAGACGGCGAACGCCTGGCAAGCACGGGCGTGTCCAGCAAGGAACAACGTGCCGCCATTGCGGAGGCGATCAAGGGCACGAAGTTCACCACCGCATTCGGCAAGATTTTGCAACGTCTGTTGCGCACCGGAGTCGGCATTCACCATGCGGGTATGCTCCCCCGCTATCGTCGTCTGGTCGAGCAGCTCGCCCAGCAGGGTCTGTTGCCGGTGATCTGCGGCACAGATACGTTGGGCGTCGGCATCAACGTGCCCATCCATTCCGTGGTGCTGACCGCATTGACCAAGTTCGACGGCACGAAAATGCGCAAACTGCGGGCCCGAGAATTCCATCAGATCGCAGGACGTGCGGGCCGTATGGGCTTCGACACGGAAGGTTGGTCATCGCCGAAGGACCGGAATTCGAAATCGAGAACGCCAAGGCTCTCGCCAAGGCAGGCAACGACCCGAAGAAACTCAAGAAAGTCAAGCGCAAGAAGGCGCCGGAAGGTTTTGTCACGTGGAATGAGAACACGTTCGACAAGCTGATCGACGCGGCCCCTGAAACTTTGGTGCCACATATGAAGGTCACGCATTCCATGGTGTTGAACGAAGTGGCGCAGGGCGGCGACGCACGCTACCGCATCGATCGCCTGATCGACGATTCGGCGCAGACTCCGGAACAGAAGGAGCGTCTTCATGATCGTGCCGACGAGATCTTCCAAACGCTGTTCGACACGAATGTGATCGAAACAGAAGACCGCGACGATGGCGGCAAGGACTATTTCATGACCGTCGACATGCCGGATGATTTCGCACTTGACCAACCGTTGAGCCCGTTCCTGCTGGCCGCGTTGGAACTGCTTGATCCGGAATCGGAAAGTTACGCGCTTGACGTGATTTCCATGGTGGAAGCCACGTTGGAGGACCCGAAGCAGGTGTTGCGCGCGCAGGAACGTCAAGCTCGCGATGCGGCGATGATTCGCATGAAGGAAGATGGCCTCGACTATGACGAGCGCATGGACCGCTTGCAGGAAATCACCTATCCGAAACCACTGGAAGACATGCTTCAAGCGGCGTTCGACGAGTACCGCCATGATGTGCCTTGGGCCAACGATTACTGGTTGAGCCCGAAATCGGTGATCCGGGACATGGTCGAAACGGCCTCCGATTTCACTGGTTACATCTCGCGCTACAACATCGCCCGCTCCGAAGGCACGCTGCTGCGCTATCTATCTGACGCATATCGCACGCTGGCACGTACCGTTCCTTTGGAGAAGCGTAACGAACAGTTACGGGACATCATCTCCTGGCTGCGCGTTGTGGTTCGTTCCATCGACTCCTCGCTGGTCGACGAGTGGGAGAACGCAGGAGCCGGCACCGACGCTTCCGAAGCCGCCGCGAACCTGGCCGCGCCCGGTGCGAAGCAGGCCGTGGTGGAAGATCGTCGAGGCCTCACCGTGCTCGTACGCAATGCCATGTTCCGCCGCGTACAGCTTATGGATCTCGACAAGCCCGATGAACTTGGCGCGCTTGACAAAGACTGGGGTTATGGCGTGCACGAATGGGAGGATGCGCTCGACGACTTCTACGATGAACACGAATACGTCAACACGGATGCGAAAGCCCGTAGCGGCGAGCTGTTCATCCTCGACGATTCCAAGGAGAACAGCGAACACAGCTGGAAAGTGCGTCAGATCATCGACGATTCCGATGGCGACCATGATTGGGCCATCACCGGAACCGTCGATCTGGATACCACACAGTCGAGCGGCGAAGTCGTGTTCTTCGACTACAGCGTTTCCAACTGACGTCGCATTTCGTCGGCATCGACTTCCAAGGGCGGCCAGATCATGTTCATGTTCTTCAATACGTTGCGGAGCAGTTCGGACACGACCGCCCTTGAATACCAACGATTGTCGGCAGGCACCAAGTACCAGGCGCCTGCTCGGTGCTCGTACGTGAGAACACGTCCTGCCATGCTGCCATGTAGTCGTCCCAACGGCACGCGCTTCAAGGTCGCTGGGTCGAACTTCCAATATTTGGTCGGATCTTCCAGCCTGCCGAGGAAATGCTCCTTCTGCTCTTCTTTGCTCACCACAAGGAATATTTTGATGATGGAGCATCCGTCCGCAACCAATTGCGATTCAAATCGGTTGATTTCGTCATATCGTGCCTGCCATACCTCCTCCGGATATGTTTTGTAAATGCGTGGCATGACGATATCTTCATATTGCGATCTATCGAAAATGGAGATCCAACCATTCTGCGGCAGTTCCCGTTTGATGCGCCACAAATAATCATGGTCTTTTTCCTCGCCTGTGGGAGCACCGAAACCGTGATAATGCATTCCCATCGGATCACCTTGCTGAACACGTGACGTACGATGCCGCCCTTGCCGGATGCATCCATGCCTTGCAGAATAATCAGCAGACGACGGCGGGATCCCTTCACGCCATTGGCGTACATCAGCCGCTGATATCGTGCGATTTCGGAAGACTGATCGTAATGAACCGTTCCGCATCGTCTTTGTTGCCGTCAAAGCCCGGCGTGGAATCGCCGTCGATTCCAGCGACCCTCGTATCGTGGTGGAATCGTAGCAGCTGACCGGGAGGCAACGTCCATACGGAGCTGAGCAATTCGCTCGCCTTGGCGACGTTCGCGAGCCCCTCGGCGACGGAACTGCAGTTCTCCCCCTTCTCAAGCCTGTCCTCAACCTTGTTCAACGTCTTCGCAATGGACGATATCTTCACATCCTTGTCTTTGTCTGACACGTCAAGCCTCCTTGCTTACCCCCTATAATAAGCGATGCGGCGATTGGATCATGGCATCGCCACGCCCAATCGCCGCATCCTGCTTTTCTTACGTTTTGCCTGACTTCTTTCACACAATAGGGCGCTGATTCCTCGCTCTCTGCAAAAAATCAGCGCCCTATCGGTCTTCGCAGATCAGATGACGTCACTGCTTGGGCTTATCGCCCTTTGACTTGTCGGACTTCGGCTTGTCGAATCTTAGCTTGTCCTGCTTGGACGTCTCTTTGATCGGTCTGCCGTTCTTGTCGAACTCGACCTGGCTTTCCGGATGCGTCTCGTCGAATCCCTGAACGTAGCGGGTCTGACGCCAATGGCGAATCGACGCGTTGGAACCACGATGATGCACATGATACAGGCGCTGGGCGCCGCCAAGCGGCACACCTTCCTTGGCCACGGCGATCTGATTCACATTCGACGGATCCATAATGGCAATCGGCGCGACCGGTTCCGGTTCGGCAGGTGCCGCGGTGTGCTTCTGCATACGTTCCGGCAGCCATTCCGCAAGTCGGCTCAGCAGCAACATGCGATGAAGTAGATGACGGCGGCAACAACCAGCGTCTGCAGAATATTGAAGTACATCGAACCAAGTCGGCGTGATTCCTGCAACAGATCGGTATACATGATGATCGAGCCAAGGGCGGTATCCTTCAGCACCACCACCAACTGCGTCACAGCGGCAGGAAGCATGGCGTAGATGGCCTGCGGCACTTCAACTTCCATCAGCGACTGCGTGCGAGTCAGACCCAAGGCGAGCGACGCCTCACGCTGACCGTTCGGCAGGTTGCCGACGCCGGAACGAACGAGCTCAGCCACCACGGAACCGTTGTAGATCACCAGCGCGAGCACCACAGCCCAATATGCCGGGCTTGCCATGCCGGCAAAAGCGAACCAACGCCAGAAGAAGATCATGAGCAACAGCACAGGGACTGCGCGCGCGAACTCAACGACGGCACCGGAAATCGCACGAATCACGATGTTCGGAAGCAGACGGCCGATGCCGAACAGCAAACCGAACAGCACCGCGCCAATCACGGCCAAAACGGAGGCGCGAATCGTGGCCCACAATCCCGGAAGGTAGAAGTCGGTCCACGCTTCGGCATCAAGAGCCGGCTTCCACAGTTCCCAGCTCAGCTGGTTTTCGCCATCCGGCGGATTGTGCAATCTCATAAGAATCAACACAACCACGATGCAAAGGCGATGCCTGCGATCCAATTGACGATACGAATGGTTTTGCGGCTCTTAGGACCAGGCTGGTCGAACAGCACCGCGCTTTCATTGCTTGCCATGGTGCGTCACCTCCTCACCGCAAGCTTGTTGGACAGATACGTGGTCAGCATGCCGATCGGAATGATCAGAATCACATAACCGAACGCGAAGATAAGGAAGATCGGAATAATCACGTCGGAACGGTATTCGATCATTTCGCTCATCAACGACGAGGTTTCGGTGGCGACGGATGCCGCGGCCGCAACCGTGGAATTCTTCAGCAATGCGATGAGCGTATTGCCCAACGGTGCCACGGAGCCGCGGAATGCCTGCGGCAGAATGATCTGGGTGGCGGACTGCATGAAGTTCAATCCCAATGCGCGACAGGCTTCAGCCTGACCGAGAGGCACCGTGTTGATGCCGGATCGGAGCGATTCGCACACGAAAGCCGCCGTATACAGCTCAAGCCGGTGACGGCCAGCCAGAAGAAGTTCGTGGCGAATGTGTCGGAGAAGCTGAGCTTCAACTGCGCATAGGCGCCCAGCACCATGAACACCATGATGATGGTCAACGGCAGGTTCTTGAACAACTCGACATAAGCGCCCGATACCACACGCAACGATGCAACCGGAGAAATGCGCATCATCACGAGGATGACGCCAAGAATCGTGGAGAACAACGCCGACCACAAGGTCAGTTCGATGTTCACCAAGAACGCAGCCGGCACATTGTACTGGCTGAACAATGAGATGAGCGCTTCCATTACTTCTCCCCCTCAGCCGGCTCCGGCGGATTGTACTTCGCGTTCGGCGTGTATGCGGTGCCCTTCGTGTTGTCGGAGATGGCACGCTTCCAAGAACCATCCTGAATCATATCGGCGATGGCGTTGTCGATCCGGGTGGCCAGCTTCGTATCGCCCTTCTTGATGCCGACGCCGTAATACTCCTGGGTGAACGGCTTGCCGACCACACGCAGACGGCCACGCGAAGCGGAGGCAAGACCTGCCAGAATAATATCGTCGGTGGTCACCGCATCAACGATGCCCGAGAACAGTGCAGTAGCGCATTCCGCGTAACCCGGCTGCTCCATGAGCTGCACTTCGTTGGCGAACTTCTCCTTGACGGTAACCGCGGAAGTTGAACCGGTCACGGAGCACAGACGCTTGCCGTTAAGATCCTCCGGACCCTTGATGGAGGTTTCATCCTTGCGAACCAGCAGATCCTGACCCGCAACGAAGTACGGTCCCGCGAAGGAAACAACCTTCTTACGCTCGTCAGTGATGGAATACGTTGCAACGATGAAATCGACATCGCCATTCTGCAGCATGGCCTCACGCTGCTTCGACGGCGCCTCCTTCCACACGATCTGGTCTTCGGAATAGCCAAGCTTCTTGGCGATGTACTTGGCCACATCCACATCGAAGCCAACATAGGTGCCGGACTTCTTGAAGCCCAGACCAGGCTGGTCGAATTTGATGCCGACGCGAATCTTGCCATCGGCATCGTCCGCACCACATGCGGACACTGCGAACACGCACGCAAACGCGCAGAAGGCCGCCATAGCCCTGCGCAGCATACGCTTCGCCCTCATAGAAAGTTTCATATCGAAAATCCTTCTTCTGTCTTATTCCCGTCAGTCATTTCAGTGGGTGAGAATCTTCGACAGGAAGTCCTTGGCACGATCGGTCTTCGGATTTTCAAAGAAGTCCTCCGGCGTGCTCTGCTCAAGAATCTGGCCGTCGGCATGAACACAACCTTGTCGGCCACCTTGCGCGCGAAGCCCATCTCGTGGGTCACGCACAGCATGGTCATACCTTCATGAGCCAGCTCCACCATGACGTCAAGCACTTCATTGACCATTTCCGGATCAAGCGCGGACGTCGGCTCATCGAACAACATGACCTTCGGCTGCATGGCAAGCGCTCGGGCGATAGCGACACGCTGCTGCTGACCGCCGGAAAGCTGCGATGGCATCTTGGAAGCCTGCGAAGCCACTCCCACTCGGGAGAGCAGGTCCATGGCGAGACCCTCGGCCGCCTTCTTATCCATGTGGCGCACCTTGATCGGCGCAAGCGTCACATTCTCAAGAATTGTCTTGTTGGCGAACAGGTTGAACGACTGGAACACCATACCGACCTCGGCACGCAGGCTGGCGAGCTCCTTGCCTTCCTGGGGCAATGGCTTTCCATCAATGCGAATATCACCGGAATCAATGGTTTCCAAACGGTTGATGGTGCGGCACATCGTGGACTTGCCGGAACCGGATGGGCCGACGATGACCAGCACCTCGCCCTTCTTGACGGTGAGGTTGATGTCCTTGAGCACATGCAAGTCACCGTAGTGCTTTTCAACGTGGGTCAATTCGACCAGCGGTCGGCCGCTGTCTTCCGCACCCGGCATGATTGGGCGCGTCTCTTGTGTTTCTTTGATATCTGTCATATGGGCAGTATATGGAAGACATGTTTCCGCGGCTGTTACCACCCCTGACATGCTCAGAATATGAGACAGCGTTATCGGACGCAATGCTGATATCTCACGCACCATGATGGCAGCTACCACAATCGCGGCAATTCGATAGCCAGCACGGCTATTACGAACAATACGGCCACCGCACCGAACACCACTCGTTCGGAAACCTTGGATTTGAAACCGTCCGCAACGCGGCGCCACATATCACCAATACTCATGCATTCCAGCGTAGGAACGCCAAGCAACGAGAATGAGCAAGACAGGCGAACGCAAGATGAATTTCATCCTACATTCGCCTGTCTTTTACATGCAGATTCGTATGCGAACCTTTTACGATGGCACGTCCATCACGTTACCACCGTAATCCGCATGCCACCCTGTCAAAACCGTCAGAGCACTTTGGAAAGGAATGCCTTCAAACGCTCGCTCTTCGGATGGTTGAAGATCTCATCCGGAGTGCCTTCCTCTTCGATCACGCCCGCATCCGTAAAGATCACACGGGTGGCCACTTCGCGGGCGAAACCCATCTCATGGGTCACCAGCACCATGGTCATTCCCTCTTCGGCTAGTTCACGAATGACTTCGAGCACATCTCCGACCATTTCCGGGTCGAGCGCCGATGTGGCCTCGTCGAACAGCATGACTTTCGGACGCATGGCCAAGGAGCGAGCGATGGCCACACGCTGCTTTTGACCGCCTGACAACGATTTCGGCATAGCATCGGCCTTTTCGGCCAATCCCACGGTTTTCAGCAATGCCATCGCATGTTCTCGTGCCTGCTCGTCGGTTTTCTTGTGCACCAGTTTCGGCGCGAGAGTGATGTTGTCGATCACGCTCATGTTGTTGAACAGGTTGAAATGCTGGAACACCATGCCAACCTGCTCACGCACCTGGTCGATGTTCACGTGCGGATCGCCCAAATCATGGCCGTTGACCACAATCTGGCCGCTGGAAGCCTGTTCGAGTCCATTCAGGCAACGCAATATGGTGGATTTACCGGCACCGGACGGTCCGATGATGCAAATTACCTCGCCCTTGCGTACCGTAAGATCGACGCCTTTGATGACTTCTGTATGACCATATTTTTTATGCAGATTCTTGACGTCGATGATCACTTCGCCATCATTGTTGCCGTGATTGCCGTTCTCGCTCATCGATTCACCTTCCTGTCAACGATATTGGCCAGCCATGTGAGGATGGTGATGGCCACGAAGTACATCACACCGACGATCAGCAACGTTTCGGTGACGCGGAAGTTCGCCGCATACAATTGCTGCGCCTGGTACAGCAATTCACCGAAGCCGATGGCCAGCAGCAGCGAGGAATCCTTGATCATAATGACCAGCTGGTTGATGATCGACGGCATGGCGATCGCAGTGGCCTGAGGCATGATCACGCGCGCCATGGCCTGATGATGGTTGAGGCCAAGAGAACGTGCGCCCTCCATCTGACCAGAGTCAACGGACTGCACGGCGCCACGCACGATTTCCGCCAGATATGCGCCGGAATTGAGCGACAGCGTCAACGCGCCCGCAACCCAAATGTTCACACTGTGTCCGATCAGCTGCGGCACACCAAAATAGAAGAAGAACGCCCATACCAGAATCGGCGTACCGCGAAACACTGCAATGTAAACCTTAGCTATGCCTTCCAGAATCTTGTTTTCGGACACCTTCATCAAGCCAAAAGCGACACCCAGTACCAGCGCGATCACAAACGACAGCAAGGTGATCAGCAACGTGTTCTTCAGACCGGTCAGCAAAGCCGGCATCGACTGTTTGACAAGACCAAAGAAACCGACCTTCTTCTGAGCCGTGCCATCGGCACCATTATCGGTGACCTTGCCGGAAATCGCCTCGACTTGTTCCTTCGCGCCGCTTCGCCCAGATATTGCGCGACGATCGTCTCGTATTTGCCTGAAGCGATGAGCTTGTTCAAACCATCGTCGATGGCGGCCAGAAGATCAGCGTTCTTGCCCTTGTTCACGGCCATGCCATATTCGCCATGCGGCACTTTCGGGGTCACGATCTTCAAACCGTTATTTTGGGAAACACCGTAGGCAAGCACCGGATAGTCGTCAAATACCGCGTCCGCATTACCGGATTTGACCATCTCGTACATGGTTGACGACTGGTCCACGGAAGTCACGGTGTAGCCATACTCGTTCGCATGCTGCTTGGCGTAGGATTCGCCTTCCGAACCGGTTTTCGCAACAACGGTTTTACCATCAAGATCCTTGTAGCTGGTAATACTATCGTTGTTTTCAGCGATGGCCATTTGAATGCCGGACTGGAAGTAAGGATTGGAAAATCGTAAGTCGCCTTGCGTTCGTCGGTGATTGACATGCCTGCGATCACCACATCCACCTGATTGGAACTCAAAGCCTGCAATGCCGCATTGAAACCCAATGATTGGATGGTGACTTCGAATCCTTCTTCTTGGGCGATGGCACGAATCAGTTCCATATCGATACCGGTCATCTTGCCGTTCTCCCGATATTCGAACGGTGCGAACGTGGTATCAGTACCAACCGCGTAGGTTTTGCCCTTGACTGCGGAGGGATCTCCGACTTCGGCGGCGTTAGCACTGGCTGGGGATGCGACGAGTGCACTCACTGCCACAATCAGTATCATCGCCAACGCGAGAAGTCGCATCCAGACACCATGAAAATCATGTTTTTCCAACGATTGCTTCAAATTCATACTACAGATTCAGTTCTTTCTCATAATATTTCAGATACTCATCTTTGCTCCACCATACCGGCAGCAAGAGAAAATAGACAACGCAAACAATAAAAACAGGCTGTCCTTGCACGGTCTCTCATGCAAAGACAGCCTGTCATCTCAAAGCGAAAACGCTATCAGTCTTCGTCTTCTTCCGGATCATAATCAACGCCGGTTTCCGCACGCTGTTCGTCGGAGATCGGAGCCGGAGCGCCGGTCAGCGGATCACGACCGCCGCCAGCCTTCGGGAAGGCGATGACGTCGCGGATGGAGTCAGCACCAGCCAGGATAGCGGCGGTACGATCCCAACCGAGAGCGATGCCAGCGTGCGGCGGAGCACCGTACTTGAAGGCTTCAAGCAGGAAGCCGAACTTGTCGGCAGCCTCTTCAGGGTGATGCCCAGCACATCGAGCACACGATCCTGAATGTCATCACGGTGGATACGCACGGAACCGCCGCCCATTTCGTTACCGTTGCACACGATGTCGTAGGAATCGGACATGGCGTGTTCCGGATCCTTGTCGAAGGTGTCGATCCAATCCTTGGACGGCATGGTGAACGGGTGGTGCATGGAGGTCCACTTGGAGTGGCCGACCGCCACATCGTCATCATCCGGATCGTCGGCGGCCTTGAACAGCGGGAAGTCCACAACCCAGGTGAACGCGAAATCGTCGGGCTTGAGCAGACCGGCACGATCAGCCAATTCCACGCGCACGGCACCCAGCAGCTCCTGAGCGGAGGTGCGGCGGCCTGCGGCGAAGAACACGGCATCGCCGTCTTCCGCGCCAACGGCTTCCTTCAGCCAGCGCGTTCCTCTTCAGACAGGTTTTTGGCAACAGGTCCCTTGAGCTCGCCGTTCTCAGCGAACACCACGTAGCAAGGCCCTTGGCGCCACGCTGCTTGGCCCAATCCTGCCAAGCGTCGAACTGGCGGCGAGGCGTGGCTGCACCACCCTTGAAGAGCACCGCGCCGACGTACGGAGCCTGGAACACGCGGAACGGAGTGTTCTTGAAGTAGTCAGTCAGCTCGATCAGTGGATTGCCGAAACGCAAATCCGGCTTGTCGGAGCCGTACTTATCCATGCTTCCTGCCAAGTGATGCGCTGAATCGGCAGCTGGATCTCATAGCCTGCAGACTTCCAAATGGCAGCGATGACCTTTTCGGCCATGGCCATCACATCTTCCTGATCCACGAATGCCATTTCCATATCAAGCTGGGTGAACTCCGGCTGTCGGTCGGCACGGAAATCCTCATCACGGTAGCAACGCGCCAGCTGGTAGTAGCGTTCCACGCCAGAGACCATGAGCAGCTGCTTGAGCAACTGCGGGGACTGCGGCAATGCGTACCAGGAACCCGGCACCAAACGGGCCGGCACCACGAAATCGCGGGCGCTTCCGGCGTGGACTTGATCATGGTCGGAGTTTCGACCTCTTCGAAGCCCATCTCCTCCAGAGCGTGGCGTGCGGCCTTCGACATCTGGGAACGCAACTTCAGATTGCGCTGCATGGACGGACGACGCAGATCGAGATAACGGTACTTGAGACGAACTTCCTCACCCGGCAGCTTGTTCTCGGACTCGTTCTCCAAAGCGGTGGACACCTGGAACGGCAGCGCATCGGACTTAGCAAGCACCTCGATGCTTTCGGCAACGACCTCGATCTTGCCGGTGGCAGATGATCGTTCTCATTGCCGTCCGGACGCAGGCGGACCTCGCCTACAACCTGAATCACAAACTCGGAACGCAGCGGACGTGCCATGTCCTCGTCATAAATGACAACCTGCACCAAACCGGTGTTGTCGCGAAGATCGATGAAGGCCACGCCGCCGTGGTCGCGACGACGATCAACCCAACCGGAGAGCGTCACCTTCTGACCGACGAGTTCCTCGGTCACTTCGGTTGCATGATGTGTTCTATAAGCCGTCTGGCTCATGCTTCCCCTATTCCTTATTCTCTTGATTGAAGTCTTGCGATTTCAGGCTTCTACAGTAACGGTTTGCTGGGCATACACAGTATCCGGCTCCCAAGACTGTGCGTCGGCCGGCTGCTGGTCGCCTGTGATAATGTTCTTGACTTCGTCCGAAGCGTCTTGCGCGGACTCGTCTGCAGGGAACCACACGTACGGAATGCCGAGCTTGTCGGCATACTTGATCTGCTTGCCGAGCTTGGCCGCGGTCGGAGCCACGTCAGCGGCGATGCCACGGGCACGCAGCTGGTTGGCGATCAGGTTGGACGCGGAACGGTCCTCCTCGTTCCACACGGCCACGAGCACAGAAGCCGGGGACACACGATTCGCGTGGGCACCGGCGGTGTGCAGCATATACGAAACCAAGCGAGACAGGCCAATGGACAGGCCCACACCCGGGTACTTCTTGCTGCCTTGCGATGCGAGGTTGTCGTAACGACCTCCGGAGCAGATAGATCCGAGCGAGGCTGCACCGTCAAGGAACGTCTCATACACGGAACCGGTATAATAATCCAAGCCGCGGGCGATCTTCAGATCCGCAATCACGGAGCCGGCGAATACGAGCGGCCTCGTCAACAATCATCGCCAACGTGTCAAGACCCTGACGTGCGAGCGCATACGCCTCGGAATCATTGGCGATGTCGTGCTTCTCGCACAACGCGTCGAACTTGCTGGACAGCTCCGCACCATCGGCGGCGGTAAGCTCCGCGAGCTCAAGGCACGCACGAGCCTGATTCTCGTTGGCTCCGCAACCTTCCACCAGCAACTTGGCCACTTCGTCGGCACCGATTTTGTCGAGCTTGTCGATCTCACGAAGCACGCCTTCGATGTCGTTCAGGCCCAAACCACGGTAGAAACCTTCGGAGAGCTTGCGGTTGTTCGCGTGCACGGTGGCCTTCGGCAGACCGAACTCGCGCAGACGTTCCAAAGCCGATACCATGACCAGCGGCAACTCAACCTCATAATGATCCGGTAGATCACCATTGCCGATCACATCGATATCGGCCTGCACGAACTCGCGGAAACGACCTTCCTGAGGACGTTCGCCACGCCAGACCTTCTGAATCTGCCAACGCTTAAACGGGAACGCCAAATCACCCGAATGCTCAACGACATAACGGCTCAGCGGAACAGTCAAATCAAAATGCAGACCAAGGCGATCTTCAATCGGAGTGTCGGACTCATGACCGACCTCCTGAAGACGGCTCAGCAAGTAAATCTCTTTACTGGTCTCGCCTTTTTTGAGCAGGCTCGAACCCTGCTCAACCGCACGAGTTTCAATGCCTATGAAGCCATTGAGCTCGAATACTTCACGGAGCGTGTCGATAACACGCTGCTCCACAACACGTTCAGAGGGGAGCCACTCTGGAAATCCTGAAATAGATGCGCCTTTTGCCACGATTCCCTATAATAAATGAGGTTGCGGAAAATGCATCGCGTTTTTCAGGCTTTGGAAGCACGTTCGCATGATTCGCATCCCCTGCACTACATGAAGCTTACTTAAAGGAGCTGGCCATGGCCGACGAGAATGTCACCGCGTCCGAGAACATTAATGAAACCACCGAGCAGGCGACGACGCCCGCAGTCAAGGCCAGCAAACCGGCCGTTCCGAGCCCTGCTTCAATGAAGCCGCACGCTCCGAGCCTGCGGCCTTCGCCAAGAAGGCTCCGCAGCACACCGCCCCGGCGGCAGCGTCCACCGGATTCTCCGATGCTGATGTAAAGGCCGCCGAAGCGTTCGGCCGTGTCGCCGATGATGGCACCGTGTTCGTCAAGGACGGCGAAGAAGAACGCGAGTCGGCCAGTTCCCTGACGTCTCCAAGGAAGAGGCGCTGGCCCTGTATGCCCGCCGTTACCTTGATCTGAAGGCCAAGCTGGACCTGTTCGCCAACAAACTCAAGTCCAATGGTGTGAAGTCTCGCGAAATCGACGAAACCATCAAGGCGTTGTCCGAGGAAACCGAACAGCCGGCAGTGGTGGGCGATCTGGCCGCTCTCAAGGCCCAGTTCGAGGCGCTGAAGGAGGAAGGCGCAGCCAAGAAACTGCGTTGATCGAGCGCGCAAGGCCGCCATCGCCAAGGCTCTTGAGGAGCGCACCGTCATTGTGGAGAAGGCCGAAGCATTGGCTGATTCCCTTGACGAAAACACCAACTGGCGTTCCACCGCCGACAAGTTCCGTTCACTTTTCCAGCAGTGGCAGGAACACCAGCGCAACAACATCCGCATCGACAAGGAAGACGCAGACGCCCTGTGGGCCCGCTTCTCCGCGGCCCGCACCAAGTTTAATTTCGCCCGCCGCAAGTGGGTGCAGAGCCGTGACGAAGAACGCAATTCCGCCAAGGCGGCTAAGGAAGCCATCATCGCGGAGGCCGAGGCGCTGCAGGATTCCACCGCTTGGGTTGAGACCTCCCGCAAGTTCACCGAGCTGATGGATCGTTGGAAGAAGGCCGGTCGTGCCGGTCGTCGTGATGATGATGCCATGTGGGAGCGTTTCCGCGCTGCCGCAGACGCATTCTTCAACGCGCGCCAGGCCGATCGTGATCAGATCAGCTCCTCTGAGAAGGAGAATCTCGCCAAGAAGGAAGCACTGCTGGTCAAGGCCGAGGCGCTTGTTCCCGTCAAGGATGAGGAAAGCGCCAAGCAGGCTCGTCAGGCCCTCGCCGCCATTCAGGAGGAGTGGGATCAGATCGGCTATGTGCCACGCGACGAAGTACGCCGCATCGAGGGTCGCCTCGCGCCGTCGACAAGCAAATCAAGGCTGTCGAGGATGCCGCGTGGAAGCAGTCCGATCCGGAAGCCGACGCCCGCAAGTCCTCCTTCGAGGAGCAGCTCAACGCACAGCTCGCCGAGCTTGACGCGAAGATCGCAGCCGAATCCGATCCGAAGAAGAAAGCCAAGCTTGAATCCGAGAAGGCCACCAAGGAGCAGTGGCTGAACGCCATCAAGTAAATTCCCTGGATCCGACGACTGTATCAAAAAGGGCTGGTATGCGACGAAACCGTTGGCATACCAGCCCTTTTGCATCTTTCATATTATGCGATTTCATATATGGCTTCACATGACGAAAGAACCGATTTGCATCCGCGAATGCAGTCATATGAGATTCCAATAATAAAACAAGGTCCTGAAACCTTTCCCAAGATTTCAGGACCTTTCGTTGTTGCGACTACAACGTGCCAGTTTGATCTGTTTACTCAGCGGATTCCGTCGATTCGGTAGGTGCCTCAGCTTCAGCCGGTGCAACTTCAGCTTCAGCAGGCTCTGCATTCGGCTCTTCGAACGTCTCACCGGTAAAGGTGAACTCGCCCAGAATGCCTTCGCTTCCGCATCGACCTTCACGCGCTGACCATCTTCGAGTTCGCCCATCAGGATCTTCTCCGAAATGGCGTCTTCGACGTCGCGTTGAATCACGCGACGCAGCGGACGCGCACCCAGCAACGGATCGAAGCCCTTCTGCGCGAGCAAATCCTTGGCAGCGTCGGTAAGCTCGAGCGACATGTGGCGATCGAACAAGCGTTCATTGAGCTGCTTGACGTCAAGATCGACGATCTGACGCACCTGTGGCTCGGTGAGCTGCTTGAACACGATGATGTCGTCCAGACGGTTCAGGAATTCCGGACGGAACTGCTGCTTCAGCTCCGCGGAGACCTGATCCTTCATGCGCTGGTAGCTCGACTCAGTGTTGACGCCCAAGTTGAAGCCGGTGTTGGCGGCCTTGGCGATGTCACGAGTACCAAGATTGGTGGTCAGAATAATGATGGTGTTCTTGAAGTCCACCTTGCGGCCCTGCCCATCGGTCAGGTGACCATCATCCAACACCTGCAGCAGCGTGTTGAAGATATCCGGATGGGCCTTTTCGATCTCATCGAACAGCACCACGGAGAACGGCTTGCGACGCACCTTCTCGGTGAGTTCGCCGCCCTCTTCGTAGCCGACGTATCCCGGAGGAGCACCAAACAGGCGCGAAGCCGCATACTTCTCGGAGAATTCGGACATGTCGACACGAATCAGCGCGTCCTCGTCGTCGAACAGGAATTCGGCGAGCGTCTTGGCCAGCTCGGTCTTGCCAACACCGGTGGGGCCGGCGAAGATGAACGAACCGGACGGACGCTTCGGATCCTTCAAGCCAACACGTGCGCGGCGGATGGAACGGCTCAATGCGGACACGGCCTCATCCTGGCCGATGATGCGCTTGTGCAGCTCGCTTTCCATGGTCATGAGCTTCTTGGACTCGGCCTGGGTGAGCTTGAACACCGGAATGCCGGTGGTCTGGGAAATCACTTCGGCGATGACATCCTCATCCACGACCATCTTCACGTCGGATTCGCCTTCACGCCATGAGGATTCCTTCTGCTTGCGCTCGGATTCCAGCTTCTCCTGCTTATCACGCAGCTCAGCGGCCTTTTCGAAGTCCTGATCCTTGATGGACTGGTCCTTCTCTTCGGCAAGCTTGGCGATCTTCGTGTCGAGTTCCTTGAGTTCCGGCGGAGCGGTCAGTCGACGGATGCGCAGGCGCGCGCCAGCCTCATCGATCAGATCGATGGCCTTGTCGGGCAGGTGACGGTCCTGAATGTAACGACTCGACAGCTCGGCCGCGGCCTGCAACGCGCCGTCGGTGATCGTCACATGGTGGTGGTTCTCGTAACGGGAACGCAAGCCCTTAAGGATCTCAATGGTCTCGGCAATGCTCGGCTCATGCACCTGGATCGGCTGGAAACGACGTTCGAGAGCCGCATCCTTCTCGATGTACTTGCGGTACTCGTCAGTGGTGGTAGCGCCAATGGTCTGCAGCTCGCCACGGGCCAGCATGGGCTTCAGCATGTCGGAAGCGCCAAGAGCACCGTCTGCTGAGCCAGCGCCCACAATGGTGTGGATCTCATCGATGAACAGCACGATATCACCGCGGGTCTTAATCTCCTTGAGCACCTTCTTCAGGCGTTCCTCGAAATCGCCACGGTAACGCGAACCAGCCACCATGGAGCCCAGATCCAACGAATAGACCTGCTTGCCCTTCAACGTCTCCGGAACGTCGCCGGCGTTGATCTTCTGCGCCAAGCCTTCGACCACGGCGGTTTTGCCGACACCCGGCTCGCCGATCAGCACCGGATTGTTCTTGGTGCGGCGGCTCAGCACCACCATCACACGCTCGATCTCACTCGAGCGGCCAATCACCGGATCAAGCTTGCCGGAAGCAGCTTCGGCGGTCAGATTGCGGCCAAACTGGTCAAGAATCGCGGAACCGGTCTGGTTGCGGCGATCCTGTACGCCACCGGCGTTGGCCAAATCACCCTTGCCGTCGCCCTTGCCATCACCGGAATTGCCACGGATCAAGTCGATGGTGGCGCTGCGCAGTTCGCCAAGATTGACATCCATCTTGATCAGCACTTGAGTGCCTACGCCTTCGCCTTCATGAATCAGACCGAGCAGGATATGCTCAGTGCCGATATAGCTGTGCCCCAGCTGCAACGCCTCACGCAGCGACAGCTCCAACACCTGCCTGGCATGCGGGTGAAGGGAATGTGGCCGTTCGGCGTGGCATTCCCCTTGCCGATCATCTCTTCGACCTGTTTGCGGGTGTCATCCAAGGTCACACCCTTTGAGGCCAGCGCTTGCTGCAACGCCGTCACCCTCGCGAATCAGGCCAAGCAGCAGATGCTCGGTACCGATGTAGTTGTGCTGGAGGGTACGAGCTTCTTCCTGCGCCAGCACGATCACGCGCCGTGCACGGTCGGTAAACCGTTCGAACATGCTTGTCCTTCCACTCTTGTTAGTCCTTCAACACTCTACCGATCCGCGGTGACGTTGCTTCATCCGCGCGTAAATTGCGCTTTCGACGCAACCGAACGTATATGCTTGACATATAGCAACGACCAAGGAGGTCACCAAGATGAGCGACACCACCCTAAATGCGGCCGGTTCCGGATCGATCGCAGACACTCGTCTCCATGATATCGTCGTCGGCGTTGACGGTTCCGACGAATCCTTCGCCGCATTACGCTGGGCGCTGAACGAGGCATCGCTTACCGGCCAGCAGGTCAATGCAGTGTTCGCCTGGTCCCATTCCTGGGATATGGGATCAGAGCCGGAAGACGAAGAACAATGGGCCGAAGTCCGTCATGATATCGCGCAGAAGCTTCGTGACTGGGTTTCCGAGGCTTCGCAAGGCATGACCATCAATGAAGATCATGTCAAACTCACATCGGTCAAGGCCACAGGAACATCCGCATTGCTGGAGATAGGCAGGGACGCGCAGCAGATTGTGGTAGGACGCCGTTCCCTTGGCCGCGTAGCGCGCTGGTTCCTCGGATCTCTTTCAGCTTCGCTCGCCGAAGCTGCGGAGGTTCCGGTCACCGTGGTGCGCATTCTCGACAACGAGGAATCCAGCGTGCAGGATGCCATCGCCAATGCGCTTACGCCCTCGGAGAACACCGTGACATACGACCTGCCGGGTTCCCCGCTGCCAAGAAGCCAGCGTCCGATTGTGGTTGGCGTCGACGGATCGGAAACATCGCGACACGCCCTGCGGTTCGCCATCGATCTGGCTGCGCTGCATCACGCTCCCCTGCAGGTGATGTTCTGCTGGCAGCTGAAAGATCTCGGTGTCATCGAAGGGTATGAGAACGCCATCGCGCCAATAGCCGTAGGTCAGGAGCGTGCGGAACGCATTCTTGACGAGCTGCTCGATTCGGTGGAGATTCCCACGGCCGGCATTCCCGACGATTTCCAGATCGAATCGCACGCCTTCCATATCTCCGCGGCGAAGGGACTGATCGCAGCTTCCCGTTACGCACGCCATTTGGTGGTCGGTTCCCGCGGACTGTCTGGATTGGATGCGCATTTCCTCGGTTCCGTTTCCAAACAGATCGTCAATTTCGCCGATTGCACCGTCACCGTCGTGCACTAAGCATTTGCAACGTTTGCAGATAGGGGAGAAGCCCGCCCCCCAAGTTGGGAATGCGGGCTTCTCCCTATCTGCAGTAAAACCGGATTATTCGGCTTCCGAATTGTTTTCAGGCGTCTCTTCGGCTTCCGAATCCTCGTCACCGCCTAGCTCAACGGTGGCTTCCACTTCAGGTTCGTCCTGCGGGGCCGTGTGTTCGAGCACTTCTTCCTGATTCGCGTCGTCATCCACGGTATTGGCTTCGATATCGGCTTCGGAGGCTTCCTCCTCATCGTTCGGATTGTTGCTTTCGTCCACTGACAACCGTTCGATCAGTTCGACGGAACTGCGCTCGTCACGCGGAGCCTGCGCGATGATGTCGATATGAAGATCATCGAAGGCCGGCTTCGACTGCACCCACAGATGCGACGGTTCCGGAGGCTCGATCTCGGAATGCTCGCCACAGCCATGGTCGATGGACACGACACGACCGTCATCAGGACTCCACTTGTTGGCGCACACGCCGAACAGGAGGTTCAGCTCGCCTTTCAGGGGAATGAAGAATCCGCACGTCGAGCACGGATTGCCATCCGACGTCTTGGTGGACAACGACTTCGGTCCACGTGGCCCTCATACCAACGTTTCGCGGTCTGGGAACGTCCCAAAGACGTAAGCACGTGTCGGCGGGACAGGTCGAATTCCTCAACCGCCTCGTCGATATCCTCTTCGGAAGTCACCGATGCTGCAGCGCTCTCGCCTTGCGAGCCGGCAGCCCCGTCAGCGTCCGTCTCGGCATTATCGCTGGCATTCGTCGTTTCGGCAGACTCCGCATCGGAAGAAACGTTTTCGCCCGTCTCAGCAGGTTCCGTCTTACGGAACCCCTCCTCCATACGGGGATCGTCGGGATCGGTGCCGATCGAATCGGTCACCGCCAAGTCGGTCGGTTCGAGACGATCCTTCCACGGAATCCATTCCGGTGGACGCAACGCCTTGTCGGTAGGCACCAACGACGACTCATTGACCGTCCAATGATCCAACTCGACATCGTGATACAACGTCACCGACCACTGCCATCCCTCATACCCGCGCACGCGAGTTTCGAAACGAAAATCAGTGACGTTGTCTCCCAAATCGATGGCTTCGACGAAGTCGCCGACCTGACTATCCTCATCGGCGACTTCAATGGCCGCCGCTTGAGCGATCGCCCTGGGATCCATTGTGGTATCGGACATGAATTATTCCTGTACGTCGAAGTTGTCGGCCACGGCACGCATCAGCGTGGCCAGTTTCTTGCTTTCGGCCGGCGACGGGTAATGATGTCGGCGCAGTTGGTTTCCGGCGGAATCCAGAAGCTTGATGAGATCCTCCACGATGGCGGCCATATCATCCGGCTTCGGTCGCGTCGCCTTGACCAGAGACGGAGCGGACGCGACGAGCGTAAGGCCCATCGCCTGCGGGCCACGGCGGCCCTCCACCACGGAATACTCGACCTTTGCGCCCTTACGCAACGTCTTCACGCCCTCCGGCAGGGCAGCTGCAGGCAGGAACACATCGGCGCCCTGCTCGTTCTGAATAAAACCATAGCCTTTGTTCGCATCGAACCAACGAACGCGTCCGCTAGGCATTGTCACCTCACTCTTACGTAATCCACATACCTTCGGGCAAGCGAAAGAAAACCGCTCACCGATTACAAATCAAAGATACAGTTTAGCGCAAGAGGTGGGATATATACCATCTCTTGCGCCAATAACCGTCAAATCAGCCTTTCAGGCGTTTGCATCACTGCTTTTTCGACCTGCGGCCCCACTTGTCACCCTTGCGTTCGTCACTGGCCTGCGTCAACGGACGCGGCTCCACCGGAGCCACCGGAAGCACCACCGTCAATGTCAAGCCGGTTCCCTCGCTGCCGGAAGCGCAGATGAAACCGTGATGCGCCTTGACCACGGATTGCGCGATCGCCATGCCAAGGCCGGTGCCGCCCTTCTGCCGAGCTCGGGACGGGTCAGCCGTATAGAAACGTTCGAAAATCTTTGAACGCGCCTCGGCCGGAACGCCGGGACCATGATCGCTGAAGCGAACGATCGCATAGTTCATACCCACCTGCATCGACTGCCCGACTTCGATGGCTTCGACCAAGTGACGCAGCGACTGCTCGTTCGACGGCATGCGAGACAACGACTCCGGCTGATGGAAGCCGGCAACACGCCCATCGAAACCTCCACCGACGAATCGGCCGGCGTATAGCGGTGGATATTGCCAACGATATTGGTCACCACCTGACGCAACCTTGAAGCATCGCCCGTCAGCGTAATATCCGGCATCTGCCCCGGTTGGAACGTCAACCTCGCGGGATTGTTCATATCTTGCCCTGGCTGCAGCACCACCTGGCCGCAGGTGATGCCACGATTCGGATCAAGCGCATGCAAATCGTCGGCAGCGTCCTTCACCACGGAAGTGAGCTTCACCTGCTGGGTGATATCGATGCCACGACCTTCGTCAAGACGCGCCAAAGAAAGCAGATCCTCCACCAACACCGTCATACGCGCGCTGGACGCCTCGATATGCGCGATGGACTCGTCGGCACGCTCCAACGCCCCCGGCATGTCACGCTGCATTTTGTAGAGTTCCGCGTAACCATGAATCGCAGCAAGCGGGGTACGCAATTCATGACTGGCGTCGGAAACGAACCGCTTCATCTTCTCAGTCGTTTCCTCCTGCGCGTGGAAGCTTTCCTCAATGCGCGTCAGCATGGCGTTCAACGACATGGACAGCGAACCGACTTCCGTGTTCTCCGGCAAGTCGGGAACGCGCTGGCTCAAATCCCCTGCCGCGATCTTCGCCGCGGTCTTTTCGATACGTTTCAACGGAGCAAGCGTGCTTTGCACGACGATGGTGCCGAGGATGACGCCGATCAGCACCACTGCGATGCCGACCATGGCGCAGAACCGCGTCAACGTGTTCGCGGTGTCAATCTGGTCGCTGAGAGACAATCCGATGAACACGACGCCACTGTTTTGACTTCACCGGTTTTGCTTTTCTCGCTCCAGGGCAACGCCACTACACGCCATGGCGACTGCGCGGCCTGCATGATGGAATGATCTGGCATCCGACTGGTGGTGACATGCACCACCGCCTGCGTGGTGAACGGCTCTCCTAGCGTAACCCCATCGATACTGCCGTCGGAGGGCAGGCTCGGCTCGGATACCACGCCCTCCCGAAGCATGGGCACCGATCCCGCTCCCGTACGCCTGTATTCGCTGTCACGTACCTCAACATAGTACGTGTTCACCAAGCTCCTGCCATCTTCGCTTGTAGTGCTGTCCAGCGAATCCATGCTATTGAAGATCATCTGCGCCTGATTCACCAACTGATTGTCGGTTTTCTGCAGCAGATAATTGCTTACAAGTGTACGAATGGAAAAGGAAATACCAATGGTGCCAATGGTGAGCAGCACAATGATGCAGGTGACCAGCTTGGTACTCAGTGGAATGGCCTGCACCTTCCTGCCGATCCGCCGACGCAAGGGCACACGTTGCGGACACGGCTGGGCGGCGTTCTTCTGCGCGTTCTGCGGGTCAGCTGACGGCTGACGGATATCCTGACTCATCGTAGGAACCGTTTAGTTCTTCGGCGCGCGAATCATGTAGCCGATGCCACGCTTCGTTTCGATGAGTGGAGCCACTTTGCGCTTCTCGCCGTTCTCATCCTCAACCGTAAGGCCGTCGACCTTCTTACGCAGGTAGGAAATATACGATTCAACGATCGCAGCGTCTCCGCCCCAATCATACTGCCACACGTGATCCAGAATCTGCGCTTTCGAAAGCACACGTCCCTCGTTATCCATCAGATAACGAAGCAGCTTGTATTCGGTGGGGCTTAAGTCGATCGGCTGGCCGGCGCGGGACACGTCATGCGAATCCTCGTTGATTTCCAGATCGGCGACGCGAATGATCGGATCGTCTTCAACCTGCTCCTGGGTACGGCGCAGGATGGCGCGGATTCTCGCGACAACCTCCTCAAGACTGAACGGCTTGGTCACGTAATCATCGCCACCCACGGTCAGGCCCATGACTTTATCTTGCGTATCGTCACGAGCCGTCAGATACAGCACCGGCGTGGTGATGCCCTCTTGACGAATGCGACGAGTCACCGTAAAGCCGTCGATATCCGGGAGCATCACGTCAAGCACGATCAAATCAGGCTGTATTTTTTCGATAACCTCGATGGCCTCGGATCCCGAAGCCGCGGTATTCACTTCAAAACCGGCGAAATGCAGGGACGCCACCAGCAGTTCGCGGATGGACGGTTCGTCATCAACAACGACAATGGATGCTTCAATAGGCTTGCTCATGCCTTAAGCATCACTCTTTTCACTGGATGTTTCCTGAACGGATTCTGAATCTTCCTTTGGCGTCGGTTCCTTATCAGGCGCATCAGCGAACGGCTCGTCATCAACGCTCCACGCCTTCACCGGCTCGGAACGCATGGTAACCACGGCATGCCTCCCCGCATGCTTACGGACCTTACGCTTGATGACGCCACGTTTGCGCAGAATATGGAACACCACCATAATCACAATCAGCAACACCAATACGGCGATCATGCCGCCAACACCCAACAGCACCGTCTGCGACGACGTCGAGGTCTTCTTCTGCACTACGATCTGATCCATCATATCGGTCGCGGACTTCGACCAATTCGGGGTGCTTTCCATCAGAGGTTTCTGCGCGGCATCGGAAAGCGCATCGACGGTCGACTTCTTTTTCAGCCATTCGTCGGAATTCGATGACACGGCAACCACCAGATTGCCGTCATTCGAAGCGACCGCCAACAACACCGTATTCGGCTTCGGATCAAGCGATTCCAACAATGCACTCGCCCATTTCGCAGGTTTTTCGTCGCTGTTGAAGCTCGCCAGATACAGCAGACGCACGGAAACCCCGGTTTCCTGCTTCGTTTTGCTGATGGCGTCCGTGATTTCAGCGACATTCGATCCGAGCAGATTCTGGGTGTCAGTGATGTTTCAGTAGCGTGATGCCGGTGCCGGTACCTCATCCGCATTGCCGACGGGAGTTATCCACATCATCGCAGTACAGCACAATATCATGGCAAGAAGCGCACAAAGCGCTTCGTTCCAACGATTTTTAAAGTTTTGCCCCTGTTGCGACACGCCGGTAGGGCACGAATTCGGCCATCCTCCGACCACAACCCTGGTTTTTTCGTTCATCGCGTTCACTCTTGCCATACAGTCCACATTACCGTTCGGATGCGTCAAGCATGAGGAACGGCAAAAACCATCATACAAAACGCAGCAACGAAAGGATCATCATGGCACAGTATCAGGTGGACAGCGAACAGATTCAATCCTCAAGCGCGGCAGTGAACGCTCCATCCAAGCGATTCGTCAATCGGTGCAAGGCATGTACGCCAATCTCAACAATCTGCAAAGCGTTTGGCGCGGCGGAGCCGCCACGCAATTCAATGCGGTGGCGGAACAATGGCGGGCAGCCCAGCAGCAGATGGAGCAGTCGCTTGAATCGATTCAACATGCGCTTTCGCAAGCGTCCATGCTCTATTCGGAAACCGAAATGCAGGCGTCGCGTCTGTTCGCGCAGTAGCGGCAGATGCTTCCGATACGGTCAAAGCAGTAGCAAGCACAAAGAAAAGCGGAGCCCGCCTCCACCTTGGGAAGCGGGCTCCGCTGATAGCTTTTCGCTTATGCCGTTAGCTTTGCCGAACCTTTGGATCAGTAGCCCATGTCAGCGCCAGCGGCCGGAGCGGCTGCCGGCGGTTCCGGCTTGTTGGCCACAACAGCCTCGGTGGTCAGGAACAGACCAGCGATGGAAGCTGCGTTCTGCAGAGCGGAACGGGTGACCTTGACCGGGTCGGTGACACCGGCAGCCAGCAGGTCCTCGTACTCGTTGGTTGCAGCGTTCAGGCCCTGGCCGTCAGGCAGGGAACGGACCTTGTCGATCACCACATCGCCAGACAGGCCAGCGTTCTCGGCGATCTGCTTGATCGGAGCTTCGATGGCGCGGAACACGATCGCCGCACCGGTTGCCTCGTCGCCTTCGAGCTTGACATCGCTCTCGGCCTTGGCAGCAGCCTGAACCAGAGCGACACCGCCGCCCGGCAGCAGGCCTTCTTCGATGGCCGCCTTGGCGTTGCGCACGGCATCTTCGATGCGGTGCTTGCGTTCCTTGGCCTCGACTTCGGTAGCAGCGCCAACCTTGATGACGGCAACGCCGCCAGCCAGCTTGGCCAGACGCTCCTGCAGCTTCTCGCGATCGTAATCGGAATCGGTGTTGGCGATTTCGGCACGAATCTGGCCACGCGGGCAGCCACGTCTTCCTTGGAGCCGCCGCCGGCCACGATGGTGGTCTCATCCTTGGAGACGATGACCTTCTTGGCGGTGCCGAGCACGGACATGTCGACGGAGTCGAGCTTGAGACCCAGTTCGTCGGACACGACCTGTGCGCCGGTCAGAATGGCCATATCCTGCAGCATGGCCTTGCGGCGGTCACCGAAGCCCGGAGCCTTGACGGCGCAGGACTTGAAGGTGCCGCGGATGTTGTTCAGGATCAGGGTCGGCAGAGCCTCGCCGTCGACGTCCTCGGCGATGATCAGCAGCGGCTTGCCGGTCTTCATGACCAGTTCGGCGATGTGCACGACGTCCTGCTGGGAGCTCACCTTGCCGGAGGTCAGCAGGATGTACGGCTCTTCAAGCACTGCGGTCTGATCTTCGGCGTTGGTCACGAAGTACGGGGCGATGTAGCCCTTGTCGAAACGCATGCCTTCGGTGAAGTCCAGATCCAAGCCGAAACGGTTGTTGTCTTCAACGGTCACAACACCATCCTGACCGACCTTGTCCAGCGCTTCGGCGATCTTCTCGCCGACTTCCGGATCGGCTGCGGAAATCGTTGCGGTGGCAGCAATCTGGTCCTTGGTCTCAACGTCCTTGGCAGCTGCGATAAGCTCCTTGACGATAGCCTCAGAAGCCTTCTCGATACCACGACGCAGAGCGATCGGGTTGGAACCGGCGGTGACGTTCTTCAGGCCTTCGTGCACCAGGGACTGTGCGAGCACGGTTGCGGTGGTGGTGCCGTCGCCAGCGACGTCGTCGGTCTTCTTGGCGACTTCCTTGACCAGTTCGGCGCCGATGCGCTCGTACGGGTCATCCAAGTCGATTTCCTTGGCGATGGAAACGCCATCGTTAGTGATGGTCGGAGCGCCATAGGTCTTGTCGAGAACCACGTTGCGGCCCTTCGGACCGAGGGTGACCTTGACGGTGTCAGCGAGCTTGTCGAGACCCGCGAGCATTCCCTGACGAGCTTCGTCGTCGTATGCAATGATCTTTGCCATTGTTCCTCCACATATGGCTACACGGTATTATTCCCACTTTCGAAGCGAAGAACGCACCAGCCGTCAGCTGCCAGTTATCACTCTCACTCCTCGAGTGCTAATTGGCAGATTAGCACTCTCAGGACGAGAGTGCCAAACTCAATGTCGATGGTTGCGCTGTAAGCAAGAAACCAAACCTCATAAAAACGCCATAATCATTGGAATTTCAAGGAAACAAAAAGCCTTGCCCCCACGAGGAGAACAAGCTTCACATGTTTGCCACGGCGTTTTTCAGTCCAGCAACACCACGACGATCGGCGTGACAAGCCCATTACTCTGCTGAACATTCGAGATTCCCAAGGTCTGGGCGACATTCTCGGCGGTGGCCTTATCGGTTTCGTTCTGATACCAAACCACGGTCTGCGAGGGAACGTTTCCCGTCGGATTACTGGCGGAAACGCTGGTGTACCCGGCTTGGGTCAGCACATCGACCTTGCTCTGCGCATAACCGGTGATGTTCGTCGCGTTCACCACGCGCACCTCGGTGCCCGTGTTCACGACCTGCTGCGCAGTAGCGTTATCCGTCTGCTCGGCATTCTGTTCGGCGTTTTGCTCGTTTTGTTCGCTTTGCTGCGAGCCGGTCGACGAATCGGTATTGGATGCGTCCGCCTCATTGCCAGAAGCGGAGTCGGATCGGGACTCGGACTTGCTCTTGCCGCTCTTGGCGCTCTTGGCCTTTTCGGCACTTGAAGCAGTCGAACTCTCCTGCGACGACCACGGCATCTTCAGATTGTTGATCTCACCCGAGTAAACGCCCCAGAACAGCAGACCAGCAAGCAGCGCCACGATGATGACAATGACGTACGGCACGGCACGGGACGCCGCAGAACGCGCGCCACGGTGAACGCCCATAGGCCCCGACGGAGGATTATCGTACACATCCTTCTCGTAGGAATCGTAGGTCTCCTTGTCCTGCTTAGCCATATTGCAAACCTCGTTTCTCACACACTTATCTGCCAAGTGTACCGACCACCTCAGTCAGAACGCAATCAAACCGCATTCCCACCCTATTCCGCACGTTCGTGAAACCATCCCGTGAAAACCAGACCATGCCAACCGTCTGGACCGCAACACGTCGTACAGTAAGTTCATGACACAAGCGCACATCAAACCATTGAAAGACCTCGTGGAGTCCGGATGGGCGGACGCCCTCGCCGAAGTCGAGCCACAGGTGCACCACATGGGCGATTTTCTCCGAGGGAGATCGCAGCCGGACGCCGATACCTTCCGGCTAGCGCGAATATTCTACGCGCGTTCACCATTCCGTTCGACAGCATCAAGGTGCTTATCGTAGGACAGGACCCTACCCCACCCCGGACATCCGGTGGGACTGAGCTTCTGCGTGGCACCGGAAGTCAAGCCGATACCTCGCAGCCCTGACCAACATATACAAGGCAACTGACGGATGATCTCGCCATCCCCATGCC
>ENA-OQIR01000118-OQIR01000118.1-human-gut-metagenome-genome-assembly--contig:-NODE-118-length-35451-cov-3.487657_pt1 | contig 35451 bp, 47 predicted proteins | sample MGYA00242580_ERZ504745 | MGnify/ENA primary metagenome ERZ504745 (study PRJEB26092, sample SAMD00036214) | human gut metagenome | host: Homo sapiens | study: EMG produced TPA metagenomics assembly of...
CTCTTTGGCTCTCATCCAGTTAACTATCATGATAGCCGAAAACAGGCCGTTCGTCAATGCTTTTATACACTAAAGCAATAATTTGTGAATAAAAGATTACTGATCACAGTTCCATAAAACGTTCCAGATCCAGTTCTCCCCATCCCTGCTGATTCTTTGGCAATCCCATATCCCTGGCACTTTCTTTCAATTTCATCTTGATCTGAACATTAGTCAGCTCCGGATTCTTCTCAAGCATCAATGCCGCTGCCCCTGCAACCAGAGGTGTAGACATAGAAGTACCACTCTTCACTCCATATCCGTTATCTGCTCCCGGTGCACAGGCAAGAACATGATTCCCGGGTGCAACCAGATCCGGTTTACAAACACACTCAAATGTAGGTCCCCTGCCGGATATGGCAGTCCGTCCTGTAAGCAGATCGCTGGAGCCTACTGTGATAATCTTCCGGCTGCTTCCCGGTGCTGTCACACTTCCTGCCTTCGGTCCCTGATTTCCTGCCGCAGCCACTACCACCAGACCTGCATCCCAAAGTTGTTCCACACCCGCAATCAGAACTCTGTGATCTTCTGCTCTCCTGCAGGTTGTTCCCACCGAGATATTCACTACACGTATCCCATAATATCTCTTATTCTCCAGGATCCAGCGAAAAGCCTGCAAAACATCTTCTTTCCTGCCATTTCCCGTTCTGTCGAGCACCTTCAGAACTATCAGGCTACACCCCGGGGCAATTCCTCTGATACGTCCTTCCGAAGCCCTTCCGTCACCGCCAATGATCCCACATACATGGGTTCCGTGAGAATTATCATCATAAGTCTGATACGATGTCCGATGAAATCTTGAAACGCAAGTATTCTCCCTGTAAAATCTATATGAGGAAAAATCCCGGTATCCAGAACACACACACCCACATGGTTTCCTGTATATCCGGAATCATCTGAATTTTTCATAAAAAATCCTCCGAATCATCTGGATAATGAAATCTTACCGCAACTATTCATCAGGTCGCTGCAAAGACAATGAACATTTGCGTCTTACTTTAAATTATTCGGAAGATTATATTTTTGTGTCCGACAGTTTCTCCTGTCATATCTCCGTTTTTCTGTAAATAAAATGTATAAAGCTTCCATGATATGCAGATACTTCTGATATGCAAAACAACAGGCATATACAGAATCTGTTACAGAAATCCCGAAAAATATCCTTAAGCAATTTCATAAAATAACTGTAACTATCTGCATAATATTAAGGAGACAAATTATGACTGCATTATTATTGATACTGGTATTTTTACTCTTTCAGACCTTCGTCCTGCTCTGCTGTGTAGCTGCCGGAAATGACGCTGCCTCCCAGGAAATCTCCGATCAGGAACAAATGGAATTTATCCGGGAATGGAAAAAAATACATTGCAGCAGCCCTCAAAAATAAAGGGCTGCTGCAATGTGCTGATAAACCTTCTACATCACATAACAGTCATATCGTATTGCTTTTCCTTTTAATATATAAGAAGGCTCTCTTCCATCAAGACAGACGCTCTTAAGAGGACGTTTTACGATAATTCTGGAAGGTCCGGCTTTGATAGCTGCATCAAAAAGATCTTTTTCCTCAGAACATGGAGGTTCAAGTTTCTGGATCAGCTGAAGTTTTTTATTTATCAGACCGGATTTCTGTCTCTTCGGGAACATGGGATCAAGATAGATCACATCTACCGGATCCATAAGTTTCTCCATACATGACACACTGTCACCCTCTACCAGTTTCATTCTGGAAGCAATGTCTTTTAATATGGGATGCTTTCTGGCACGCCGGAGCGCATCCTTCAAAAGTGCGGCGATCACCGGATTCTGTTCGTATAATGTCACCTCATAGCCATATGCTGCAAGAAGGAAACCATCCTCCCCCATACCTGCAGTGGCATCAATTGCTTTCAGATGTTCTCCCTCAGTTTTGACCGCACGTACCAGCATTTCATGGGAAAGTCTTCCGTTTGTGACTCTGTGCAGCATTCCTTCAAAATCTCCCTGATATGTCAGGCCATAACCGGTAAGTGATACGCCCCGGGAGTCAAACATTACTGTCAGCTGTTCTCCCGGTTTGTCCATAATCGGAACATTGTTCTTTCTGGCAAAAGATTCTGCCATTTCTCTTTGCCCGCCCTTACCCAGGCAGACTGTTATCTTATCATTCATTTACACATTTCCCGCAAAATTTAATTTTCTTTTAATGCTTTTTCTATTTCAGAGATCACAATTCTGAGTGCTTTGATACGGGCATATTTCTTGTCAACAGATTCCAGTACATGCCATGGCGCAAAGGAAGTATTTGTCTTCTGAAGCATCTCATTGACAGCCACTTCATAGGCATCCCATTTCTCTCTGTTTCTCCAGTCCTCATCTGTGATCTTCCATTGTTTCTCCGGATTATTCTGTCTCTCCTGAAAACGCTCCAGCTGTGTATCCTTATCGATCTGTACCCAGAATTTAATAATGACTGCACCCCAGTCTTTAAGTTCTTTCTCAAACTCATTCATTTCGTTGTAGGCACGTTTCCAGTCATTTTCACTGCAAAATCCCTCCAGACGTTCTACCATAACTCTGCCATACCAGGTTCTGTCAAAAATAGCGATATGCCCATTTTTCGGAAGTCTTGTCCAGAAACGCCATAAATAATGTCTGGCCTTCTCATGCGGTTCCGGACTTGCGATTGGATGTACTTCATAGCCCCGGGGATCCAGAGCTTCTGTAATACGTTTGATATTACCTCCTTTGCCTGCCGCATCCCAGCCTTCATACGTGATGATCACAGGAATACGTCTCCTGTACAGTTTATTATGGAGTTCCCCCAGTTTACTCTGGAGCTGTTTCAGTTCTCCCCTGTACTCCTCGTCATCCATTGTTTTATCTCTCAGATCAATATCCGACAGACGGGGAATCTGCTCCAGAGGGAATACATTCTGCAAAATCGGAACGGAATGTGCCTGATTCTGCATGGCAACTTCAATATTGCTTACCATAGTCTCCAGCACCTGAAGTTCCGCCCATTTTCTGTCACTGGCATCTATGATGTACCATGGTGCAGAGGAAGCATTCGTGTCAGACAGATACTGAGAAAATATTTTTGCACATTTTTTGTAATGTTCATTCTGCCATTTATCAAAGTCTGACACACGCCATCTGGTGTCTTTATGATCCAGAAGTAATTTTTCACGCCGCTTCTGTTCATCCCTGTCAATCTGCATAAAGAATTTCAGCACCAGATAACCATTATCTGTAAGCTGCCGCTCAAAACGGCGGATGCTGTCAATCCGCTGTGTATAACCTTCGCCTTCAATCTCGCCCGACAGACAGTCTTTACAAGTCTGCTCCATCCAGCCGGAATCCAGAAATGTAAATTTTCCAGCTTCCGGAATCTGTTTAAAATAGCGATACAGAAATGGATATCTCAGTTCTTCTGCTGTGGGAGCTGACATAGTGGCAACCTTAAAGAAACGCGGATCAATATTCTTAATGACTTTTCCGATCGTACTTCCCTTGCCGGAAGATCCCCAGCCTTCAAAGAGTACAATTACCGGGATCTTATGTTCCTTGATTTTCATCTGAAAATCATAGAGCTGACTTCTTGCTGTCTGCAGACGGATTTTGATTTCCTCTTTTTCCGGCATATGTGCCGGAGTCCATGTTGTAAGCATAACATTGATCCTCCTTTTATTTTTCTTCGTAACTGTTCAATACTTTCACAGTCAGAAGCTGTTGAATAGTTGCCCTTTTCATTAATAGAATATCTCAAATTCAACTGAAATAATCATAACATGAAATCTGTTTATCGTAAAGCAGGTGTATGATATCACTACTGAATTGTTTTAACTGCATTATTTTATGGGATTACTATGGATTTTTTCTAAAGCCACAATATTTTCAGGATATTCTTCCCAGGTGAGATTTCGTTTGATCCTGGCCGGACTGCCCATTACCAGAGAACCATCCGGTATCACAGTATTCTTGGTAACCAGGCTTCCTTCACCTATAATACAGTCCTTTGCCAGGCAGATCCGGAAAGATTTGCCCGCCCCCAGCTGATGAGCATTACAAAATTCCTGTCTGGTAAAAGACAGCTTCTTCTTTTTATAATAAAAATGATCATATCGGATTTCAGAATTTCCGTAATCCTTTCTCAGGCCGTTATCAAAAGCAGCATTCAAATGATAATAAGGTAATCATCCGTATCTGTTTTCTCACAGTTTATCATCTCTTTGCGTCAATCCATATTTTTTTTAAATCCACCGTTCCATTGACAACCTCAATTCCATCTGCTTCCAGTAGCTTTTTCTGTACATCTTTACCGCCGAAGGCAAAAGCCCCTGACAGTTCTCCTCTGAAATTCACTACCCGATAACAGAATATGCTCCGGATCCGGATTCTTATGGAGGGCATTCCCTACCGCTCTCGACATTCTCGGATTCCCTGCCATTTCGGCAACCTGACCATAAGTTGCAACGCATCCTTTCGGAATTTGCTTCACTGCCTCATAAATCTTCTTTGTCGGGCTGTATGTTACGAGATCATAGCTTTCGGATATCATTCTTTTAATATCTTTATCCGGTACCGTCCCATTTAGAATAATGGTATTCCAATGTTCCTTATTCTGATGATAACCAGCCTGTACAGATTCATAGGCACTTCGCCAAAAATCACGCCACTCCGGATCTGCTTTTACATTCAGATTAACATAACCGTTTCGTTCATAGATCCATAAAAAAATTTTTTGTTTTCCCTCGCTCTTACCACTTGCCAGTTCTGATCACGGAAAGGTCTTTCCGTATATGTATTCTGAAATGATAAACCGAATTCCAACGCTGCTTCTCGTGTAATCATGCAATTTTGATTCATTTATTTCACCCTTATTCCCTGAAATTATTTCTGGCATCTTCATAATCTCTTGGAAGTCCCTCAAACAAAATTATTGCCTTATCATACTGTTCCTGCTCTATCCTCACACGGAAAAAGTTAAGCTGTTTATTACATCTATTTTTCCCCTTCATTCGCTTCCTCTATTGTCACGCTCTCCTGTACCTGCATATCCGTATACTGAACACGAATAACTGCCTGCGGCCAGTTTATGCTGACCATTGCTGTTTTGTCTTTCTCATCTCCTGCTTTCCGGATAAGCTCCAGCAATTCCTTCAGTACTTCCTTTGTCAGATAACCGCCTCTCCAGTGAAAAATAAGTACCCTGCCTTTCTTCGCCGCCTGCAAAGAACGTTTATACACATCTTCTTTCTTAGTAAAAGAAAGCTTCTTCTCCTTATAGTAAAAGTGCTCATGATCACCGCAGTGAGGCGCCGGCGCAATAAGAGGCTCATGATCCCTGAAAATCTGTGAATCATCCAGATTGAAATAATCATAGCGGATTTCAGAAGTCTCACGATCTTTCCCCAGGGTATTATCAAAGGTCGTATCCAGATGATAATATGTACCTCCTATTTTTACGATATTCCATGTGTGGCGATACTTAATCCCCTTCTCAGGATTATTTCCACAGATTGCAATCACACACCAGACTCCCAGTGCATCTAACAAAACCTTTACTGCTTTTGCGATTCCCTCACAAACACCAACGCCTTGCCCCAACGGTCCGATAATTTCATGGGAATATGATTTTTTCAGTTTGTCATAGCGGATATTTTCACAGATAAAATCATGTACATACTTCTCTTTCTCCCACTCAGACAGCTTCTGAGCCGGACGAATCAGCTTCTCAACTCTGGCAGTCATAGCCTTTTGATGTTCGCAAATCTTCTTTTTATCAAAAAGATACTCCGGAATAAAAATCAGATTCGGAGAGTCTTTATAATACCGGTATTTATAACTGCTCACCCAAAATATCTCCGGATGATCCAGACGCATCTGAAAAAAAACATTATAAAGTTCTTCTCCCTCTAATGCCGGAATTTGAAATTCATCCGCCAGGTTTTTCACACCGCTAAGAATGCTGTGATATGCAGCCTGCTGCGCCTTATTCATATGATTGTAATAATATTGCTCCATTGTTATCTTATCTCCAAGTTCTTCGTCACTTATAATCCCTTCCGGTACATTTCACTGATCACTGCCTGCGCATGTTCAGATTCCTTTTTCTCTATTATCTGTGCCCGGTCACTTAAAATCGCCAGCATCTCATCTACCAGATCTTCGATTTTAGGATTTGTATACCGATATAAATAACCCAGCATTCTGGTTGCGGTATAATCTGTATTCATGTTTTTATATGCGATTTCAGCACAAAGCTCCTTCGGATAGCCCTTGCTGAGCAAAACCCTGTATAGTTCTTCTGTTCTTTCTGATGCCATGTTTTTTGCCTTTCTTATCATGTTTCTGTGTCACCAGCCATCTGATTTACTTCGTCAAAAATCATATGATATAGCTATGTTTTTTCTCATAGTAACATACTTCAACTGATATTCGCAATCAGAACATGGAGCTTATTTAATATGGAAAAAGATTGTTAGTTACTGTTCACACATCACTATCCCGCGAGGTGTTTTGGCATGAATATGCAAATCCCGAGACATACAAGCCAAAATTCCATTGCCGCAGGCAATCTGGAATGAATTTTGGCTACGTTACTGTGAACGGAGTGAACAGTAACGATTGTTACAAGGCACTGAGTAAACAGTAACACAGTAACTCCAAGACTTACAAGGTTATCAACGTGACAGTAGAATGTGCGCAATAACTATGTTATACTGATAATATCTAAATGCTTTAGATAACAAGCAATCAATAGAGTGTGTTTGAAAAATGCTTTCTGTAAAATGTGCGTCACAATTTGTTGGTACACTCGTTACTATAGGAATCATTCAAGCCACAATTCTCAGGAGGAAAAAATGTCAAAAAAAGAAATAAGTTTTACAGAAGGACCTGTGTTCCAGTCTTTGCTTCGGTTTGCCATTCCCGTACTTGGAGCATTGATCCTGCAGGCTGCGTATGGCGCAGTTGATTTGCTGATTGTTGGAAAATTCGGAAATGCCTCGAGTATTTCCGCAGTAGGAACAGGAAGTTCCTTTATGCAGATGGCTACTTTTATTATTACAAGCCTTGCAATGGGCTCCACCGTAATAATCGGGCATCACATCGGAGAACAAAAACCAAAAGAAGCAGGAAATGCGGTCGGAACTACGATCATTCTTTTTCTGATCATTGCTGTCATCATGACATTTGTACTGGAATTTGCCGCCGGAGGAATTGCGCATCTTTTACAGGCACCGGCTGAATCCTTTGACAAAACGATTCTTTATATCAGAATCTGTTCTGCCGGTATCGTTATTATCATTGCATACAATGTAATCAGCGGTGTGCTGCGAGGTGTGGGAAATGCAAACCTTCCACTTCTATTCGTAGGAATTGCCTGTGTCATAAATATTCTGGGAGATTTGCTTCTGGTTGGAGTATTTCACATGGATGTTGCAGGTGCCGCCATTGCCACTGTATTTGCACAGTTTGTCTCTGTCGTCTGTTCTGTCGTTGTATTAAGAAAGCAGGATATGCCTATAGAATTTTCCAGAGAACAATGTCGGATTTATAAGGAAGAGCTAGGGAAAATATTGAACGTAGGTGTGCCGATTGCACTTCAGGAGACAACGGTTCAGATTTCATTTCTTGTCGTAAATTCTGTTATCAATCAGATGGGTCTGATGCCATCTGCCGGATATGGAATTGCACAGAAAATCGTTTCCTTTATTATGCTGGTTCCGTCCTCTATCATGCAGAGTGTATCAGCATTTGTTGCGCAGAATATCGGTGCCGGAAAGAAAAGCCGGGCATGGAAGGGTTTTTACACTGCAATTATTACCGGATGTTCCGTTGGAATCATCATCTTTATGGTAGGATTCTTCGGAGGCGGAGTATTATCCTCTTTCTTTACCAATGATTCCGAGGTAATCGCGCAGAGCGCCGCTTACCTGAAAGGTTTCTCTGCCGACTGTATACTGACTTGTGTACTTTTCAGCAGTATCGGATATTTTAATGGCTGTGGAAAAAGTATTCCTGTTATGATCCAGGGAATCACTTCCGCATTCTGCATCCGAATTCCGGTATCTATCATTATGTCGAGATTACCGGAAACATCTCTGACTTATGTTGGAATGGCGACACCTATCACAACTGTATATGGAATTATCTTTTTTGTAATCTGTTTCCGGCTGTTAAATAAAAACTCAGCCAAATAATAAAAATGGTTTCCTGTTATCAGTTCTCTTAGTAGAGATGCTGATAACAGAAAACCATTTTCATTATTTGATTATCCTCCGATACATGAATCGCATAGAAAATTTCATTAAGATACGAATCACGTACAACTGTCAGATACCATGCCTGAATCCATAAACTTCATAATCTTATCTAAATACATTTCCATCGTCCTGTCATCGCTGCGGTAGGTCTCATGTCTGGTTCCCGGCAGGTAAACATATTCGCAGGAAGTAATTCCTCTGTGATTGATTTTCTCTGCAAATTTTCTCAATGCGTTTACAGATACAAAATCATCTCTTTCTGCCTGAAATAGCAACACAGGTGCTGTCAGTTTCTTCCATCCACAATATTTTATGTACCAACTCATTTTTACAGACGCCAGAAGCCACCCATAAGAAGCTGCACTAACCTGGAATTTTTTATTCTCTTTACACAGCTCATTATATTTTTCGAATCTCGGTCTGGAAGTACATCCACTGGTTTCGAAAGTCTCACCACCATCATAAGGCTTCTGACCAGCCACATAGTCTTCCTCCCTTCCCAAAAGGCACTTCGTCTGTGCAATAGCAATCACCAATGGCCAGGGAACATTTCCGGTAAGCGGGCGGAGCATAGGAGAATTCAATATAATCTTCTGAAACAGTTGTGGCTCCCATGCAGCTGCAATTGTGCCAATCGCCCCACCCATAGAATGCGCAAAAAGAACTAACGGCAGTTCAGGATATGTTTTTTTAATTACATGGCATATTTTCAAAAAATCCCTCACATATCGCTTCCAGGTATCTATATGTACGAGAGATGGATCTGCTGTCAGGCGATAACTTTGTCCATGTCCCATATGTTCCGGCATATACACATGATATCCAGCCTTCAGAAAATAATAAATCATCTCATCATATTTCGGCGCTGCTTCTGTAAAACCATGGCTGATTATAATCACGCCTTTCGGTTTCTCTGCCAGGTAACGCTGTACATGAATTTTCCCCACTATCCCCGTGTCTTTTTGATGCAGATGATCCTCTGCACCAGGAACGTACCCCTCCTGACGGTGCGTTGCAAGATATGGTTCTATTTCATTATTCATTTTATACAAATATTCATTCTCATGTATTATTTCCATTCGTATGTACTCCTGTTACTTTTCATAATTCTATTGCTATCTGCTTTTCACCATTCGATACATGCCTGTATTATAATCTTTACTGGTGCCTATTAATAATCCCATTAATCTTTTTCTCATTATAAAATACCAGTATAATCCCGCCTATACAACAGAATACTGCTGCCCCAAAAGCAGCAACTCTATAACCAGTTCCTTCTGCTGCCCCTATCGTCGAGACTGCGGTAAATATCAGCATAGAAATACTCTGCCCAAGTTTAAATGCAAATGTCCTTGCCGCATAAAACATTCCTTCACGATTGCTTCCTGATGTAATCGAGTCGCTCTGCGAAATATCTGCCACAACAGCCTGCGGAAGAATTCCGAAAATCGCCATAGGAAGAGCCGCCACGACTGTCAGGATCAGTCCCTGCACCGATGCCGGAATGAACAGCCCCCATATCGTAGGTGCCAGATACGCCACTGCAGTTCCGGCAATAAATGTAAAGGAAATCAGTTAGAAATAATCCCGGACAACATCGCCCATCCAAACTGTCCGGCTGCAAACTGCCATATTTTCCCTGTTGTTAACTTTTTCACCGTGCACCTCCAGATTTCAGAACTACTACTTATTTCTTGCAAGAATCGAACTCTTTTCCAAGCATGGAAGTTCTTCTCCTTCAACAGTCGTCACAATTCCGCCTGCTTCTTCAACAATAAGTGCACCTGCCGCAAAGTCCCATGGAGATAAAATAAGCTCGAAATAAATTTCCGCTCTTCCTGATGCTATGGCACATAAATCAAGTGCTGCAGATCCGCTTCGTCGGATATCAAGGCATTTTTGAAAATATTCGTAAGCTAATTCAAAGGATGCCTTCGCAAGCTCCGTATTATACGGTGATGAACCAAACAAAACAATGCTGTTTGCCAGATCATCCTTCGATACATGAATCGCATTTCCATTCATATATGCACCCTCACCGGAAATCGCATAGAAAGTTTCATTAAGATACGGATTATGCACGACTCCCATATATCTCTTTCCATTTCGAATCAATCCAATAGATACACAGCTCATATGATAATCTTTAATAAAATTGGTAGTTCCATCAATCGGATCCACCACAAAAATATATTCTGCATTTCTGTTAATCTGGCAATCCTCTTCTTCCCCCAAAAACTCCGCTTCCGGAAGAATCTCAGACAACTTTTTCTCCAGCATTTTCTGAATTTTGCAATCATACTTCGTAACAAAATTTGCTTTTCCTGCCTTATCCTTAATGCCAAAATTTTCCCTGTCCGCCTGAAGCATAACCTGTCCGCATTTTTTTGCCGCTTCAATTATTTCATTTAATATCGTATGTGGAGTTTTCTCCTTTAGTTCCATATTATCTGTCACCTCTCAATAGAAAATGGTTTCCGTTTTATCAATACTTTTATAATTTCTCATACTTTTCAATCAGACACTGATGTTCTTTTGTCTTCTTGTCATAGTTTATCCCAACCAGCAAAATGTCTCCGGTATAATCCAGAACTGAATCCGGATATTGTTTTTCCTTAATCTGCTGTAATGCTGTCTTGACATTCTTATTCCATTTAAGTTCTACGACAAGCGCCGGATAACTGGAAACGTATTCTGGTTTTGGAATAAATACAAAGTCTGCAAACCCACGTCCTGTCGGCAGTTCACGAACTGGTTTAAAATAATATTCCATTGAACTCAGATATGCAATTGCAAGTACACTGCTCAAAGAATTCTCATTATTATACTGAATATTCGAAACATACTCTGTATGGATTTTCTCAATTCCCGCTTCAACCGCTTCTTCATCCATGTCCAGCGTAGCCTCCAGTAAATGTTCTGATTCCTGCTGAAAAGTAATCATCTCATTCCATTTTCTACTCTCAACCGCCGTAGTCAGCTCTTGCCGGATTTCTTCATTTGGAACAAATGCAGTTCTTCTGTTCTGGTTATATCCCAGATAGCCAAGATGGATCAAATACGTAAGCACATCATCTTTGCTTTGTATATTCACCGTATCATTTTTGAAAGCAGATGTATTTACTTTAATCGAAGCACCGGAAAGTATTTCAATTATAGCATTTTTCAAACCATCATAATTCATATTGATAAAAGGAACAATTGCTTCATAAGAAGCAGTCTCAGACCAGTAACTTCTAAACCTGCCCGCACACAAACACTTACTACTGCTTTAGGATTATATACCTGATAGTCCTCCAGCAAATAACCATCATACCAATATTTTACTTTCTCAAAATCTCTGTGATATTTTTCGCAAAGATCCTTCACTTCAGCTTCTGTAAATCCAATATATGCGCCATCACTCCTGCATCAAGCATTGTAAACTCATCAAAATTATTTAATGCAGACTGCGTTTTTTCTTTCTTTATCGGCAAAATACCTGTAAGATACGCCAGCTGAATATATTTTGTCGGTTCCGTTCCCTTAAACATTGCCCTCAAAAAATTAATGTACTTTTCCTGTACTTTTTTATTTGCCGCTTCATCTCTGATCAAAACATCCCACTCATCAATAATTATAATAAATTTCTGTCCGACAATATTTTTAATACGCGAAAGACTTTCCGACAAACTTATCTCTTCTTCAGGCAGAACACCAGGGTAAATCTCTCTCAATTCAGCCTGTACGGATTTCGTAATAAACGCTACAACATTATCCACATTATCACAATTTGCCAGAAACCACTGAATATCAAGATGAATCACATCATACTTATTAAGATGCGTCTTAAAATCGGATTCCCTGCTTATATCCAGCCCCGAAAACATTTCTTCAGAATCACAGCCCTTACTATAATAAGCGGCCAGCATATTTGCAGCATATGATTTTCCAAACCTGCGTGGTCTGCTGTTACAGATATAAGCTTCTGTTGTATTAAGTACGCTGTTTGTATATTCCAACAATCCGGTTTTATCCACATATATCGGAGAATTCAGTGCCACCTGAAATGCACTGTTATCAGGATTTACAAATCTACCCATTCCTTACACCCCACAATCAAAAAACAGCTTCACGTTACCAAAATTTTTTAATAAAATAATGATAGCATGAAACTATTTTAACGTAAAGCTGAAAAAAGCTGTTATATATCCAGACACCCGGGCTATATCGGGATTCTATAAAATAATCTCAGTTATTTTGCGTAAATAGAACCAACAATCTTTCCCCGTAATGTACACGGCAGAATTTTACATAAGAATCTCAGAATCTTATACTTCACACCCGCCACACAAATTGGTGCGCAGTTCTTTTTCTGTGCAATCCGCGCAATATATGTACCAATAACCTCCGGCGACATCCCACTCAGTTCATCTTTCTCCATCTGACTGACACCGTGTGAAATACGGCCGCCGTATTCATCATCACCCAAAACTGTCTTTTGTCTGGCCTGTGTAAAACCAGTATGAATATCTCCAAGTTCTACTGCTGTCACCCTGACACCATAAGGACTTACTTCATTGTCAAGCGCGCAGGAATAAGAAGACACTGCTGCTTTACTGGCTGAATAAAACGCCTGAAACGGAATGTGTGCCACTGCTGCCACAGAACTGATATTGACAATACGCCCACTATGCTGTCTGCGCATAGCTGGAAGAACAGCTCTGCTTACATTGACAGTTCCGAAAAAATTCACATTAAACTGCGCTTTCGCCTGTTCTGATTCTGTAAACTCCACCGCTCCTGAGATACCAAAACCTGCACAATTTACAAGAATCTCGATACTTCCTCTTTCCAAAAGGATGTGCTCAACAGCTTTCTGCACGGAAGCCTCATCTGTCACATCTACGCACATATGCTTCACGCCTTCTACCGGAACATCCCGGCGACTGAACTCATAGACTATGTAGCCAGCCTTACTCAATGCTGCTGCAGTACATCGTCCGATTCCGGAACTTCCGCCGGTGACAAGAGCTGTTCTTTTCTGTTTTGATTCCATATTGTTACTTACCTCATTCCATTTTTTCTTCTTACCACACGGGTAAGTTCCTGTCGTATTTCCTCATTCTTGAATAACTGCCTGCACCATTCGTCCTGTGCCATAACATCACCACAAATCATATTGTTTCATAGTTTCTGCGTTTCGATATTCATGTTTTTCATAATATCCTATTAGTCTTCCCTCTTCTCTGAGTGCAACCATATAAACATCTTTATTCTGCTTCTCATTATGGAAAGTATAAACAAGGTTATGGCTCTCATCTGCCGCAAACCAGTCCACTACCTTCTGTATTTTATCCCTGGATTCCTGATTATGACAATCTAACAGGCTTCTTCCAATAAGTTTATCACCGCCTCGCTTCGCATAACTGTTAACAGCTGCCGGATTCATGTAGATAATCTCATGCTTAAGATTACATATAACAATCGAAGCCCTGTCCTGGTCAACAATACTCTTATAAAAACTAATCATATATTTTTTTATGTCCCTTCATTTTTTTCTCTTTGTTATATTTCTGTGTTTCCATCATCTTCTTTGAATGTAGCTACATATAATTTACTTTAATGTTCTTCATTCCATGAATCCAAATACTTGCTCTTGAATTTGAAATAATAATCCTTCAATGGTTCACATTCTGCAACTGTCAGCAGTGTAATTTGTATCATATCTTCCCAATATATATTTCGTATATGTTGGTTTTCCATATTATCTATATACGCCCGTCCATCGCAGATTCCCTTTGCATCATTTGCTCTCGGCGTTAAAAACAGGACATAATCTCTGCTGTCAGCATATACAATATTTCGGTTAATTTGATAATGTCTGTAGAACTCTTTCTTATCTGTAAAAAGGAAGGTACTACTTGCTATTAAATTTTTATATATGTGATCCCATTTTCGGTTATATTTATCAGGATCTCTTTTATCGGATGAAATACCACCAAATTCTGTCTCTGTATACTTACACTCAAAAGAAATTCTCTTTCCATCATCAAGAATCAGATAAAAGTCAAAGTTTGTACCTTCCTCGTGATCTGGTTCATATTCAAAAACTGCATTTTCTATTTTATATCCTTCTATAGAAATACCACAGCATTGCAGAACTGCAAGAAGATACCCTTCATACTCTTCCTTTCAAAAATTTCTTAAAAAAATTGATACACATAACCTGAGAAGAATTCAGATGTGATGCTCCCTGATGATATTTAATCTCACCCTCCGATAAATTTCCCTTTATACAACATTTTACAGGATAACATCCATCAATGAAATTGTTTCTCATATCTGTCAAAATGTGACCATAACTGACGCCCCGCCATTTTCCTCTTGGTATCCAATCCGGAATTGCACTTCCCATCGCTTTTTGAACTTTTTTCGCAAATGTATTTTCCATATCCATTTACTTCCTCTTCTTATTGTTTTTTATTCATTCATAAGGTTCCTTGCTATCCAACATGTTTGAAAACTCTGTACACTTATAACTTGTTTTCCTACGCAAGGCTTAATTTACAGTATTAACTAATATCTAAAACATACTATAAGAAAAACAATCTCTGGTCCATCTTCCCTTCCGGTACATGATTAGGTGTTCAGACCCCGATAGGTCTCTCAATCAAAATGGCTTCTTCCAATTGAGCTTAATTTTTTTCATCTGCTCAAGGATTAAAGCTATCATATTTTCACTCAGATATGCCTGATTTAATTTCTTTTTTACGTATGCCAAATAAGTATTCTTTGTTTCCTCAATCAAAACTGCTGTAAAAAACCTTTCCCAACTGAAATATTCTTTACATTCCACATACTCAGATGGATCATCTAAAATTTTATCTACAAGACTATTTTTAAGTATTCCTGCCGATAAAATCAGCCATTCAAACGACTCTGGCAAATATAAAGCAATATTTTCTTTTTTTTCTATCAGACGCAATACTTTATCAATTTCCGAACCAAATGCCGCGCCATCTGCTATCACAAGCATTTTTTCATTCTTATGTACATTTAAATAATGAAATACGTTAGATTTTCCATTTAATGTTTCACATTTTAATCCATTATCTTTGCAGACATGTTCAAAAAACTGATATCCTGAATTACTGTCCTCAGTAATAACAATTTCAGGATTTACACTGCCCTTATAAGTATCTGCACCATATATTCTATAAAATTCATGGTAACTTTGCTTTAAAGTTCCATATTTTCCAGAAGTTTTTATTCCATAAATTTCTTCCACACTATATGGCAAAGAAGGCAATGACTCTCTGGATGCAATCACATAGTAATTATCCGTTTTCTGAATCTTGCCAGCAAATTCTTCTGTTTTTATGAATTCATTTCCCTCATCAATAAAAATAATGCTGTCAGATATTCCACTCAACTGCTCTTTCCACAGAGCACCTTCCAATACAAAACATTTCTTATCACAAATCAATTCTACCGGAGTACCTGATGGATTATTTACATAATCCTGAATCATATCAATAAGAGTGGTTTTTCCTGTCGCGCTGTCGCCACGAATAATTGTTAAATTACGTCTCAATTCAAAATCATATTTTAAACGTTTAGTTGAAACAACAACTCTATGCTTTCCCTTCATCGCACTCTCTCCTAAACAAATTCTCCCGCTATCGACACAAGTTCTTCCATAGAATGAACAATTTGATCTGTATTCAAAATATGAATACTAAAAGATTCTGGTCCAAAATCCATTAAATGCAAAAGATTAATTGTTCTATCCTCTGATTCTGCAATTTTCAGCAGCCACTTTGCACAATTATCGCCACAGGTTGACGCATTAAAAATTTTGTCTTTATCAAATTTAACTAGAATCAATGTTTTTACACCGCCTGATAACCCAGTTGGCGGTATTTTCCCCAACACCGGGCTGTCTATTACACCGCTATCCAGTACAGTTGATTTATCTACATCCTGAATCATTTCCTTTACAAATGGATCTATAATCCATTCATCTTCATAATCATATTTAAAATAAGAAGCTGTATTATACACAGCATCTGACATATCACCAAAGAAAACCTTTAACATATCGTTCACTTTCCTCCAAGCAAATACTGTACCAACGCATCAAATATCTTTAAATATCTGTTGGCATACATACGGACACTATCAATGGTATTTGTAATAAATCATTACAAAATTTTCGAAATAAAATGATCTGCCTCAATAATATGCCTTACATTCTTCTCCCTGGAGTCAACAATACTCACACGTCCATTCTCCGCTGTCAAAGTCACACTGGAACCATCATTCCGATAAACATTCATATGTTCCACTGGGCGTTCCAATGTCTCTATTGGATTCTTCATCTTTTTAATCGCCGATACTCATATTCCGGAATAAAAAATTCAAGTTTTAAAATAGCTCTTTTTTTCTTTAATGGTGTTTTTCTTAATGAACCATTTTTATTCATAAAACGATCCGCAAATTCAACATTTTCCGTCATTTTATCAATTACATCCGAAATCCCTTCAATCTGCTCAATCGGTCTTTCCTGTAATACTCCTGTTATAATTTTCTTATAGTCTTCTTTTGAAATTTCTACTGACAGCTCATTTCTTCGTCTGTCATAAGTTTCCCCTGATTCATAAGTAATTTTATAGCAATAGTTAAAGTTCAAATCTTCCATGCCTCCAATCAAAAATAGCTTCATGCCATCAAAATTTTTTACTAAAACAATGATAGCATGAAACCATTTTAGCGTAAAGCAACATTCCGAAGGTTTTATATAGCTTTCAGGCAATGACTTACTTTCTTGATACCTCATAATAAAAAACTATCTAACAAATCCTTACAATGCTTTGCTGCTTTTTCACACCATCGGTTCCCGAATCCCATAAGCAGTAAAAAAAGCACTGCCGCCCCGGATATTCCAAAGCAGCAGAGCTTTTCCTCTTACACAATCTGATTACTTCACTTAGAAGCTTCCAATCACATCGGCATTTAATCTCTTAATAATTTCCACAGCCAGCTTCACACCATTTTCGTAATCTGCGTAGGCAGAAATTCCGTAGTGGGTGTGTGCATAACGAACCGGAACACCGATAACGATGGTGGGAACGCCCTGGCCTGACAGGTGAATGTTGGCGCCGTTGGTGCTTCCGCCGGAGCGAACCGCATCCTGTACTGGAATGCCAAGTTCCCCGGCAAGCGCCAGTGCATAGCGCTGATACCGCGGATTGGTGATCATGCGGGCATCCACGTGGCGAAGCATCGGTCCTTTTTTGATGGCCGTCTGAACCATATAGGCTTCCACACAGGTATCGTCTGCAGGACAGCCCTCAAACACAATGGCGATGTCCGGATTCACGGTACGACAGGTTACCTGAGAACCGCGAGTGCCGACCTCTTCCTGAGAACAACATGCACCAACCACATCCACAGCCAGCTCTTCTCCCTGCAGTTCACGCAGAGTGCTGACAATGGAGCACAGCCGAGACGGCAGTCGAAGCTTTTTCCCACCATCAAATCATGCTTTTCATCGTAGGTAAAGGTTACATCCGGCACAACCGCTCGCCGATACGGATATGGAACTCATTTTCCGCTTCTTCCTTAGACACTGCGCCCACATCTACCGTAATGTTTTCGAATACCAACGGAGCCTTGCGCTCTGCCTCCGTCATATAGTGAGGAGGCTTGCTGGCAACGATGCCGGGAATGTACTCGCCCAGCGCATTTCTTACCCATACCTTATGCAGGTACATTGCTGGTCACCCAGCCGCCCAGGGGGATAATGCGGAGGTTTCCGTCAGGACGGATTGCCTGTACCATGAAAGCAACCTCATCACTGTGTCCGTCCAGCTGTACCACCGGACGGTTTCCTTTGTTTTCTTTGCGGTAAATATAAAAATTGCGAAGACTGTCTTCTTTGAGTTCTCCCAGTCCTTCTGCATGTCTGCGGATCTGCGCCACCACATCATCCTCAAATCCCGGTGCGCCGTTGGCATTGGAAATATCCGCAATCAATTCCAGATTCTGTCTCTTATCCATTTTCATCGAGCCTCTCTTATTTTCCTAATACGTTATTATGAATTACCTTTTCTAAATCTACTTTCTTGAATTCTTCTGCAAAATCCACAATATAATCCGCACAGGTCTGCAGCATTTCCTGTCCCCATTCAACGGTTGCTTTCTTCGGATGGTCCGGTCCGATCCAGCCATTGTCGGTTACGTTTGGTGTGCTGCGAAGCACTTCCACTTCAACACCTTTGAATTTCACGGTACGGAAGCCCGTAGCCACCAGATTTTCATTTAAGTCCTTTAATTTCAGAGGCTCCTCTGTGAGCTCGCTGTAATCGATCAGGTCAGGATTCACGCCCATGATGCCGGCTGTCTCCTCTGCGCCGCCATGGCCGCCCTTCCATTCCGGTTTCATATCCCAGGCCATCAGCCACCAGTTCAGCATAACCACCAATGCGCCCTTTTCTCAAAATCCAGGCCCACACGCTCGATGGTCTTAATGTTTCCGCCGTGGCCGTTTAATACCAGAATTTTGCGTGCGCCATGGTTGTAAAGATTCTCAACAACCTTGTATAGCAGGTTATATAACAGCTCGGTTCCCAGGTTAATGGTTCCCGGATATGGCTCCAGGCACTCGCAGGCGCCGTATGGAATTGTCGGAGCAATCAGAACGTCACTTTTCTCTTCAATTAATTCAAGAAGACGGTCCGGAATCAGGGTATCGGTTCCCAGCGGCATATGTCTTCCGTGGCATTCAATACTTCCGATGGATACGATCACCATATCGTTTTCTTCAAAATATTTCTGTGCTCTTGGCCATGTAATATTCGCTAATCTCATGTCTTTGTTCTCCTTTGTCTTTGCTTTTTTATTTCATAACCGTTTGGCATTCTGCCAAGCAATTATTACTTTTTAAATGAGGATGTCCTAAAATAAGACACCCCCACTCATTTCTTAATTCAATTATTCGGCAACTTTAACCTGATCCAGCTTGTGGTATCCGATTGGGTCGACCACGAAGTTCTCTACCTTGTTACTTGCGCCTACTAAGATACTGCTGTAGTAAAGAGGAGCGTTGTTGTTGATTTCTTTTAATTTTACTGCCAAATCTGCGTAGATCTTTTCTCTGGCTGCAGAATCTGTATTGGAACGTCCTTCCTCAACTAATTTGTCAACATCCGGATCTGCAAGGAAGGAACGGTTTCCTGCAGCTCCCTGCTGAGAGGAGTGCTCCAGAGAGTAGTAGGTATAGTCAGCATCCATGGTAGATGTTACCCATCCCATGAATCCCATGTCAAAGTCTCCGGCAGATGTCTTATCGATGAAGCTTCCGAATTCCATAACCTCTACTTCACAGTTAATTCCAACCTCTGCAAGCATAGCCTGGATTGCCTGACATGCCTCTGTACGTTCCTGGTTGTCGTTTACACAGATGCTTGTGTCAAATCCGTCTGCATAGCCGGCCTCTGCAAGAAGCTCTTTTGCTTTTTCAGGATCATATTCGTATGCTCCCGGGCTGCTGTAACCGAATACATCCGGTGCGATGATAGCATCTGCCACCTGACCTGCACCGTTGATGATGGTATCTACCAGTAACTGACGGTCGATTGCCAGGTTGATTGCTTCACGAACACGGATATCATCAAAAGGTTTCTGATTCATGTTCATGGTAACATAATAGCAGGACAGTGACGGAGCTTCCAGAAGCTGTAAGTCTGCATTGTCTGCAACTTTGTCTTTGTCATTTGCAATGATATCATAAGCCAGGTCGATTTCGCCTGTTTCCAGAGCGATGGTTCTCTGAGCTGCTTCCGGGATAACCTTCATCTGCAGGTACTTTGTTGCCGGAGCGCCTGCATAGTAATCGTCAAATGCTTCCAGCTTCACAGAGTCACCCTGTTTCCACTCAACGAATTTGTATGGGCCGGAACCAACCGGATTGGTCTTGAAGCCTTCTTCGTCAGCTTCCACAACTGCCTTCGGAACGATGGCGGCAAACGGTACTGCCAGGTTTCTAAGAGTCGGTGCGTATGGAGCATCGGTTGTTACGGTTACGGTGTAGTCATCATTTACTTCTACCGTATCAATAAAGTCGACTACGTAAGAAACTGCGGCAGAGTTGATGGCTCTTTCCAGAGAGAATTTAACGTCCTCTGCTGTCAGGTCAGAACCGTCATGGAACTTGATTCCCTTTCTGATCTTGAATACGTAGGTCTTATCATCGGTCTGCTCCCAGGATTCTGCAATCTGCGGCTCAACCTCATTGGTCTCAGGGTTAACGATGGTCAGAGTATCAAAATATTGTTTGTTACCTGAACTGACGGTGTTTCTTTTCCCTGATGCGGGTCCATGGAGGTTACGTCAGCGCCCTGTCCCCAGACAATCGTGTCTTTGTAGCCGCCTGCGCTCTCCTGTGTGCTTTCTTCCGTTGTTGCCACAGCGTCTTCCTTTGGTTTTGCAGCGCCATCATCCTTTTTTCCGCCGCCGCATGCTGTCATAGAAACTGCCATAGTAGCAGCCAGTAACAGCGCCAGTGCTTTTCTCACATGATTTTTCATAGCTTTCTCCTTTTCTTTCCTCTATTTACATAAAAGCCATTTTTCTGACTTTCGTGTACTTATTTACCAAACTCCCCGATTCGCATACAGGATACGAAATGTCCCGGCTCCACCTCTGTCAGATGGATATCCGGACTGCCGCACACCTCCGTCGCATAAGGACAGCGCTTTGCAAAACGGCATCCCGGCTCCGGTCAATGGGGGAAGTAATCTCACCCTTCATCATAATTCGTTCCATCGGATAATCCGGATCCGGAATGGGAATCGCTGACAAGAGTGCTTTTGTATAGGGATGTACCGGATTCTTAAAGAGCACCTCTGTGGGCGCCATCTCCACCATCTGTCCCAGGTACATAACCATAATCTGGTTAGAAAAATGCTTTACAACCGATAGGTCATGGGTAATGAACATATAGGTCAGATCCAGCTCATCCTGCAAATCCTGCATCAGGTTCAGAATCTGTGCCTGAATGGACACGTCCAGAGCGGAAACCGGCTCATCGCATACGATGAATTTGGGCCTCAATGCCAGTGCACGGGCAATTCCGATACGCTGTCTTCTTCCGCCGTCCAGCTCATGGGGGTAGGAGTTGGTCAGACGCTCTGCCAGACCTACCAGATTCATCAGCTCATGGACTCTTTTCTGAAGTCCTTCCTTATCCTTCTTGTCGTAAATCTTCTGAATCAGCAGGGGCTCCATAATCGCCTCGCTGACAGTCATTCTCGGGTTCAGGGATGCGAAGGGGTCCTGAAAGATAATCTGCATTTCCCTTCTTAATTCTTTCATCTTATTCTTATCATAGGAAAGAATGTCATTTCCTTCAAAATATACTTTACCGGAGGTCGGCTCATGCAGTCTTAATATGGCTCTTCCCATGGTGGATTTTCCGCAGCCGGACTCTCCAACCACGCCTAATGTCTCTCCCGCGCGGATACTGAAAGATACATCGTCCACCGCGTGAAGGACACCTCCGGGAGTATTAAAATATTTCTTCAGGTGTTCCACCTTCAGCAGTTCTTTGTTCTGATTTTCCATATCAATGCTCCTTTACTTCCGTGGCTTCCGGCAAAATGCAGCGTACCATGTGCTCTCCGCCCACAGACTTCATCTCAGGCACCTTCTCCATACAGGCAGCGGTTGCATATTTACAGCGGTCTGCAAACTTACAGCCCTTAGCCAGATTGGTCGGATCCGGCATCAGTCCGTCGATGGCCTGGAGACGCTCTACCTGCTCTACCAGGTTCGGGATGGATGCCATCAGTCCCTTGGTGTAGGGATGGCGGATATCCTTGTAAACCTCGCGGAGTGTACCGTATTCCACGATTTCCCCGGCATACATAATCGCCACATAATCACAGGTCTGTGCCACAACACCCAGATCATGGGTAATCAGCAACATAGAGGTATTATCTCTCTTTTTCAGATTCTGAATCAGATCCAGCACCTGTGCCTGAATGGTAACATCCAGCGCTGTGGTCGGCTCATCGGCAATCAGAAGCCTCGGCTGGCATGCAAGAGCAATGGCGATGATTACACGCTGCTTCATACCGCCGGAAAACTGATGGGGATATTCTCTGCCGCGGGCTGCGGGGATACCGACCAGCTCCAGCATCTCATCCGCTTTTTTGACAGCCTCTTCCTTGGAAAGCTTATTATGCTGCAAAATAACCTCCATAATCTGGTCTCGAACGGTCATAACCGGATTCAGGGATGTCATTGGATCCTGGAAAATCATGGAAATCTGTTTTCCTCTGACCTTGCGCATCTCCTGAACACTTTTTTTCAGCAGATCCTCTCCGTCATAGAAAACCTCTCCGCCCTTGATTTTTCCCGGAGGATTGGGCACCAGCTGCATAATACCCTTTGCAAGGGTGGTCTTGCCTGCGCCGGTCTCTCCCACCAGTCCCAGTGTCTTGCCTGTATGAATCTGCAGGCTGACACCGTTTAATGCCTGTACCAGACCGTCATCGGTCTCATAATGAATGACCAGGTCTTTTACATCTAATAAAATATCTGACATGTCTTCTTCCACCTTTCCGATTAATTCTTCAGTCTCGGGTCTAATGCGTCACGCAGACCGTCACCCATGACATTCAGTGCAAGGATGGTCAGCATAATTGCAAGTCCCGGAATAACGGTGATGTGCCAGGAGCTTCGGATATAGCTTCTTGCTCCGGAAAGCATCGCGCCCCACTCCGGTGTCGGTGGCTGAATACCAAGTCCCAGGAATGACAGACCGGCGATGGAAAGAATCGCACCTGCCACGCCAAGGGTTACCTGTACTATAATCGGCGCCATGGAGTTCGGAAGGATGTATTTGAAAATAATACGGAAATCACTGGCACCCACAGCCTTTGCCGCTTCAATATAATCCTGTCCCTTAACGGTGAGAATCGGCGCGCGGACGGTTCTGGCAAAGGTCGGCACATAGGAAATACCGATGGCCAGCAGCACGTTCACCAGGCTGGTTCCGAAAGCCGCTACGATGCGATAGCCAGCAGCATGGAAGGAATTGCCAGAAAAACGTCCATGATACGCATGATAACGTTATCTAATTTGCCGCCGTAATAGCCGGCAATGGCTCCGAACAGACCTCCGACGATACAGGAGAGTGCAATGGATAGAGCTCCCATAAACAAAGAGGAGCGAATCGACCAGAGAATACGCATCAGCATATCTCTTCCGAACTCATCCTGTCCGAAAATATGCGCCGCACTCGGTGGTGCAAGACGCTCTCTTAGGTTCTGCTTAATAACATAAGTCTCATAAATAGACGGATTCACCGCATCAATGATAATGGTGGCAATGGCAATGACAACCAGTGCTATCAGGAAAATCATTCCCGCAACCGCCAACTTGTTTTTCTTAAAACGTCTCCAGGTCTCCTGCCATAAAGTACGCTGTTGGAGGATGACTGGACTTTTTTGCTTTACTCATCTGGATACTCCTCCTTATTTCTTCTTATACAGTGATTTGATTCTCGGGTCTACGAAGGCGTATATGATATCTACCATCAGGTTGACGATGGAGAACATGACCGCCATGAAGATAACCGAGCCGAGAACCATCGGAATATCCTTTGACTTAATGGAATCGACCATCAGTCGTCCCAGTCCCGGCCAGGAGAATACGGTCTCCGTCAGCATGGCGCCGCCAAGCAGTGTACCAAACTGCAGACCGACTGCCGTAACGATGGGAATCAGAGCGTTTTTGAGCATATGACGGAAGGTGATGGTACGCTCGGATACACCCTTTGCTTTCGCCGTATCTATGTAATCCTGATGAATAACCTCCAACATGGACGAACGGGTCATACGGGTAATGGTTGCCGCACAGCCAGTTCCAAGGGTCAGTGCCGGAAGCACTAGGCTCTTAAGCAGCTCGACTCCACCCTCTCCCATACCCTGAGAAGCAGCCAGCCAAGATTCAGAGCAAAGACAATAACCACCAGAAGACCAAACCAGAAGTTCGGCATGGAAACACCGATCAGCGAGAGCACCATCGACACATTATCCACAGCGGAATACTGCTTCTTCGCCGAATGATGCCTGTGGGGATACCGATTATCAGGGCCACCAGAATACCTGCCACCGCCAGTACTGCCGTATTTGGGAAACGCTCCATAACCTGATCCCATACACTTAAGTCATTCTTATAGGATGTTCCCAGGTCTCCCTGTACCATGTTGACAACGTATCTGCCGTAACGGACAAGCAGCGGGTCATTGAGTCCCAGCTCTTCTCTCTTCATCTCCAGGCTTCCTCAGATGCCTGATCTCCGAGAATCATTGCAGCCGGATCACCCGGTGATAAATTCAGGATGAAAAATACGATGAATGTAACACCCAGGAGCACTGGGATCATCATCAGTAGTCTCTTCAAGATATATTTGTACATCTTTTGTTCCTCCTCTTGTAAATTCTTGTGAAAATGTTCCAATAGCAAAACACATATGTCCTGCCCCGGAAAACATTTTCCTAAAAAAAAATGGCACATTCACCCTATCTGCGCCATTGCTTTAAATCATTAGAGTAATAAATTCGGATTTTGTCAATTATTTTATGTAATTATTTTCATTTTAATTATATTGTCAACAATCATTTTACACCTTGGCATATTTGTGCTATAATGTAATTATTAGAAATACACATTTTGAGCAAATTGCACAGGAGGCATTTATGAGAGAAATTGGAGGATATTTTCCTTACATTGAAGAACCAGACAACAAAAATCACTATCTTGATGGGCTCTGTCCGCCGGAAGGCGATCTGCGTTTCCTGATGTCCGGACGCTGTGCCAACTATCTGGCACTGGAGGATTTCAAAAAACAACAGCCCCATCCGGTAGCGTATGTCCCCCTTTATACCTGCGAAACTGTCATTGACCCCTTCGTCAAGGCAGGCTATGAGCTTATTTTCTATGATTTCACCAAAGATATGATACCGATTTTCGATGAATCGGTGCTAGATAAGATTCATCTGATATCCATCTGCGGTTATTACGGCTTTTCCGGCTATGACCGGGAATTTCTGAAGAAATGTGAGGAGCGCGGCATCTGTATCATCGAGGACACCACCCACTCCATTTTCTCCGCGGACGGCATTTACGAGGGATGCACCTACGTTGTGGGAAGCATGCGCAAGTGGCTGGGCGTTTCCTGCGGCGGCTTTGCCATCAAGAAAACCGGCAGCTTCACTCCGTTGATTCTTCCTCCCCACGAGTCCATCTGAACATGCGCCGTCAGGGCCTGGCGGTAAAGACCGATGCCTTCCGCCATCCGGACACCGTGGCTGCCTCCGTATCCGAGGACGCCTCCAGACTTCTCTGGGATGCCGAGCTGCTTCTGCGTAAGGTTTACGATATCTACGGCTCCGATTCCGAATCAGTGGACATTATCGAATATTATGATTTTGACGCTCTCAAAAGGCAGCGCCGGGAGAACTATCGCTATATGTTGGAGCACTGTCCGAAATCCGATGCCTACACCATTGTATTCCCTTACCTGGACGATGCCACCGTACCAAGCCACTTCACCCTCTACGCCGCAGACCGCGGAAAATTTAAGGAATACCTGAGCCAAAACGGCATCCACGCCACCTCCTACTGGCCGGTGGGTCCCTATATCAATCTGGAAGGACATACGGACTGTGCCTATATTTATGACCATGTGATCTCCATCCCCTGCGACCAGAGATATACCACCGAGGACATGGCATATATCTGCCGGGTGCTTAAGGACTTTTAACACCGCAGGATATTGATCTTCCGCATTTAACTTAAAAAGGGCACCGCCGCTTTTTTTAAGTGGCCGTGTCCTTTTTTAAAGTGTCTCCTTCAGAAGTCTCCTTCTCGATTCGATTTTATATATCCGCTCTCCGGTCTGTACATAGTGATTTCTCAGGCACAGCACCGCGCCCTCCAAATCAATGCCGCAGAGCTTCTCCAGCAGAAGCTTATGAGACTCATAATTATCCCTGCGCCGGTAATTGCCGAAGATTTCCTCCGCCGTCTCTCCCTCACGCAGCTCAAAGGTATCATTGACCTTCAAAAACATGGCGCCGTTTAACGGACTTAAGCTCTCCCACATCCGTACCAGACGCTTCATATTCCCCGCGCTGACGATTTCTCTGTGAAACAGCTCATCCATCTGTACCATATACAGAAGATTCTTATCCTTCTGGGCGCGCTCCATCCCCTCCAGATAGCTTCTCATGGTTAAAAGGCTGGTATCCGGCAACCTTCCCCCGCCTGGCGAAGAGCATGATTTCCAGATTGCCCCGCAGAAAGAATATCTCATAGGCATCCTCCATAGACAGATTCGTCACGCGGCAGCCCTTATTGGATTCGTAGGTCACCAGACCCTCAAATTCCAGAATTTTCAATGCCTCCCGCACCGGTCCCCTGCTGACCTCCATACATTTTGCAACATCACTCTCAATAATCCTGCTGTCCGCCTGTAGCTCGCCGTTTATGATTTTTGTCCGCAGCATATCTGCAACCTTCTCCGACAGTATCTTTTTTTCGCCATTTTTCATATATTTATCTCCTGTCCTTGTAATGAGACTAATGTCCTCCGTATATTACAACCTTTTTGTTGTTCTGTCAATGTTTCCTTTTGAAACTGCAAAAAATAAAATTCCTGCTTCCTTTAATTGATCATAACATAAATAACTTTTCATCAGAAGAACACCTGCCAGGGCTCCTTGTGTTTTTTTAATATTCGTATTGCTATTTACTTTCTTTTTCTTGTGATCCATAAAAATGTGCTGGTAAAAATAATCCCCTTCACAATTGATGTTGAAGAAAGTGCCCACCAGATTCCGTTCAGCCCCATAATACCTCCCAGAAGGATTGCCAGTGGAATTCTTGCACTGGTAAACGCAATACTGATAATACTGCAGAGTCTGGTCCTGCCAAGTCCGGATAAAGCACCTACTGTCGTTAGCTCTACACACATAAATGCTTCACTGAAACCAATGATAACCAGATATCCCATTGCAGTTGCAATTGCTTTCGGTTCGTGGAAAAAGATCTGTGCAATCGGCTCCGGAAAACATATAAATATAACAGAAATCAATACTCCCCATATTCCCACAGTCCATAATGATGCCTTATAGCCTTTTCTGACACGGTCATTTTTGCCTGCACCATAGTTCTGTGCAATAAAAGCATTTAATGCTGCCCCAAAACCATCTGCCGTATTCCATGATACGGATTCTATCTGTCCTCCCACTCGCTGTGTTGCAATAGCCTCTGCACCATATCCGGAAACCATACGGGTCAGCACCATGGAAATCGCACAATATGCCATTCCCTGGATTGCTGTGGGAATTCCAATCTTACAGATTCCACTCACATATTCCCGTGGAAGTTTTGCAAATAGTTTTGTTTCTTTTAGTACATTTTCTTTCTTCTGCACTATAATCCCCAATATCATAATACTCATAACAATCGCCTGTGCGGTCACTGTGGCAATCGCAGCTCCTGTAACCCCAAGCCTTGGAAAAATTCCAGGACCAAGTATCAGAACAGGGTCCAGGATCATGTTCGTAACCAGACCCACAAGATTAGCCAGAAACGGAGTCTTTGAATCTCCCTGTGCGGTATAGATTCCTGTCAGTGTCAATGTCAAAAATGAAAATACGATCAGACCGCAGGCAATCCTGGTATACGACATTGCCGCAGCATATGTTTCAGTATCTGCAAGCTGAAAAAATCCCACCATCTGTCTGGTAAACATACCGCCGACACCTACTCCGGCCACAGCTCTAGATCCAAGCAGACCGATCCAGGCCATATCCGTAATGTTGTACAGAGTCCCCAGAAACGCTGACGCCATAATCGGAACCGCAAGTTTCGTCAGTGTTTTTAAAATAGGACCTTTTGTTAAATTCCCTTCCATGTTTTATCCCTCACCCATTTTTTTTATAACTGTGTCCAGTCTCCTTATTATACATGGTTTGACACTATTTTCATCAGGAATTATTTATGCATACGTCTGATATAAAATGCAATCTGATAAGGCAGTCTTTCTTCCGGTGTTTTCAGCTCATTTCCCAGAATTTTTCTGATGTTTCCAATACGGTACAGTACTGTATTCCGATGTGTGTATAATTCTGCAGCTACCGCCTGGATGCTTCCATCATGTTTCAGATAAGACTGAAGAGTGTCCACATAATCAGCATTGTATCTGCGGTCATGTTTTTCCAGTGCTGCCAGACATTCTGTTTCCATTTCCCTCAGTATCCCCTTGTCTTCTATCATATAAAGCAGGCGAAATAATCCACAGTCATCAAACTTTACCACCTGTTTTTTGTGAGTAAGTGCCATATGTGCCGCTGCCTTGGCTCTCTGATAGCTTATTGAAAGCTGTGAGATATCCATACATTTACTGCCGATCCCCACACACAATTCCAGCTCAGGCATCCGTCTTTTTCCCCTTTTTATAGCTCCAGTTGCCGAAAAGGACATCCACCTCTCCGGATGTCCTTTTTTTGACCCTGTTTTCCCATGTCTGCTTGACCTTTTTCCTCTGGATAGTTACAATGGCAATAGAATTTATCACAGATCAGGAGGAACTGACACATGAGTTCTTATATGGATTTTATCAAAGAACAGTTATACACACTGACTTCTATCCCAAGCCCTTCCGGCTTTACCAGAAAAGCAACCGATTACCTTTTATCTGAATTATCTTCTGGGTTATTCCCCTGAACGCTCCAATAAGGGAAATGTATTTGTCACCCTGGGTGGTTCCGGTTCTCCACTGGTGCTGGCAGCCCATGTGGATACCCTGGGCGCTATGGTCCGCTCCATTAAAGATAACGGCCGTCTTCGTCCCACAACCCTCGGAGGACATCAATGGTCTACTGCAGACGGTGAAAACTGTACCATTCACACACGTGACGGCAGAGTTTACACAGGAGTCGTATTAAATACAGAACCATCTGCCCACGTTGCTGATCAGAAAACTGAACAGCTGGAAGAAAATATGGAAATCTTACTGGATGAAAATACCGCTTCTGCAAAAGAAACTCTGGCACTGGGTGTCCAGACAGGGGATATCATTGCCATGATCCCCGCACAATTGTAACAGAAAGCGGATATATCAAAAGCCGTTTCCTGGATGACAAGCTTTCTGCTGCGATCCTGATCGGACTTGCCAAAGCAATCCGGGAGGAAGGTTGGAAGCTGAACCGCAAGGTTTCCCTGCTATTCACTGTCTATGAAGAAGTAGGACATGGCGGATGTGTGGTATCCGATGATACAGAAGAGATGATCTCTGTAGATATGGCTGTGTAGGCGATGATCTGGCTGTACAGAACGTATGGTATCTATCTGTGCCAAGGATTCCGGAGGTCCTTACAATTATGATCTGGTAACCACACTTTCCAATATTGCCAGAGAACTGGATCTGACTATGCCATTGATGTTTATCCCCATTACGGGTCTGATGTGGAAACCGCCTTACGCGCAGGATACGATATCCGCCACGGCCTGATTGGTCCCGGAGTATATGCTTCGCATAATTATGAACGCTCCCATATGGATGGAGTCCGCAATACCTTTGAACTCTTAAAAGCTTATATTACAAAATAATCAGATATCTGGTTATATTTTCATACAAAAAGAGCCTCTGTCCCTGTAAAACACAGGAGCTTTGGCTCTTTTTGTATGATTTAATCATGTGGAGAAAATTATCTGCTCATTTCTTTAGAAAAATCCGAATTATATTTTCGGCTACAGAAGGCACTGCACCATTCTTCATAAGTGCTGTTCTTACATTTGTATGCAAACATCTCACGCAGTTCCTTACCAGCGATACTGCAATAAGTGTTTTCATGTACAATATGTTTTCGTTCGCAACGTTCCGGCTTTTGACGCATTCTCTGCTGCTCAGTCGGCCATCCAAATACTAACATCACTGCCGGAAACACATATTCAGGAAGCTGCAAAAGTCTTCGCTGCTCCTCACAGTTTTCCATAATATCACCGATATAACACGATCCGATTCCAAGGCTCTCTGCAGCAACTACTGCATTCTGAGCCGCAATGGCTGTATCAGTAATCGCAAGCATCAAATCGCCAACTCCAGGTTTTCTAGGCTCACATCCTGCATAGCAGCTTCCAAGATCAGATTTTTCATTTCTTCCGGGATCTGACGATCTTCGTATACTCTCACAGATTTTCTATGATATAAAGAATCTATAATTTCATTCATAACCAGATTTATTTCCTTTCATACCATCTATTATTTTTCCATTTTTTCTACAACAGTTTGTTTTTTCACTTCTGCGTTGATGATTATAAGCTATTTTTCAGTATATTCAGTACCTCATCATGATTCAACACCTTATATCCACCTTCCATGATGATGGTTCCATTTGTGATGCCATCCAGCATTTCTTCTGTGACGCCCAACTCATGGAGATTCATTGCAAGTCCCAGTTCCTTCATCCAACCTTCCATACAGGAAAGTCCTTCTCTGGCAATCTGTTCATCAGATTTTCCAGCAGGATTGACCTCCCACACATTCACAGCAAAACGGCAAAACCTGCTAAGACCATAAGGCATAATATACTGATAGTAAGGAAGTGACACCGCAGAAAGCGTCATTCCGTGAGTTGCATCCGTATATGCTCCTACTGCCTGCCCGAGCATATGAACCATCCAGTCGGTACTTTTTCCTCTAGAGACAAGCGTATTCAGCGCCCAGGTTGCAGCCCACATGATATTCGACCTTGCCTCATAGTCCTCTGGATTCTGAATGGCAATTCTCGAACTGTGAATTACTGATTTCATCAGTGCCTCGCTGATATAATCGCTGGTATTGTCGTCCTCCCCAGAGAAATACTGCTCACAGATATGATTGAAGATATCATAAATGCCGGCCACCATCTGCTCTTTCGGCAATGTGAAAGTGAATTTCGGATTCAGGATTGCAAACTTCGGCATCACAGTATCTCCAAACACATGACCAATTTTCATCTTTTGATCATGATTCGTAATTACCGCACCTCCATTCATTTCGCTTCCGGTTCCCACCATAGTCAATACACAACCAACAGGGACAATCTCACAATCCGGCTCCTCAAAGCGGATATAATATTTCTCCCACGGATCTTCATCACAGTGAACAGACACGGAAACCGCTTTTGCATAGTCGCAGCAAGAACCGCCGCCTACAGCCAGCAGAAAGTCCACCTGATTCTCTCTGGCAATCCGAACCCCCTCCCTTAATTTTTCTATTGTGAGATTTGGCATCACGCCTCCATCCTCAACGACTACCTTTCCGTTATCTTTCAGTAATCTTATAACCTGACTGTAAATACCATTTTTCTTGATAGAACCGCCGCCATAAATCAACTGAACGGTTTTCCATATTTAGGAAGCTCCTATATTTACCATGCTTAATAAGCATATTTTAACCTATATATGCTTATTAAGCAAGATAAGTGAATTACTCGGCAACTGAGTTACCAGAGCATCTGAATTAAGGCGGGATACCGCCTTTTTTCAGGGTGCATCCATGACACCACTACTGTTTGCTCTTTAGAGCTATACAGCTACTTTTATTATTTCCGGTGTTTTCAGTCCGGTTACGGACAGTTCTCTTTTTACTCCGGATGCGGAGTGATATTTTCTCATGATATTATATGCGCCTACGGCATCTGCGTTATAGGTTCTGTTTCCATCTCTGTACAACCCTCTCTCTTTCCGTTTGGACGGCTCTGCATATCTTTTCCCCACTTTCGGTGACAGCGGACTGCACTGGCTGGTATAACTTTCTTCCTACTACAATATATTTATGGTTAATATCCCTTACATCCAGTAAGGAATTATCCATCTTGTTGCTTAAGCTGTTAGAATGTAGGTAGCAATTGGATATCTTTTTCTTCCTTGGACTTCGCGTCCGTAAAACAGACTGATAACCAGTTCCTCATTCGCAGCGTTCGTTTTATGCAGGTTGAATCACCTTAGGTGCATTCGTGTCACACCACAGTAGATTGAATAGGCAATGAGTAAAACTGGTACTTATCCATTGCAATAATCTTAAGGAGTGACAATTTATGAACGCAGTAGGTATCGATGTTTCTAAAAGTAAAAGTGTGGTTGCTATTATGCGGCCTTTCGGTGAAATTGTTTCCACACCTTTCGAAATCAAACACACAGCCAGCGATATCCATTCACTTATAGAACTCATCAACTCTGTTGAAGGTGAGTCTCGAATCGTAATGGAGCACACAGGACGTTATTATGAAGTCCTCGCTCATCAGCTTTTGGAGGCAAATCTTTTCGTCAGTGCCATTAACCCAAAACTTATCAAAGACTTTGATAATGATTCTCTTCGTAAAGTGAAATCTGACAAAGCGGATGCTGTTAAGATTGCCCGATATGCTCTTGACAAATGGCAAAACCTTAAACAGTATAATGTTATGGATGAATTACGCAATCAGCTCAAAACCATGAATCGCCAGTTCGGCTTTTACATGAAGCATAAGACAGCTATGAAAAATAATCTTATCGGCATCCTTGACCAAACCTATCCTGGTGTTAATACTTACTTTGACAGTCCTGCACGCAGTGACGGCAGCCAGAAATGGGTTGATTTTGCATCTACATACTGGCATGTGGACTGTGTCCGTAAAATGTCCCTGAATGCCTTTATCGACCATTATCAAAACTGGTGCAAACGCAAGAAGTACAACTTCAGTCAGTCAAAAGCTGAAGAAATCTATGGAAAAGCAAAGGAACTTGTTCCTGTACTTCCAAAGGATGCCATTACAAAGCTTATTATCAAGCAGGCTGTAGACCAGCTTAATAGTGCCTCTACAACTGTTGAGTCACTACGCACTCTCATGAATGAAACTGCATCCAAACTCCCGGAGTATCCTGTCGTTATGGCTATGAAAGGTGTTGGAACTTCACTTGGTCCTCAGTTGATGGCTGAGATTGGAAATGTTTCCCGTTTCACTCACAAAAGTGCTATTACTGCATTTGCCGGTGTAGATCCCGGTGTTAATGAATCCGGAACCTATGAACAAAAAAGTGTTCCTACCTCAAAACGAGGTTCCGCTGATCTAAGAAAGACTTTATTTCAGGTAATGGATGTCCTAATTAAAACGCATCCTCAAGATGATCCTGTTTATCAGTTCTTAGATAAGAAACGTGCTCAAGGCAAGCCTTACTATGTCTATATGACTGCAGGTGCCAACAAGTTTCTAAGAATCTACTACGGACGAGTGAAAGAATATCTCGCATCTCTTCCAGAGTCTTAATTATCCACCAAAATTTTCAGACCAGCACTGGCGTGGTGGTCTAATTTTGATACCCAATTTTCAACCTGTATAAATTTTTCAATATTCTTTCAATTTAGCCTTGACTTTTTATTTGCAGGCTGTTTTATAAAACGGATCCCATATCTTTTCAGCTTATATTCCAGCATGATGTAGATCCTGTTATACGGCAGGCTGTGAAGCTTCTGGTTTGTCCTGTGCCCCAGGTCTTTTTCTCTCCGGATGTTCCGGATATCCCCTGTAACGACACAGGTGATCCCCTGTTCCCGGCAGTATTCTGCAAGATATCTTGTGATCTTGTGCAGATAGTCCGTTACTGAGTCTTGTTTTCTCTTATATAACTTCCTGATATGTTTTGATGTGACCGGATGCTTTACTCCCTTTCCGGACTGCTGTCCATACCACTGGGCCTGCATCCTTGCGATCTCTTTATGGAAATATCTTTCCAATTCAAGGTACTTCCTGCCCAGGATAAACGTCTTCCCATTTTCAGAATCATAACACGTCATAAGGTTGTGAAGCCCCAGATCAACAGACAGTTCATGTCCGTTCTGTGGAAGTTCTTCCTGGTCAGGGACCTCATAAACAACAATAATTTTACAGCTTCCCTTCTCCGGCGGATATATCCGCATCTGTTTGATCTGATCCATGCCCCTGAAAATCTTATTTTCAAGGTAAAGAAAGTTTTCATGGATCTGATATGTTTCTTCCATATATTTTTTTAATGTCTTTGGAAGGGACAGACGGACTCTGTCCGTATCCCGCTCATGCACGATCCCCATCTGCATATAGGTAATGGGGATACTTTCCTGCTTAAACCGCGGCGGTCTGGGAGTCTCGATCCCCCGGATCTTTTCAGGGCATAAAAAGACTTCCATGCCTTGTCCAGCAGCTTGCAGACTTCCTGGGCAGTCTGGGACGGGAGCTGTTTATACCACAGATCCTCTTTATGGGCTTTTTTCTGATAGTACCAGTCAGGATACTGCTCCATCCCTGTTTCTTTGTAATGCTGACGCTCGTAATTACAGACATTCCAGAGCTTGGATGCTGCATAGCACATATGTCCGATGAGGTTCGCATATTCCCGGCTGACCTTTATGGATGTTTTTTTTGACAGCAGCATTTCCTCTCCTCCATAGTATCAGTAAGCTTTGCTCTGATGTTCGATATACCTGCGGATATTTTCTTCCGATACAGATCCGACCGTTTCCACATAATAGGAATGGTTCCACAGCTCCCCTTTCCAAAGCTGGTTTCTTATTTCCGGAAAACGTTCGAAAAGTTTCCTGCCGGAGATCCCCTTCAGGTATTTCACGATCGCAGTTATGGATAATTTCGGAGGGGCTAACACAAAACAGTGTACATGGTCTCCTTCCCCACATTCAAACAGATGGACCGTAAAGCCTTATCTTCTGCGATCTCCTGCACCAGTTCCTGCCGATATGCCTCGACCTCCGCATTTAATATCTTCCGCCGGTATTTCACTGACCATACCATATGGTAATTAATATTACACACACAAGTGCGGTAATGTATAAGATTTTCTTTCATACATATATGATACCATGATATCAAAAATTTCGCAATAAAATATCGAACATATTTTCTTCTTTATAATGCTGGATACAGCTTTTTATATGGAGAAGTTAAATGAATTTTTAAATTCTACATTGCAAGAGTAAATTCTATACCTGTAGAAATTACTTCTGCATGGATTTTTCCTTCTTCTTTTTATAAAATACTACTGCAGATGATCCCCTGCCTGTGCAGAAGGAGGATAAAATGAATACAGGAAGA
>ENA-OQIR01000119-OQIR01000119.1-human-gut-metagenome-genome-assembly--contig:-NODE-119-length-35097-cov-4.716671_pt1 | contig 35097 bp, 35 predicted proteins | sample MGYA00242580_ERZ504745 | MGnify/ENA primary metagenome ERZ504745 (study PRJEB26092, sample SAMD00036214) | human gut metagenome | host: Homo sapiens | study: EMG produced TPA metagenomics assembly of...
CTCGGACTTCGGCAGATTATAGTTCTTACCAACCCCAATCCCACATTTTCGTTTAATCTGTGAGATATAGAGGTTGGACACCTTTAACCCGGTATGCTCCAACACATACTCCTTGATCTGCGGATAGGTTGCCCCATCCTGAAATTCGGACATATCCATATCTTCCAAAGAGAACTCAACCCGAATCTTTTTCGAGTCGACTTCGCCCTTGGAAAGCAAGACAACCGTCTCTACATGGCAAGTCATCGGAAACTGGTCCACGCCTCTTACCTTTTTCACCTCATACCCCAGCTCCTGAAGAATCTTCAGATCCCTTGCCAGTGTCGCAGAATCGCACGAGACATACACAATCCGATCCGGCTGCATATCGGCCATGGTGCGGAGCAGATTTTCCTCGCATCCTTTCCGCGGCGGATCGACTACAATCACATCGGCATGCGCATGTTCGCCTGGATGTTCTTTGGCATATTTTTCGTAATATTCCGGCAGTACTTCCTCGGATTTTCCGACAAAAAACTCTGCATTTTCGATTCCATTGATTTTCGCATTGTTTTTCGCATCTGCGATGGCCTCCGGCACGATCTCCACGCCGTAAACTTTTTTCGCCTTCTGCGCCAGAAAAAGTGAAATCGTTCCGATACCGCAGTACAGATCCCAGACAGTCTCTTCTCCGGTAAGACCAGCATATTCCAGCGCAAGGCTGTACAGTTTTTCTGTCTGCACGGGATTTACCTGATAGAAGGAAAGCGGAGAAATCTGGTATTTTACCTTTCCGATATAATCGGTAATAAATTCCTGTCCCCACAGACAGCGAATCTCTTTCCCCATGATAACATTGGTCCGCTCACGGTTTACGCTGAGTGTAATGCTCGTCATGCCTTCCAGTTCCGTCAGTGATTGGATGAGTTTTTTCTCTGCCGGCAGTTTCTTTCCGTTCACAACGAGACAGACCATGATTTCTTTCGTTGTAAATCCAAACCGGATCAGCACATGGCGCACCAGACCTTTGCCGGTCTCCTCCTGGTATGCCGAAACGCTGTTTTCTTCCATCCACGCGAGAATGCGGTTCAAAATCTCTTCGTTCTGCTCTACGCCAAGATAGCAGTTCCGGTTTTCCATGATCTGATGCGTTCTTCCCGCATAAAATCCGGTAATCAGTTTCCCGTTTTTATCCTGTCCGATCGGGAACTGTGCTTTGTTTCGATACCGGAACGGAGACTCCATCCCCACAATCGGCTCCATCGGAATTTCCGTCATCCCACCGATCCGCTGGAGGTTCTGGGCAATTTTCTTTTCTTTAAAGCGGAGCTGCTCTGCATAGTCAAGCATCTGTAACTGACAGCCGCCGCATGGACGGGCCACAGGCATATCGGCTCTACGCGGTGCGGGGACGGTTCGATCAGACGCATCAGCCGTGCGTAGCCGTAATTTTTCTTTGCTTTTATCACTTTTACTTCGGCAAGATCTCCGATAACCGTGTCCTTGACAAAGAGGGTATAGCCCTCGCATTTGCCTATACCCTCTCCGTCGTGTCCCATATCTTCAATTTTCACCGTCAGTACATCATTTTTCTGATAGCTCATGAAAAGTCTCCTGTTCTGCGGATGTTGGACTCAAAGAACCGGTTGTAGCCAATCCACTCATTGCCTGCCGGCGCTGCATCAAACAGCTCGGTCAGAGTCTCCATTTTGGCATCGGCATTATCAGCCAAGTTCAGCGCTACCGCTTCTACCATTGCCGGCTTTTTCGGGGAACCGTATTCCAGCTCACCGTGGTGTGCCAGAATGCAGTGTTTTAACTGATTTTCCAGCTCCATCGGAAAACCTTCTATTTTCTGTGCAGCATCGTGTACCATCTCCGCACCGATCATAATGTGGCCGAGAAGCTGTCCATCATCCGTGTAATCGTTCTGCGGGAATAAAGAGAGTTCTTTCGTCTTTCCGATGTCATGCAGAATCGCTGCCGTAATCAGCAGATCACGGTTTAAGATCCCGTACGATTTCGCCATAAAATCACAGAAACGGGTGACACTTAACGTATGCTCCAGCAGTCCGCCGACAAAGCCGTGGTGAACACTTTTTGCCGCAGAGCTCATGCGGAACCGTTTTACCGTCTCCTGGTCCTGGATAAAATAGTACGTCAGGATTGCGGAAAGATACTGGTTTTTCACCGTTCCAATCCAGGAAAGCAGTTCCTGATACATCGTGTCGATGTCGTAACGGCTGGTCGGCAGATAGTCTGCCGGGTTGTACTCGCCCTCTCCTGCCTTTCTTGCACGCTTGATCGAAACCTGAAGCGCGCCGTTGAATACGGTGATATCGCCGCTGATGTCGACGTAGTCAAGTGCTTCGAATTCGTCGATTCCCATCGAATTCGGATCCCAGATTTTCGCATCGATCGTACCGGTGCGGTCCTGTAAGATCACGTTTTCATACTGTTTTCCGTTTTTCGTAACGGCTGACTGTTTATGTTTGCAGAGATAGACACCGGACATGCGGTTTCCTTCCCGGAGTTCGTTAATATACTTCATAAAAATAAATCCTCTTTTTCTAAAATAAATGCGGACACAGCGTTCCGTTTTTGTTTTCCTTGTTTCTTTACATGCCTTACCAATTCTACCAGATTTTTATACAGAATGCACGTATTTTTTCACAGCGGTTCGGAAACCGTCCGAAAAGAAAAAGCTTTCGGAAACCACGCCGGTCAAGGCCGGCTTTTTGGCTTCCGAAAGTCTCTGTTTTCAGACTTCTCCAAGCGTCACATCAAACGTCATCTCCGCGTATCCTTCGGCGCCTTTCCGCATCGCCGTCACGGTAACCACTTCTCCTGCGCTGTGTTTTCCCAGCTGCTCATGGTACTGTTTGATCGTTTCCACCTTCTGTTCCCCGAGCTTTACAATCACATCATACTCTTTCATGCCCGCCATCATCGCCGGCGAATCGTCTGTGACGCTGCTGATCAGAACGCCTTTTGGAATCCCTGTTTTGTCGGAAAGCTCTTCTGTGACATCCTGCCCGCGGATGCCGATATAAGCGCGGCTCACATTGTTGGAGAGATTTTCAATCAGCTTTTTGATCTGCGAAATTGCAATGCCCGTCACCACGTTGTTTCCCTTGGCACTGTAGCTCTGCGCGATAATACCGACGATTTCGCCGTCCAGATTTACCAGAATACCGCTGCCGTCCGTACTGCCGAGGATGTCAGTTGTCAGCAGATTGTACTCATTGTCCAGCGCTGAGATCTTATTCGTAACCGAAGTCACCACGCCGTACGCAATCGAATCACTGTAGCCAACCGGGCTTCCGACGGCACAACCGGATCACCCTGGCTTACGAGATACGAACTGCCAAGCGGCGCAATTTCAAGGCCGTCCCGTGTTTCCTCATCCAGCTTCGACTTGTCCACCTTCACAATCGTAAAACCGGTGCTCGGATCATGGCGCTGGTATGTGGCATCTACCATCGTCTCATCCCAGAACGTAACCTGAATCCGCTCCACATTTTCCACAATGCGGTATTCCGTCAGGATGAAAAGATCCTGTCCGTTGTCTGCAACGATCAGTCCGGAAATCTGCTGCTGGTTTTCATAGTTCTGGTTAAAATAGTCCATCTGATTGGTAATGCCGATGACGGTCACCAGCGCTCGTTTTGGTTTTTCCGTTACTTCCAGCATATCCTGGTAGAGCACTTCATAATTTCTGAGACTGTTGTCCTTTGCCTCCGCATCCGTTTCACCATCGACTGTGGAAGCCTCACTGCTCTCCTCCCCCGTCTCCGTTCCCTCTGCCGCTTCGTTTCCATCCGTGCTCTCGGAAATCGTGCTTTCTGCGACACTTTCATCCAAAACACTGCCATCCGCTGTGGAACTGCTGATTTCCGAGCCGGAACACTGCTGTCCACCGGCGCATTCTCCGAAGATGCTGTCATCGTCTCATCCATCTCCTGTCCGCTGTTCGGATCCTCGTCGCCCGGAATATCCACTTTGGCCGGCGGCTCCTCTTTTGTAATTGCACCGGCAATCTTTGGCTCTGTCACAGCAAAGACCGCGGCCGCAACCAGACCGCCAAGTGCTGCAAGAACCAGCCATCCGGCAATCAGCAATACGATCTTTTTCCAGTCAGGCGGCTGCTTTTTGATGCTCTCTTTCATGAATTTGTAAGGTTTTGGGTCATTTTCCATACATTTCTTTCTCCATACATTCGTATTCCATTCCGAACTGCTCTGCGCATACGCGCTCCCACAATTTTCACATATATAAGAAACTTTACCAGATAGATATGAACATTTTATGAAGACTGTTACATTTTTTTCTCATTTCTCCAAGATCCCGCATTTTCTCGTTCTTGGGGTTTCTTTCTTTTCCTTTTTAAGGTATAATTGGGGGAGTGGAAAAACCTGTGACCCACATTCCACCTGCGCTCTGTGCTTTCCCGTACAGACGCCAGATCAGATCCGGGCGGTATGTGATAAAAAATACCGCATTATCTGTAAACGATGATGAATTATTAATACGAAAAGGTAAGTATCATGAATCAGAAAGCATTAAAAACGCTCGAATACGACAAAATTATCGAACAGCTGGCTTCGTATGCCAGTTCTCCGCTGGGCCGGAAGAAATGTCTGAAGCTCGTTCCTTCTTCTTCCCTCTCCCAGATTACGCGGATGCAGCACGAGACACACGACGCGCTCACCCGGCTCTTTAAAAAAGGCCACATTTCCTTTGGTGATGCCAAAGATATCCGCGGCGCATTAAAGCGTCTCGAAATCGGCAGCTCCATGAACATCACGGAGCTTCTGCAGACCGCCGCACTTCTGGAAAACACGGCACGCGTCAAAGCGTACGGCCGCCGCGAAAATGCGGACCAGACGCCGGACAGCCTCGAAGATCTCTTCGAAACACTGGAGCCTCTGACGCTGCTTTCCACGGAAATCCGCCGCTGTATTCTCTCCGAGGATGAAATCAGCGATGATGCAAGCCCGAATCTACGCCGCATCCGTCGTTCCATCAAATCGTGTGAGGAAAAAATCCACAGCCAGTTAATCTCGCTCGTCAACGGTTCCTACCGCACGTATCTGCAGGATGCCGTCATCACGATGCGCGACGGCCGCTACTGTATCCCGATCAAATCCGAGTACAAAGGCCAGGTTCCTGGCATGGTACATGACCAGTCCTCGACCGGTTCCACCTTCTTTGTCGAGCCGATGGCCGTTGTCAAACTGAACAACGATATCCGTGAGCTGGAAATTGAAGAAGCAAAAGAAATCGAGGTCATCCTCTCTACGTTGAGTGCCCAGGCAGACCTGCACCGCGATGAGATCCGTTACGACCTCGAAAACATGGTAGAGCTTGACTTCATCTTCGCGCGCGCCGCTCTTGCAATGGAGCAGAACGCCAATGAGCCGATCTTCAACACCGAAGGTAAAATCCACCTGCGCAAGGCACGCCACCCGCTGATCAATGCGAAAAAAGTCGTTCCGATTGATCTGTCGCTCGGCGAAGATTTCGACCTTCTGATCGTCACCGGACCGAATACCGGCGGTAAAACGGTTTCCTTAAAGACGGTCGGACTCTTAACACTGATGGGCCAGTCCGGACTTCACATTCCGGCACTCGACCGCTCCTCCCTTTCCGTTTTCGACGAGGTTTACGCCGATATCGGTGATGAGCAGAGCATCGAGCAGTCGTTGAGTACCTTCTCCTCCCACATGACGAATGTGGTTTCCTTCCTCGACAAGGCAGACCGCAATTCCCTCGTCCTGTTCGATGAGCTCGGCGCCGGTACCGACCCGACAGAGGGCGCGGCGCTTGCCATCGCGATCCTCTCTACGCTCCACGAGCGCGGCATCCGCACCATGGCAACGACACACTACAGTGAACTGAAAATCTATGCCTTATCCACACCGGGCGTGGAGAATGCCTGCTGTGAATTCGATGTCGAGACTTTAAGCCCGACATACCGCCTGCTCGTCGGCGTTCCTGGAAAGAGTAATGCGTTTGCGATTTCCAGCAAACTCGGCCTGCCGGACTACATCATCAACAAGGCAAAAGACGAAATCAGCGAGCAGGATGAATCGTTTGAGGACGTTCTGACCACTCTCGAGCAGAACCGGATCACGCTGGAACGCGAAAAAGAAGAGCTTGCCCGCACCCGCGCGGAAGTCGAATCCCTGAAGCAGAGCCTTGCCAAGAATCAGGAACAGATCGACGCAAGAAAAGAAAAGATGATCTCCAATGCAACCGAGGAGGCACAGAGAATTCTCCGCGAGGCGAAGGAATACGCCGACCAGACGATGCGCGATTTCCAGAAATTTGGAAAAGAGAATGTTTCCGTCCGCGAAATGGAGCAGAAACGTACCGCTCTGCGTGAAAAGATGAACAAGCTCGATAAGAAAAAGGCGAAGGAAGTACCGAAGCGCACCGGAAATCTCCGCCCGCAGGATCTTCATCTCGGCGATGCCGTCAAAGTCTTAAGCATGAATCTCAAAGGTACTGTCAGCACCCGCCCGGATTCGAAGGGAAATCTCTTCGTCCAGATGGGTATCATGCGGACCAAAGTGCATATCTCCGACCTTGTGCTGATCGACGAGGCTGTCATCACCGGCCCGTCCATCTCCCGCACAAGCAGCGGAAAATCGAAGCTTTCCAAGGCTGCCACGATTTCTACCGAGATCAATCTGCTCGGAAAAACGGTGGATGAAGCGGTTGCCGAACTCGACAAATATCTCGATGACGCTTATCTCTCCCATCTGCGAGTGTCCGCGTTGTCCACGGAAAAGGAACGGGCGCACTGCGGAAAGGCATTCACAATTATCTGCGCCGCCAGAAACACGTAGCGGACTTCCATTTAGCGGAATTCGGCGAGGGCGATGCCGGCGTTACGATTGTTACGTTTAAGAAATAAAAACTCAGGAAAATATGGGACGGAACGCATACTGTATGCGGTTCCGTCCTGTCCCCAGTGAAGGAGAATCTTTTATGGCTTCCAAACAGAAAATTCTGATTGTCGATGACGATAACAATATCGCAGACTGATTTCTCTCTATCTGACCAAGGAATGCTATGACACAAAAATTGTAAACGATGGAGAAGAGGCTGTCCGGGAGTTTCACTCCTTCCAGCCGAACCTGATTCTGCTCGACCTGATGCTGCCCGGCATGGACGGCTACCAGGTCTGCCGCGAAATCCGGCACGATTCCGATGTTCCGATCATCATGCTCTCGGCAAAGGGCGAGGTGTTCGACAAAGTCCTCGGCCTGGAACTCGGCGCGGATGACTACATCATCAAACCATTTGATTCCAAGGAGCTCGTTGCCCGTGTGAAAGCAGTGCTGCGGAGATTTCAGCCATCACGCACGATCCCGGTGTCCGCGACCGCAGGAAAATGTGTCGAGTACCCGGATCTTATCATCAACCAGACGAACTATTCCGTCATTTACCAGGGCCGCACCGTCGATATGCCGCCGAAGGAACTGGAGCTTCTCTACTTCCTTGCTTCCTCACCAAACCAGGTCTTTACGCGGGAACAGCTCCTCGACCATATCTGGGGCTATGAGTACATCGGCGATACCCGCACGGTAGACGTTCATATCAAACGTCTCCGCGAAAAAATCAAGGACCATGCCTCCTGGGCCATCACGACGGTCTGGGGCATCGGTTACAAGTTTGAGGTTAAAAAATAATGCGACGCACGCTTTACCGGAAATTAATTCTCATTTATGTCATTCTCGCCATTGCCGGCTTTACGCTGATCTCAACGGTCGGCTCCCGCATGGTGGAGGACAGTCTGGTCTCCAGCGCGAGCACCAGTCTGTACCGGGAGGCCACGCAGATCGCTTCCAAACAGGGCGACCTTTATTACCACAGTGAGCGTTCCCTGACGGATCTTTACAATTCGCTCAGTGCACTGGCTTCCTATCACAATTCCCAGATCTGGCTCATCAGCGCAGACGGGGAAATTCTGCTGAACACGGCAGCTGCACTCGATGAGGAAAACCCGGAGATCATCGACGGTTTTGATCCAGTTGCGCTCGGCAGCGAGTATTACAGCACGGGAACGTTTTTCGGCTATTTCGAAGACAAGATGCTGAGCGTCATGGTTCCCGTCACCTCCGATTTCCGGATCAATGGCTATGTCGCCATCCACCTTCCGCTGCAGGACGTCTATCAGCAGAGGGAAAGTCTGCTGGCACGGATTGATTTTCTGTTCCTGCTCGTGTTCGGACTCTCGTTTGTGATTCTGATCTTTTTCTCCCTCGTCGTGTACCGGCCGCTGAAAAAGATCATCAACGGTGCAAAGGAGTATGCCTCCGGCAACCTGACCCACAAAATTGATGTTAAATCTCACGATGAGATGGGGTATCTCGCTTCCACGCTGAACTACATGTCCGGCGAGCTGAACAAGACCGGCGAATACCAGCGGAAATTTGTGGCGAACGTCTCTCACGACTTCCGCTCACCGCTGACCTCGATCAAAGGCTACGTGGAGGCAATCCTAGACGGAACGATTCCGCCGGAAATGCAGGAAAAATATCTGAAAATCGTTCTGTTTGAGACAGAACGGCTGCACAAGCTGACGCAGAGCCTGCTGACGCTGAACGACATCGACGATAAAGGGAATATGCTTGATCTGACCTCGTTTGACATCAACGCCGTCATCAAGGATACCGCCGCTTCGTTTGAGGGAACCTGCACAAAAAAGCGGATTTCCATTTCACTGATCCTCGCATCGCGCACCTTATACGTCTGCGCCGATATGGGAAAAATCCAGCAGGTGCTGTACAATCTCATTGATAATGCAATCAAATTCAGCAACAACGATTCCACCATCACAGTTGAGACAACGGAGAAGCACGGTAAAGTCTTCGTCTCCGTCAAGGACACCGGCTGCGGCATTCCAAAGGCAAGCATCACGAAAATCTGGGAGCGCTTCTACAAGCTCGACGCCTCCCGCGGCAAGGACCGCAAAGGAACGGGACTTGGGCTTTCGATCGTCAAAGAGATCATCACTGCGCATAACCAGAATATCAATGTCATCAGTACAGAGGCGTTGGTACCGAATTTATCTTTACACTCGCCAAAGGCGAAGCACCAAAATAAGCCCCTCCGCCGAGGGGCTTTTTTGCCAGACATATCAAACTAACTCTGGAGGTAATTTTCACTATGAACCCAAACACCATTGATTCCATCATCAAACAGCTCATTGCATCCCACACCACCATTTCCACCATGGAAAGCTGCACTTCCGGTCTGATCGCCTCCCTGATCACCGACACCGAAGGCGCCTCCGCCATTTTCCCCGGCGGCTACGTCACGTATCTGAACGAAACCAAAGTCCTCGTCGGCGTCGACCCTTCCGTCATCGAAATCCACGGCGTCTACTCCCCCGAATGCGCCGAAGCCATGGCCCGCACAGTACAAGAAAACCTGCACACCGCCATCGCCATCGGAATCACCGGCACAACCGGAAATCTCGACCCCAACAACGCTGACAGCGTACAGGGCGTCGTCTACTTCTGTATTTTATACAAAGCCCAAGCCCACACCTTCACCTTCCAGACCAACGTCTCCGGCATGACCCGCCACGAAATCAAACAGCTTTACGCAGAGCAGGTCTTTGCCGAATTGGAAATGATCTTAACTTCTTCCTTATAAAAGAATGCAGCTCCGTCTACGATCACCAGAGTCCCGTCCGTCTACCTCCACTCATGCGTCCGCAAATGCCCCGCGAGCTGCATATGGTCAAAGCTATTCTGCCGCAGTGCTCGTACAGTACGATCGCCACGGAATTTGAAAGGTTCAGCGACCGAATATCATTAATCATCGGAATCCGCACCGCCGTCTCCTGATTATCGTACAGAATATCCTCCGGAATCCCCGCGCTTTCCTTTCCGAACATGATAAAGCAGTCCTCTTCATACTGCACATCCACATACGTCTGCGGCCCCTTCGTCGTCGCATAGTAAATCTTCGCCCCCGGATTTTTCTCCAGAAAATCCTCGTAACTCTCATACACTGTCACATCCAGCTTCGGCCAGTAATCCAGCCCCGCGCGCCTGACCGCCTTGTCCGAAATATCAAACCCCAGCGGCTTAATCAGATGCAGCCTCGTCCCCGTCGCCACACACGTCCGTCCGATATTACCTGTATTTGCTGGAATCTCCGGCTCATGAAGAACAATATTCAAATGTGCCATTTTACCAATCACTCCTGTCGTATATTTAAGCCTTATCTGCCAACCCGGTACATCTCATCCATCTGCGGCTTATCCAGATACCGGACCTCTTCCCCGTTCCGGAGAATCCTCTCCTTCCCGGATGTCGTCCGCCCAATCACCGCCGATGGAATCCCTTCGAGTGCCATTTTCTGCACCAGCCCCTCGCCGTCCGCCGCCGCAATCAGCAGCGCCCCCGTCGAAAGCATCTGATACGGATTCACCCCGAAAAATTCACAGATCTCCACCGTCTCCTGCTGGATCGGAATCCTCTTCAGCGCCACATCAAGCCCGATACCCGCGCCGTCCGCCATCTCCCAGAGCGCCCCGAAAATCCCGCCCTCCGAGAGATCCTGCATCGCAGCCGCACCGTGCTCGATCGCAATCTCCGCCTCACGGCAGACAGAGTAATCCTCCGAAAAATCCGCCGCCCCATGGATAAATCCCGGAGAAAATCTCGTCAGAAGCTCATCCCTTCTTGTCTTTGCCAGATAAGACACCGCGCCAAGCGCAATCCCCTTCGTCACGACAAGATCCAAATCCGCTGTCACACACGACGGATCAAACAGCCCCGCACGCGTTGTCCCGCCTGCCGCCGTCACGGTAAGCACCGGATACAAAACCCCGTCCGTCACCTCCGTATGCCCGCCGATCACCGCAGTTCCATACCGCACACACGCACCGTCAACCGCCCGCATCAGCTCCTTTAAATCCTTTTCTTCCATCGCCTCCGGCAGCATCAGCGACACCAGCACTCCTTTTGCCGATGCCCCCGCCGCGGCCACACTGTTGCACACCCGGCAGACCGCGAGCACCGCGTCCTCCGGATCCTTCACCAGCACCGGCGCACACGAAAACACCTGCGTCTCCTTTTCTCCTGCAAATGCCGATACCCCACGTCCAACCGCCGGCCCTGCTGCGTCCTCTCTTTTCTGCCCCAGCATCTTAAACACCGAGCGCACCAGCACGCTCTGCTGTAATTTACCCTTTCGCATCCCTTGTCCTCCTCGAACTTCCTGTTTCAAACGAAAAAGCAGACGGAATCCGTACTCCTTTTCCCTCTGCTTTCCCATTTTTCACGGAAAATGTTACAGTTCACTGGTTCCCAGCGAACTGTAACCAGAAAACGCCTAGTCCTCATCGTCCTCCGTTTTCTCTGTATTGCTGCTGTCGTCCGTCTTTTCCGTACCATCCGAATCCGAATCATCGCTGCTGTCTTCCTTCTTCTCCGAAGAACTCGATGACGAACTGCTCTGGCTGTATTTCGCTGCAACTTCCTTTGCTTTTGCAAGATCATTTGCCGCAATCGCCGCCTGCATTTCCGCACGCGCCGCTGCATTGTCCGTCTTTGTTCCCACGGTATAGACATCCGATGTCATGCGGTAAGTGCTGGAATTCACCTGCTCCTTCGTCTCATTTCCATTGTCATTCACAATCTTCCACAGCCGCGCCGTCGAACCCTGATAGCCGTACGATGTCTGTTCAATTGTTCCAAACGATGCATTCGCATCTTCCGTCAGGCTCGGCGTCGGATCCTCCGTGTTTGTCGTCTCACTCTCATAGCGGACCGTGCGGTTCGGATCTCTCGTCTCATGGCCGTAGATGGCAAAATGCAGGGTGCTTCCGTCCGCGCTCGCCTCAATATAAATCGGCGCATCCGTATTGTTGATGAATTTCAGGTCTTTCAATCCCTCTGCAATCGCCGCATCCATCGACGGATCCACATAGTGGACAATCATGGAATGGCTGTACCGCTCCGTCACCTCAAGCTCTGCTTTTAAGACAGCAACATAGAGCGTTGTGGAAACCTGGCAGATACCGCCGCCGTACGAATCGACGACCTTGCCCATCTCATACGATGCTGCCAGTGCATAACCATTTTCCGCATCAAACGGCACAACGACCGCCTCTACGGAAAATTCCTCGCCCGGCTGTACCAGCGTTCCGTTAATCTTCTCTGCGCCGACTGCGACATTCTGTTTTCTGCCGCTCGTACCGTTGCCATACTCCGTCGTACCCTCGCCGAGCAGATCTTTGACAAGTGCAAGCTGCTCCGGATTACCGCCTGCCGGTGTTTCTTCTGTTACCAGTTCTACGCCGCCGATGCCGCCCCGCCAGCTTGTCGTCAGGTAATTGACAACCTTCGCCATGGACTCATCCACGTTGACGCTGCATCCGGTCTGGCCCGGATTGACGATAAATTCGCCGTTTTCGCGGGTCAGCGTTGCATCTGTTGCCTCGCGGTTCAGCACAGCCGTGTTGTTTTCTACCGCCTGGCGCGCTGCCTCGCCATCGACTGTATATTTCAGGGAAAACGTCACCGTCTCTCCATTTTTGAGCCGGTTCTGTGTCAGGAACCGCTTCAGTACATTGCCTTCCTGCCCGATTGTGACGGCTTCTCTTGCCACCTCCGGGTTGGCACAGGAAAGTCCGAGATCCCCTGCTGTCACCTGTGCATTCTGCTCTCCGGCAGACAGGTTGATAACCGAGGGTTTTAACTGTTCAATTTTGTCGTTTACTGCCTGTGTGATCTGCTCTTCGGTCATACCGCCGACGGAAATGTCTTCTACATAGATTCCGTCCAGCGCTGTCCGGTCATCCGCTTTGACTGGTTCTGCCAGAAAGCAGAATGCGAATGCGATAAGCATCACCAGCAGGCCTCTCATTTTTCTGCTGTTTTTCATACTGTGCCTCTTCTTGATCCGTTTCCCATTTCACTCTGTCTTTTACAGAATCTCTTTACACCAGCCATAAAAGTGCTGGAAGAACCATACCAAGCACCATAACCACTGCAAGAATCAATGCCAGTATCTTTGCTGCATTTCTCTTCTTTGCCAGCGGATCTTTCTTCTTTTTCTGTGCCTCTGTCGGGGCTTTTCGATTGACTTTATTACTCATCGTTCCATCCTTTCTTTTTCTCTTCTATTTTTTCTCAGTTCTCTGTCGTTTTTCCATTCTTCCATGTGCCAGAATAATCTGATCGATCATGCGGGATGCACGGCTTTTTGTGAGTGCTCCCCACTCCGGTTCGAGATCCAGCTCATGGTACCGGATCAGATCCGCCAGATATTTTTTCTGTGCCTCCGTCGCCGGAACCTCACGTTTCATTTTGGCCTTCAGAGGCGCTGCGGCAAACCATTCCGGGTGATCTTCCGAAAATCCTTCTTCCAGTTTTCGGAACAGTGCCAGCGTTTCCAGCACATCGTCCATCGCACGGTGTGCGTGTTCCCGCGGGATCTGATAGTAGCCGCAGAGTGCTTCAAGGCTTCTGCTCTCCAGATCCGGGAGGGCTTTCCGTGCAATTTTCAACGTATCCCACGCTTCTTTTTCAAAGTCCAGACGGGCATTTATCGCTGCCTGCTTGATGAAGCTGTAATCGAACAGAATATTGTGCCCCAGAAGCGGCAGGCCGCCGCAGAAATCCAGAAAGCCGCGGACAGCAGTCTCCACATCGGGCGCATTCGCAATCATCTCATCCCGGATTCCGGTGAGTTCCGTGATCCGCTCCGGCACTTTTCTGCCCGGATTGACGAAAGTCTCATACGATGCCGTGACCTCTCCGCCCTGCACTTTTACTGCACCGATCTCCAGAATCTGGTCTTCCTTTACAGAAAGACCCGTTGTCTCAAGATCGAGCACTACAAAATCTTGTATTTTCATCTTTTATTACCTTTTCTAGTATCTCATGTTCTTTTGAAATGTCAAGCGTAAAAAAGCTCACTACAGTCGATCATCTCCGCATTTCCCGTCAGCGGATCGCGCTTCTGATAATCAAACAGGAGTACCGTACGCGCCTTTTCCCCGTTTCCGAGCACATCGTAATCAAAAACTTCCACATGCGTCATGCGCTGCAGCTGCTTCCAATCGTATGTCGTATACGATGGCAGAAGCGTTCTCGTTTCGGCTTCCTTCTGGTAAAATCACGCGATTCGTTTTTCCATTCCGACGGATCCTTTGCAAAATGCGGCCGCGTCTTCATATTTTCCCGCGCATACAGATCGAGTACCATCATCTGGCGGAAGAATGCTTCGTCCTGCTGTTTTTCGTCCCGTAAAAACTCGAGCAGAATTTCATACCGCTGGATCCGGTTATGCGCCGCCTCACTGTAGCCCTTTGCCCGGTAGAAATCACCGAGTTCCTGGAAGAAGTCGAACGGGTTCTCATACAACCGCTCGATCATCGGCAGCGTGTGGACAAACTGACCGCTGTTGTAATAGACTTCTACCATCTCTTCCACGTCTTTCAGTTTCAGCACATCATCATACGGCAGCCATTTTGTATAAAGCACCTCATACGGCTCCCGTTCCTGATAATGGCAGTCATATTCTTTCGTATGCTCATACATAAAGGAGCCTCGAAGCACTTTTAAAAATCCGAGCTGCAGCTGCTGCGGCCGGAGCGCATAGACATCCGCAAAAGAACGGCGGAAACTTGCATAGTCCTCGTAGGGAAGTCCCGCAATCAGGTCCAGATGCTGGTGGATGTTTCTTCCTTTCGCAATCCGATTGACAATCTCTGTCACTTTTCCAAATCCATCTTCCGGTGAATTGCTTCGATCGTCTGCGGATTCGTAGACTGCACGCCGATCTCGAGCTGTACGAGTCCCGGCCGCAGCGTATTCAAAAGTTCCAGCTCTTCTTCCGTAATCAGATCGGCAGCAATTTCAAAATGGAAATTTGTCACACCATTATCATGTTCTGCGATGAATTTCCAGATCGCCATTGCGTGATCTTTTTTGCAGTTGAAGGTACGATCTACAAATTTAACCTGCGGTACCTTCTGCTCCAAAAAGAAGGCAAGCTCCTTTTTTACGAGATCGAGATTTCGGAACCGGAGCCTTTTATCAATGGAAGAAAGGCAGTAGCTGCACGAGAACGGACAGCCACGGCTCGACTCATAATAAATGATGCGGTTCTCAAATTTTTTCAGGTTTGCATAGGGAAAATCCACCTCGGACAGATCCATAACCGGACGCCACGGGTTGCTTTTGACTGCACCGTCTGCATCACGGTATGTAATGCCATGGATCTCCTCCAGCGTTTTCCCCTCCATCCCATTCCCCTGGTTCTGATAATAAACTGCTATTTCCCGGAAAGTCACTTCTCCCTCGCCTTTCATAATTCCGGCAAGGAACGGATACTGTTCCAGCATCTCCTCTGCATGGTACGAAACCTCCGGCCCGCCAAGCCAGATCTTTGTTTTCGGACTGATTTTATGATATTCTGTAATCAGATCCTCTACGATTGATATATTCCAGATGTAGCAGGAAACGCAGACAACGTCTGCACGCGCCAGAAACAGGCTTCGCAGCATGGAATCCTTTGACTGATTGATCGTAAATTCGCGGATCTCCGGGAACACGCCGGCTTTCTCCGCGCTCGCCTGCAGTGTATAAACTGCGAGATTGGAATGAATATATTTTGCGTTGACCGCAGTCAGAATAATTTTCATAATCTTTCTAATACTTCTCCTTGGTTCCTCTTTGCATATCTTTTATACTACCACATTCTCGAACGAAAATACACCGCCATTCCTCCAAAAGCACAATTTTTTCGAGATTTTCGATAAAACAGTTGCAATTTTCGCGAATCCATGTTATATTAACAAAGGTTTCCAACAGGAAATCAAAATGCCCAGATAGCTCAGTTGGTAGAGCAGAGGACTGAAAATCCTCGTGTCGCTGGTTCGATTCCGGCTCTGGGCATTTTTTGCTGCACAAAAGCAGGATTCACATTTTTTTGCCACAGCAAAATCCGGCAGAATCTCCTGTCTCCCTATCGCAAAAAAACTCTGCACCGCATCCCCGGAAATTCCCGGATGGATACGGTACAGAGTTTTTTTCATCGCACAACTGCCCAAGAAAGCTTTTCGTTTTTACAGATTTTTGATGACCTCCCATGCTTCATCATCAAATTTTCTATCTCTGAAATAATACTGTTTATCTTCTTCGGTAATCTTCCGAATGACTTTACACGGATTTCCTGCTGCAATCGACCAGTCCGGAATGTCCTTTGTTACAACACTTCCGCCGCCGATAACAACGTTATCTCCGATATGTACGCCTGGTAAAATAACGGTATTTCCGCCAATCCAGACATTATCTCCGATGGTAACTTCAATGCCGTATTCATACGCACTGTTTCTTGCCGCCGGATGCACCGGATGACCTGCAGTATAGATGGCAACGTTCGGCGCCATCTGGCAGTTGTCTCCGATTTTTACCTTTGCCACATCGAGAATGGTGCAGTTATAATTTGCAAAGAAATTTTTTCCGACCTCAATATGAAAGCCATAGTCACAGTAAAATGGCGGATTGACAAATGCACCCTCGGATTTTCCAAACAGTTCTTTTACAATGGCTGCGATTCCGTCAAAATCCGAACGGTCGATGGTGTTCAGTTTCTGCGTCAGTCTTCTCGCATTCATCTGCTGCTCCATCACCTCTGCATCGGAAATGTACGGTAACTGTCTGTCTCTTCTCTCTACGTTTTTCATTGTTCTGTATCCTCCCTGGTAATATTATTCACCCACTGATATTTTTTATAGTGTCTGTAAACGGCAGGAAGCTTAATCATTTCATCCAGATTCAGCAGGAAATAAACGACCATGACCGTTGTTCCGATCGTAATCGCCGCATAAAAGAGATTCAGGACAAAAGAAATCTGTGTGGCAAGCGAAACTGCGGACAGGGAATTCTGGTCCAGCGTACCGACCATTAACGCATCGGACGCACTTACCAGTGCATTCATCAGATTCTGTACAACCATCGGGATCAGCAGTGCAAGAAGTTTCCGGTAGAATTCTGGATCTTTTTTCTTGATTTCCCTCTGATTTTTCATTTCTTTTTCCTTTTTTCTGTTTTATTCCATACACGTATATGTTATAATCATATTATCTTAGGTTTTGCGTTTTTTCTACGACAATATTCCTTATTTTTTATAATAATTGTACTTTTTCACGGAGGTTTTTATGATAAATGACCCAATTACAAAAGTCATGCAGGACGCATCCGAGATCGTCCGCTACGATGAAGTCGGCATTCCGCTTTATATCCGGGAAGGACTGCTTTCTTCCTATCCAGATCACCGGGCGCTCTGCCACTGGCATGAGGATATCGAATGGGTACAGATCCGCTCCGGTCAGATGAACTACTATATCAATGGAAAAAGAGTCCTTTTAAACGCCGGGGAGCGATTATCGTCAATTCCCGCCAGATGCACTACGGATATTCCGAAAACGGCCAGGAATGTGACTTTATCTGTATCCTGTGCCATCCGAAAATCCTCACCGCGAACAGCGTTCTGTACCAGTCTTATATTACGCCGGTTCTTTCGAATCCGGCTCTGGAATATCTTCATCTGAAGCCGGAAAATCCGGAAGATACTGAAGCGCTGCAGACCCTCCCGGAAATTCTCCGGCTGAAGAAGGAACAGCCAACCGCCTACGAAATCGAGGCTGCTGCTCTGCTTTCCCTTTTGTGGTGCCGTCTTTTGCGCACGCATCCGATGATGCCGGACGGCAACACCGCCGTCTCACAGGATCCAGATCTTCTGATCCAGCGCGATATGGTTTCCTATATTTACAGCCACTACAGTGAATCCATCAATCTGGAAGAGATCGCCGCCGCCGGAAAAGTCTGCCGCAATAAATGCTGTCAGATTTTCCGCCGCTATCTTTGCCAGAGCCCAATTGATTTTCTGAATCATTACCGTCTGGAAGTAAGCTGTCATCTGCTAAACACAACCAAAATGTCCATCGCGGAAATCTGTACCGCATGCGGTTTCAATCATCAGAGTTATTATTCCAAAATTTTTCTGCGTACTTACCATTGTACGCCGAGAGATTTCCGGAAACGCGCAGAAGGCCTGCCAACATAACCTGATTTTTTTCTGTACACGTTTTTTTGTTAAAAAAAGGAAGAATTTTGCTAGACATTTTTCCGATCCCTGTTATAATAAAATTACAAAGGTGTTGCGCTAAACCTAACCAAAACACTATATTTTCCATTTATTTTACAAGGAGGATGACATGGTAAAAAAATTTGTCTACGGAACCCCATTTGAAACCGAAGCTGTCGTAAAAGAGATCCCCTCTTCCGAAGGAAACCCGGATTACGGTACCTTCTCCACCGAGAACGGCTTCTCCTTCACTACAAAGCTTGCTGACGAGGACATGGTATTCGGACTTGGCGAAGCCAACCGCGGCATCAACAAACGCGGTTTTCTTTACATCAGTGACTGCGCTGATGATCCAAACCACGTAGAGAGCAAAACCTCTCTGTATGCAGCACACAACTTCATCATCATCTCCGGCAAGACACACGTAGGATTCTTCTTCGATTATCCGGGCACCCTGCGTTTCGATATCGGCTACACAACTTCCGATACAATGACTGTTTCCTGCGAAAACGCAGATCTCTACGTTTACATGATCACCGGTGATTCCGATCTTGATATCGTAAAACAGTTCCGCGGCATCATCGGACGCAGCTACATTGCTCCGAAGTTTGCTTTCGGTTACGGTCAGAGCCGCTGGGGCTACAAAACAGAGGATGATTTCCGCACGGTAGTGAAAAAATACCGCGAAAACCATGTGCCGCTCGATATGGTTTACATGGATATTGACTACATGCAGGATTACAAGGACTTCACCGTAAATGAAGAACGTTTCCCGGATTTCGAGGGATTTGTACAGGATATGAAAAAAGAAAAGATCCATCTCGTTCCGATCATCGATGCCGGTGTGAAAGTCGAAGAGGGTTATGACATTTACGAAGAGGCTGTGAAAAAGGCTACTTCTGCCGCCGTGAGGATGGCTCCTACTTCGAAGCTACTGTATGGCCGGGCTGGACTCATTTCCCGGATGTCTTAAATGCAGATGCCAGAAAATGGTTTGGTGACAAATACGATGTTCTCGTTTCCAAGGGAATCGATGCCTTCTGGAATGACATGAACGAGCCATCCATCTTCTATTCCCAGGAAGGCCTTGCTGATTTCAAGGAGACTGCAAAGAAATATGTGAAGGTGACCCGGAGGTTCCGCACTACATGGTAGGCGGAAAGCTTCAGGCACTGGCAAACAACCATGAGGACTATAAACGCTTCTATCACAACGTAAACGGCGAACAGGTCCGCCATGACAAGGTACACAATCTGTTTGGCTACAACATGACACGTTCTGCCGGTGAAGCTTTTGAACGAATTTCCCCGGATAAGCGAATCCTGATGTTCTCCCGTTCTTCCTACATCGGCATGCACCGTTACGGTGGAATCTGGACCGGAGACAACTGCTCGTGGTGGTCACACATCCTGCTGAACCTGAAGATGATGCCGTCCCTCAACATGTGCGGTTTCCTCTATACCGGAGCCGACCTCGGCGGATTCGGTACAAATACCACAAGAGACCTGCTGCTCCGCTGGCTGGCACTTGGTGTTTTCACTCCTCTGATGAGAAACCATGCTGCACTCGGAACACGTGAGCAGGAACCTTACCAGTTTGAGCATATCGAGGACTTCCGCAACGTCATCGGCGTCCGCTACCGCCTCGTTCCGTATCTGTACAGCGAGTACATGAAGGCTGCTTTAAACGACGATATGTACTTCAAACCGCTTGCCTTCGTTTATCCGGACGACAAACTGGCAAGAAATACAGAAGATCAGTTGATGATCGGTAATGAGATCATGATCGCACCGGTTTACACCCAGAATGCCATCGGCCGTTACGTATATCTGCCGGAAGAAATGATGTTTGTAAAATTCCTCGGCAATGGAAACATGTTCCAGGAGGTTCTTCCAAAAGGTATCCACTATGTAGAAGTTGCCCTGAATGAGGTTCCGCTCTTCATCCGCAAAGGCTGCGCAATCCCGGTTGCTGATTTTGCAGAATCCATACCGGATATCAAAGAGGAAAGCATCCGCATGGTCGGATACGAAGGCGCTTCCTACGAGCGTTATACCGATGACGGAGTTTCCCGTATCTGATACAGAAAACAGTTTTTGAATCATCTCCCCCTTTGCAGGAGCTTCCCGGAGCCATCAGGTTCCGGAAGCTCCTGCAGTTTTTTCACGCAAAAAGGCGGGAACCTCTATGTTTCTCCGGGTTCCCGCCTTTTTTCTTTTCGCTTTATTCTGTTTTAGGCAGCCGCACCTCTACGACGCTCCGTAATTTTCATCCATATTGGAGCACGTAATGCTCGCCCGTTCGCCGTACATCAGCGCCAGGCGGCGTTTTATATTGGAGATGCCGACATGGTGACGGCCGTGGTAGATGATAGCGTGTCGTTTTCGATTGCATCCAGTGCCTCTTTCGAAAATCCGTTTCCGGTGTCGGAAATACAGATGTAGAGGTACTCACCGTCCTCGTACGTCTCGTTTGTGAGATATAGGGAAATCTCACTCTTCCGGTCCAGGGATACACCGTGTACTACGGAGTTTTCCACCAGTGTCTGCAGCAGAAGAGACGGAACCTTCCATTCTCCGATATCACCATCCGTCGTTGCTTCAAAGGAAAAGGCTTCTTCTCCGTACCGCAGCTTCTGGATGCGGATATATGCCTCAATGTGTTCCAGCTCTTCCTCCACATCGCGCTGCTTCTTGGAATCCTGGAAAATGTAGCGCATATAGTCGGACAGCACCGTTGTGATCTCAACGATCTCGCCTTCGTTATTCTTATCCGCAATGCCATGGATCAGGCTCAGGCAGTTCAGAAAGAAGTGTGGCTTGATCTGTTCCTGCGTATATTCCAGCTCGGCTTTCTGTTCTGCAAGCTCTTTTTCATAGATCGCAATTTTCAATCCCTGTATTTTCCGCAGCAGTTCCTTGAATTTGCCGCTCACAGACTCCAGCTCTAACAGATTGTTGCTTCCATCATCATTCAGACTCTGCTCTTTTTCCAGCTCCTCCAGTTTTTGTCCGAATTTTTCCAGCGGTTCCAGAATCCGGTGGTAATATGCTGTAATTTCCAATGCGCAGACAATCAGAAGAACCGCGATCAGGACGACGAATGCAATCTGCATAATCAGTACATTCTCAAGAATACCGCCTCCCGGCAGAACCATAAGATTGATTTTTCCGACCGTGCCAAGCTGGTAGGAATAGACCGTCGCATTTTTCTTCTTCTTTCCCGCTTTGGAAAAATCGATAATCTCATTTTTATATTTTTCCGACGTATCTGCCTGCGTCATGACACGGCCTCTGGCATCCACCATAAACGGAATGACATCATACTCCTCTGTTTTGGCGCGGATGGTTCGGAAAATCAGGTTCAGATTGATGACACAGCCGATAACTTTTTTGTTTTCGCGTACCAGCCTACAATATAGTCGTCGTCGCCAAACGTAATCACAGTCCATTGTGTGCTGATCGAATCCTTTGATGTCATAATCTGCAGATATGACATCAGCATCTGATTCAGCGTTGTCATTCCCTTACTCTCGGTAAACATAGTTCCACTGTCCGTAATCAGAACATTGGCTTTCTGACCGTAGACGAAGAAGGTCTGTACCTCATGGTAACGGATTTTCAGCACACGGTTTCGCTCCCGCAGCGTCTGCTCCATTTCATAATACTGAGCATCTGTCGATGTTATCTGATCCGGGATTTCTTTGATGTTGCTGTCAGAATCCAGCAGATAGATCAGTTCACTGTTGATCTGCGACATATCACGGTTGATCTGATCGACATAGAGCTTTGCCGTATCGGCAATATATTTATCTGCCAGCTTGCGGTTTTCCCAAACGCCCCAGAGCAGGCAGACAACAAGCCCCATCAGGACCAGAAAAACCGGAGTTCCAAGCCGCAGGGACGTATCCTTCAAACTGCGTATTCGAACGCTGCGCAGCATCCTTCGTTTTCCTTTCTGCCAGAGATTCATAAGCGCATCCACCCCTCCTTTTTTCTGTCTGCAGAGCGACTGCCGGACGCCGCACCTTACCGCGCAGCTCCGGCAGTCATTTTACACTCACAGAATATATTTGCAGCTATGTTCTTTGTAACACAGCCCATTATATCACATTTTTTCGCTTTGTGCATGCAAAGTCCGTGTTTCACATGGTGAGAACAGGATTCTTTGTTGCCGTTCGCCTGCTACCGGTGAGCGGTAACATTCTCTTATTCAGAGAAAATGTTCAGCAGCTTTTCTGCATCCGCTCCTTCTTTTACGAATACCGGAATAGTATCCAGCGGTGCAGCAACCGTTACGTTCTGTCCTCCCTCATACTTTTCTCCGGTCCATGCGTTAAACCATGCTGTTCCATCCGGGAGATAAACCTCGCGCTCCGTTACGTGATCCTCCATCACAGGTGCAACATAGAGATCCGGTCCGAACAGATAAGCATCCTCCACATTCCAGCTTTCCTGATCTGTCGGGAAATCATAGAAAACAGGCCGCATCATCGGAGTTCCGTCCTCATGTGCTTTCTTCATCTGTGTCCGGATATAATCTCTCAGGCGCTCACGCAGGAAAATATATTTCTTTGAAATTTCATATGCCTTATCGCCAAAACTCCAGATCTCATTATCGCTGCCGGAGCCGATCTGCTCTGCACCGTAGCCCTCCTGTGGATTGCGGTTTCCATGCAGACGCATGACAGGACAGAAGCATCCGTACTCAAACCAGCGGATGTACAGACGATGGAAATCCGGGTCGTCGGTTCTGGCGCCGTGGAAACCGCCAATATCGGTGGTCCACCACGGAATACCGGCAATCGCATGTTAAGCCCTGCCTGTACCTGGCGCCGGAAGCACTCGAAGGTACTTACAATATCGCCTGACCATACGAGCGCACCATATTTCGCGCTGCCTGCCCAGGCAGAACGGATCAGCTGATTGGCATAGTATCGCTTCTGCGTCATGCCATCATAGAACGCTTTCAGATAATATTTCGGATAAATATTTCCGACCTCCTGTACGCTTCCGAGCTGATAGCGGTAGTTCTTGAAATCGTAAACGCTGTATTCCGGCTCTGCCACATCCAGCCAGAAGAGTTTTGCACCCTGATCGTAATAATTTTTCTTGATTTTTTCCCAGACATACGTTCTTGCATCCGGGTTGGTTGCATCGAAGAAGACTTCATTTCCACCGCAGAGCATCGTCAGCGGTACACCGTGCTCCGTGCGAACCAGATAGCCCTTCTCTTTCATCTCCTCAAAGTTTTCGGAATAAATATCGACGGTCGGCCATACCGATACAACAACCTGAATTCCCATCTCCTTTAATTCGCGGCACATACCCGGCACATCCGGCCAGTATTTCGGATCAAATTTGAACTCGCCCTGCTTCGTCCAGTGGAAGAAATCGACGACAATCACATCAAGCGGTACACCGAGTTCTTTGTATTTTCTTGCTACAGACAGAAGCTGTTCCTGGTTCCAGTAGCGGAGCTTACACTGCCAGAAGCCCATGCCGTATTCCGGCATCATCGGAGGTTTTCCGGTCAGCGTCATATAATTCTCCTCGATCTCGGCAGGGGTGTCACCTGCAATCACAAGGTAATCAATTTCTTTCCCGGATTCCGTTACCCATTCCGTTCCATTGTTTGCAAACATCACCTGTCCGACGCCCGGATTGTTCCATAAGAAGCCGTAGCCGATACTGGAAAGATAGAACGGAACACTGACCTGTGAGTTTCTCTGTGCCAGCTCCAGCATACAGCCCTTCAGATCCAGCTCATGCTGCTGATACTGTCCCATTCCGAAGATTTTCTCACCTTTTCTTGCTACAAACCGCGCTACAATACGGAAATTATCCCCGACGCCGTTGCTGTACTCGCGTCCCATGATGTTGAGCGGCATGCTTTCCTCATCGCGCAGACGGCGGAAATGCTCCTTTAACAGAACTCTTCCATCCTCATGATAGAACGTAATGACGCTGCCGGAATCGATCACTGCATGAAGCTTTCCATTTGTGATTTTTCCGTAGGAAGTATCCGTTCCCTCATACATATTGGCAAAGGCTCCGCCTTTTGCTGATGGATCCTCAAAGATTTCAACCTCTCCCGCATGCGCGTCCTTTGCTTCCAGCGCCCAGTCACGGCCGGTAAAGCTTCGATTTTTTGTCGCGCGTACACGCAGTGCATCTTTCCCCCACGCTTCGATGCAGACGGTCTCGCCATCGTAGGAATAAATTAACTTACCCTCTTTTTCCAAAAACATGTAAAAATCCTCCTTTTGTCAAAAACGCAGGTCATTTCTGGCCTGCCGTTTCTCCTGCTGTTTTGCACCTCAGACATTGATCCGCCGGATCAACGCCTGCTTCTTACAGGTAATGTTATTTTCTGTTTATTTTGCCAGATTTTCTTTGTATGCATTGTAAGCATCTGTCTGAATCTGGAGGAACTCGTCAATACCCATAGCTTTCAGCTGATCGATGTAGGAATCCCATTCATCATCGATGCCGCCGTCTACTACCCAGTGTGCATACTGTGCTTCTACATATTTATAGATATCGGTTCCGATTGCCGTGATTCTGGAAAGGTCTTCGTCGGTATACTGAACCATCGGGAATCCGCAGTTTTTCTCAGTATCAACATATTTCTCGTTGATTGCATCGTCTGCCAGTTTGATACCATCACCCTGATCTTCCGGAAGAGAAACTTTGTCATAGAAATCCCCGTTCATGTATTTTGGTCCGAAGTCACGTAAGGAGTTGGACCATGCGGAAGTATCCAGAGAAGATCCATCGCTTGGCACATCTACATTGTAGGTTCCGTCGCCATTGTCTGTGATCTGGCTTCCGATCGTACCATAGAAGGTCTGTAACGATGCAAGATCGGTGTAAAATTCATCCGCCCATTTCAGCAGGGTGTCAGGATCTTTACAGTCTTTGGAGATCATGAGCTCACGGTCGGAGATATCAAGGTAATTGGTTGCTGCTTCTACGTAGTGGTTTCCATCGTAGCCTTCTACTGCCTCAAGAGTCTTAAACTGATTTACGTTCGGACCAACCTGGGCGTCTGCAGTCCATCCAAAGATAAGACCTACCTGAGAACCGCCATCAGCCTGCTGTTTTGCTGTCTGCATAGAGCCATCCTGTGTGAAGTACTCTGGGTCAACAACGCCCTCTTCCCATAACTGACGCATCCATTTTACTGCTTCTTTGTAATTTTCTTCCATCGGCATGAAGACCGGTTTTCCTTCGCCATTCAGTCCCATGTAGTTTCCGTCACGGCTTACCATGGTTCCGAACGGGGAAAGGATGTGGCGCAGATCGCCGCTTAACAGTCCGCTGCTTGCCGCATTTGTGATACCGATCTCGTTGGTCGGATCGCCGTCGCCGTCAGCATCTTCTGTCGCAAATTTAACAAGAACCTCTTCCAGTTCTTTATAGGTCTTCGGAGTTTCCAGTCCTAAGTTATCCAGCCATTCCTGGTTGATGCACATAACATCGCCGCAAACCTTCGGACGAAGCGGAAGCTTCTTCGGTAAGCTGTAGATTCTTCCGTCACGGCTGGTGCAGACTGCTTTCAGTTCCGGATCAGCCTCAAAGGCTGCTTTCAGGTTTGGCATATCTTTTTCGATCAGATCTGTCAGATCCAGGAATGCCGATTTGTTCTGTGCCATATCTGCCTGTGTTAAGCAGATGGAGCCAAGAAATGCATCCGGGAGGTCTCCGGAAGCCAGCAGCAGAGATTTCTGCTCGGACCAGTCACTGTTGTAATAAACCTGCCAGTCGATGTTGATATTCATCTTGTCCTCGATTTCTTTCATGACGCCTTCATGCAGGAAATCGGTCGGCCAGGTATCGGTCCATCTTACTGTTGCAATTTTGTAGGTTGGGCGGTCACTGGTATCTGTCGTGTCACTGGCAGAAGATTCTGTCTTTGCAGAACTTGCTGCAGTGCTTCCACTCGTACTTTCCGTTCCTCCATTACTTCCACATCCTGCAAGCAGTCCAGCTGCCATTGCGGCCGAAAGAGCAACGCTCCAGGCCATTTTTGTTTTCTTTCGCATCATCATCTCTCCTTTATGATTTTTATTTGCAATACTTCTCTCCTATCCGCAGGATCAGCCTTTCAGTGATCCGAGCATAACACCCTGATTGAAGTATTTCTGCACTAACGGGTACATACACATGATCGGCGCGGAGGAAACCACGATGATCGCGTATTTGATAAGATCGGCCATCTGCTTTGCCTCAACGGCTGCAGCGCCGGTACTCATGGCACTCATGGTCTGATTGCCGACCAGAATGCTTCGAAGGACAATCTGCAGCGGCTGCAGACTTTCGCTTCGGATATAAATCAATGCATTAAAGTAGGAGTTCCACTGTCCTACTGCTGCCCACAGGGCAATAACAGCGATAACGGCTTTGGAAAGCGGAAGCACAATCTTGAAGAAGAATCCAAGGTATCCACATCCATCCAGCTGCGCCGCCTCCCAGAGATCCTCCGGGATACTGTTGTTGAAGAACGTTCGTCCTACGATGATGTAATACGTTACAACGGAGAACGGAACAACCATAACCCAGAAGGTGTCCAGCAGATGAAATCTCTGTACTGCCAGGTAGGTTGGGATCAGACCGCCGGTGAAGAACATCGGGATCAGGTAAAATGCCGTGAAAAATCTTCTTCCATACAAATGCTTTCTGGAAAGCGCGTAGGAAGCCGGAACATTGACAACGAGTGTCACAAGCGTTCCCATAATTACGTAAGCAATCGTATTACGGTAGCCGGTCCACAGCTTTGCATAGCTCGCCAGCTGTTTGTATCCTTTGAAGTTAACTCCTTTCGGAAGGAACATAATCTGTCCGTTGGATACGGCTGCCGGATCACTGAACGATGCAATGATGATGAAGTACATCGGATACAGGGTGATGATGATCAGAAGCACGCCGATCGTATACAGGATGATATCGAAAATCCAGTCTTCTCTGGATTTCTTTACTTTATTTGTTGATACTGCTTTTGCTTTACTCATATCTTTGCTCTCCATTCCTATGTAGGCTCAAAATTCTGTCAGATCAGTGAGGTATCACTCATTTTACTGGAAATGAAGTTGACTGCCAGAAGAAGAATCAGGTTGATAATGTTGTTGAACAGGCCAATTGCAGCGGAAAGGCTGTACTGGCTGCTCACAAGACCCATCTTATACACATAGGTGGAAATGATCTCACTTGAGGTACTGTTCAGTGTATTCTGCAGCAGGTAAACCTTCTCAAATCCAACGCTCATGACGCTTCCCATTCTCATGATAAACATGATGGTTGCCGTCGGCAGCAGAGCCGGAACATCGATGTGGATCATTTTATGCCATTTGTTGGCGCCGTCCATCGTTGCCGCTTCATACAGGGTCGGGTCTACAGAGGAAAGTGTTGCGATATAGAGGATACTGTCCCATCCTACATGCTGCCATGCCTCAGACCATACATAAATGTGTGGGAATGCTTTTGCACTTCCCATCAGGTTCGGGAGCTTGAATCCAAGCACTCCCACCAGCTTTGCGATAATACCTGTACTCGGGGAAAGGAACAGGATCAGCATTCCGGCCATAACAACGGTGGAGATAAAGTGCGGCAGGTAGGTTGATACCTGGAAGAATTTTTTAAACTTCTGTGCCTTCATCTGGTTAACCAGCAGTCCCATGATAACCGGGAGCGGGAATGTTACCGCGATGGTGTAAAGACTGATGATAATTGTGTTTTTAATGGTCAGACCGAACTGATAGGAGTTAAAGTACTGTTTGAAGTATTTCAGTCCAGCCCAGCTGCTTCCCATAATTCCATCCGCAGGTGTAAAGTTTTTAAATGCAATCACAATTCCGTACATCGGGTAGTACGTAAACAGTGCAAAAATGATAATGGAAGGAAGCATCAGTAAATATAATGGCCTGCTTCTTCTCACTCCCTCTACAAATCCTATGGAACTCTTCTTTTTGGTTTTACTATGGTTGGCGCTCACATATCATCCCTTCTTTCCTTTAGATTTCTTTTTCTCGTCTCAACCGATGAACATATTATACAAAAACTCGCCTCATTTTTCTAACATTTTCCGGCAGTCTGTATATTAAAAAAAAGACGTTTTCGCAACGTCTTTTTTTAAGTAAAATCTGTTTTTTGTTATCTATCACGTTTTTTTGTTATTGACACCATTTTTTTGTTATTTCTGACGGCTCCGGTATTCATTTGGCGTACATCCAACCAGCTCCCGGAACGTTTTACTGAAATAGGAAAAATTTCCGTACCCGACTTCCATCGCAATTTTGCTAATCGGCAGGATGATGTGCGCAAATATTCTTTTGCCCGTTCAATTCTGCGCTCGGCGATATAATTTGGCAACGACATTCCCGTCGTTTTCATAAAAAGTTTGGAAACATAATCTTCCGAAAGAAAGACTTTTCCTGCCAGCACCGGCCGTGAGAGATCTTCTCCCAGATTCTGTTCAATATATTTTTTCAGCTGATCCACCACATTGTCGCTGTGTGTTTCGCTCTTTTTCTGTCCCTCCAGTACAGCAAACAGATATTCGATAAATTCCCGGCTTCCAACTACAGAAAGACAGGCTTCTCGTCTTCTGTGCTCGAATTCTTCTCTTTCAAAAATCTGTTCAAAAGCGATTCCACGGTCTTTTAAATAGCCATAAACCGTCTGAACCAGTTCTCCGATAAAACGAACGGTAAAATCTTTTCGCATTCCACCCGCAGCCCGGCGCTGTGTAATATAGCCCTGCAGAGATTTCCTTACCTGCTGCACAGAGTCCGTCTGCTCCATTTCTGCAAGATACGTTTTCCAGGATGGCTTTTGATATTCACGTTCCACAAAGTACCAGCGGTCTTCGTACAAAATTCCTGTCTCATCCGGCACGGCGTATTTTTCGATTTCTTCCAGTTTATCCCGGCTTTTTGGAATCTCTTCCAGCGTAACGGGTTTTCCCATATAGGTACAGAATCTTGCCGGAACCGCACCGGAAAGACACTTTCTCCATTCCTCCAGTTTTTCTTCATCCCCTGCATTTCGGATCACGTTCCGCAGTACAATCGCCCACTCCAGATCACTGGCATGGACAATGGCTTCCACACGCCGCCCTCTTGTTTCAAAAAATTCTGTCGTGACATTCTCAATCACAAAATTCTCCAGACTGATTTCTTTTTTATAATATTCTTTCGAAGGAATCTCCAGAACACGCAGCTGGATCAGGCAGAATTTTTCTTCCGGATCGTCATATTTCTTTTTTGCCTGCTCAATCCAGTATTCTTCCTGCATACACTGGATCAGAAGATCTTCCCATAGTTTCTTTTCTTTCTGTTCTGTATTTTCCTGTGCTTTTGTCTTCTGCTGTTTTTCCTTTACAATCTCGACCAAACGAAGAAGCGCGATTTCCAGATCTGTATTGGAAATCGGTTTCAGAAGATACTCTCTGGATGAAAGTTTCAGCGCCATCTGTGCATAGGCAAAATTTGCATAACTGCTCAGGAAGGCACATTCGATATCCAGTTTTTTATATCGGATCCATTCGAGCAGTTCCAGCCCGTTTCCCTGTGGCATGTCGATGTCACACAAAAGCATTTCGATTGGATATTCTTCCAGCAGTTTTTGCGCCTGGCGGATATTGTTTGCCGTAAAAACCATATCGATTCCGATTTTACTCCAGTTCACAGTCTCTTCCAGCTTATCGACCAGCAGCTTATCATCATCCACGATCAGAATAGTAATTGCCATAAAAAAGCCCCCAATATTTTTTAAGGCAGCCGGCAGATTCCACTTACATAGAATATTCTGCCAGTTGGCCTGCTTAAAAACTATTATATCCTTTTTATTCTTTTCCGTCAAAGCAATAGGTACACATTTTGCACTTCGGCAGTCCAATGGATTCTACCAGATCATCGAGGCGGTGATACCGGAGGCTGGTAAAGTTCTGACGGCGGCAGATTTCCTGGCACATGGATTCGTAGCGGTCGCTCTTCGGATCTGCATATTCCTCCAGTGTTTTTTCTGCATTTTCTCCTTCTTTTTCGAGGATGATCCGTCTGGTAATCAGATCAAGCTCGGATTTGGAACGGGAAAAGTTCAGGAACTTGCATCCATACAGCAGCGGCGGGCATGCCGGGCGGACATGAACTTCTTTTGCACCGCTCTGATACAGAAACTCAGTCGTCTCCCGAAGCTGTGTACCGCGCACAATGGAATCATCAATCAAAAGCAGCTTTTTCTGATCGATCAGTGCCTGTACCGGAATCAGTTTCATGCGTGCGATCAGGTTTCTCTGCTCCTGATTGGTCGGCATAAAGGAACGCGGCCAGGTCGGAGTGTATTTGATAAACGGTCTTGCAAATGGAATTTTAGACTCATTGGCGTAGCCAATCGCATGGGCGATACCGGAATCCGGCACACCGGCAATGAGATCCGGGTGAACATCACTTCCCGCATCACGTTTTGCAAGCATGGCACCACAGTGATATCGCATCTCCTCGACGTTAATCCCCTCGTACGATGCTGTCGGATAGCCGTAGTAAACCCACAGGAAAGAGCAGATTTTCATCTCCTCCTGCGGCGGAACAAGCATCTCCACGCTCTCCGGTGTGATAAAGTCGATCTCTCCAGGTCCCAGTTCATGATAATCGGTATAGCCAAGATTCAGGTAAGCAAAATTTTCAAAGGAGGCACAGTAAGCGCCCTCTTTTTTACCAATGACAAGTGGCGTACGGCCTTTTTTATCACGGGCGGCGTAAATTCCGTCTTTCGTCATCAAAAGCAGCGTCATGGAGCCATCCACCACATCCTGCAGATGACGAATACCTTCCGTAATCGTTTTTTCGCTGCAGATCAGAGATGCTGCCAGCTCTGTGGCATTGATCTGTCCGGTGCTCATTTCCTGGAAATGCGTCCGTCCGTTTCCATAAACATTCTCCAGGAGCTTGTCCATGTTGTTAATCTTTCCAACGGTTGTAATCGCAAAGCTTCCAAGATGTGACTGGATCAGGAGCGGCTGCGGTTCATAGTCGGAAATGCATCCGATACCAAGATGGCCTTCCATCTCTGCTACATCGCGCTCAAATTTTGTACGAAACGGGGAATTTTCTATATTGTGGATTGCACGGCTGAAACCATTTGCTCCATAGGTCGCCATTCCTCCTCGTCTTGTACCGAGATGAGAATGATAATCTACTCCATAAAACAGTTCCAGCGTACAGTCTTCTCTTGATGCAACTCCAAAAAAGCCTCCCATTTGTCGTTTACCTCTCTTTTGTATTTTTTCTCCCTTGTGATGCGAAACGTATCGGTAATTCGGGCCATGGTCCTTTTACACCGTTTCGATTTGCACATACTTCTTTTCTGTTATAGTGTAACACGATTTTTCCCGGATTGTAAAGTTTTTCTAATAAATTAGCTCACGAAAATAACTCACGTTAATAAATCATTTTCTGGCTGTTTTCACAAATTTTCCCGGATATGGTCGATAAACTTCGTTGCGGCAAGGCTGAATGGCTGTTCTCTTTTCCAGGTAAAAACACTGCGGCAGATGATCGGCGGATCTAAGAATCGTCCGACAATCTCGTCTTCCTTCCATAGTTCGGAGACTCCCTGCACCGTAATGAGATACCCGAGTCCCTTCCGAACCATTTTTGCTCCATTCGTCGGCATATTACAGGTAAATCGAACATTCAGCTTCTGATAATATGCTCCGAACCAGTTGGTAATCTCATTTTGCACATCCTGTCTTCTTGGCAGGATCAACGGAAGATCTTTTAAATCTTCCGGATGTACGACTTCTTTTTGTGCCAGCGGATCATCCGGGCGCATCAGCACCTGCTGCCGCTCTCCTTCTTTCAGACGCACAAACTCATATTTTCCCACATCAACCGGCTCCAGAAGCAGTGCAACATCCATCAGACCACGATCCATCTGCTCTTTCAATACATCTGCTGTTCCCGTCACCAGATCAAACGTCACGTTCGGATATTTTTGGCTGAAGGTTTCGATCAGATCTGCCAGAACATTCACAGACCTTGTCTCTCCGCATCCGATTGTCACATGTCCGTCGATCAGTGCTTCCTGCTCTGCCAGTTCTTTTTCTGTCTTATCAATCAGCCCGATAATTTCTTCTGCCCTGCGGCGCAGCAGGATTCCCGCATCCGTCAGCCGGATTCTCCTTGTTCCCCTTTCAAACAGGATCACTCCCAGTTCTTCTTCCATCTGGGACAGCTGACGGCTTAAGGTTGGCTGCGTAATATGCAGCATCTCTGCCGCACGGCTGATGTTTTCTTCCCGTGCTACGGCAAGAAAATAGCGAAGTACTCTTGTTTCCATATGTCTCCCTCTCGTTTTTCTCTCATTTTATTTCTGGCCTTTGTTTTATTTTGCTCTTTATTTCTTTTCCTTCCTGTTTTTCAGAAAGAATTTTCTTTCTTCTACTATATCGCTTTTTTTGTTTTCTGAAAAGAAAGTATTGATTCTTTTTTTCAAGTATGATACTTTGAAATTGTTGCGTACAGAGGTTCTGCGTTAAACTTAACGCAAATTTTCTGTACCTGTTTGCTATCCACAGAAATCAGAAACACGCGCATTTTTCTCTGATTTCCTATGATAATTTTTTGTATCAGGAGGGTTTTACTATGGTTTCACTTTTGCTGCCTGTCATTTATCTGGCATTCATCAGTCTTGGACTGCCGGATTCTCTGCTCGGCTCTGCGTGGCCGGTCATGTACCAGGAACTGGGAACTTCCGTTTCCGCAGCCGGTATCATTTCCATGATTATCTCTGCCGGAACAATTGTTTCCAGTCTGAACAGTGACCGGCTGAACACACGGTTTGGCACCGGAAAGGTCACCGCTGTCAGTGTTCTGACAACCGCTGTGGCACTGTTTGGTTTTTCCATCAGCCATTCTTTCTGGGCCCTGTGCCTCTGGGGAATTCCCTACGGTCTCGGCGCCGGAAGCGTCGATGCCGCTTTGAATAACTACGTTGCGCTTCATTATAAGGCGCGCCATATGAGCTGGCTGCACTGCATGTGGGGTGTTGGCTGCAGTACCGGCCTGTTGTGATGAGCTGGGCAATCAGTCACCTGAACTGGAACAAAGGATATCTTATCATTTCCATTTTCCAGATTGTGCTGACATTGGTTTTGTTCTTAAGCCTTCCTCTTTGGCAGAAACCTGCCGGAGCTGCCGAAGAGGATACCTCTGTTCCGGCGGAGCGGAGTTTTTCCAGTCTGATCCGTGTTCCTGGTGTCAAAGAGGTGCTGATCTGCTTTTTCTGTTACTGTGCAGTGGAATCTACTGCTGGCATGTGGGCTGCAAGTTATTGTACGCTGTTCCGCGGTATTGATGCACAGCGTGCCGCAAGCTGGGCCAGCCTGTTTTACATTGGTATTACCATCGGACGTTTTATCTGCGGTTTCGTTACCATGAAGCTGAACGATCAGAATATGATTCGTCTGGGACAGTTTTTCATCGCCGTTGGTGCGGTTCTGATGCTGCTGCCGTTTGGCGATTCCCTTCTTTTTATCGGCCTGATCCTGATCGGACTTGGCTGTGCGCCGATTTATCCTTCCATCATTCACGAGACACCGGCAAACTTCGGTGCTGACTTAAGCCAGGGAATCATCGGCATCCAGATGGCCTTTGCTTACGTCGGAACCTGCCTGATGCCGCCGGTTTTCGGTGTTCTCGGCCAGCATATTTCCTTCGGACTGTATCCGGTATTCCTGATGGCCATTTTGATTCTGATGGTTGTAATGGCAGAGCGGATGCACCGCGTAACGGCGGAAAAGAGAAATTCTTATAAAGCCAACTATTAATCCAATTATTCTGCAGCAGAATGGTCCCCTTGGATCAAACTCTGGTATACTGCGTACAAAAAAGTACATCTGATCAGGTTACTCCCTGATCAGATGTACTTTTTGTAAATTTCGGAAATTTTTCAAGCACGCTCCGCTTCAAACTCTTTCACCAAATCCTCCAGCAGGTTTCTGATCTGCAGGTGCTGCAGACATACTTTCTCACATTTTCCGCATTTCACGCAGTCTGATGCCTTTCTGCCCGGTGCAGTATATACAAGATTGTGATAAGAAATACTGATACATCACGCCAATTTTCCTGTTTCATTCCTCAATCATGCCAAAGACATCTTCAATCTCGCCCATATACAGATAATGGAGATCGCCATCTTTATATAAAGTATCGCGCGTAAATTCCGGCAGATCTTCTTTCTCCATTCTGACCGCATAGATTTTTTTGCAGACAAAGGTCAGCTCTGCCTCTTCAAATCCAACCGCATTTCCCAGCATCTTCGGTGTCAGACTGGTCAGACTGATCTTATCCGGCACATCATTTCCCGATTTTGATCCCAGGATTCCAAGATCCTTCCGATATTTCTCTGGAAAAAAGCAGACCGTAAACTCGTCTTCCTTCTGCAGAATCTGATGCGTCCGGCGGCTTTCCCGGATAAATACGGTAATGATCTGCTTTCCTTTCTTTGGCGGTCCCCAGATCGTCCCCATCGTACCCCATCCGATCGTCATCGTATTATACTCCTTGGCGTACCCGCAGTACACAAACCCCAGCGGTCATCAAAAATAGAAAACACATCATACTTTGCGGTTTTAAAATTCTCCATCGTAATGTTCATACTACATTCTCCTTTCGCTGATTTGCTTTGTTATCCTTAGCATACCGTACGTAGTAACTACCGGGCAAGAACTTTTTTTCGAAGCCTTGAATTTTTATAAAAACAGGGAATTTTTTTATTTTAGAAATAAGAATTGTATGTTATACTAATGAACGTTGCCACTCCCAGACAGGCAGAGAAGGGAGGGTTGACAGTGCAAGAACTAGTTAGCAACCACCAGTTCAACTGGTGGTTTATTATTAGCCTCCAAAGGGCTATTGTTACTATTCGCCCCAAAGGGCGGTATCGCAAGCACTTTTGCTGGCCCGCTATAAAGCGGTACTACTCGAAT
>ENA-OQIR01000120-OQIR01000120.1-human-gut-metagenome-genome-assembly--contig:-NODE-120-length-34884-cov-5.186898_pt1 | contig 34884 bp, 34 predicted proteins | sample MGYA00242580_ERZ504745 | MGnify/ENA primary metagenome ERZ504745 (study PRJEB26092, sample SAMD00036214) | human gut metagenome | host: Homo sapiens | study: EMG produced TPA metagenomics assembly of...
ATGCCGATGCCGTGCGCCAAGCGGTGCGATACCTGTATGATCTCGGGCATCGTCAGACGCCCGCGTCGGCGGTCCCGAATCGCTTGCGCACTCGTATATTCGTGATTCCGCCTTTGCAGATGTCGCTTCTGAGCTGGGCATGCGTTACCGCTGCCTGCACACCGACTACACGCCGGAGACTGGTAGCGAGGCCACGAAGCGTTTGCTGTCGTTCCCAGAGCATCCGACGGCGATCATCTACGACAATGATGTGATGGCGTTGGCAGGCCTTGGCGTGGCAGCTTCGCAAGGCATCAAAGTGCCGGAGGAAATCTCCATCATGTCGTGGGATGATTCCTTCATGTGCACCGCGGCCTATCCGAATCTGACCGCCATGGGCCGTGATGTGGTCGATACCGGTAAGCAAGCCGCCGGATTGCTGCTCAAGCTGATCGACGGTGAGCGCGTGGGGCATCTGATGGAAGGGCCGTACGAATTGCGTGCCCGCGCTTCGACCGGTCCCGCTCCGGCAGAGGAAAAGATGCGATGATGAGTTTAAAAATTGCGATTGCGCATTTGCTGCGGCAATCGCAATTTTTTATTCGAGGGCGAATGTTTTGCGTACGAGCATCATCTGCAGATAGAAGCTCGCTCCGGCCGCGACGAGAATCCACAATAGGGGGATGAGCATCAACGTCTGCTGCGGTGCTATCAATACCACGATAATCGGCCAGATGTCCAGCAAAAGCACCGCAAATGCGATATGAGGCGCATCAACGCGAGTCTGACGGATTGCTTGATTTGCTCGCCTACGCTGAGTTTGCTGCGGCCCGACAAGGGCAGGATGAAGCGAACAGTGAGCCGATCACCGCGATCACCGCGAGGGTCACGCCATACAGGATCGCGACGGTGTTGCCGGATTGCTTCGACAGATACCACAGGTCGAACAGCGCGAGTCCCCAGAACAGCGCAAGAATGGCGGTCAGTGCGAGATTGGTGGGGAAGCGGCGCTTGAACGCGGCCCAGAAACTGCGGAAAATGCCCTTGGACGAGCCTGTCTGCAGTTCGCGTGCGACTTCACAGGCGGCGGATGTGGACGCTCCGATCGTTACGACGGGGATGGAGCAGACCGTCCATGCGACGCTGATCATGGCCATGTCGCCGATGGTGCTCATCAGATCGTTGAAGGGATTGTCTTGACTGAAGATGTTCGCCATGGTTCCTCACTTTAATGCATGTTCGTAATTCGGCGGAGCGGCTGCGTTGGCGTCACGCCGTTTTGCAATACTTAAGCGCTTAATATATACTGAATCCAGTTAAAAGTCAAAAGCCTGAAAAGCTGGGCAGGTGTGCCTGGCTTGCATTTTCCATACCCGAAGGAGACAACGATGTTTGATCAGGGACCCCATGCCGTGCTGCGCCGAGATGGCGTGTGCATCGTGCTGAAGACCCCTACCGACGAAATGCCGCAAGTCGAATACTGGGGTGCTGACTTCGGCCTTTCGCCCGACGAAGCCGCACTGACCCAGCTTGACGCCATGACGCTGAGAATCACCCCTCCGAACGAAAAGCCCGACGCGGCCCTGCGTCCATCGCTGCTGCCACAAGGCGCCGAAGCGTTCGCCGGCCGTCCGGGACTTGAAGCCTACCGTGGCGGACGCCCGGTGTTCGTGCGCTGGACTTCCGTGACCACATTCCTTGCCGCGGAAGATCGCGAAACCGAGGCGACGGCAATCACCGTCGCTGCGGAAGATAGCGTGAACAAAGTACGTCTCAATCTCAAGCTTTCGCTGAAAAAGGGCGGACTTGCGATGGTCGAACAGACCGTCAGTAATATCGACGGTGCGAATGGCGGCGAAAACAGCGAAAACGGGCCATTGACCGTCAATTGGCTGGAATCTACTATGCCGATGCCCCGTCGTGCAGACACGCTCACGCAATTCACCGGTCGTTGGCCGCTCGAAAAGCAGCCGCGTACCGCTGCTATGCCGTCCGGTTCCGTGACACGCGAATGTCGCCACGGCAAAACCAGCCATGAAAGCCCGTGGATGTTCATCGCATCCGACGGCGAACCGAAGTGGGCGAGCGGCGAAGTGTGGGCCTGCCATCTGGCGTGGAGCGGCAATCAGACGTACCGCATCGACAATCTGCCGCCCCATGAAACGCTGATCGGCGCCGGCGAACTGCTCGGCCCCGGTGAAATTCAGCTTGCGGCCGGCGAATCGTATGAGGCTCCGCAGGTCTGCTTCTCATACTCCGCAACTGGTCTTGACGGCATGGCCGCACGCTTCCATACGTGGCTGCGCTCGCTGCCGAAGCATGTGTCAAGCCCTCGTCCGTTCACCATCAACACGTGGGAAGCGGTGTATTTCAACCATGACGAAGCCACGCTCATCAAGCTGGCCGACCGTGCCGCAAGCATCGACGTCGAACGTTTCGTGCTTGACGATGGCTGGTTTCACGAACGTCGTGACGACACCAGGGGCCTCGGCGATTGGGTGGTCGATCCGGAAGTCTGGCCGAACGGCCTCGACAATCTCGCTAAGCATGTGCACGACCTTGGCATGCAGTTCGGCCTGTGGTTCGAGCCGGAAATGGTGAACCTCGACTCCGACTGCGCCTGCGAGCATCCGGATTGGATCCTCGCCGCGCCTGAAGCGGTGCCGTACCGTGAAGACGTCTCCTACCGCACCCAGTATGTGCTTGATCTGGCCAATCCGGCCGCCTACGAGCATGTGCGCGGGCAGATGGCGGCACTGGTCGAGCAACTCGGCATCGACTACATCAAGTGGGATCACAATCGTGACGTCACCGAGCCGGTGCACAACGGCCGTTATGGTCTGCACGAGCAGACGGAAGCCTGCTATAAGCTGTTCGACGATCTGAAATCGCAATTCCCGAAGCTGGAAATCGAAAGCTGCTCGTCTGGCGGCGCTCGCACCGATGCCGGCATTCTGCAGCATGCCGATCGCATTTGGGGATCCGATTCCAACGATCCGCGCGATCGCGTGGACATTCAGCGTTACACCGAACTCGTGGTGCCGCCGGAAATGATCGGCGCGCATGTCGGCCCGTCGCCGGCACACTCCACCTGGCGTGCCACCGAATTGAGCTACCGTGCGGCCATTTCGCTGGAAGGCTGTTCCGGCTTCGAATGGAACATTCTTGAATGCTCCGATGACGAGGTTGAGCAGCTGCGCGCATTCGTGTCGCTGTATAAGGAGTTGCGTGGCGTGCTGCACCACGCACGGTGATGCACGCGGACTTCAAGGATCCGGCGCTGCGCGGCCGCGGTGTGGTGTCCGACGACGGCAAGCGGGCCGTGTGGGTGGTGGCGACCGTCACCAACCTGCGTGACGTGCTTACTGAGCGCCTGCGCATGCCGGGATTGGACCCCGATTGCATGTACCGTGTGCGTTTGCGCGACGAGGTCGGCGAGGTGCGTTGGGGCTGGAACACCCCGCAATGGATTTCCGCGGCGCAGATGGACAGCTTCAAGGTCTCCGGCCGCCTGCTGAACGAAATCGGCCTGCAGGTGCCGCCGCTGTGGCCGCTTGAAGCCATTGTGCTTGAGGTCGAGGCGCTGTAATGCGATTGCCGCGCTGAAATCGCTTTGCCGAGGTGTTGCTGAAGTTTCGCCGAAACCGAAAAACGGTACCGTTCTCAATCGACGGTACCGTTTTTCAATTGAAGGTACGAATCTGCAATGTATGTCGCATAATATGCGAATTATTTTGTGATAATTTGTTGGAAAATGACGAAATAGATCCGGCAATCCTCATTATCATTCGTTCAGATAGTCAATGAATTGCTGTGCGATTCTGCGATTCTGCGATTCCTGCACAATGCCGATGATTGCATCGGATTTTGCGGATTTCAGCGTGCTCCAGCGTTTGAAATCCGTCATGGAAACGCCGAACGGTTCCACCCTGCCTTTGCCGCTGCCGTTGTAATCGGGGTCGTCGGAATCCTTGAACCCCTTCAACGTTACGAAATCGCTGGAAAGCGTCGTGCGCTGCGATTTGGTCAACGACGAATCAAGGTTCGTCAGATAGCCGTATCCGGACAGTTCCTTGTAGGTTTTCGGGGTGGCGACGATCACGTCGATTTCATGGCTGGCGATCATGGTTTGCAGCTTGCTGATGCCGTTTTCGTCGCTGGAGAAATAGGTGTCGATGAGCACGCCGCCCTTGCGCCCCTCTGGTAGATCGAGTTTGCTGGCGACCTGCGATTGCAGGGTTGCGGCCTCCTGCTGGCTGACAGCGTCGTTGAACACGGCAACGTAGAGTTTCGGTGTTGCGGTCGGCGTGAGGACCTGTATTGCGATATAGATGACGACGCACACGATGGCGACGGCGGCCGCGGAGCGTGCGAGCAGTTGGTCACGGAAATACTTCCACTTGCGGCCCCAGGGCAGTTCGAGCAGTGTGATGATGCGCGATTTGCCTTTGTATTCGTTGGCTGAGGCGAGCGTGCTGATGGCTTCGGCCTGCTGGCTGTTGATTTCGCCGCCCTTGTATGATTTCGCGCTCATTGCCGCCTCCTTGCTGCAGTAATCCCGCTTGCCGATACCCGCCCAACATCGTATAGTGTCAAGCTTAAGAAAAGCTTAAGCGATTAAGTTTGGCAAGTCAACTACGATACGGAAGTGAAATTTGGAATTTGAAACGTGCCGATCGCGGAATACGCAATGAAAAGCGGGAATCGTAGATTGGAAATCAAAAACTGAAATCTGAAATCGTAATCTGAAATCAAAATGCGCCCGTACCCCTCGCTTGAGGCACGGGCGCATTGCTGCCCTATGACTTCAGGCGCGCTTCTGTGTGATCTGATAGGCGGCGAACAGCACGGCCAGCCAAATCACGCCGGCGACCACGGCGATGCGATAGCTTGCGGAGAAGCACATCAGCACCACGACCAGCAGCATGAACGCGATCACCACATATGGCGTCACCTTGCGAACGGCAGCTTGAAAGCGAGCTTGTCAAGTGCTTCCTGGCCCTTCAATCCCTTCAAATCATTCGGACCGTCGCCGGCGGCGACAACGCGACGGAACTTAATTTCCGTAATCATGATCATGATCCAATTGATCGCAGCGGCGATCGTGGCGATCGACATCAAATAATTGAATGCGAAATCAGGCCACACGAACACCACGACCACGGCGATCGCAATAATGATGGCCGACGTGATCACACCCCCGACCGGAACGCCGCGCTTGTTCAGACGGCCCAGATACGCGGGCGCATTGCCCTGCTTCGCCAACGAATACAGCATGCGCGAGTTCGCGTACAGGCCGGAGTTGTACACGCTCATCACGGCGGTCAGACACACGAAATTCAGAATGCCGGCGGCCGCGTGCACGCCCACCGAGTCGAAAATCTGCACGAACGGGCTGGAATTGCCGTCGATCGTGCTCCACGGGACCACGGCCATGATCACGCCGAGCGCGCAGATGTAGAACACGAGAATACGCCAGATAATGCCGTTCGTGGCCTTCGGGATGGTGGTGCGCGGATTTTCGGTTTCGCCCGCGGTGATGCCGATGAGCTCAGTGCCACCGAAGCTGAACATCACCACGACCAGCGCCATCAGCAGGCCGGTCCACGTGCCGTCCGCATTGCGAGACATCAGGCCGTGGGGCAGGAATCCGCCGTCAACGGTGAACCAGTTGGCGAACGACGCGCGAATACCCGAAGCTGTCGGCACGTTCGTGATGATCACATACAAACCGCCGAAAATCATGGCAAGCACGGCCACGATCTTGATGATGGCGAACCAGAATTCAAATTCGCCGAACTTGTTCACGCCCATAAGATTCAGCGCCGCGATGGCCACCAGGAACACCGCCGCCGACACCCACTTCGGAATGTTCGGGAACCAGTAATTTACGAACGAGCCAACCACTGCCAACTCCACCATGGCCACGAGCACGTAGTTGAACCAGTAATTCCATCCGGAAATAAAGCCGGCGCGCTTCGACCAGTACTGTGTAGCGTAATAGCTGAATGCACCCGCCTTCGGATCCTCGACCGCCATTTCGGACAGTGCGCGCACGATCAGGAAAATCGCCAGGCCGCCGATCAGATAGGCGAGCAGAATGGCCGGGCCCGCAAGCTGAATCGACTCGCTGGAACCATAGAACAGGCCGGTGCCGATCGCGCCGCCCAATGCGATCAATTGAATATGACGATTCTTCAAAGACTTGCGCAGCGTCGGCGGAACCGGCACATCGTCGGTTTCGCGCGGTTTCTTCGCAACGGTTGCGTCGCTCATGAATGCTTCCTCTTCTTGGGTGCCTCGGCAATATTCGGCAAATTCAGCAAAAGTTTGGCGATCTTGTGATATTGCGTTCGGCAGTAGTGGTAGGTGACGCGCCTATGGTTTTTGGCATGGCACGTCTTCCCCGATTGTAGCTGTAGCGCGTGGATTCGGCTTCGTAGTGTTCAATAGTTCGATAGTCCAATAAAATGAGGGTTTTGAGAGCAATGGTTGATGCTGCTTGAACGCTGCGGGGCTGGAGGTCGTCATGGCATTCGTCAAAGACATGGTGCGTATGTGGTTGCATGCGTGGAAGCGATTCGTCTCCATCGCCATGATCACATTGCTGGGCGTTGCCGTGCTTACCGGCATTTACGCGGGATGCCGAGACGCTTTTCTCGCGACGGATCGTTTTTTCGACACCCAAGGATTGCACGATATTCAGGTGTTGTCGACGGCCGGATTGACTGACGACGATATTGCCGCGCTCCGTAAGGTTTCCGGTGTTGCGAAAGTGCAGGGCGAACGTTCGCAAACCGTGACGGTCGATCTGAACGGCAAAAAAACCGTGACCGTGCAGGAGATCGGCACGAACGGCATTGACCAGCCGTATCTGCAAAGTGGCCGTATGCCTGAAAAGTCCGGCGAGATTGCGGTGACGCGCAAATTCATCAAGGATTCCGGATATAAAAAGGGCGACCATATTACGGTGACGCCGCAGGATTCGGCTTCTTCTGCTTCTTCTGTGTCCGATTCTGGAGAATCGGACACGCAGGATGGCAAAAGTGCCGCACGGGTGACCGATTCTGGAGAATCGGACAACCAGACACCGAGCTTCCCTACCGAACTGACCATTGTGGGCGTGGTGCTTGACCCGCAGGATCTCACCAATCCAGACGGCTATTCGGGTACGAACGCGTTCCGTTCCTCCGCCACCAGCGACTACACGTTCTTTGCGCCGTCCGACGGTGAGACCGGCAGCATGTACACGGCCGTCACCATTCTCGTGAAAGGCGCCGCCGACAAGGACTCGTTCAGTGACGTGTACGACGACACCGTCAGCGAAGTAGTTGACCGCATCGACGGGCAGATACGCAAGAATCGCCAGCAAGCACGCCATCAGGAACTACTCGACGCTGGAACCAAACAAATCGACGAGGCGAAAGCGCAAGCCGACAAACAGTTCGCCGCAGCGCAACAGCAGATCGACAGCAATCGCAGTCAGCTCAACCAGCAAATCGACCAAATCGTCAATATGCAGGCGGGCGCGGCTGCAGGATCCCTCGACGAAACAACCCGTGAAACACTACGTGAAACGGCAATTACCGCAAGCCCGCAATTAGCGGAAGCCAAAGCGCAACTCGACCAGGCGCAATCGCAATTGGACCAGCAGAAAAACGAAACCGAACAGACGCTGCAATCCAAGCGGAAAGAGATGGAAGACAGCATTCCGCAAGTGCGCTGGTATGTGCAGGACCGGTCGCAAATCGGCGGATTCAGCTCGCTGAAATCCGATCTGGAATCCATCCAATCGCTGGGCAACGCATTCCCGATTGTGTTCCTGCTCGTGGCCGTGATGATGAGCCTGACCGCCATGGCGCGCATGTTGAAGAGGATCGCGGGCTGATCGGCACGTACACAGGGCTCGGCTACGGGCGTCTTGCGGTCGCCTCACGATACCTGCTGTTCGCGCTGCTCGCCTGCCTGATCGGCGGTGGATTCGGCCTGATTGTAGGCTTCCTTGGCATTCCAGCGTTCCTGCTTGTCGTATTGCGAGGCCTGTATGTGATGCCGGACGTACGCTTGGAATACGACTGGCTGTACGGAACGGCCGGAGTCGCGCTGTTCGTGGTCGGCGTGCTTGCCGCAACCGTGTATGCGTGCGCGCAGGAAATGCGGCAGAAGCGTCCAGTCTCATGCGTCCGAAAGCGCCGCGTGCAGGATCGCGCATTCTGCTGGAGCGTATCAAGCCGTTGTGGAATCGCATGAGCTTCCTCGGCAAAGTCACGGCGCGCAACATTTTCCGCTTCAAATCGCGTCTGATCATGACGGTCGGCGGCGTGGCCGGCTGCACCGCGCTGATTGTGTGCGGACTTGCGATCAACGACACCGTTGCCGCATTGGGCGCGAAACAGTATCAGGACGTGTATCAGTACGATTTGATGGTGGTCGCGAACGATGATGACGCTGATGCGATGCGGCAGAAAGTCGCTTCGGATGGTCGCGTCACGTCGAGCATGGACGTGCGCGTTGAATCGGGTGATTTGACCGGCGATTCGGGGAGCGAAAGCATTCAGCTGGTTGCCGTGCCCGACAGTGAACGCAGCGAGTTCGGCAAGATGGTCACGTTGCAGCCGGTGCGTTCCAGTTGGGTGGATGGTGCGAAGTCGTTGTTCAGCGGGAAGTCCAGAACGTCTTCCTCTGCGTCTTCGTTGTCCGATTCTGGAGAATCGGACAACCAGACGGGTGAAAACGGGTCCCAGATGTCCGATTCTGGAGAATCGGACGCGAATGGTACTTCCGGTACGAAGGACGCGATAAGCCTGGGCGATGACGGCGTGATCGTATCGCAGTCCGCGGCAAGCGCAATGGGCGTCAACGCGGGCGACACAGTGACGCTGACCAACGGCAACGAAGTGCAGGCCGATGCGTATGTCAGCGCGGTGACCCGCAGTGTGATCGGATCGGACGTGTACGTCAGCGAAACCTACTATCACCAGCTGTTCGACACTGCTGCATCCGGCACGTCTTCCGCATCTTCCGCGTCCGATTCTGGAGAATCAGACAACAAAAACGGCAAATCCGGTACCTCGAATGGCGCATCGTCAAACAACCAGCAACTGGTGTGGAACGCCATGTACGCGAATCTCAAAGGATCGGGCGAATCCCAGACTGCTACGCGGAAAAGCTGGAAGACGACGACGCGATCATGAAAGCCGTGAGCTGCGCGCACATGGCGGAAAGCTTCAAATTCGACCTGATGGGCGCGGTGGTCGCGCTGATAGTGGCGCTCGCGGGAGGGCTTGCGCTGGTGGTGCTGTTCACGCTCGCCAATACCAACGTGTCAGAACGTGAACGCGAGATGGCCACACTTAAGGTGCTTGGCTTCTTCGACAAGGAAGTGCATCATTACGTGAATCGCGAAATGATGGTGCTCACCATGATGGGCGTGGTGTTGGGCTTGCCGCTCGGACGTTTCGTCGGCGGATTGCTGACGGCCGCGTTGAACATGCCCGCACTGTATTTCGAAGTGGAATGCAAGCCGTTGAGCTATGTGATCGCGGCTGTCGCGACCATGGCGTTCGCGCTACTCGTGCAGCTGCTCGTCAACCCTGTACTTGACCGCATCGACCCGATCAGTTCTCTCAAGTCCGTCGAATAGTCGCATGCATGGTTGTCCGTTTCTGCAGAATCGGACAAGTAATGCGTCGAAAGTGCCCTGTGGTTGTCCGATTCACCAGAATCGGACACTTAGAGTACCGGAAAGACTCGGATTTACGTCTCAGTTCTTCGGATAACGGTAGTTGTGTGGCAGTTGCGTGGTGAGCTGCGGGTCTAGGCCGAGTTCCTTCAACTGCCGGTCGATTTCGCGGCGCGCACGTTTCACAAGTTCGGCTCGATGTTCATCGCATTCGGCGTTGCCATGTGCCGCATCGCCATGTCCCATCGTTCCCATCGTCTCCAGTGCGTCCAACGTTTCCGCCATACGCTTGAGCCGGTCCTGATGGTGCAGCAGCGCACGCACCTGCGCATGTTCGTGTACGATCGTCCGCCAATCGGATGCGTGTGCGCAATCTCCCGAACCGCGGTGACCGGATGTACGTCGGCCACCTGATATGTGATCGAGCCAAGCAGCGGCATCAGGAACACTGTAATCGCACCGGCTGCGACCAGTGTTGATGCGGTGTCGCTTTGCATGGTGCCGACCTTCACCGCCAGTGACGTGACAGCGACGATGATCGGCAGCGCGGTCGTGCAGTACAGCGCTACGGTGACGCGGTGATGCGATGACAGCGGATTCTCGCGTTTGTCGAGCGATAGTGCAACGTATACGGGCACCGCGCGAATCAGCATGAGCATTACGATGAACGCGACGAGCAGCGCGGGTCGGCCTGCCACGGCGCGCACGTTGATCGCGGCGCCTGACACCACGAAGAACACAGGAATAAGGAAGCCATAGCCGACGCCTTCCAGTTTCATTTCCAGCGACTTGCTGCCGTCGGGAATGATGTAGCGCAGGATGAAGCCTGCGGCGAACGCGCCGAGTACCGCGTCAAGTTCGAACAGTGCAGAAATGGTGACAAGGAAGATGAGCAGGAATGTGGTCAGTCGCATGAGCGTTTGCGATGACGTGTTCGCATTGTCCGTAAGGAAACGGTACAGGCGATGGCCGGTTTTCAGTGCTTTCGTGGGTAGCATTGCGCACAGTAGGCAGATGGCAAGGAACGCGCCGAGCACGAGCATGGTCTGCCAGCCGGTTCGGGTGGATAGCAGGATGGCCATGGCAAGGATTGGGCCGAGTTCGCCCCACGTTCCGTACGAGATGATGGCGTCACCGATAGGGGTGCCTTCGAGGTTGCGTTCCTTGAGAATCGGCATGAGTGTGCCGAGAGCGGTGGTGGTAAGTGCTATTACCGTGGCGATGCCGTCGATGCCTTGCTTTGCGAAGAATGGAAGCAGGGTCACGACGAGTCCGGCGAGCCCCAAGGTGATGATCCATGTGACAAGGCCGACTTTGCCTTGATGTCCGGCGAGTCGTTTCGGGTCGATTTCGTAGCCGGCGAGCAGGAATAGGAACGCCATGCCGAGTTCGCTCAAGAGTTTCACGGCGTCGTTCACCTCGATCACGCCCAGTCCGTACGGACCGAGTGCGGCTCCGGTGACGAGCAGCAGCACGGTTTGTGGAATGAACCTTCCCGGAATCAACTGCGCCACAATCGGGCTGACGGCTGCCACCGCCATGATGATAGTCAATGAAACGAGCTCTTGCGTCATGTTTCTAGCCTAGTGAGTCTGCATGACGGTATTCAGAGATGTGATACCCCATGATGTACCAAAAGGGTGCGCTAGGGCAAGGTTAAGTTTTTGTAAATTTTATGGGGGGGGGGGCAATTCTATGAGCGTTTGCTACCTGTGAAAAATGGCGGAACTTTTTTTGTTTTGAAGATGGAACTCCTTCTTTTCATTGGGGGAAGGGCGGGCTTTATTCGAGGGTTTTAACGAGGGTACCAATGGGGAAAGCTCCGATATGATTCTGAACCAAGCTGTTTAGGCAATACAGGGGGAGGGAAGAATGGTTGATGGAAAATTCACCGCAAAGGAGCGCGCATATTTGGCCAGCCTTCCCGCAGTGGAAAGCGTGAGCGCGTCGCATATCCGGTATGCTGACAGTTTCCGCATCGAAGTCATGTGCAGATACAATGCGGGCGAATCGCCGGCCGCCATCTTCCGCGAGGCGGGTCTCGACCCGAAACTCATCGGATACAAACGCATTGAGCGGTGCATTGCACGCTGGAAAAAGCAGGGGGAACGCGACCGTCGCGGCGGTGAGCGTGCCAATCGCGACGATCTGCGCATCATCCGTCATCATGATCTTATGGGCGATGACGCGCAATCATCGGAAATGGAATCGCAGGATATGCTTTCAAAACTCACCCAGGCGCAGCTCATCATCAACCAGTGCGACGAATTGATTGCGAAGCAAGCATTGCGCATCGACGAACTGGAACGTGTGCTGCGAAAGCTTGTCGGGTGACGGCACGCTTGCGTGAGATGGAGAAAGCGGTGGAATGGCATGACGGTCGCCAGCCGTCGTCCGAGGAAGTTTCGGTGGACGGTCGACTTTTGACGGCTGGCTGTTTTCTGTCATTTGCAGAGGCGATTGATGTTGACGACGAAATGCGTCAACGACGTCGCGCACGCGGTACAATGCTGGCGATGCGTGCGGTTGCGGCGTTGCTGATTGTTGCTGCGGTTTGTATTGGCGGATTCCCGGCAATGTTGCAGTATTGGTCGGCGCGTGATCTGTCGGAAACGTCGGTAAGATCCGCGCAGACGGTTGCGGGCTGGCCGTATCCGCAGGCAGATGACGCGTTCGCCGCGGCCCAGGACTATAACAAGTGGCTTGCGGAATCCGGGCAGCCGATTTTGGGTGAGGCGAAGGATCCGTTCGCTGATGTGCGCGGCGGATCGCGTGCCAGCGTGTCCGATTCTGCGGAATCGGACAATCAGGTGGGTGAAAGTGGATCACAGATGTCCGATTCTGGTGAATCGGACAACCAGAGTGGTGCGGACGCCAGTTCCGCAAGCGCCAGTTCGGCGGACGCGGAGTACCAAGGCCTGCTGGATTCCGGCGGTGGCGTGATGGGTACGATCCGCATTCCGAAAATCTCCGTGAAACTGCCGATCTACCATGGCACTTCCGAATCGGCGCTCGCTTCGGGCGCGGGCCACCTGTATGGCAGCAGTCTGCCGGTCGGAGGCAGGAACACGCATACGGTGCTCACGGGGCATCGCGGACTGGTCGAGGCGGCCATGTTCACGCGGCTCGACGAAATGCGTGTCGGCGACTATTCTACATCGAAGTGATGGGTCGAACGCTCGGCTATCAGGTGGACCGTATCACGGTGATCGAACCGAACGACACGTCGCAGCTGAAAATCGTGCCTGGTGAGGATCGCGTGACCCTGATGACCTGCACGCCGTATGGCGTAAACACGCACCGTCTGCTGGTTTCGGCCACACGTTCCGCCATTCCAGATGAGATTCCCGCCGAAAACGACGCGGTGAAGGATGCTCGTACGATCGGTGTGATCGCAGGTATTGCGACTCTCGTAGTGGGCGCGTTGTTGGTTTGGTTGCGACGCAAGCCGTGGCATATTCGCAGGCATGCTGCTTGGTGGCCGAAGCGCGGCTGATTCGGTTACTGCATGAAGACGTGTCTGACATGCAATTTGAATATAAAAGTTGTGGTTGGCGAACAGAGCATGCGTGATTGCCATTATTGACTAATGGTTACGAAAGTGTGAAGAAGCGTCATTGCAGTGATTATCCATCGTTTCTTCGCGATAACGTCGGGTGCTCTTCGTGGGTGACTTGTGTTGCGATTCAGCAATTTCCATCGATTGTGCGATACCCGACTTTCCCGCACTTAGGGTGTACGCATGCCAACCCCTTTTCCTCTAGTTTCCAGAGTTGAAGCACTGTCAGGATTTTCTGGGCGCATAGGAGATGCCGCGGATTCTGGCGGGAAGAGAGGCTACGCGTTGCGAGACGCGTGATTGCATAGGATTTAAGGGGATGCACATGAGGCATACGCATGAATATGAGGCGAAGCCCAGGGGAGGACTTGCCAAACGTATAGTGGCTGTGCTCGCATCGGTCGCCATGCTGGGCGGCATGGGTTATGCCACCACCTCCGCCGCGCTTGCGGAAGATACGCCGGCCACTGTGGAAACCACCACGGACCAGAGCGTGACCACTGCTAACGAAACGACCGGTGACGGTAACGTCACGAATAACGCGGGCACCGACAATGCGGGCGATACTTCCGCCGACCTTACGGGCACTGAATCCGATACCAACACTGGTGCGGATGCCGGCGTAAACACGGGGAATGCGGCAGATGCCGGAGATGCTACATCTTCGGATACGAACTCGCAGACTGATACCGCTTCGCAGTCCGATCCGCAAACTGTCAACGCCGAGCAAAATAGTCCTTCCGTAGTGGCGGATGTCACTGATTCCAACTGTATTTACGCTGGAACGAATGCTTTGCAGCGCGTGTGCTGGCTTGATATGTCCAAGTTCAACTCAGAAACCGCCAAAAAAAGCGACGGCCAAAAAATGACCGTGAATCTCGGCGGTGGCCTGACCATGTCATTCACCGCGCATTATTCCGGCAATCGTACGGTTGTCGCCAGCACTGTGCCAACGTGGGATGAACGGGCGTCGTATCCGAATGAAGCTGGGCATCATGCAATCTTCGGTGTCGAAGGATACGCCGATTTCCCGAGCGGGAGTAAACCTGCGCTATATCAAAACGATGGAAAGCGGAATGATTCGAAGATACAGCTTTCAGATATCACCATTACTAAAAACGGTCAGAATGTAGCTAATCTGCAGTATTCGTTCGTTATGGCGGATGCGGAAAGCACCAACACAGACGAGAAAATGGTGTACACCTCCAGTTCCGAGATTACGCAACTGGGGTCTTACCCTACAAATAACAGCAGCTACGGGTTCTGCAATCCACAGTTTTCGAATAACAATAAAACCGTAACTTGCAAGGGTACGGACGTGGATAATGTACCGCAGGGCATTCGTCTGTATACGACGTCTACTCCGTCTAACGTTTCTATTGAAATGAAGAATAGCGGCCCCGGCTCTAAGCAGGGTGCTGCGTTCGGCGTTATTTTTTCGCAGGCTGTTGCGAAGGTCACCGTCAATGGTTTGGCAAGTGGCGATAAGAACGCAACATTTAAGGCTGGTGTTTCAAATAGCGAAGCCGGAAGTCTTGAATCGGATCCGATTTCATCGAATACGGCAGAGAGCGGTACTTTGCCGATCCTCGCTAGTGCAGGTGAAAGGAAGACGGTTCGCTTCTACTTGGAAGGTAATCCAAGTGACTGGTCTAAGTATGACGTGACATTCGAAGGCGCTGACAACGGCCAGGTTGTTTCCGGTCTCAATATTGCGACAGATGCAAATGGATATCGTTACGTTGACATGACTGTTGAGGCTGATCACACGGTGCAAGGTCACTTCACGGTGACCGCGCATCCGGATCCTTTGGGAACTCCGGAACATCACAAGACCATCGCCAAGAAGAATGGTGTCAACGATACGTACACGCTGAACCTCAACGTGACGGGCAAGCGGTCCAGCACTTCGCAAACTGTCTCCCAGCCAGTCGACATCGCACTAGTGCTCGACGTGTCTGGTTCGATGAGTGAAACAATGGGCGAGACGACAAAACTTGCTGCATTGAAGAAGGCTGCGAAGGAATTCTTGACGAATACCACTAATAAGAACGCAGCTATTGCCGATAATGGCAACAAGATTAGAGTCTCGCTGGTTAAGTTTGCTTCTGATAAAAGCAATCGTGTCGGTAACGATATGCATTGGTGGAATGGGAACTATACACAGATTGTCAGCAATTTAACTGACGATATGAATGCTCTGAGCGCAAGTGTCGATGCGTTACAAGCGGGAGGTGCTACACGGGCCGATTACGGTTTGGAAAAGGCTAATGCTGTGCTGGCTGGTGCTCGTGCAAATGCTAAAAAAGTGGTGGTATTCTTCACCGATGGAGAACCGAACTCTCATAGTGGATTTGACGATGGTGTCGCTGATACGGCAGTGAAGAATGCGAAAACGCTGAAGGATTCGGGAACTACCATCTACAGTGTCGGCGTATTCTCAAAGGCTGATCCTTCGGATACTTCTGGAAACTTCAATGCGTATATGAACGCTGTTTCCAGCAACTATCCGAAGGCCACGACGTACAGGAACCTTGGCACAAGGGTTGACGGTGGCAACTACTACATGATTGCGTCGAACTCAGAAGGACTGTCGAAGGTTTTTGACAATATTCAGCAAACCATTACGAGCACCAACGGATATACCGGCGTGACCATTCAGGATACGCTGTCGGAATATGCTGAATTTGCTGATGTCGATCCTGCAAAAACAGCAAAAGCGGTTACCAACGATGGCACTGATGTAACTGCGCAATGGAATATCAAGGTGAGTGGCAAGACGATTACCGCATCGCCGAAGAGCACGGATCCGCTTCCTGATGGCGTGACTTACACGCTGCAGTTCGACATTAAGCCTACGCAGAAGGCGTATGACGATTATGCGGCGAACAAGAACGCTGGAAAAGATGGTTACAACGGTGTGATTGGTAGTGCAGATTCCGACGCTGCCGGTAATGCTACGTCTGCAGGTAAGCCTGGTTTCTACACCAACGACAGCGCATGCCTGGCCTACTCGGGTGACGGTAAAACACATGCCTGCGGTGATGCGCCTTATGCAGAGCAGCCGGTCGATCAGGTCAAGACCGGTGCCATCACAGTGCAGAAGAAGTGGCTGATGCTGATGGCAATTCGAGCTCAGAAGGGAATCCTGCATCGGTGACGTTTACACTGCAGATCGACGGAGAAGATTCGGGACGCGAAGCTACGGCGACGGCTGATACGAATTGGACTGCAACTTTCAAAAACCTAGCTCCCGGTCACACTTATAAGGTGGTCGAAAAGGCTGTTGAAGGCTACGAAACTTCTTACACGAGTCAAAAGGTGAGAATCACTGCCGACGAGCTGTGGAGAGCTGATCCCAACGCGAATACGGCTGACAATGTGAAGACATGGGACGTTATCGTCACCAACACTCACAAGAAGTCGACGTTGGCTGAAGGTTCGATCAAGGTGTCCAAGAGCATCAGTGGTCGTGACTGGAAGAATGGTGACTCCTTTAACTTCACCATTGCTGGCACGGGTTCAATTCCGAACGCTCCACTGCCCGATTCAGCTTCCGTCACGATCGGCACGGATACCGCAAATCACGAGGCGAGCTTCGGCAAAATCGTATACAAGACCGCCGGCACCTACACCTACACGGTGAAGGAAACCAAGCCTACCGACGCCATTGCCGGCCTGCACTATTCCCAGGCGGAATACGAGGTAACCGTGACTGTTCTTGCCAATATGGGCGCGCCAACAGTGAGCATCAAGCAAGTCAAGGATGACAACGGCAAGACCGTTGGTAATCAGTCTGCGAATGTCGCCAAATTCACCAATACGTATGTGGCGGTGTCGGCGTTGCCGTTGACGGGCGGAACCACGGATCGTCAATGGCTGCTGGTTGGCGGCTCGATCGGCGGACTCGCAGTACTGCTGGTTGGCGCGGCTGGCATCTGGAATCGCAAGAAACGTCTCGTCTGAGACGGTTCCTTGGACTGGGCTGCCCTACCAACCTTCACGGGGCAGCCCAGCCGTTCATCACAAATTTGTGGATCGCGAAGCATGTTGGGCTTCGGATCCCGTTAGCAAAAACAAACACAACATAAACAACACAAGAGAGGGGATTCTCATGAAGATGAGGAGACTTTTCGCCGGTATCGCCGCCGCTGCGACGTTGCTGGGTGGCATGGCTCTGGGCGCGGCCAGCGCACAGGCTGACGGCAGCGGCACTGTCGTCAAAAGTAATGTGAATTTCACATTCACTGCTCAGGACGCCAAGCAGCTGATCAATCGTAAGCTGAATGCCTACAAGATCGCTGACTACGTGCAGTACGGCACTGATAGCGATGCAACGTACGGTGTGCAGACTGCCGGCACGGTGACGGATCAATCCGACATTAAGGCTGCGCTCGAAGCCGCTGTTGCAGGCACTAATAAGACGGTTCCGACCGATGGCGGCGATCTGATGGCTTGGGCGCTCGCCGAAGGCGTGCTGGATACGACGGAATCGAGCAAGGATACGGCGACTGGCGCATGGAAGAACGGTGCTTCCCGTAAGTTCGTGGAAACGCTGAAGACCAAGACCAATATGCTTGGCGATCCGACTGTAGTTGATCTGGGCAAGAATCTTGCTAAAGATGGCTTGTCTGCTACTGTGACGCTCCCTGCAGGTCTGTACCTGTTTGTGGACGCGGATTACTCGGCTGGCACCAATAAGGATGCCACTCCGTCTATCGCAATCCTCGTTGGCTCCGGCAAAGTTGAGAATGGCGTGCTGAATCCGCTCACTGAGCAACTGTGGACATTAAGAACCAGACCACTGCCGTGACCAAGAAGGTGAATGGAAAGGACGCCATCACCGCTTCCGTTGGCCAGAAAGTGACATACACCATTACGAGCAAGGTGCCACAGAACACGCAGTACTACAGCGATTACGTCTACACCTACACGGATACCCCGTCTGCTGGCCAGATTGTGGATTTCGATTCCCTTAAGGTGACAGTTGCCGATAAAGCGCTGACCAAGGATACGGATTACACCGTGGCTAAAAACGAGGATGGCGCTTTCACTGTCACCATCACTACCATCGAGAACCAGACCGCAGGTGCAGCCATCACTGTGACCTACGGTGCCACAGTTACCGAAACGGAAGCCACCGGTAATAAGACCGTGACTAACACGGTCACGCTCTCCGACAATGGTGCTAAAGCCACCGACAGCACCGCCATCACCAACGGTCAGTCTCCTTCACCAAGACCGATGCCCAGGGCAATGCTCTGGCTGGTGCTGATTTTGAGATCGAAGGGCAGAGCGGTACCTCGACTCCGTCCACTGCTACTGCGACTTCCGATTCAAATGGAACGGTGACTTTCAAGGGTCTTGCGGACGGTACTTACAAGGTCACTGAGACCAATGTTCCTGCAGGCTTCCAGCAGAATCTCAAAGCTGCATTTACCGTTACCATTGCGAACGGTAAGGCCGTCAAGTATGCAGGTGCCGATATCTGGGGCTTGGCTCCGAGCGCTGAGGTCTCCGGTAACTACACGTACAAGGTCAAGAACGTGAAGAACGTCACCCAGCTGCCGCTCACCGGCGCTGCGGGCACGACCCTCTTCACCGTCGTGGCGCTACTCGTGGCAGGTGCCGGCGTTGCCGTCGCGCTCAAGTCGCGCCAGCGCATGCGCTGATACGCGCTCAATCGCTGAAACAATAAGCGCAAAAACGAAATAAGCGGGCATTCGCGGAAACCATCCGTGGATGCCCGCTTTTCATGTCTTTTCGTGCCTTTCCATACTTTTTAGGGGTGAAGGTTTTGTATGGGGCAATATGGGATCGAAGCGGGTGAAATTCGGTACCAAACGGCGAAATCCGGCATAAAAAAGGTATCCGCAAGTGGCAACTAGGTGGCAAAACAGTCGTTAAAAAGCAACCATACAGGGGTTACGGGTGGGGGTATTTCGCGACAATACCACCCTACAATCGCAAGCACGTCCATGAAAACAGAGGAAAGGCGGGTGTCATGGCACGAGGTGGGGGAGCATTCAGCGACGAGGAAATCCAACTATTGCGCGGACTGCCGGCGGTCGCCAACGTAACGCGCAATCGCATCACCTACGCCGATTCGTTCAAGCAAGTGTGCACCATCCGCTACTTGACGGGCGAATCGCCGACCAAAATCTTCCGTGAAGCGGGACTTCCGCCGGATCTCATCGGATACAAGCGCATTGAACGGTGCGTTGACCGTTGGAAAACGTCGGCCATCAAATCCGTGGCCGGCAGCGGCAACATGAGTGACAGCGAGATCATCGCGCAACTTGTCAACCGGTATGAACACGCGTTCGTGATGAGGCGCAACCTCGACAGCATCGCCAACAGGCCGATGGAACATATTCCCGTCAACACGCAAGGCAACGACGGCATCGATTCGGGAACGGCGAGCATCATCATCAAGCAGCAGGCTCGCCGCATCGATGAACTGGAGCGCGCCAACGCTTCCTTGCTAGACAAGCTCGACAAGGCGATCCCGTCCTCGACTGTTGACAACTAAAACCATTCGTCTGCTTGATTGACATGTGGGTTTTTCGGGCAGGCTACCCCGCGATTTGCATAAAATGCCCCCCATCTGGCATGCGGCAAATATGGTTTGCGCTATATGTGGCAGAGTCCCGCGGAAAAAGAGGTTAGAGGGTATGATTTATCCCCTCTAACTACCTTGCATTCAAGATGGTCTGCCACATATAGTGAAAATCAGTTTTTGAAAAGATGCGAATCTGCACATATAAGGCATATGGGTGTGTTTCGCGGTGCGAACAATGGCGGAGATTGTGCGGCTCCCGCGGTAGGGTGTGAACATTATGACTTTTGGGAATACGAAAACCGAAAAAACCGGTACAAGCACGTCAGACGCGACGGAAACCGCGCACATCAAATCCGTCGAAAGCCTCGACCAAAGCAATGAAATGGAGCGAGGCCTGAAAAACCGCCACGTCCAGTTCATCGCCATCGGCGGCACCATCGGCACCGGCCTGTTTCTAGGCTCCGGCAAGTCGATCGCGCTGACCGGGCCGAGCATCATTTTCGTGTACATCGCGTCGGCCTCATCATGTTCCTGCTGATGCGTGCCATCGGAGAAATGATGTACAGCGACCCCAGCCAGCACACGTTCATTAACTTCATCACACGCTACCTCGGCCGCGGGTGGGGCAAATTCGCCGGCTGGACGTATTGGATCGTGCTCATTCTGACCGGCATGACCGAAATCACCGCCGTAAGCACATATTTCGTAACGTTCTTCGGCACATTCGGCATAGACCTGAACTCGTGGAAGTGGTTGATCGAACTATGCTTCCTCGTGGCGCTCACTGGCATCAATCTGATTGCGGTGAAAGTGTTCGGCGAGGCGGAATTCTGGTTCTCCATGATCAAAATCACGCTGATCGTCGGTCTGATCGTTACCGCCATCGTGATGCTGATCATCGGCTTCAGCTACCCCGCCACGCACATCGAAGGCGTGGACGGCACGGTGTCGGGCGCCACGGTGAGCCTCACGAATATCACCGACGGCTTCCAGCTCGCGCCGAACGGTGGATGAACTTCTTCATGAGCTTCCAAATGGTGTTCTTCGCCTACCAGCTCATCGATTCGTGGGCGTCACGGTGTCGGAAACGCAAAATCCGCGCAAGGTGCTGCCGAAGGCCGTGAACGAGCTGATCATGCGTATTCTGATCTTCTACGTGGGTGCCTGATTGCGATCATGGCTATTGTGCCGTGGCGCAATTTCCACGAGAACTCCGACGGTTCGTTCGGATCTCCGTTCATCATGGTGTTCAAATATGCGGGTCTTGATTGGGCTGCCGCACTGGTCTTCTTCGTGGTGATTACGGCGGCCGCGTCGGCGTTGAATTCGCTGATTTATTCGGCCGGACGCCACTTGTATCAGCTCGCTTCGGATTCCGAGTCGCCTGCGATGGCGCGTTTGGCTGAAGTTTCCGATCACAAGGTGCCTGCGAATGCGATCATCGCTTCAGGTTGCATGATTCTGTTCTCCCCGATCATCAACGCGATTCCGGGCATTTCCGGCGCGTTTGTGCTGTTCGCTTCGGCCGCTAGCGCGTGGTGATTTTCATTTACGTGCTGACGATGCTCGCCCACTGCAAGTATCGTCAGAGCAGCGATTTTCTGCCGGACGGTTTCGTCATGCCCGCCTGGCAGGTGTTTGATTGGATTGCGGTCGCGTTCTTTGTGCTCGTGTATGTCACGTTGTTCCTGTCGACGGACACGATTGGTTCTGCGATTGCCGGTCTGATTTGGCTGGTTACGTTCGGCGGGTATTGCCTGCTGCACGAGCGATTCCAGAATCGTGATCTTAAGGAAGCCTTGCATCGGTAGCGTTCGCAGGTAACGCAGGATACAAGTAAGGGGCGTTTGCCGAACGTGAGTGCATCACGTACGTTCGGCAACGCCCCTTTCAGCATGGTCTTTGCGCGAATCCCCATTACGGGATTCAGCGCAAATCAGCCGATGTAGTCGGCCTCGTTCGTCGGGCTGGACGGTACGGCATGATCTTCCGTAACCTTGCCCAAGCCAGACAAATACGCTTCACGACCCGCTTCGATCGCCTTCTTGAACGCGCGTGCCATCAGCGGAATATTGCCGGCGGAAGCGATGGCCGTGTATGCCATCACCGCGTCCGCGCCCATTTCCATGGCTTCCGCAGCCTGGCTCGGACGGCCAATACCAGCGTCGATGATCACCGGAACATTGGAGTTCTTGATGATCACTTCAATGAAATCGCGTGCACGCAGACCCTTATTCGAGCCGATCATCGCGCCCAGCGGCATTACGCAAGCCGCACCCGCGTCTTCAAGACGCTTCGCCGCAATCGGATCGGGGAACATGTACGGCATGACCACGAAGCCTTCTTTTGCCAGCTGTTTCGTGGCTTTGATGGTTTCCTCATTGTCGGGCAGCAGATACTTCGCCTCATGTTCGATTTCCACCTTCACAAAATCCGTCTGGCAGACTTCGCGCGCGAGACGGGCAATGCGCACCGCCTCTTCGGCATTGCGTGCGCCGGACGTGTTCGGCAGCATGGTAATGCCCTTCGGAATGTAGTCGAGCAGATTGTTTTCGGTGGTGCGGCAGCGGCGCAACGCATGGTGACAATCTGCGTACCCGCGTTCTCAATGGTCGCCTTGATGAGGTTCAGATCGTAGCGGCCGGAACCGAGAATGAAGCGGCTCGTGAACTTGTGTCCGCCGAGGATCAGCGGATCGGCGTCGCCGGTGGCGATTTCGTCATATGCGTGCGCATCCGGTTCCGGCAGCAGTGCGGTGTTCGTGGTGGTGCCGACCAGCTCGTCGAGCGTGGCGTTCGGTGCTGCCGCGAAGTCCTTTTCCGCGGTGGTGATCGTGTTTTCGGTGCTCATGATTAATCCTTACTATGCGATCAGTGTCGTGTTATTCGTTGTAATTTGCGTTTGTGGTTGCGTTTCGCTGTCAGGCGTCTTCTTCGCCGAGAATCAAGCGAGTGATCATATTGGCTTCGTGGCAGGCGACCACACCCACGCGCGGTGCCATCAGACCAGCGCCCGGCACCGGAGCGGTTTCGCCGTCGCCGCAGAAGTAGAAATTCTTCGAAACGCGACGAGTATTCACCAAATTGGAACTGCGGAATCCCGCCATTCCAGAGGCGCTCACCAGCTTCTTGCTCGGCAGATTCTCAAGCACGGCATTCACCAGCATCGTCTTGTTTTCCGGCACGTCGAACGCTTCGCAAATAATGTCCTCATTGTCGAACAACGTCGGCACGTTCTCGTCGGTCACTTTCACGGTATCAATGGTGATATCGATGAAAGGATTGATCTGACGCAAGTTGCTGCGCAATGCTTCCGTCTTGTACTGGCCGAGATCCTTCAAAAAATACTGTTGACGATTCAGATTCGTCATATCCACGCGATCAAAATCAATCAAATGCAGGTGGCCGACGCAATGCGGGTCAACGCTACCGCAATGGTCGATCCGAGGCCGCCGCAGCCGCAAATGGCCACGTGCGCCGCGTCGAGCTTGTCTTGCGTGGCTGCGGTATGGCGGTCGAGCAGGGCCGCGCGGATTTCTTCGCGGCTGACGAGCGTGGTCGGGTCGGGCTGGTTGTCGAAAGCGTGCTGGCGGGCGTCGATCTGCGCCTGCGATGCGGATGGTTCAAAAGTCATGGTTGTTCTCGTATTCTCGTTTTCCGTTCATGCGTTGTTTTGCCGGGTTGGTCGTGTTTTGTATGTTCTTGCGATTGTTACGCGTGTATTGCGCCGGTCGTAATCGCAAGAAATTTTGAAAGTAGTTCAGCCGCCCTGCACGAACGTGACGATTTCCAACGTATCGGTGCCCTTGAGCTGCGTCTGCGCACGCTGGCGCGAGGCACGATTTCGCCGTTGAGCTCGACAGCCACGCGGTCGGCGCGCAATCCCTTGTTTTCGATCAGTTCGGCCACGGTGATCGGCGTGGCGACGTCCTCTTCCTTACCGTTGATGATCATTGCGGTTCCCTTCTGTGTCTGTCGTGACACATGCTTCCTGCACTCCAAGTGTCCGTTTCTGGTGAATCGGACATCCGGAGGTTCATTTTTGGTCTCTAAATGTCCGATTCTGCAGAATCGGACACGCACGGCATCTATTTCAGTCCACGGATGTCCGTTTCTGGTGAATCGGACACTTAGGTGCTTATTTGAGCCGCTTGTGCGCCCGTTTCTGCAGAATCGGACACTCAAGGTTGGTACGAAAAAAGGGTCGCCGAAGGAACCGTACCCTATGAGGTGGTGCGCCCCTCCGTGACCCTAATCACGCGATATTCGGTTATCGCGAACGGAAGATGAGATACGCTTTGCGGCGTGAACAACCCGTCTCCTTACGGCGGCATTACCCGCATCAAGTCCTCGGTCGAAGCTTTATGAGCTCCCTCTCAGCCTTTCGGCTCCCGTTCGGTTGTGTTTTTATCTTCGCGCACGCGCCCGACAAGCTTGCGCCGGTTCACGTTGGGTTAGTCTTGAGATGAACGTGTACGAATCGGCTATGTTCTTGCAAGGAAGGGGAAGATGATGATGAACGGTGAATTGGCAGGATTTACGATTCCTCGGCTTGGCATGGGAACAATGGCTTTAGCGATTGAAGGGCGCCCGGATCGCGATACTGCGATTCGTACGATTCATGCCGGTTTGGACGCGGGTGTTCGCTATTTGGACACGGCTTGGTCATATTATCTGCCGAGTGAGCCTGGCACCGGTACTGCGGAAGATTTGGGGTACGGCGAAAGTTGGTGCGTGATGCGCTCGCTTCGTGGAATGGCCCCCGAGATGAAGTGCTCGTCGCCACCAAAACCGGGTATCGCCGTACTTGCGAAGCGGTCGCGGCCACTGACGGTACGCATGCGGTGGGCGCTGATGAGAGCCGCCCGCAAAGCCAGCGTTTGCAGGCCGAAGGCAGCCGCTACGGTTGGATTGCCGACTCCCGCCCCGAAACCATGATTCGTGACGCCAAGGAGTCCGCGCTGCACTTGGGCGTCGATACGCTCGACCTGCTGTATTCGCATGGCCCCGACCCCGCGGTGCCTTACGAAGACCAATGCGGCGCGTTGAAACAGCTGCTCGACGAAGGCGTGATCAAATATGCGGGCATCTCCCGTGTGAATAACGAGCAGATCGACCTTGCACGCAGCATTATTGGCAGCGGATTGGTTGCCGTGCAAAACCAGTTCTCGCCGTCGCATCCCGATCCGGAACATACGATGGAGCATTGCGCCGAATTGGGGCTCGCATTCGTCTGTTGGTCGCCGCTCGGCGGATTCCTCGATACGTTCGATCAGAGCGCGTACGATCCGTTCCGCACGGTTGCCGCGCAACGTGGTTGCTCCTACCAGCGTGTGGTGCTGGCGTGGGAATTGACTCGTTACGAACGTCTGTTCACCATTCCCAGCGCTCGCAATCCGCAGGAAATCAACGATTCCTTCGCTGCAACGCAACTTCAGCTCACTCAAGAGGAACTTGTGATTCTTCCTCGATGATTATCGTTTATCGTTTCCTTTTTGCGCGTTTTTCTGTACTCGCATGCTGCGATCGGGAAAAATGTTTATAGTAAAAGATATTATTGAGATGTAACTAGCGAGCATTGAATAAGGCGAGGTGAAGCGTGGGCTTCGAGCGGGAGTCGTTTGACAGGTTGATGAAAGCGGTCTGGGGCAAAAAGTCGCAGATGCAGCAGGCGATGTCGCGCGATTCCAAGGGTGAGCCATTCATTATTCGCGAGCTCGAGTTCAGGGGTGCGCAGACGCCGTCGCAGTTGGCCGCTGCGTTGAAAGTCACGTCTGGCAGGATTTCCACGCTGTTGGCTGCGTTGGAAAAAAAGGGTCTGATCGAGCGTGAGGTCGATCCCAACGACCGCCGCATTGTGCATGTGAATCTCACCGAGCAGGGGCGGGCGAAGGCCAAGCAGCAGCGTGAGGATATGTACGACGCCATTTGCTGGGTCTTTTCGCAGATGGGGGAGCGTCGCACGCGCGAATTTGTAGACCTTACCGAAGAATTCGCCACATATATGACCATCTGCATCCCCGGTCGGCCCCGCCCTACCGCCGAAGAGGTGAAGCGGGCTTTCGCGCAGGCCAATACTGAAGATCCGGCGTAGGGACTGCCCGTCGCATAAGTGTGCGCCTAACATGTGCCGTTCGCGACTGTAAGCTTGGCCAAACGGCCTGGAGTGTGTCGCGAATGGTATATGTTGGCCGCGCGCGACCGAGCTGAGAAGAATCGCTCTCAGCAAACACACAGGAATATGAGATTGTCTTACACTGTAAGTAATTAAATATCGTAAGACAATTCAATAGGACTTATGTAAATCATTAATCGCAATTCGATCAACTCATGTAGTTGATCCAACCAATCCATCAATCGCAAAAACTTCAAACACAACACAAGAGAAGGAATCCAAGCATGTTCCGCATTATGCGATACCTCTCCAAAGCGGAGATAGGCCAGATGCTCATTGCACTGGTCAGCATCGTCGGGCAGATCTGGCTTGACCTGACCCTGCCGGACTACATGTCCGACATCACCACCCTCGTGGAAACCCCCGGCAGCGAAATGCACGATATTTGGGTCGCAGGCGGCAAAATGCTGCTTATTTCGCTCGGATCGGCGGCATGCGCCATCGTCACCGGCTATTTCGCGGCACGCATCGGCGCATCGTTCAGCCAGCGTCTGCGTTCCATGGAATTCCGCAAGGTAGAATCATTCGGACCGGCTGAAATGAGCCGATTCTCCACGGCATCGCTGATCACGCGTTCCACGAACGATATTACGCAGATTCAGATGTTCATCACCATGGGATTGATGATGATCGTCAAATCGCCGATTATGGCGATTTGGGCCGTCTGCAAGATTGCGGGAGACGGTCTCGAATGGACGCTCGCCACCGGTATCGCGGTAGTGGTGCTGCTGGTCTCCATTACAATCCTCATGGTTCTCGTCATGCCGAAGTTCAAGTCCATGCAGCGACTGACCGATAACATCAACCTTGTGGCGCGCGAGAACCTCACCGGCCTGCGCGTGGTACGCGCCTACAATGCCGAGGATTACCAGGAAGCCAAGTTCACCAAGGCCAACAAGGAACTCACCGACACCCAGCTGTTCACCAACCGTGCCATGGCCTTCATGATGCCGTTGATGAACACCATCATGAACGGTCTTATGCTTGCCGTGTACTGGATCGGCGCCTACCTGATCGACGCCGCCGACGCGGCCGACAAGCTCACCACCTTCTCCAACATGGTGGTGTTCTCCAGCTACTCCGTGCAGGTGATCATGAGCTTCCTGCTGATGAGCATGGTGTTCGTGCTGTGGCCGCGAGCGGACGTGTCCGCACAGCGCGTGCTCGAAGTGCTCGACACCGAACCGCTGATCACCGACGGCACCCGCAGCGACGCCGGCGAAGCGGGCAAGCAGGGCGAAATCGAATTCCGCAACGTGTGCTTCACTTACCCGGATTCGCGCGAAGCCATGCTCGAAGGCATCAACTTTACCGCCAAGAAGGGCGAAACCGTGGCGTTCATCGGTTCCACCGGCTCCGGCAAATCCTCGCTCATCAACCTCGTGCCGCGTTTCTATGACGCGACGCAAGGCGAGGTGCTCGTCGACGGCGTTAACGTGCGCGACTACACGCTCAAGGCATTACGAGACAGAATCGGATATGTGCCGCAACAATCCTTCCTGTTCAAAGGAACGATCGCATCCAATGTCAGCTATGGCGACAATCCGCTCGACACCACCGATGCCGGCATCGTCGACATGGCCGATACCTCGACCGCGGCCGGCAGAAAGCGCGAAAAAGAGCTGATCGCAACGCAAAACGAGCATCGCACACTCACTTCGGAACAGCGCGCCGACGTGCGCAACGCATGTGAAGTTGCACAGGCAACCGAATTCATCGCAACCAAGGAAAAGCAGTACGATTCCGCGATTTCGCAGGGTGGATCGAACGTGTCGGGCGGGCAGAAACAGCGTCTGTCGATTGCACGTGCCGTCTATCGTCATCCGGAAATCCTGATTTTCGACGATTCCTTCTCCGCACTTGATTTCAAAACCGATCGTGCCGTACGCGACGCGCTCGCCAAGGAAGCGAAGGATTCCACCAAACTAATCGTCGCGCAGCGCATCGGCACCATCATGGATGCCGACCGCATCGTGGTGCTCGACGACGGCAAGGTGGTCGGCCAGGGCACGCACAGTGAACTGCTGGAAAACTGCGATGTGTACCGTCAGATCGCGCAGTCTCAGCTGAGGCGAAGACGAATTGAACGGCGGCAAGTCGGGCAAAGCAGCTGCCGGGCGAAACCGGCAAACCGATTGAAACCGGCAAGCCGTCCGCCGAAAGCGAATTGAACGAAAGCGAGGGTCGCTGATATGCCAGGAGGACCTATGGGACGCGGCCGCGGAGCCGTTGAAAAGCCGCAGGATTTCGGCGGTGTGATGAAGAAGCTGATGCATTTCTGCCGCCACTACATTCCCGCCATCATTGTGGCGCTCGTATTGGGCGCGATCGGCACGGTATGCCAGATCGTCGGCCCAGACAAGCTCAAGGACATGACCAACGAGATCTCCAAAGGCCTGCCTGCGCTGGTCAACGGCAAGCCGGTGCTCGGTGCGATCGATATGGACGCGGTCACGCACATCGCATGGCTGCTGGTCGCGCTGTATGTGGGGTACGCGGTGCTGTGCTACGTGCAAAGCTGGATGATGGCGAACGTCACGCAGCGCACCGCACAGGAGCTGCGCGAAGCCATCAGCGTGAAGATCAACAAGCTGCCGCTCAAGTATTTCGACAAGGTCAGCTACGGCGATGTGCTCAGCCGCATCACCAACGATGTGGACGCCATCGGCCAGACGCTCGGCCAGTCGGTCGGCTCGCTGATCACGTCGGTCACGCTGTTCGTGGGCGCGCTCATCATGATGTTCTACAACAATGTGATTATGACGGTGTGCGCCATCGTTTCCAGCCTGGTTGGCCTGCTCATCATGGGTGTGATCATGAAGGTTTCGCAGAAGTACTTCTCGCGCCAGCAGATCGCGTTGGGTGATGTCAACGGTCACGTCGAAGAGATGTATGCCGGACACACCGTGGTCAAGGCGTATTGCGGCGAGGCTGATTCGATTCGCGCGTTCGAAAAGTACAACGGCGATTTGTACGATTCGGGATGGAAGAGCCAGTTCCTTTCCGGCCTGATGATGCCGTTGATGAATTTCGTCGGCAATTTCGGCTACGTGGTTGTGTGCGTGGTTGGCGCTGTGCTTGCGATGGATGGCAAGATCGAGTTTGGTGTGATCGTTGCGTTCATGATGTACATTCGACTGTTCACCCAGCCGCTTTCCCAGTTCGCGCAGGCATTCCAGAACCTGCAGCGTTGCGCGGCCGCTTCCGAGCGCGTGTTTGGCTTCCTTGAAGAGCCGGAGATGGCCGACGAATCCGACAAGCAGGCGCTGCTCGGCGTGAACGGCAAACCGGTGCGCGGTGACGTTGAGTTCAGTCATGTGAAGTTCGGTTACGATCCGAGCAAGACGATCATCAACGATTTCTCCGCTTCGGTGAAGTCCGGTCAGAAGGTTGCGATTGTTGGTCCGACCGGTGCCGGCAAGACCACGATGGTGAATCTGCTGATGCGTTTCTATGAGATTTCGGGCGGTTCGATTGCGATTGATGGTGTGGATACGAAGTCCGTGCCACGCTGGAACGTGCATGACCAGTTCTCCATGGTGTTGCAGGATACGTGGGTGTTCCGTGGAACGGTGCGTGAAAACATCGCGTATTCGAAGCCGGGCGTCACTGACAAGCAGATCGAGGACGCATGCAAGGCCGTGGGTCTGCATCACTACATCATGTCGCTGCCGAACGGTTATGACACGGTGCTTGACGACAAGGCCACGCTTTCGCAGGGTCAGAAGCAGTTGCTCACCATTGCGCGAGCCATGGTTGAGGATGCGCCGATTCTGATTCTCGACGAAGCTACTTCTTCGGTTGATACGCGTACGGAAGAGCTGATTCAGAAGGCCATGGACGCGCTGACCGTGGATCGCACGTCGTTCGTGATTGCGCACCGTCTGTCCACCATCCGCGATGCGGACATGATTTTGGTCATGAACCATGGCGACATTGTGGAAAGCGGCACGCATGAGGAGCTGCTCGCCAAAGGCGGTTTCTACGCCGACATCTACAACAGCCAGTTCGCCCTCACCGACTGATTCACGGGGTCGACTGGTTCACGGAGCCGCACGCCCCCCAAAAAAAAGACGTGCGGCTCCCGTTATTTGCGTCATCTGTTTCACCCGTCCCGTGTACATTCGTACACTTTCGTATACTTTCGTATACTTTCGTATACATCGGTATACTTTGGTATATTTTCGTGTACATTGGTACATATTCGTGCGTAGTATTCATGCGAAAGTCGAGGTAAGGCAGCCCCATGGCGATGAACCCATTCAAGCGACCGCTGGCAAGATGCCTCCGGTGCTGGTCGGACGTGAATCTGCCATTGAACAGTTCGCAGAAGCGCTTGACAACGGTGCAGGTGCTCCTGGGCGAATCATGTTGGTCATTGGCCAACGAGGTTTTGGCAAAACAGTGCTGCTCACGGAATTTCGGCGTATTGCGTCCGAACGCAAGTGGGAAACCATCTCCGAAACCGCATCTCCCGGTGTGGCGCAGCGTCTTATCGAAGCACTTGATTCGCATAATTTGCGTATTGATCAGGCAAGTTTGAATCCTTCCGTGAATATCGCAGGAATTGCGGGAGCAAGTCTTGGATCAATCGCCATTTCGTCATCTGCCTCGCCATTGAACCTACGGAACGCAATTGCCAAACGACTGGAAAGCAGCAAAATAGGCAAAGGCAAAGGCATTCTCATCACCATTGATGAAACGCAAGCGGCCTCGCTTGATGATCTTGTTGCCATCGCCACCGCTGTGCAGCACGTCATTACTTCCATTGATGAAACCAACGTGCCTGACAGCGAGAAAAAGGGTATTGCCATCGTATTTGCGGGACTTCCGTCGATCGTCAATGATCTCATCAACGATGACGTCATCACATTTCTTCGCAGAGCCGTGCAATGCAAACTAGACAATGTTCCGTTATTGGACGTCAAGAACGCTTTTCTTGAGTCCGTTGTCGATTCCGGCAAAACGATCAGTGATGACAATGCATGGAAGGCCGCTCAAGCGAGTGACGGATACCCGTACATGGTGCAGCTCGTCGGGTACTACATGTGGCAGTCGGCGCAACGGCGGCATTCGTCGGAAATCACGTTGGATGACGTTGATGCGGGCATTGCGGATGCACGGATCGCTTTTGATGATGCCGTTTGCGCTCCGGCTTTGGACGGTTTGAAATCGGCGGAATTGGAGTTTTTACAGGCAATGGCGGTTGATGTTCCCGACGTTACTGTAGTTAGCGACATTGAGGCTCGGACGGGCCACAGTCGGAGCTGGGTGAATAAGTATCGTGCCGCACTGATTAAAGATCAGGTTGTTCGCGCTGCGGGGCATGGCAAACTTGCGTTCGCGGTACCGCATTTGGGGGAGTATCTCAAGAAGCAGCTTTAGATTTGGGATTCGGCTGTTATGCGGATCGCAGGAAAAGTTCGGCCGGGAAGTTGCGGCTGGCTGCGATTTGACGGGATTCGTTCAATGTTGCGTATGCGAAATCGAACGTGCGTTGCAGTTGTGCTACTTCGGAAACGAACAGGGCCGTGGCCAGGCCGTCCGCGACGGCGGCGGGGTAGTCGCGCGCAATGTCGGGCGTTGCGTTTGCCGACTTATCGGCAGTATGGTGCAACTTGTTGAAATGCTGCGGATTGCAGGGAATGTATGCCCAGCTGGCTTCGGTCTGCTGTGCTGGCAGTCCGTCGATGGCATTGAGCAGATGATGAATGGCGATTTGGGTGCGCTCGTTGACGGCTACGTTCCAGTGGCGTCGGCTGGGTGCGCTCGCGCACAATGCACCATTTACGATGTGCGCAACTCCAATCGCACGAGATGAATCTTCCGGATCCTCAAGTGCGATGGAAATAGGCTGTTCCGCATGAATCAGCAAATCACCCCCCGCATCAATCACAAACTGTGTCGACCGCAACATGCGCCCAAGCAAATCGACAAGATAGCCTTTGCCGCATGCGCCGAAATCCAACTGCACCGGGCCGCGCGTGACCAGTGTTGTTCCGTGACGCTCCACATCCTGCCCCCATGTGGCGCGTCCACGCAATGCCCCCAAATGTTCGGGTGCATCCTGCGTAACCGTGAAACTCATCGACGCATCGTATCCAAGTCGGATCAAATCCTCGCCGACGCATGGATCAATCGCACCGGAAGTGGCGGAAAATAGCGCATCATACAGGTCGAACAGCGGCGCGCACCAATCCGGAAAATCGAAACTTCCGCCATGCTCGGCCTTGCCAATCGTTGCGGTCAGCGAATTATTGCGGAATCGAGACAGCACGCGTTCGTAATCTTCAATGAGCGATTCCATTGCGGAACGCGACTCGTCACCGATCGGCGAATCCGCGGAAATCATCATGCCGGTGCCGAGTGCTTTGGAAAACGCCGTAACATACGGCATGCGCTGCCCCAAAAAATCCATGCTTCCGATGCTAGCGTGTGTGCAATGAGAAATCAGCTGATTCTGACCGCACGATTCAGGGTTTCGCTCTTTCTGATCGCATGATTTCGATTATTTGACCGCACGATTTTAAAAAAGCGGCGAAAAACAAAATCGCGAGGTCGGCAGTGTCGAGAAAGAGACGAAGCTGTAAGTCAGGTGGTACAGTGGTTGACAAGGTGTCAACAGGGAGGTTGGTATGGGGCACGTCGATAACGCAGGTACGGTCACGAACGCAAACACAACCACGCGCACAACAAAAGCGGTGAAGAGCCTGCCGATGCCCAAAGTCTGGGCTTTCGCCGTCGGCCAATTCGGCTGGGCGCTACTTTCCGGCATTATTTCGAATTGGCTCGTCTACTTCTACCAGCCTGACAACGAAACCATTTCGCAAGGGCAAACCGTGTTCGTACCGCAGGGTCTTGCCGTACTCGGCGTGGTGACCGTAGTCGGCGGCATCACCGCGTTCGCCCGCTTCTTCGACGCATTCGTGGATCCGGCAGTGGCAAGCCTTTCCGACCGTTGCACGTCGAAATCCGGCCGTCGCATGCCGTTCCTCAAGTTCGCGGCCCTTCCGCTCGCACTCGTCACCGTGCTCGTGTTTTGGAGTCCAATCAACAACACAAGCTGGATCAACGGCGCGTTCCTGTTCGTCACGGTGATCGGCTACTACATTGCGCTCACGTTCTACTGCACGCCCTACAACGCGCTGATCGCCGAGCTTGGTCACGATTCCAAACAGCAGCTCACCATCTCCACCGCCATTTCGTTCACGTGGGTGGCCGGCACCGCCATTGCGTACGTGGCACCGGTGATTTGGGCTGGTTTCGTGCCGGGCTTGGGGCGTGTGAACGCCATTCGTTTGACGTTCACCATCATGGCGGCCATCGCATTCGTGTGCATGCTGGTTCCGCCGCTCACCATCAAGGAACGCGATTACGTCAACTCGCAGCCCACGTCCGAATCGACCATTGAATCGTTGAAGCAGACGTTCGGCGACGGCGAATTCCGCAAGTTCGTCTGCTCCGACGTGGTCTATTGGGTTGCGATCACTACATTCCAGACTGGTTTGCCGTTCTTCGTGACAAGCCTGCTCAAACTTCCCGAGACCACGACCACCATCTATTTCGTGCTCATGACCGCAGTGTCGGTGCTGTTCTACATGCCGGTGAATGTATTGGCGAACCGTGTTGGCAAGAAGCGGATTCTACTGGTTGCTTTCGTGATTTTCACATGCGCGTTCGCATTTGCCGGTGCGCTCGGTTCCGGCTTGCTTGCTGCGATTCCGCCAATGGCACAGGGCTTGATTCTTTCGATTGTCGGTGCGATTCCGATGGCTGCATTCGGTATTCTTCCGCAGGCGATTGTTGCGAATATTGCCGACGCGAGCTCGAAAACGACCGGTCAGGATCGTCAGGGCATGTTCTATGCGGCTCGCACGTTTGCGATGAAGATGGGTCAGTCGGTGGCGATGCTGCTGTTTACCGGCGTGAGCACGATTGGCATGGCGTCGGGCGCCGGCTATCGTATCGCGGCTGTTTGCGCCGCGGTTTTGTGCGGCATCGGCGGTGTGGTGTTCGCGTTCTACAACGAACGCAAGGTGCTTGACGTGCTCGAATCCTGATTCCGTCCATGCGCCCGCTGACCTCACGATTTTGTTTTTCGTTGCTTTTTCGGAATCGTGAGGTCACCAGGGCGGAATCGTGAGGTCAGAAAGTCCAGCTCCATCCCAAATCTCCCAATTCCCGAATCTTCCAATCGCACGAATATGCATGGAGAGGAACGGCGAAAGCGCCTCAAAAAATCACTATGTGAGACGACGCGCGCGGATCGCAGAAAATAAGAATGGCGGAATTCCACCGTTTTATGGGTGTTTACAACAAAGTTGCCAAAAAATCAAGACTGTTATTTCAATTTTTTTCGTTCTATCTTGTGAAGCCGGTGCGCATGTGCGTACGGCAAAGATGGCGCACATGCGAATCGGATTATGAACGGCTGAGAGAGGAAGCGGTCTTATGTCATCCTGCGATACACAGCGGGCTACAGGTGCGTTCGGTCGCCTTGTCGCATTCATCGCGGCATTGCTGATCGCATTGACCACGCTTTTCGCGACTACCGTGGTCCCGCAGTCGGCAATCGCCGCCGATGACAGTCAAACGAATTTTGATTCCTGGGCTGCCGCTGCGAAGAACATCGAAGACCAGCTTGCGACCGCCGAAAAAGACTACAATGACGGCAATTACGGTCAGGCTGGTACTGATTTTCAGACCGCGCATTGGATTGGCTACGACGCGTCCAATTTTTCGAAGGTCGTCAATGACACAATCAGCGCTGACAAGCAGAAGGAACTGCTGCAGCAATTCACCGATCTTGAAGTCTTGCCTACCAGCAGGACCAAGCGACGCCATTGCAGCCAAAATCGACGCGCTGACCGCCGAAATCAAACGCAACCGCGCAAACGCTCGACACGAAACGGAGACCTCGCCAATCCT
>ENA-OQIR01000123-OQIR01000123.1-human-gut-metagenome-genome-assembly--contig:-NODE-123-length-34436-cov-4.700953_pt1 | contig 34436 bp, 35 predicted proteins | sample MGYA00242580_ERZ504745 | MGnify/ENA primary metagenome ERZ504745 (study PRJEB26092, sample SAMD00036214) | human gut metagenome | host: Homo sapiens | study: EMG produced TPA metagenomics assembly of...
ACTAAAAAATACAACAACAATGAAAAAAGAATACATTTGACAGAAACAGGAAATTCCACATAGGAGAGACAGATGTGGATGAGAAATGCACAAAATGAATTCGGGTGGGGATAACTTTTCACAGATATTATCCACATAGCATGAAGTCCTGTATCAGATATCTTTGCCGTGCGTCAGCACGCCTGCAGATATCTTCCTTGTCTTTCGCACTCTGCTGAACTGTCTTAAATGTATTATTTACGAGGATTGCTATAGATATCTTTATCATACGTCAGATAAAATCAGCCGGATGAATAGTAAATATTCATCCGGCTGATTTCTGATATATACTATTTTTGTTTCATCCGTTTGATGACTTTCAGACGGGTAAATTCCTCACGTTCTTTCTCCTCCAGTGCATTCTGGATATCTTTGGTCAGTGCCTCGTACTTCGGAATAGTGATATTCTTCAGAGCATTGGCACGTTTCTGAGTTTTCTTGATATTGGCTGCAAGGCGGATGGCTGCATTTTCCACCATGGACAGGCGGATGGACAGCTCTTTTACCTTTTCAAAGGCAGCCTTGGCTTCGTCCAGAGACATCTTTGTGCTGTAGTAGGCATAGGTGGGAGTGTTAGTGGTTTTGTCATATTCCACCAGAGGAATTTCCGTACCCATAACACTTCGGGTTTTAATGCGTATAGAGTTCTCGACAGGAACCGTACACGCGATCTGCTGGACAAAGGCGATACCAATCTCCATATTGGCTTTCTGCAGTGCTGTATAGGCAGTGCGGAAAGTCACATCAATCTGTGTCTGGATATCCTTTGCCTGATCGATCAGTTCCATCATTTCACGAATCAGGATGTTACGCTTTTTGTCCATCAGTTCATAGCCTGACGGGAAAGCTTCAGTGAGTTCTTTGCAAGTATCAGGTTTCCCTTGGTGGGAAAGGTATTCGGATCCATGTAATCACCTCGCTTCTTTTAGCGTACTGTTTCGTGATAGTACTTGTCGAGGATCTTCGTATCAATCGGTCGAGCTCTTCTTTCGGAAGAAGTCCCAGAAGCTCCCAGCCTTATCCAGGTTTCGGTGATGCTTCGGTTCTCGGTTTCGGACTGGCCGACAAATTCACTCTCAAAGGCTTTACCAAATACCAGATAGCGTTTATCCAGCGGGGAAAGCTCATCCTCACCGATAACGGAAGCAAGGGCTCTGGCATCTCCAACCTTTGCATAGCAGGAGAAAAGCTGATTTGCCACGTCCTGATGGTCTGCTCTTGTATAGCCTTCACCGATACCGTCCTTCATCAGACGGGAAAGAGATGGCAGTACGTTAATAGGCGGATAGATTGCCTGTCCATGAAGCTGTCTGTCCAGAACGATCTGACCTTCGGTGATATAACCGGTAAGGTCAGGGATCGGGTGAGTGATATCATCGTTTGGCATGGTCAGGATCGGGATCTGGGTTACGGAACCGGTTTGCCTTTTACGATACCTGCACGTTCGTACAGGGTTGCAAGCTCACTGTACAGATAACCCGGATAACCTTTACGGGACGGAATCTCACCTTTGGAGGAGGAAACCTCTCGCATGGCCTCGCAGAAGGATGTGATGTCTGTCAGGATGACCAGGATGTGCATTCCTTTTTCAAAAGCAAGATACTCTGCGGCAGTGAGGGCGATCTTCGGTGTAAGAAGACGTTCAACAACCGGATCATTTGCAAGATTCAGGAACATAACTACATGGTCTGCAGCACCGCTTTCCTCGAAGGTACGGCGGAAAAATTCCGCTACGTCATATTTGACACCCATTGCCGCGAAAACAATGGCAAAATCTTCATCAGAGTCCTCTCCCAGAGAAGCCTGCTGTACGATCTGTGCAGCCAGCTTGTCGTGTGGAAGACCATTTCCGGAAAAGATCGGAAGCTTCTGTCCTCGGATCAGGGTGGTCAGTCCGTCGATTGCGGAAATACCGGTGTTGATATAGTTTCGGGGATATTCACGTGCTACCGGGTTCAGTGGCAGACCATTGATGTTTAATTTTACATCCGGGGTGATGTCCCCCAGACCGTCGATGGGCTGTCCGATACCGTTAAAGGTTCGTCCGAGGATTTCCGGGGAAAGCCCGATCTCCATGGGACGTCCGGTCAGCCGGGTATGGGTGTTGCCTAAGGACATACCGTCTGTTCCTTCAAAAACCTGGATAACAGCCTTGTCCTCATAAATCTCAATAATACGGCCGATCTTGCGAGTCCCGTCATCCATGTGAAATTCTACGATTTCCTCATAGGAGCATTCTTGACGCCTTCCAGGACCACCAGAGGTCCGTTTATTTCGCTTAAGCCTAAATATTCAATTGCCATAAACTTCTCCTCTCTGTTACGACTCATAGCCGGTTATGGCTATGAATGTAACTGTTCCGGCATCAGCCGTTTTTTTCCATTATGTTATCATAGAAAGTATCAATGTCCTGCTTGTATTGGTCGAATTTATCAAGCTGATTATTTGCCACATCATATTTAATGGAAATAATTTTTTCAAAAATGTTGTTCCCCTCTTTCAGTACGGAAACCGGCATTCCACGGTTGATGAGTGCACGGCATTTTTCATAAAGATAGAGGATTGTTTCCATCATTTTAAACTGTTTTTCCATTGGTACGCAGGTGTCTTCTGCGTGAAAAGCGTTCTGCTGGAGGAAGCCCAGACGGATGACTCTGGCAATTTCCAGCGTCAGTTTCTGGTCATCCGGAAGAACGTCGCTTCCGATCAGCTTGACAATCTCCATCAGGGAGCTCTCCTGATTCAGGATTGCCATGAGCTGATTCCTGTCTGCTACAAATTTCGGGGAAACATGTTCTCTGTACCATGGAGTCAGGTCTTCCAGATATTCACTGTAGCTGGTGAGCCAGTGGATTGCCGGGAAGTGACGGGCATAGGCAAGGGATTTGTCCAGTCCCCAGAAGCAGCGGACGAAACGTTTGGTGTTTTGTGTGACAGGCTCTGAGAAGTCACCACCCTGTGGAGAAACTGCTCCGATAATGGAGACAGAGCCTTCGGTTCCGTTTAAGTTCTGCATCATTCCTGCACGTTCATAGAATGCGGACAGCTTGGATGCCAGATATGCAGGGAAACCTTCCTCTGCAGGCATTTCCTCCAGACGGCCGGACAGTTCTCGAAGAGCTTCTGCCCAACGGGAAGTGGAGTCTGCATGATAGCTACGTCGTAACCCATGTCCCGGTAATATTCCGCAAGAGTTACACCTGTATAAATAGAAGCTTCACGTGCCGCGACCGGCATGTTGGAAGTATTGGCGATCAATGTGGTTCTGTCCATCATCAGGTTTCCGGATTTCGGGTCGATCAGTTTACTGAAATCTTCCAGAACCTGAGTCATCTCGTTTCCACGTTCTCCGCATCCAATGTAGATGATAATGTCTGCATCAGACCATTTTGCAATCTGATGCTGAGTCATGGTCTTACCTGTACCGAAACCTCCCGGAACAGCGGCTGTACCGCCCTTGGCAATCGGGAAAAGAGTGTCCAGGATACGCTGGCCTGTGACAAGCGGGACGCTTGCGGGGAAACGTTTGTGGGTTGGTCTCGGGATACGGATCGGCCATTTCTGCGCAAGTGCCAGATCTTTGGTGGTTCCGTCTGCGAACTGAATGGTTACGATTGGTTCCAGAATAGTGTATGCTCCGTCAGATGCCGCGTGGATAACTGTGGCTTCTGTAAGATTCGGAGGAACCATGGATTTATGGAGAATGGAGTCTGTTTCCTGAGTTTCTGCGATAACAGAGCCGGGACCTACAACATCTCCTTCTTTTACTATGATGTGAGTGTTCCATTTCTTTTCTGTGTCAAGAGAATCAACGCTGACACCTCGTGAAATATATTTGCCTGAGGCTTTGGCAATCTCTTCCAGAGGACGCTGGATACCATCAAAAATATTGTGGATGATTCCAGGTCCCAGAAGTACAGAGATGGCATCTCCGGTTCCTGTAACTGTATCGCCCGGTTTCAGTCCTGTAGTCTCCTCGAAAACCTGTACGGTGGTCATGCCTTTCTTCAGGCCGATGATCTCACCTACCAGATGTTCCGGACCTACATAGACCATCTCGGAAATCTTGAATCCGCTGTCGCCCTTCAGATAAATGACGGGGCCGTTGACACCGTAGATAATACCTGTATTACTCATGTTCTGGTCCTCCGTCAAACTTGAATTCTTTGTATGCTGCCTCAAAATTTCCCGCAAAAGAGTGATCGATCAGGATGTTTTTCTGAGGAATCGTAGCGCGGATACCGCCAAGAAAAGAGTCCTTTGCAAGCTGGATAGCAGTACCTGTTGTATGCTGAAGTTTCTCTGTAAGAGATCTGTCCTCCGGAGAGAGATAGATGGTAATCTCATCATTTCCTGCGAAATCCAGAGCTTCTTTGATCTTAGCAGTTAAATAGTTCTCATACTCCGGAGTTTTGGTAAAGGATTCCAGAAGTCCTTTTACTTCGGAGAAAATTTTCTCTTTTAATTCGTTTTGTTTTCTGGTCCAGTCACGCTTGATCGTGAGCTGTTCTGCGGAGAGTGCCTTGTTTATTTCACGTCGGGCGCTGGCAGTTTCCGCTTTGATCTGTGTCTGGGCGTTTTCTTCACTGAGAGTTTTGTGTTCTTCTGCCATTTTCTCCAGAGCCGCTTTATGCTCATCGAGAATGGCGGCAGCTTTTTCGTGGGCTTCCTCTACAGTGATATCATAAAAATGGCTGAGTTTTTCATCAATTGTCATGTTAACACCTGCCTGTAATATTTAGATTGTAACTGTTCACTCCGTTCACAGTAATGTAGCCAAAATTCATTCCAGATTGCCTGCGGCAATGGGATTTTGGCTTGTATGTCTCGAGATAGTGGTGTGTGAACAGTAACATTAGATTTACTATTGGTAACTGTTTTACAGTTTTAAACCAATAGCTTCATTCACATATGAAGTGATAAAATCCGGTTTGCGGCCAGTACCGTGCCTGTCGGGAATTTCAATGATCAGAGGGGTTTTGTGATGAAGCTTTACATCATCTATAATTTCGGGAAACTCCCGGCCGAATTTCTCGGTCAGGAGTATGATTCCGATTTCTTTATTGGAGATAGCTTTCTGCAAAGCATCTTTTAATTCATCATGTGTGTGTACGACCACGCCCTCTACACCTGCCAGTCTCATCCCTGTGTAGGTATCGATATTGTCGCTGATCAAAAACATCTGCATCTTATAACTGTCCCAGGATCATGAAGGAGATGATCAGTCCATAAAGGGCAACACCTTCTGCAAGACCTACGAAAATAAGGGATTTACCAAGGATACTCTGATCCTCGCTGATAGCACCTAAGGCTGCGCTTGCCGCACTGGCAACGGCAATACCACCACCGATACAGGAAAGTCCGGTTACAAGAGCTGCTGCGATATAACCCATACCTGTTGCAAGTGTGCCTTCAGAGCCTGCAGCGGCCTGTACGGAAGAAGCACCTGTGAACATAACTGCAATGGCGATAAGCATGGTTCCAAAGAAGAAGAAGGCGTTTACACCGAGAGCTGTTTTGTAACGTCCGCGGTTTTTTTCACCGATGAGATAGTAGCCAAATGGAAGAATGATGCTGAGTACCAGTGCGATTGCTAAAATGATCTGTGCGATTGTTGTCATAATTAAATCTCCTCTTAGTTCTTGATTTTGCTGTTCATATATATCATATTTATTCGGCTTCGAATATCTGGCTGACCGACAGATATGGGGTTCCCGGGGATGATATATAAATGAAAATAGTATAATTTCTAATGATCTTTCTGTCTATTTTACAGAGCGGAACGGCTCAAATTTACGTCCTGTACCTTTGTAGAAGCGGCTGAACATTTCATAATATTCCAGACGAAGCACCTGGATACCGACGATCAGGCCCTCCATACCACATACAAAAAGGTTTCCCAGAACTACTACTATCCAGTTCAGGTTTCCGCTTTCTGCGCCTGCAAGCATGAGAACGACTTCCATCATCGCTGCATGGCTGACTGCGAAAGCTCCGATACGGACGAAAGAAAGGGTATTGGAGAAGTAGCTTAACAGGACTTCAAACATTTCAAAAAGTCCCTGTACAACGAACATTCCCTTCTCTTTTGGCATAACTTCTGATTTCTTCTCAATGAGGGCTGTAAGTGGCTCTTTCAGGAAGATTAGGATCAATGGTACGCCGAACATGATAAACAGTACGATTCCGCCGGGAAGTGTTTTGCCATTCAGTATAAGTGCAATGGAGACAACTGCAGAGCCGTAGAATACCAGACCAGCTACTGAGTTTGTATCAAACCAGATGTGTTCTACGTCTCCGGCTTTCCAGGCATTCAGGATGTTAAATACCATACATAAAAGGATCAGGCACATACCAAAACCAATGGCAACAATAAATACTGTATTCAGCTTTCCGATAAACGGAACTGACATCATATTGTTCATCGGGCGAAGCCACAGGGCAGGTATCACATCTTCGAATCCGAAGATACTTCCAAACATAAATCCGAAGATTGTGGAGAACACACCTGCACAACTGATAATGCCTGCCAGTGTGATATGTTTGAATTTATAAAGCAGGAAACCACCGATAAAGAGCAGCAATCCCTGCCCCACATCACCGAACATTGCACCGAAAATAAAGGAATAAGTCAGTGCCACAAACCATGTTGGATCCATCTCGTTATAGGCCGGAAGACCATACATTTTGATGTACATTTCAAATGGTTTAAACAGTTCCGGGTTCTTCAGTTTGGTAGGTGGCTGCTGGTGGATGCCTGGCTTCAGATGTTCGTCTTCTTCACCGTCAATAATGCAGAAAATGCGGCTGTCGTCTTTGATATCATTCTGGAAAGAATGGGCATCTTTCTCTGTCATCCATCCACATAAGATATAGAAAACGTCTTTATCCCCATGTGTACATGCCGCAAGTCTGCGCACATCAAAGTTACCGGAAAGCTGTGCGATAGCATTGCGTGATGCAACGATATCCTTCTGATTTCTAAGAAGAAAATCTGCTTTTTTCTGATCGGCAGATGCCAGATCAGCAGCAGCTCTGTTGCGTGTTTCAGTCAGTTGTTCGAAAGCTTCTTTTGCTGTTCCCTCATAAGTATCCGGCATATAAATACGCTCGAAGTGCATGGAAGAATAGACGGCTTTTACTTTCTGGGCTTCGTGCTCCGGGACAAAATACAGACCCCAGACATACTGGTCATCTTCATCACATTTAATGAAAATTGTGTCCAGATTTTCGTAAATATACTTTTCAAATTTCTGGTAATATTCCTTCTCAATCCTTCCGAAACGGAAGTGGATGAACTGGAATTTCAGGATTGAGGAAATATTGTAATTAATATTTCTGAACGGGCGGATCACTCGCAGAGATTCATCCAGAGCTGCAAGCTGACTCTCCAGATCAGCACGTTTATTGCTTAGTTCCTGATAATCAGACTGAATCCGGCGGATTGTATTTAAAGCCTGTTCAGTATCCATGGGTTTGGCAGAAATCTTCTCCGGATCTGCCAGTTCATCATAGAAACTGTTGGCAGTAGAGAGTGCTTCCTTATATGGATTGATTTCCATAAACGGAGAAAGACTCTCTACTGCGGTCAGCTCGGAAAGGGCATTTTCCAGATGAATTTCGTACTTGGAAAGATAGGTGTTTACCACTCTGTCAATATCGGTTTTAGGACCGGTAATGCTCAGGAACTTCATTTTCTCAATCATAAATTCACCTCCTGGTTAATGTTCTTTAAACTGCGAAGCAGTTATTCAGTTATGCGCCATATAGAAATCAACTGTTGCAAATATAACGCATGGCTTCATCATGCTGCACACCATAACGTACGCATTCAATGGCGATAGTCAGACGGTTTACTTCGTGTTCCTTGTTATACAGATAAGAATAGATCACTGCTACAGAATATGGATTTCTGTGGGATTCCTTCTCAAGGATCGAGCGGTGGATGTGGTTGTAGAATTCTTCCAGATTGGCTACGGTAAGCTGTTCATATTTGTTGCCGTACCATGTTTTCTGGAAAATTCTTCGACCTTCTTCGTATGAAGATGCTTCCACCAAAGCTGTGATCTCTTCTTTCTTTAACTTATAATTTACAGGGATCAGCAGGGCATAAATACTTGCCGGATCCATGTTGTAATACCTTTTGGAACGCTGGATAAACTGCAGGTTCAGCATATCAAATTTCTCGCCGTAAGTGCGGGTAATCTCTTCCAGATCTTTACCTTTAAACAGCTTCTTACGGATGTTCCAGATCTGGGTAAAATAGTACAGATCCAGTGCCATACCATAGTCGAAGAGAAGTGCTGTTTCATGCTCCTGGATCTTCGAAAGCGGGATATAAAATTCGTTTCCTTTGAGGCAGGAGATCAGTTCCTCCATGGTGGAACAGGTAGTGATCCGGTCTACATCAATATTGGAATGCAGACGGAAAAATTCACGGTACGGAGAAACATCTACAGGATCCGTGTCGCGGTGATCGAAGATATTTGTCATGACTTCCTTCAGTACACGGATTTCATATCGCTTGGAATACAGATCCAGAAATTTACGTTGCTCCGGGTTGGCAAAGTGATAAATTCTGGAGAAATTCTGGAATATGGATTTCTTCAGAAGCTTCTCAATCTGGCCACGGTGCAGGGTATTTTCATCCAGTGCATCCCACCTGGAAGAGTATTCCGGCATTCGCTTCAGATAGGCGGCTACCTGCGTGACATCGGAGAGTTGGAGGATTTCCTCGAACTGATCCATGGTAGTAAGCCTGCTCTGCATTGCGCGGATTTTCGTGGAAAGTCCGCTGTAGGAGAGTACGCCTCCCATTGTTTTTCACTTCCTTTCCTGATGTCATCTAGTACATCGTTCTCGAAATAACTATACCACTCACTTGTCTGCAAATCCGAGTGCACAGGTCTAAAAGCCTCAGCGTAGCCCGCTACGCCTGCGTTTTTAGACCTGCACACTCGAATCCGCATCCTACGCGATTGGTATAGTTATTTACGAAACGATGTACTAGAGTGTGTCTGAAAAATCATTCCCACAAATTGTGACGCACATCTTGCAGAAAGCCTTTTTCAGACACGCTCTAGCGTTTGAGACAGATCTTTACATAGCCAGTATTTTCTCAAACAATTCTCTGGAAAGTTGTGAGTGCTGCTGTTCGTAATGAGCATCCAGTGAAGAAAAGGTAGCGTCTGTATCTGCACGTAACTGTGCCAGGCGGGAATCTTTTTCTTCTTCCAGTTGCTGACGGATCCGTCGAATCTGCTCTGCTGTCCGGGATTCCAGCTGTCTGTCATAATTTTTACATTTCTGTTCTGCCTCTTCAGAAAGCTGTTGCTTTTGCCGGTCGCAGTCTTCCATGATGCGTTGGGCTGTAAGTTCGATTTCAGATAATTTGTTAAGTATCTGCTCCATCTTCAACCTCCTTGGTTGTCAAAATTTTACAAAAAAACCAGATTTACTATGTGAAAAATAGTAATATCTGTTAGATATCATACACCCTTTTGTTAAAAAAAACCATCTAAATTTTTTTCAGAAAGAAAAAATTTGTTATTTTTTAGACAAGTTAAAGAAATCTCCTGCGAATATCTGTCCGGGATGTAATTGACGTTAGGAGTATGGTATGGTAGTTTATTGGTGGCAGGAAATTGCACGCATATCTTGCGTAAAGCATTTTTCAAACACGCTCTGGAGATATAAGAAAAGGAACAGGAGATTTTTATGAGATTAAGAAATATTCCGGGAGCTCAGGATGCAATTCTGGAGAGCCCTTATGTGGTGCAGGAACCACAGACAAAGAAAGGACACTGGGGGGAGGTTTTTGCGAAAAAGCAGCCTCTTCATATTGAAGTAGGGATGGGAAAAGGAAGATTTCTTATGGATCTGGCCCGGCTGCATCCGGATATCAATTATATAGGAATCGAGATGTATGACAGCGTTCTTCTTCGCGCATTGCAGAAGAGGGAGGAACTGGAGGAGAATGGAGAGGTTTATTCTAATTTATTTTTTATGAGAGTGGATGCCAGACTTCTGCCGGAAATTTTTGAGAAAGGTGAAGTAGATAAGATTTATCTGAACTTTTCCGATCCATGGCCAAAAGCCCGCCATGCAAAACGTCGCCTGACATCCAGAGAATTCCTGGCACGTTACGACCAGATTCTGGTTCAGGATGGAAAAGTGGAATTCAAGACAGATAATAAGGAACTGTTTGAATTTTCCCTGGAAGAAGTGGAGGAAGCCGGATGGAATATGGAGGCATCTACTTTTGATCTGCATCATAATGAAGAGATGGTACAGGGAAATGTTATGACAGAATATGAAGAGAAATTTTCCTCAATGGGAAATCCAATCTGTAAGATGGTGATTTCCAGAGGATGTCACAGATAAAAAAGCAGAGCAATCATCTGGTTTATGGCAATTCCGTAGTGAAGTGGATTGCGATTATTCATTTGATTATCTATTGTAGCTGGCAGTGCATATTATAGTATAAGAAAATTTCGGGGCGCGAAGCGCCCCGAAGGAGTCAGCCAATGAAACGAAAAAATTCTTTCCATAATAAGATGCTACAATTCCGTTATGAACACAAAAACTTTGATAATACTTTCAGCCGCCTGCGGAAATCCGCAGAAGAGGTCAATAAAACACTTAACAAAATGTCCCAAAACGACGAAAAAAAGGAAAAATAAATGAAATAGAAAAAAATCTGATTTTTTTTTGAAAAAACCTATTGACATTTAAACGACTATTATATATAATATCACTTGCGTTGAGGGTGATGCAAAACTTCACCACAGAGAAAAGAACAAAAGAATATGCGCCTTTAGCTCAGTTGGTAGAGCACCTGACTCTTAATCAGGGTGTCCAGGGTTCGAACCCTGAAGGCGCACTAAGAACACTGTTTTTGCGGACAAAGCGATTGCCGCGGGGACGGTGTTTTTTATGTATAGTGAAATTTGTATCTCATTTTATTATGCTGCAAATATTGATCTATGTTCGTTACTGTTCACACACCACTATCCCGCGAGGTGTTTTGGCATGAATATGCCAAAATCCCGAGACATACAAGCCAAAATTCCATTGCCGCAGGCAATCTGGAATGAATTTTGGCTAGGTTACTGTGAACGGAGTGAACAGTAACCTATGTTCAGCTGATTATTTTTTGAGATACATGGGATTGACATAAATGCAATTAAGAAGTAATATAATAGTAACCAGAAAAGAAATAAATCAAACTGATGCAATGAAACCCCATGGAGTGCGAGTCCATGGGGTTTTGTTTAGGCTAGCTGTCTAATGATTCCGGTCTAACCATTTGCATATGTAGTAACCAACTACACTTGCCACAACCGAAATAAGAAAAGAAATAAAATAACTCAAACTGATACACCTCCTTCCTGCTGGAAAGAGTCGACAGCAGGAACATTATATCTCGATTAGTGGCGAAAGTCCAGCGTAATACAAATTTCTCTTAAGCTCAATTTATTGTCAAAAGAAGAGGAACAAGTCAAATATATGGGTTCCGGTCTGGTCAAAGGAGGTTGCGGTATCGAATGAAAAAAATACTAAAAAGAACAGGAAAAATATTTTGCCTTTTCCTGCTGATCGTGGTGTTGGTAAATGTACTTTCACCTCTTTTTTGCAGGAAACCGGACGAAAAATATGTGGAAAGTCTGAGAGAAACAGAATTTACATCAGAGACAGAGGGAACGGAAAAGATTTGCTGCATTGACGATAATGAAGAGGCACTTTTGTGGAGGCTTCGTATGATTGGCACTGCGAAGGAGAGCATTGTACTGTCTACCTTTGACTTACGCGCGGATGATAATGGCACTAAAATTCTTGCCGCATTGAATTGCGCTGCGGCAAGAGGTGTGAAGATTCAGTTATTGATCGATGGAATTTATCAGCAACTGTTTCTGGCTGGAAGCAACGATTTCCAGGCTCTGGCATCATATGAGAATGTGGAAGTGGGAGTTTACAATCCGGTGACACCGGTCAATCTGTTTAAGGTGAATTATCGCATGCATGATAAATATCTGATCGTGGATGAGAAAATGTATCTGCTGGGCGGACGCAACAGCAATGATATCTTTCTGGGGAATCAGACAAAAGGCATTAATGAAGACAGAGATATCCTGGTGTATGATACATCAGAAGGACAGGGAGAGTCTCTGAACCAGCTTGAGGATTATTTCCATAAAATATGGAAGGAAAGCTGTGTGAGCATTAAAAAAGGCAAACAATCTTCCAGATATACGGATGCATACCGGCACATGGAAGAAATTTACATATATCTGCTGAAAAGGTACAATGATATAGAAACCTACAGTGCATGGGAAAAGGATACGATAGAAGCAAACAAGATCACTCTGATCAATAATGGAATTGAGGCGGGACGAAAAACACCGCAGGTTCTCCAGACAATTCAGTATCTTGCTGAAAATGCAGATCATGTAATAATACAGACTCCTTATGTGATCTGTAATGGTTACATGTATGATGTATTGCAGGGGATTTCAGATCATGCAAAGCTTCAGATCGTGCTGAATGCAGTGGAAAAAGGCTCTAATCCATGGGGCTGTACAGATTATCTTAATCAGAAAAAGAAAATTCTGGAAACAGGGGCAGATGTGTATGAACTGATGAATGATTATCCGGTTCATACAAAAGCTGTGCTGATAAATGAACGTCTGTCAGTAGTAGGTTCCTATAATCTGGATATGCGAAGTACTTATCTGGATACGGAACTGATGCTGGTAATTGACAGCGAAAAACTGAGTCAGCAGATTCACGAAACAGAATCAGATATATGGAAAAAAGCAAAGAGGTACTTGCAAACGGTCAGGAAACCGAAGGCACAAAGTACCAGGTGAAAGTGTTGAATCGGAAAAAGAAGTTATACTACGGCGTGCTCAGGATTATCATTCGTCCTCTTCGGCAGCTGCTTTAGAGTGTGTCTGAAAAATCATTCCCACAACCTGCACGCCCCACTTTGCGGAAACTTCAGAGTTTGTATGAGAAAATAAAATTAATTTAAACGACAGGTAGGAATGCTGTTTCTGTGAGTATAAGAGTCTCATAAAACAGCATTCTTTTTATTTGTAATAAGCTAAACAGATATGGTATACTTATGCTCACAAAGTGATATGTGGGGAATAATACATGAGAAAAGTAGATAAGAACACGCAGGATATAGATTTTGTTATTACTGGTAGATGGAAATGACCTGGAATGGAAGAGAGAAAAGGCTGCAAGGCTGGGACACACAGATATGGATATATCTGTAAATGCGGATGACAGAAAAGAACGGTACAGAGATTGGGATAATCTCCGGTACTGGTTTCGCGGGGTGGAGAAATATGCGCCATGGGTGAGAAAGGTTCATTTTGTCACATGGGGACATATTCCTCAATGGCTGAATACAAAACATCCGAAACTGAATATTGTCTGCCATGAAGATTTTATCCCTCAAAAATTTCTCCCTACATTTAATTCACATACGATTGAATGGAATTTCCATCGAATTCCAGGGTTAACAGAACAGTTTGTCTATTTTAATGATGATATGTTTCTGTTAAAACCCGTTTATATGGAAGATTTTTTTAAAGATGAAAAACCGATAGATATGTTAGCACTTCAGCCGGATGTAGCAAATGTGGATGATCCGACAATGCCATACATTTACTTAAATAATACAATGTTGCTGGCGAAGTATTTTGATAAACGCAGTAATATAAAGAAGCAGCCATGGGCATATTTTCATATAGGATATCCTCCGATGTATTTTCTGTACAATGTATTAGAACTGGCTTTTCAACGATTTACCGGGTTTTATACGGTACATGGACCGTCTCCTCTTATGAAAAGTACTTATCAGAAATTATGGGAGCTGGAACCGGAATTATTGTCTGATGTATGCAGTCATCCGTTCAGACACAGGAAGATGTGAGCCAGTATGTATTGCGGGAATATCAGAAACTGAGTGGAGAATTTGTTCCAGAGAATGTACAGAAAATATGCGGATATTATGATGCAGAGCAGACGAATGACAGATTAGTGCGAAGTATTCTCAGACAGAAAAAGAAAATAATCTGTATTAACGACAGTAATCATGAGATTGATTTTGAGAAAGTAAAAAAAGAAATTAATCAGGCTTTTGAACAGGTTTTTCCGGAAATCATCTTTTGAAAATAGTATCTGAGAGATACTTGAGTTACGGAATTAAGATAAGAAAGGTATAAAAATGAATATTCTGCTGGCCGGAGGTTCCTGCAGTCTGATAAACAGTATGATCCTGAAACTAAGAAAAGAGGGACACAGAGTTTGTCTGCTGACTGGAGATAAGTATAGACATAATAAATATGAAAGAGTATTTGAAAAATATGAGTTTTCTTATGATTGTGAGAATCTGAATGACATTCTGGAAAGTGTAAATGCAGATGTAACCATTCTTATGGGTGCATTTGACACAAATTACCATTGGGATGGAGAGGAAAGAGAGACAGTTCCTTTTATTTCCCATCTTGTTAACATTCTGGTATCTTATTCAATGACCAATAAAAAGAGATTAATCTTTCTTTCTTCTGACGAAATTTATAACGGAAATTATACGGAAGATATAAAGGAAGAAGAACCATTTTCCGGAGCAGGGATCAGAGCAGGTGCACTGTCACAGGCAGAAAACATCTGTGAGAACTTCAGGGTGAACAGAGGTCTGGATATTATAACTCTGCGTCTGGATCACCTCTATAATATTCCAAAAGAGAGGAAAGATGTAAATAATATCTGTGCAGATATGTGTCTGGACTGTATGCGCGACGGACATATTAAAGCAAGAACAGAACATACATTTTCACTTCTCTGTGAAAATGATGCAGTAGAGTATATTTATCAGTTTGTAAAAACCAGTCATCATAAATATAGTCTTTATAATTTATCTTCAAATGATGTAGTCAGTGACTGAAGCTTGCGACTATGGTTCAGAAGGCTATGGGAATCGAATCGAACATTGTCACTTTTTCTGACAGTAATGGAAGATGTGTTTTGTCAGGGAATCGTTTTGAAGAGGAATTCGGGGTTCATGCATTTGGTAACCTGGAAAAAAATATAAAAGATATGGCTTCTTATATGAAGAAACATGAAGCTGCTTTCCTGAAGGGAGAGGAGTTAAAGCTTCCATGGTGGAAAATGCTTTATGAAAAATGGAAATGGCTGATTAAGATACTTTTTCCGTTTTTCGAGAATCTGGTATGCTTTATTCCGTTTTTCATGATGAATAACAGGACTGTGGGCAGTGAATATTTTGCAAATCTAGATCCGTTTCTTTTGTATGTGCTGCTATTTGCAATTGTATATGGGCAGCAGCAGGCAACATTTTCTGCAATACTGGCGGTAGCAGGTTACATGTTCCGTCAGATGTACACCAGAAGCGTTTTTGAGGTACTGATAGATTATAACACATATGTCTGGATCGCACAGCTCTTTATCCTGGGGCTTGTAGTAGGATATATGAGAGACCAGATACGTACCATGCGCCTGGAGAGTCAGGAACTGGAAGAACATTTGCACAGACAGATTGTGGATATCCGGGATATCAATGAAAGTAATGTCCGTGTAAAAGAGGTCATGGAGCAGCAGCTGATCGACCATAAGGACAGTATCGGTAAAATTTACAGCATTACAGCAGGACTGGAACAGCGTATGCCGGATGAGGTTATTTTCTATGCAGTGGAAATGCTGGGAAAACTTATGAAGACAAAGGATGTAGCCCTCTATAATGTGGTCAGTAAAGATTATGCCCGCATCTTTTCTGCAAGTTCCCAAAAGGCGAGAAGTCTTGGAAATTCAATCCGTTACAGGGAGATGACGGACATTTATGATGCATTAAAAGAGCAGAAGGTATATATTAATAAGAAAATGGATGAGCAGTATCCACTTATGGCAAGAGGAATCTACGAAGGTGAAGAGGTACAGATGATCGTTATGATGTGGGGACTAAGCTGGGAAAAAATGACCCTTGGACAAGCCAATTTTCTTACAGTCGTCAGCTATCTGATTCAGAATGCAGTCCTCAGGGCACAGAGATATATGCAGGCACTGGAAGAGAAGCGTTATAGCCAGAATTCCAGAATCCTGGAACCGGAAGCATTTGAGTCCCTGGTTCAGGCATATATGAAGGCAAAACTGAAAAATCTTGTAGAATGTGTATTAATTAAAGTAGATGTTCAGAACTCGGAATATCAAAAAACGGATGAGCAGATGTCCGGATATATGAGGGACAGTGATTACATGGGAATGCTGCCTGATGGAAATCTGTATGTCCTGCTTACCAACACAACCAGAGAGGGTGCTGTTATTGTACAGGACAGATTTGAGAAGAATGGCTATAAAACAGAATACGTGGAGATGATGTCAGTATGTCACAGAGAATGAAGCTGTTTATTTTCCTGCTGATCATAAATCTGATCGTGGTTGTGTTCTATCTGATCTGGAATTATATCCGCAGAAAAGAAAAATCGGAAGTGTATGGATGAAGGCAGTTATGATGCTTTTATGTCCGGTGACAGGTCCTGCGTTTGTATTCCTGTCATTCCTGCTTTTTAAGTTATTTTCTTCCCAGGGTATGGATTTGTCGGACGTTGTATTTAACAAAGACAGGAAAGAGAATTTCCTCCGTCCTGATGAGGAAATGGAGAGAAATATGGTCTCTTTGGAAGAAGCCCTGGAAGTTACAGATAAGAAGAGCCTTCGTACCTTGATGCTGAATGTGATCAGAGGAGATTACCGTAATTCTCTTGCGGCGATTAATCTGGCATTAAACAGCGAGGATTCAGAGACTGCCCATTATGCAGCATCTGTTCTTCAGGATGTATTGAATGATTTTCGAAGTAAAGTACAGACAGATTATCTTTTATGCCAGGAAGAAAATGAACAGCAGGTGGAAAATTGTATAAAACTTGTTGAATATATGAATCCGATTCTGGAACAGCAGGTACTTACAGATCTGGAACAGCGTTCCATGGCAGAGAGGATGCAGGAGGTGCTGCAAAAAGCCTGGGAACTTGATAAGATAAAAATCAGCAGTACTGTCTATGAAAAGGTCTGCCAGCGCCTGTTGGAAGTAAAGGATTATGAGAAATGCACACTGTGGTGTGACCGGGCAATGGAACAATATCCGGGAGCTTTGTCCAGCTATACCTGTCAGATGAAACTCTATTTCTCATGTGGAAAGAAAGAGAAGTTCTTTCAGGTTATGCAGGAACTTCGAGATTCGGATATTACGATTGATAATGAAACCCTTGAACTGATCAGAACGTTTATGTAGAGTAGAAGGATGAACAAATATGTCAATGACAACTCTGATTACATTACGATTTGTGAGTATATTTGCTGCTTATACAGGTTTGACAGTTTTGTTACCTGCGATTATGTTCCGTCGGATACTGGCAGGAAGAAGACTGTCAGAGCAGTTTCTGATGTGTTATACATTTGGAAATTTTTATATTATAAATATCGTGTTTGCAGTCCAGCTTTTGCATATTTCAGGTTTCTGGACGCTTGTATTGTTTACTGCTGTACCAGGGATTTTGATTTGGAGCAGGGTGAACAGAGTTTCTTTGAGAGAACTTTGTATGAAGACCGGAATTGTCTGCAAAAAAATACTTCAGGGAAGCATGGGAATAAAAGGTTTTCTGTACAGAGTAAAGAACAGGAGTATGGCTGTATTAAAGAAGGCAGTCTGGTTGTTTTATTGTGAAGTGGTATGCAATACATTGCAGTGGATTCTTGCAGGGGCAGTTATTGCTGCTTTGTTCTGGATTTATGGAAGGCAGCTGGTTCTGACCTATGGATACCGTGCTTCAGATATACCGGTTCATCTGAACTGGATCAATCAGATGAGCAGAGGAAACCTTTTTGCCAGTGGTGTGTATCCATTTGGATTTCACTGTATGGTATATTATCTGCATGCGGTTTTTGGATTTGATACGTATGTGATTTTGTGTGTATTCTATCTTGTACAGGTATTCTTTATTCATATAGTACTTCTTGCTATGCTGAAGCTGTTATGCAGATCTTTATATCTGCCATATGCAGGGATAATGGTCTATATACTGGGAAGCTTCTGGGCAAGACAGACCTATAGCCGTTTCGGATCATCACTGCCTCAGGAATTTGGTATGATTTTTGTAATCCCATCGGTATACTTCCTGATCAGATTTTTTCAGACAGAGAAGAAGAATCTGAAAAACAGAGAAACAAAACTTATTCTGGGATGCTTTGCATTAGCTTTTTCGCTGACGCTGGCAATTCATTTCTATGGAACAATGATAGCAGGACTCTGCTGTATTGGGATTGCGGTTGGTTTTTGTACGCGCTTTCTGAACAAAGAGTATTTCAGGCGTATTATGCTTACCGGTATTATCAGTGTATTTCTGGCCGTACTTCCTATGGGAATTGCATTTGCAGGGGGAACTCCTCTTCAGGGTTCTCTTGGATGGGGATTAAGTGTTATCAATGGTGATTCATCGGATACAGAAGATACATCAGAAAATGAAGCTGCGCAGAAGCAGGCTATGGAAGAGATGGCGGCACGTCTTATTGAAAATACTCAAAACAGTAATTCAGAGTCAGTGCAGACAGGAGAAATTCCTATTATAACGGAGGCTCCTAAGCATTCTCTTGCGGATAAGGCCAGAGAAATTCCGAAAAAAATGAAAAATCTCCGGGAAATGATGATCAGGCGTATTCAGGAATTTATCATAAATTCACAGGAACAGTGGTGTGCATACGCAGTTCTTGACGGAATTGCAGTTCTGATCCTGCTGGGCTGATGTTTATTATCCTGCGCAGGATTACCTATGGTGAAATGTTGATGTCAGCAGGATTCTGTATGGGAATTCTCACGTTACTGCTCTGTGCGGGAAACCTTGGACTTCCGGTGTTGATGGATCCTGCCAGATGCAGCATCTATTATGTATATCTGCTGATAGTGTCAATAACTGTGCTTGGAGATGGACTTCTGTATTTGATTTTTATGCCGCGGATACTTACGATTCCGCGAAATGCAGTCTCTTTTATCTTAACAGTATCCATGGCTGCAGGAATGATTCATCAGGGACTAGTTAAAACACCTGATTTTATTTCAGATTATGTATCTAATGGAGCATTTACCTGTCTGACTAACATTATTAAGGAGAATAAAGACGAAACCTGGACAATAGTTTCTGCTAATGATGAAACTCAGATGGGGCTTGATCATGGATGGCATTATGAAACTATTACATTTCTGCGAAAGCAGGAACATATAAATAAAGATACGAAACTGATTATTCCGACAGAGAAAGTGTATTTCTTTATAGAAAAGATTCCATTGAATTATTCTGTTGTCTATTCTGGTAGCGGTCAGTCAATCTCGAAAAAAGGAGCCAGTCAGTCCTTGCCTAATTCTGGTGGAATTGGCATGTACCAGGGAGAAGGCAGATGGATCCTGATGTCCAGAATGTATTACTGGGCACAGGCATTTATGGAGATGTATCCGAATGAGATGAAAGTATATTATGAATCAGAAGATTTTGTGTGTTATGTGATACCTCAGAATATGTACCACCAGTATAATTTTGCGATAGATTATGGCTATAATGAATTCCAGTGACAGGAGGATGAAAATTAACAGAATGGTTTCCAAAAGAAATTTTTTCAGTATTGTAATCATGATGTTTGTTCTGCTGTTTCTGTTCCAGTTTTCTATGGTACTCAGAGACAGACAGAATACCTATGATGTAAACTCAAATTACACAGTGAAGCAGAAAGATGGCGAAAACGTCTGGAAAAACAAACAGATTGATCCGGCCACTGTCGACAAAATCGACAGAAGCTATGTACTCTTTGTGGGAGATGCCTCATCAAAGATGGCTACAACTGTAGGCAGATGGGCTGTTTATTCAAAGTGGGATATGCTCAGTGTAGAAATTTGGAAGAGTATCAGGAGAATGATCAGACACTGCCGGATATGTTGATACTGGAATCAGAGAAATATGCACTTGATGATAATCTGAAAAAATTAGAGAAACTGGAACAAAAAGGTGTGATCATTGTCTTTGGATGTCTGGAAGATCCGAAGAATATTGAAAAGAATGCAGAACTGATGGATTTTCTTGGAATCTACAAGGTAGTATCTGAGAAAACTGAATTGACAGGTGTAAAGCTTTTTGAAGGGCTGCTTCTGGGAGGAGAAGTAATTTATGAAACTCCGGAGGCCGAGGAAGAGAAAGAACGTCAGGATCTGCAACTGGAGATACCGTGGTATCAGGTAGGAAGTGGTACGAAGACATATATGGTCGGACTTTTGGACCAGTCCAAACAGGAGAAAACAGTAGAAAATGAAGATCTTCCTACTATTATGTGGAGAAACGGGATTAAGAGAGGAAGTATCTTCTGTGTAGTGGGAGATTATATGAAAGACAGTACGGCACTGGGAATGCTGGATGGTATGGTAGCAGAGGCTTCAGGATATTATATTTATCCGGTAGTGAATGCACAGAATCTTTCGATGATCAATTTTCCAGTATTTGCAGATGAAAACAATAAAGAAATGATGGAACTGTACAGCCAGTCAGTCACAGGTATGACCAGAGATATCATGTGGCCGTCGCTTGTGTCTATTGTAGAGAAGGGCGGATTGAAAATGACCTGCTTTATGCAGCCGCAGGCAGATTATACAGATGGTGTGCAGCCAGACAGCAGGAATTTGGTATTTTATCTGAAACAAATGAAGGAGCAGAATGCAGAGGCAGGTTTATCATTGGAATACAAAAATGTGGTTTCTTTAAAAGATAAATTAAATGAAGATGCGGATTTCATTCGGACAGCAGGAAGCAGCTATAAATATAGTGCAGCTTTTGCAAAAGAGAGAAATCTGGATATAGTAACAGGGCTGATGAATACAGAACTTTTGAAAAATGTGAGTACTCTGGTATGTGAATATACAGAGAAAGAGCCGGTGGTTTCCTATTGCACAGATTCTGTAACTTTACAGTCTGTGACAAGTGATGGGATGAATTACAGTTACAGTGATGATATCCGGATGAGAAGCATTCAAAGTTCACTGGCATATACAAATGTTATGTTGAATATGCAGGATATTTTCTGGCCACAGCGGAAAACAGACAGATGGCAGATTATGCAGAAACATTTTTCAAGCAATCTTCTTACCTACTGGAAAAACTTTACAGGATTTGACAGTACGACTCTTTCAGAGAGCAACATCAGGACAAGGACATTTCTGAATCTGGATTTTTCTCAGTCCAGAAAAGGAAACGAGATTACCCTGAAAACTTCAGAAACAGGAAGCTGGTTCCTTCTCAGGACACATGGGGAAAAAATCGCAGAAATAGAAGGCGGTACAGAAAAAGAAATAGAAGCTGGTGTTTATCTGATCCAGACACAGGATACTACTGTAAGGATACGGGTAAAAACAGCAAGGCTTCATTATATGACAGATAATGATAACAGATAGTTATTTAAGGCAGAGAGGAAATGAACAGAAACTGATGAAAGTTTGTATTGTGGCAGAGGGATGCTATCCATATGTAGTTGGAGGTGTTTCCGGCTGGATTAACAGTATGATTAAATCTTTTCCAAATGTAGAATTTATATTGCTGGCGATTGTAGCAGACAGATCATGCAGGGGAAAGTTTGTCTATGAACTGCCGGAAAATCTGACGCAAGTTTATGAGGTATATCTGGATGACTGTGAGTGGGAGAGCGGAGGCAGAAAGAGAAGATCTTTAAGAAAATCCCATCTTTCTCATAAAGAGTATGAGGAACTTCTGAATATGGTGCTGAACCGAAAGACAGACTGGGGTGTGATCTTTAATCTGTTTCATAAGAAGTATCTTTCTGTAGATGATCTTCTTATGGGAGAAGATTTCTTTAAGATTGCCAGGGAATGCTATAACCGAAATTATTCAAATATTAATTTCTCGGATTTTCTATGGACACTGCGTTCTATGTATCTTCCTATGTTCTGGACATTGAGAATGGATGTGCCGAAGGCAGATTTGTATCACTGTGTGGCTACCGGTTATGCGGGAATTCTTGGAAGTATGGCAAAACATTTTCACGGCAGCTCTTTGTTAATTTCTGAGCACGGCATTTATACCAGAGAAAGAGAAGAAGAATTGATCAAAGCTTCCTGGGTAAAGGGAGTATATAAGAATATCTGGATCGAACAGTTTAAGAAAATGTCACTTCTTGCATATGAAAATGCAGATATGGTAACCTGTCTGTATGATCATGCCAGAAAACTGCAGATTGAACTTGGATGTCCTGCTGAGAAGATCAGAGTAACACCAAATGGAATTAATGTAGAAGCACTTGCAGGTCTTCCGGGCAAGACGGAAGAAGAGCAGCAGTTTATCAATGCAGGAGCAGTACTCCGTGTAACTCCGATCAAAGATGTCAAAACTATGATACAGGCATTTGCTTTTGCGAAAAAAAGAGTGAAGAATATGAAACTCTGGATCATGGGACCTGCGGACGAAGATGAAAAATATGCAAAGGAATGTTATGATCTGGTGGAATCGCTGGGGGTTAAGGATGTAGAATTTACAGGAAGGGTTAATGTAAGGGATTATCTGGGGAAGATGGACTTTACCCTGCTCACCAGTATCAGTGAGGGTCAGCCGCTGACGATCCTTGAAAGCTATGCGGCACATAAACCGGTGATTACCACAGATGTAGGAAACTGTCGGGAGCTGATTTACGGAAATGAAGATGGCTTTGGAGATGCAGGAATCCTTACACACATTATGAATATAGAAGAAATTGCCCATGCAATGGTTAATATGTCCATAAATGAAGAAAACAGAAAACGTATGGGAGAAGCAGGGTACAAACGTGTAAATGCATTTTACCGGATCGATCAGATGAAAGATGTATACAGGGAAATCTACAAAGGATTTTCGGACAGCCAGAATCTTTCGTGGACAGAGGAGTCTTTTAAGATTAATGGTCATTATAGCAATCCTCGTAAATAATGCATTTAAGACAGTTCAGCAGAGTGCGAAAGACAAGGAAGATATCTGCAGGCGTGCTGACGCACGGCAAAGATATCTGATGCAGAATTTCACACTCTGATGGGCTGGATTAAGATGCATTATTTTAGAGGATTGCTATAATATAATGTAGAAGTGATCACGATAAGATATCAGCAGGATAACATAAGATAAATAATTACAGGATGGAGAGAGTATATGGCTGGAATAGGTGTAAAACTCACAAATATCTATAAAAAGAATACACTGACCACAGATATCATAGGAGCGGGATACAGTATGGTCGTCACGATTGCCCCCATGCTGCTGGTGATCGGTGCGCTTATGATCATGGAGTATTTTCTGGACTTCTCTTCAGTAGGTTATGTTACCAGAGAATTATTTTCCTGTACGGTTCTGTATATATTTATTTTTTCCCTGCTTACGGCGTCTCCATTTAACTCTGTATTATCCAAATATATGTCAGATGTGATCTATGAAGAGACATATGAAGATATTTTGCCATGCTATTATGTGGGCATGGTTTTGAATATTTCACTGAGTGCTCTTGTGGGAATTCCATTCTGTATCCGGGAGTATCTGGTGGGGAAAGTGGATATTATTTATGTTTTTACCGGTTACTGTGGATATATTGCTTTAGTTCTTGTGTTTTATTCGATGCTGTATCTGTCTATCTGTAAAGATTATAAGAAGATATCGTTCTTTTTTGCTATGGGGATGACAGTTACAGTGCTTTTGTCTTTTTTGCTTGTAAAAGTATTTTACTGGAGCATTACTTATGGAATGCTGTTTTCGCTGACAATTGGATTCTGGCTGATCGCCTGTCTGGAAATGTCGGTAGTCCGAAGTTATTTTAAGGAAAACAGTGGAAAATACAGACAGGTTCTGGGCTATTTTAAGGAATATTGGCCATTGGTGGTTACAAATTTTCTCTATATTTTAGGACTTTATGTACACAATTTTGTTTTCTGGACAACAGATCTTCGCATGATAGTGGTAAAATCTTTTGTATGTGTGACAACATATGATATGGCAACCTGTCTTGCAATGTTTACAAATATCTCTGCAAGTGTTATCTTTATCAGTAGAGTTGAGATGTATTTTCATGACAAATATAAGGCGTATTCAGAGGCTGTTATCGGAGGGAGAGGGGCAGACATTGATATTACGAAAAAGAGAATGTTTTGCACTCTTTCTGAAGAACTTATGAGTCTTGCGAGAATACAGTTTATCATTACACTGGTAATTTTTCTTCTCTGCATGATTTTTCTTCCGCAGTTTGGTTTCGGGGGGATGACACTGAGAATATATCCCTGTCTGGCAGCAGGATATTTTATTCTGTTTCTTATGTATGCGGAGATTATTTTTCTGTATTATTTTAATGACATGAAGGGATGTGTATTGACAGGACTGGCATTTTGTCTTATTACCATGACTGGAAGCATGATATCTTCTCATTTTACAGAGATATGGTATGGGGCAGGTCTTGTTGCGGGAAGTTTTGCCGGATGGACAGTAGCTTATCGAAGGCTTCAGTGGATGGAGAAGCATCTGGATATCCATATATTCTGTAATGGACATTTGCTGAAGAAGAAAAAAGGCGATTGTCCGTCACCAAAAGTGTTTGACAGATATGAGCAGTAAGAAAGGAACAAGAGAATGGCTGTGGGAGATGTACTGAGATTATTTGTGATTGTAGCAGGGGCATATATGTTCCTGAAAGCAATTCTGTCACTTGCGAAGAGAAAGATGACAGAACCCTTTTGTCTTGCATGGGCGGTTTTATCTGCATTGATGATTCTTTCAGGTATCCTTTTAAATCCGTCCCAACTGGATGGTTATATCAGCACACGGGGATTGATCCTGATCATAATAATTGTGTCAGGGATTCTGTGGGGATTGTGGTTTATCAGCACACAGGTATCTATCCTGAAAAGAAGAAATCAGGAGCTTGCCATGCAGATTTCGTTATTAAACAATGATTGTGAAAAGATACTCAGAGAACTGGAGAAACTAAAGAGAGAAAAATAAAAGTATGAAAAAAGTATTGTTTGTGATCAATACTCTCGGAGGTGCAGGCGCAGAAAGAGCACTGCTGGAACTGCTTAAGAGGTTTACACCGGATCAGTATGAGGTTGATCTGTATATACTTCTGGAGCAGGGAGAGCTGATCAGCCAGGTACCGGAATATGTAAATATTCTGAACAGAAACTATACAGCAGAGTCAGTTCTTTCCGCCGGGGGAAAGAAGAAATTGAACAAAAAAGTTTTTATGCGCCTGTTTACCCATGGGGCATTGTTTAAAAATATACCATATCTGGTAAAGAATGCAGCTGCTATGCTGGGCAGAAAAAAGATATATGCAGATAAGCTCTTATGGCGTGTCATGTCAGACAGTGGTATGAAGCTGAATAAAAATTATGATATGGCAGTTGCTTACCTGGAAGGCGGTTCTACATATTTTGTCCATGATCATGTTACGGCAGAGAAGAAGTTTACATTTTTACATGTAGATTATAAATACGCCGGTTATACCAGAGAACTGGACAGAGATTGTTATCTGGATTTTGACAGGATTTTTGCGGTATCCGGAGAAGTAAAGACGGTGTTTAATGATGTGTATCCGGAATGCAGGAATAAAACTCTGGTATTTCACAATCTGATCGACAGGGAGGAAATCTGCAGAAAGGCAGAGCTTGCAGGCGGATTTAGTGATGCATACAGTGGAAAGCGGATATTGACAGTAGGACGGCTGACTGCACAGAAAGCATATGAATTGGCGATTGATGCAATGAAACTTCTGAAAGACCAGGGTGTAAAAGCACGCTGGTATGTATTGGGTGAGGGAGAACTGCGGGATAAACTTCAGCAGAAGATAGACAGTCTCGGACTGAAAGAAGATTTTCTTTTGCTTGGTGCTGTGGAGAATCCGTATCCATATTATAAACAATGTGATCTGTATGTGCATGCAACCCGGTTTGAGGGAAAAAGTATTGCAATACAGGAAGCTCAGGTTCTGGGCTGTACGATTCTGGTATCTGACTGCAGCGGAAACCGGGAGCAGGTGGAGAACGGAACAGATGGTGTATTGTGTCAGCTGTCATCAGAGGAAATAAGCAGAAATATAGCTGAACTTCTGAGAGATGAGGAGAAATGCAGGCAATATGGAAAGAGGGCAGCAACCCGGATATCTTCTGGACAGGGAGATATCCTGAAACTGTTTGAGATAGCATAAGAAGAGAGAGAAAATAGTATCTATGGAGAACAGAGAAAACGTTGGAAAAGAAACAAAAAAAGAAGTCCTGATTATTATTCCGGCATACAATGAGGAAAAAACAATCGTTCCGCTTCTGGAAAAACTGGAACAGCCGGAGATAGCGCAGGTTGCAGATGTACTGATTATGAATGATGCATCTCAGGATGCGACGAATTATGTAACTAAGAAAAGAAAGCATGATGTAGTTACCCATGTGTTTAATCTGGGATATGGAAGTGGACTGCAGCTTGGCTATAAATATGCGGTACGTAAAGGTTACAGATATGTAATACAGATGGATGCAGATGGTCAGCATGATGTGTGCAACATTCTGAGAATCTATAAAGAATTGCAGACAGAAGATGAAAATGGAACATTGCCGGATATTGTCCTTGGATCAAGATTCATGGAAGGAAGTTCTGGATTTCCGGTTTCATTTGCCAAAAAGATTGCATTTGTATGGTTTCGTATAATGTTGAAAACAGGAACTGGAAGAAGAATTACAGATCCGACTACCGGTCTTCAGGGATTAAACTGGAGAACCTTCCTTTTTTATTCGAAATATAATAATTTTGATGACAAATATCCAGATGCAAATATGCTTATGCAGATGTTGCTTCTTGGGTTCAGGGTCAGAGAAATTCCCGCAGTGATGCATGTAAGGACTACAGGAGTTAGTATGCATTCCGGACTGAAACCAGTACTCTATATGTTCAGGATGACTTTTTCTATTCTGGCTGTATGGATCAGGGAAAAAATCCTTAAGATGGATGAGGATAAAATACATGAACTGGAAAAATATGATGAATAAAAACGCTGGATTTTTCGGCAGGGGGAACTGGCAGAGAGCAGATCCTGTCTGGAAAATCCGGCCAGAGGATGGTATGGAATTTATACATTTCCTGTTCAGGAAACTATAAATCCGGAAGAACTGAGATGGAGTCTGAGAGAAGGTGAGTCTCTGGTACTGGTGCTGCTTGATATTTATAAGTATCGCAGTATGCCGCTGGATGAGACTGCCTGAATAGTATCAGAGACATTCTCAGTTTTTTGTGCATTATAAAAAAGATGTGATTTTGCGGCCGGTTTATGACCGTGAAGGAAATGGACGTGAATGTGAACCGGATACCTTTGAACTGGTGTTGGAGCATATAAAGCAGATTGGGAAAATACTCAGTGATATGAAACATTCCGTATTCATTTTTCAAGGAATGCTGTTGGGGAGCTGGGGAGAAATGCATGATTCCAGATATTTGTTGCCAGAGTATATGAAACAGATCTGGAAATGTATGCAGCAATGTTGTGGAAATGACATGTATCTGGCTGTACGTACACCGGCACAGTGGAGAAATCTGAGAAATGAGAAGGAGTTCAGTCAAAAGGAATATGGGGGTCTGACATTGTTTGATGATGGGATTCTGGGGTCTATGACTCATCTGGGAACTTTTGGAACTATGACCAGGGAGGCGGCAGGCTGGGATCAGGCATGGATGAGAAAAGAGGAAATAGAGTTTATTTCCTGTCTCACGGCAGAAGTGCCGTGTGGCGGGGAAGTAACATCCTGCATTGAAGAAGACAGCAGGATGTATGAAGCAGAATTTATAATCAATGAACTGAGAAGTATGCATCTTACTTATCTGGACAGTACCTATGACAGGAAAGTACTGGATTTGTGGAAAACAATATCGTGGAACTGTCCTGATGATTCTGAAATATGGCAGAACTGCAGCCTTTATGAATATATAGGGGGGCATTTGGGATACCGGCTGACAGTTACAAATGCAGAAATGAGACCTCTTCGAAGAGGAAAGGCAGAATTTGTGATTGAAATTGAAAATACCGGATTTGGAAAGATGTTTCAGGAAACAGAGCTGTTTCTGACAGTAGAGAATGAAAATGAGATAAAAGTAGTTTCAGTATCCATAAATCTGAGAGAAATTCAGGCAGGAAGCAGACAGTGTGGAAAAGCAGTGATTGATCTGATGGAAGGCAGAGTATTTCTGAAGCTTCAGAGAAAAAAAGACGGACGAATCATTCATTTTGCAAATAAATACAGTGCAGACAACCTTTATCTGGGAAGTCTGCACCGGGGAACTGTTCATCTTACTGAAGAGTAAGGGTACCTACAGGAATGGTTTTGCTGTCTTCATAGCCTTTGTTGGCAAAGTGGATAGAATTCTTTGTATAAGGATCTTTCATACGTAGCGAAACAGAATAAGTTCCTTTTTCAGAGAACGGATATCCAGATTTATTTTAAATTCTGAGAAGTCATTGCCGGACAGGGTGCGGTTATCAATTGTTGTTTCCAGTTTCTCTGATTCTTTTGTGCTTTCATTTGTAAGGATCACAACTGTATCAAATCTGGTATATGCAGATGAAAATCCGGTATTGGCAATTGTGATATAAAGGGTAGTAGTATCGTCCAGAACAGAGTGGAAATTAACAGAGGACTCTTTCATAACATAACGATAACCAAGGTGAGTACTGATATAATCGTATCCTGTACATCCGGAAAAAATATCTGTTTCTGGTCCGGTATAAGTGGAAGTTTTCCATTTATTGAGAACTGCGGCATCGTGCTCGGAATTCAGGTAGGATACATGCATCTGTGAAAGATTAGTAATCGCGTTGTCCAGATCATTGTATTCATTATCAACGGTAACCTCACCTCCGTTTGGAACATACTGGCAGAGTTTATACTGAAAAAGAAGTTCTTCGCTTCGTGTGCCTTCTTCTTCAAGTCTGCTATCTGACTGTAAAGGAGTATCATCGTAGGTTCCCAGATCATAAACGGAACCAAGCATACCATCATTAAAGAGACTGAGTCTGGACTGCAGGGTGCCATTGCCGGCCTCGGTACTGGACAGAGGATTTCTGTTGCGAAGTATGCCGCGAATCTGACCGGGAGTGCGGACTGCCAGATAAATATCAGAGGAGATATGCTGGTCAAGTTCCTCCATGATCTGCCTGATCTGATTAATCTCTCCGTAATTTGAATTGTTCATTTCTCCGTTGTTTCCTGTCAAAGTACCCTGCAGGATATAAATACAGTCAGAGTATTTGTTAACAGTAGAAGAAAGCTGAGAAATATGCTTTTTTATCCAGGAAAGATCAGAAGGCTCTGTGGACATAGCCTGACCATCCCAGTCATACAGAAAACGGAGAATGACCTGTTTTTTGCCAGAAGACATTGCTCCAGTATTTTATCCAACTGATTTCTGGCTTTTGTGCTTATGTTGGAATTGGAATAATTTTTCAGATTGATTTCCAGAAGCATCAGAGGATAAGGATTGGAATCACAGTTCTCGCTGCACCAGGCAGCAGCTTCTGCAGGTTTTCGATCATCTGACAGAATATATCCGATCATCCGGTAGAAACCACGGTATGGATTGTCCAGCTCCCGGGCTGATTCTTCCAATACTGCCGGAGTGTATTTCAGGTTCAGACGCCGGGTGAAGACCATATGGTAAAGAACTGATACAGCCAGTGCAGCACAGATAACGAAGAAAAGGCTGTGTATGGTAACTGATAATTTTTTTTTCATAAATTTTTGCTCCTTAAAAGGGTTCCTGTATCTATACATACAATTATGAATTGACTATAATGTATTATAACCAAAAAGAAAGGATAAGTGAAGATTGAAACAGAAATCCAGGACAGAATACTCTGTTATGAATACGACAGTAGCTTTTGCAGCACAGGCGACTGCAATCCTCATGGGTTTTTTTACAAGGGTTGTTTTCACAAGGATGCTCAGTGAAGGCTATGTAGGAATCAATGGTTTGTTTACAGATATTTTGAATATATTATCTTTATCAGAGCTGGGTGTCGGAACAGCAATTACCTATGCTCTTTATGGTCCTATAGCCAGAAATGATATAAAAAAACAACAGATCCTGATGAGAATGTTCCGGATTTTTTACAGGATAACCGCAGGGGTTGTTCTTATTGCAGGTTTATGTCTGATCCCATTTCTGGATATTCTGATGAAAGACCGACCGGACGTAGATCATCTGATTATAATTTATCTGTTGTATCTGCTAAATTCTTTTGTTTCTTATTTGCTGATCTATAAGAAGATATTGGTAGATGCTCACCAGATGAATTATATTACGGTGATGTATCACAATGGTTTTCTTGTGCTGCAGGATATCTGCCAGATTATTGTACTGCTTCTGACACGAAATTTTATTCTGTTTCTTATTGTTGCAGTTGTATGTACAATGAGTGGAAATATCTGTATGTCCAGAAAAGCAGACAGGCTGTTTCCTTATCTGAAAGAACCATGTAAAGAGCAGCTTCCGCAGGAAGAACGCCGTGATATTTTTAAAAATGTAAAAGCAATGCTGATGCACAAAATTGGAAATGTAGTGGTAAATAATACAGATAATCTGCTGATTTCCAGTTTCGTTGGAGTTGTCACTGCGGGAATCTATTCGAATTATTATCTGATCATAGGGTCAGTACGCCAAGTGCTGGATCAGGCAATGCTGGGTGTTGCTGCAAGTGTGGGAAACCTTGGAGTTACAGAAGAGAAAGAAAAGGTCGGGCAGATTTTTGACAGATTATTTTTTGTAGGATACTGGTTGTTTGGATTCGCCGGTGTTTGTCTGTTAGAACTTCTGAATCCTTTTGTGGAACTGGCATTTGGTGAAAGATATTTATTTCGAAAAGAGATTGTTCTGATTCTCTGCATTAATTTCTGTATTAATGGAATGAGACGTGCGGTACTGATTTTCAAGGAATCCATGGGATTATTCTGGTATGACAGGTATAAAGCAGTGGCAGAGGCTGTATTGAATCTGGTGATTTCGGTTTTACTGGTCACAAAGTTTGGGGTGGCAGGTGTATTTGCGGGTACATTTTGCAGTACAGTTCTTACTTCCGTATGGGTAGAGCCTTATGTAATCTATAAATACAGACTTGAGAAACCTGTTACTGGATTTTTTGCAAAATATGCAGGATATCTGGGAGTGATGGCTGTAGTATGGGGTATAACAGAATATTTCTGCAGATTTATTTCGGGTCAGGTTTTCCTGGTTCTGATATGCAGGCTGGGAATCTGCCTGACTGTGCCGAATATTTTATTGTGGCTTATCTACAGGAGAACTGTAGAATGGAAGGAATTATGGAATTTGCTGAAAAGAATTACAGGAAGAGTCTTTGCAGGAGGTAAAAGGTGACAGCTTTGGAAAAACAGCAAAAAAAGATTTCCGTGATCATACCTGTGTATAATGCAGAAAAATATATCAGAGAAACTCTGGACAGTATTATAAAACAGAGTTATAAAAATCGGGAGATTATACTGATAGAAAATGGATCAAAGGACAGGGGACCTGATATTATACAGGAATATGCAGCCAAATATCCGGAAATCCATATTATCAAGGGTTCGGGGAAAGGACCGGGGGCTGCACGGAACAGAGGAATGAGACTTGCAAAAGGTGATTATATTATGTTTGCGGATGCAGATGACTATTTTCCGGATGCGGAAATTTTTCGTAAATATGTAAGCCTTGGAGAACAGACAAATGCAGATATTATTGTCAGTAATTATGCAAGGCTGTGGGAAGAGAAAATATTGCCGGCAGCGAAACATGAATCATTCGCTTTATGCAGTCCTTCATCTGAGGAATTCAGATTTCAGGGATTTTTCTCAGTTGGCACACTTTCTTATGTATGGGGAAAGCTGTATAGAAGAGAGTTTCTGAGAAATATCAGGTTACTTTTACAGATCTTTCCTATGCAGAAGATAAATTGTTTAATATGCAGTGCTATATTTGTGATGCGAAATATGTATTTCTGGAAGATATAGGATATATTTACAGAAAGAACGATCAGTCAGTTTCCTGGCAGTATCGTTCAGATTCTGCGGAGAATTGGTTCAGGATGGCATATGAACTGAAGGGATGGCTCGAGCAGAGGAATAAAAACACGGAAGAATATGCATCGCTGATCAGATATTTAATCCTTTTTGCTGCATTTTTTGATGGGAAAATGGAATATATGCAACACAGAAAATCTTTGTGGGCAGTCAGGAAAGTTCTGAGGAAATATGGAAGCAATCCCATTGGAAAGAAAGTTTTCACAGAACTGTCGGACAGAACAAGAAACCTGCAGCTTAAACAAAATTTATGGAAAATTATGATCAGGACATTTTCAACAGGAATGAAGAGACAGTGGTATATACTGATGGCAGTGGGCATCAGGATGTTGATTTCTCATCGGGTTGATGAACGGCTTTCTGATACCGGGATGAGAGAATAAAAAACAGCGGCTTCTGGTCAGGAGTCGCTGTTTTCAAAAATCCGGATCAGTTTAGTCTTCTGATTACTTTTCTTAAAGTCATGAAGAGTCTGCCGGAATGTTGTATTTCGTACTGTGTAGGTGTTGCAGATAAAACAGATAAATGTGATACACCAGAGTGCAGGCCAGAGGACTGGATAATGGCTGGCTTTTGGAAAGCGGACCTTCATCTGGATGTGTCCTTCTTTGAAATAAGTAAGGAAGTTAACCTTCTGATACGAACTGCTTCCAACCAGTGACTGGGAAATATCGGTTCCCATATCGCCGTCTTTAAGAATCTGTATTATGAAATCATGGCAGTCGTGTGGATTGTACTGTGTCCGGGCGTCTATAGAATCCGGAAGACCCAGATATTTCCTGCAGCATTCCAGAATGATTTCGTACAGATGGCTGATGCGGGATTCTCTGCACCATTCATGAATCTGCCGGAAATTGATTTCTTTTTCATAACGCTTCAGATAAAAGGTAAAATCACAGAGAAGGCGGATACCGAATCCGCTGTACAGATAATGCTTCAGCATATGATGAATCATATAGAAAGTATATTCTGTAGGCGGCAGGACTGTGTAAGTATATCCGTGGATTGTCTGGGTGGATGCTTTCAGACATTCCGGTGAGAAGACAGAATCCACAAGTTGGTTGGCGGGGCTGTACTGGTACTGGCCAACTACACGATAGTGAAGCTCCAGGAGAAAACGGCGCCCGGTTTTGGGAAATATATAACGGTAGGTTACATGGTGGTCACTGAGTTCATTCTTAGAGATATATCCGTTGCTTTCAAGAATTGTCTGCGCTCTGGCGAGGTCAGAAGGATCAGCCAGATACAGATCAAGATCTCCAAGCTTACGATATTCAGGAACCGGATAGCAGTCAGCCAGACTCAGACCCTTCAGAAGATAACAGTCAATATTGTTCTTTTTTAAAAGAGAGACAGTAAGCCGGGTGAAATGCTCAATCTGATAATAATTCAGCATCATGCCTTTTACCTGCTGCTTCATGTCAGGATAGACAGAAGCAGACCGGAGATATGGCAGTACAAATGGGACAGTACAATGTTCCTGTGCCAGCTTTGCCAGAGCAGGAAGATCTTCCGGATGTACGGAAACAGAATAATCAGAACCGGTGCAGATATTTTTTATTATTTTCAGATAAGTATTGTATATTCGTTCCATAGGAGTCTCCTGAAAGTGCGTAAAATGGGTACCGTTCAGAGATTGAATGGCAGTAATAAATAATAGTAAGTATATCATGTTATTGCGTGGAAATAAAGGGTTACTGTTTACTGGTAATATTCCGCGAGGTGTTTTTTGTGAGCGAAGGTCACAGAAAACCTGAGACATACCGCGCGAATTTATGCGATTAGCATAAATTCTGTGCATCGCGAAGCGTGTTGCTGTGAACAGTAACAATAAAGGAAAAGGAAGGGGAAAAGAGAAAATGAAAAAACAGAAGGTTATGTAGTCAGGAGACTGGAGAATGAATATCTCGTACTTCCGTCAGGAAGAAGACAGAAGAAGTCAATGAGGTAATCTCATTGAGCGAAACGGCAGGCTTTATTTATATGCACGCAGAATGTGCAGAAAATGTCGATGAGCTGGCACAACTGGTAGCAGAAGAGTATGAGATAGAACCTGCGGAGGTCCTTGAAGATGTAAGGAATGTAGTCCTGACTTTGCAGAAAAAGGGAATTCTCCTGTGAAGGATGGATCATGAGTGGTGAAAGCTTTCTGAGAAATGCTGACAGTTTAAAACAGAATGGGCGAACGGGTAGCATAAAAAGCCAC
>ENA-OQIR01000124-OQIR01000124.1-human-gut-metagenome-genome-assembly--contig:-NODE-124-length-34433-cov-2.239579_pt1 | contig 34433 bp, 43 predicted proteins | sample MGYA00242580_ERZ504745 | MGnify/ENA primary metagenome ERZ504745 (study PRJEB26092, sample SAMD00036214) | human gut metagenome | host: Homo sapiens | study: EMG produced TPA metagenomics assembly of...
TAAAGCAACAGATATAGGAAGCATTATCAGTAGAGAATACCGTAACAACCTTCGCAGCGTCTTCACCAAAGCTGACAATGGGAAGCAGCAGGGCAGCTGGCAGATATGATCAGCAGCGGAAGTGTGGATGTGTGGGGTCTGTCCAGAACCTCTGATGCAGAGGGTAATATTACTGTTACCGATCTGGCTGAGGGCATGTATCTGGTGGTGCAGACAGATGCGAACAGCAGTGTTGCGGTTTCACCGATGCTGATCTCCGTTCCTTTTGCAGATCAGGAGCAGGGCTGGATGTATGATGTACAGGCATATCCGAAGACTTCAACGAAACAGCGTACACAGATCCAGGTTACGAAGAGAATCTATAATGTTGATGAGAACGACAATGTGATTCCTCTGGAAACGAAAGAGGATGTAACTTATAAGGTTGGCGTTTTTCGGATCAGGAAGGTACGATCCCGTTCCGTGATGATTATTTAAAGGATATCCATATCCAGAATGCTTCCAGTGGTACAGCTACATGGACGGATGTTCCGGATGGCACCTATTATGTATTTGAGCTGGATGAGGATGGAAATCTTCTTCAGCAGAATACGAAGATCGAGGTGGATGAGGAGAATCTTTACTACTACAATGTAACGAAGCTGAATGGCGAGAGTGAAGAGAAGTCCAATCAGGTTGTGATCGGTGGAGATAGTGGTGCTACTGAGGCAGTGGCTTATGTAAATAACTATTATACAAAGATTTCCGATATATTCAGCCGTAATGGATTTATCAACATTAAGAAGAATGTGATGATCGATGGTGTTGCTTCTACTGTGGATGATACGTTCTATGCAGGTGTGTTCTCCACTGAGAGTAACGGTGAGCTGACGCTTGAGAAGGTAGTGACTCTGAAACAGAATGATAGTGTTCAGGTAATGTTGGATCTTCCAAAGGATCAGGAGATCAACAGTGTTACTTATACTGTTCTGGAGACGGATAAGGATGGAAATCCGGTTGATGATGATACCTTTAAGTATACAGTTACCGGTCAGGGTGAGGTTACACTGAATAATGATAACCGATATACTGTAACAAAAGAGATCACCAACAGTCTTTCTTCCGAGCCGACACCGATTCCGACTGTTACACCTGGTGGAAATCATGGTGGAAATGATCGGATCACTCCGATCCCGAATAACGGCACAGCGGGCGGAACTGCTCCGAACGATACCAGCGGTACAGCAAGACGTTCTGTAAAGACCGGCGATGATACACCGATCGGCGTATGGGTTGGAATCCTTGCGGCAGCGATCATTGTTGGCGGCGGTGCAGCTTATGGAGTTAGGAGAAAGAAGAAAAAATAAATAACGGATCATTCTGAAGGATGATCGATGGAAGAACCGGGCGATGTGGATGCCCGGTTCTTTTTTTGGAATATTTACGTATTGGGGATGAAAAAGTAACGGGTGATATTTTTTATCGAAAATTGCTCTTGACATTTTGGTATGATAAGTATATTGTATGTGTTGCAGTAAATTTCATAAAAGATAGCCTTTTATTCAGAGTGGTGGAGATACAAAGGATCTGTGAAGCCACGGCAACCCCGGAGAATCCAGGAAGGTGCCAACCTGAGCGAGCAATCGAACAATAAGAGGATTGTTTACAGAACTTAAACAGTCCGGATTGTACGGGCTGTTTTTTATGTGTATAACCGTTGTTTTATTACAAAAGGAGAAGATTATGGAGAAAATTTTATTTACGTCTGAATCTGTAACTGAGGGTCATCCTGACAAGGTCTGCGACTCTATTTCTGATGCGATCCTTGATGCTATGATGGCACAGGATCCGATGAGCCGTGTTGCCTGCGAGACTGCTACTACAACAGGTCTTGTACTTGTTATGGGTGAGATCACAACCAAGGCTAATGTTGATATCCAGAAGATCGTTCGTGATACTATCCGTGAGACGGATATGACAATGCGGATTATGGTTTTGACGCAGATACCTGTGCGGTTATCACATCACTTGACAAGCAGTCCACAGATATCGCTATGGGTGTTGACAAGGCTCTTGAGCAGAAAGAGGACGATATGAATGAGGACGAGCTGGATTCCATCGGTGCCGGTGACCAGGGTCTTCAGTTTGGTTATGCTTCCAATGAGACTGAGGAGTATATGCCATATGCCATCAACATGGCTCACAAGCTTGCTCAGCAGCTGACAAAGGTTCGTAAGGACGGCACTCTGAAATATTTAAGACCGGATGGAAAGACTCAGGTTACTGTTGAGTATGATGAGGCCGGCAAGCCGAAGAGAATCGATGCTGTCGTATGCTCTACACAGCATGATCCGGATGTTACTCAGGAGCAGATACATGAGGATATTAAGAAGTATGTTTTGATGCGATCATTCCGGCTGATATGGTTGATGCTGATACTAAGTATTTCATCAATCCGACAGGTCGTTTTGTTATCGGCGGACCTCACGGTGACAGTGGTCTGACAGGACGTAAGATCATCGTTGATACCTACGGCGGAACAGGACGTCACGGCGGCGGTGCTTTCTCAGGTAAGGACTGCACAAAGGTTGACCGTTCTGCTGCTTATGCTGCACGTTATGTTGCAAAGAATATTGTTGCAGCTGGTCTTGCTGACAAGTGTGAGATCCAGCTTTCCTATGCGATCGGTGTTGCTCATCCGACTTCTGTCAGTGTGAATACCTTCGGAACAGGTAAGCTTTCTGAGACCAGACTTGTTGAGATCGTTCGTGAGAATTTTGATCTTCGTCCGGCTGGTATCATCAAGATGCTTGACCTTCGTCGTCCGATCTACAAGCAGACTGCTGCTTATGGTCATTTCGGCCGTACAGATGTTGATCTTCCATGGGAGCATCTGGACAAGGTTGAGACTTTGAAGAAGTATCTGTAAGAGAGTCAAAAAAAATATTTATATATCCTTTTGGCAGGAATATTGATTTTAAGAAATGCATATGATATAATGCCATTAGGCAAAAGAGATAGTAATAGTTCCAAAAGAACAAAGAGTGAAGCCCCCGGTAGTGCCAGTACCGGGGGCTTCTTGCATGGTGAGATGGGGTTTTTATAGAAAATTTAGAGATAGGGAATATAGTTTATGTTATAATACGTGTATGCGAATGTGTGAATTTATAAAGGACGGAGATACAGATGAAGTTAAAGACGCGTATTATTGTGGGCTTCGTTGCGATCATCCTGCTGCCGCTGCTTCTTTTTTCCGCAAGTCTGTACGGGTTCAGCCAGACGCAGGCGAGGCATGTGCAGGAGAGCAGCAGCCAGGCTTCGGATTCCAGCCAGATGGTCTATGATATTTCTCTGGCGCAGTCTTCCAGTAACCAGGTGAAGCTGATGGCCAAGGATATGATCCTGACCGCAACGATCATCCTTGTTTTTACCGCGTTGTCCGTAGGGTTGTGGATCTACAGGAGTATTGCGGTTCCGCTGGTGAAGCTTAAGAAGGCTACCAAGAACATCAAGGAGGGGAATCTGGATTTTGTGCTGGAGGTTGAGGGAAATGATGAATTTTCCCAGCTTTGCCAGGATTTTGAGGAGATGCGTAAGCGTCTGAAGGAGTCCACGGAAGAGAAGATCCTGATGGATAAGGAGAATAAGGAGCTGATCAGCAATATTTCCCATGACCTGAAGACGCCGATCACTGCGGTGAAGGGTTATGTGGAGGGAATCATGGATGGTGTGGCGGATACGCCGGAGAAGATGGACCGGTATGTGCGTACCATTTATAATAAGACCAATGAGATGGATCATCTGATCAATGAGCTGACCTTTTATTCCAAGATCGATACCAACCGTATTCCGTATACGTTCAGCAAGCTGAATGTGGAGGATTATTTTTCGGATTGTGCGGAGGAGCTTGGGCTTGAGATGGAGACCAGGGGGATCGAGCTTGTGTATGCCAATTATGTGGAGAAGGGTGTGCAGGTTATTGCGGATGGTGAGCAGATCCGCCGTGTGATCCATAATATCGTGAGTAATGCCATCAAGTATATGGAGAAGCCCAGGGGAATCATCCAGCTTCGGGTGAAGGATGTGGGTGATTTTATCCAGGTGGAGATCGAGGATAACGGCAAGGGTATTGCCGCCAAGGATCTGCCGTATATTTTTGACCGTTTTTACCGTACCGATGTTTCCAGGAATTCTTCCAAGGGAGGAAGCGGTATCGGACTTTCCATCGTAAAGAAGATCATGGAGGATCATGGTGGAAAGGTCTGGGCCACAAGCCGGCTGGGAATCGGAACGATCATGTATTTTGTTCTCAGAAAATATCAGGAGGTACCGATGAATGAGTAGGATTTGATCATAGAGGATGAGGAAGCGATCGCGGATCTGGAGAAGGATTACCTGGAGCTTTCGGGTTTTGAGGTGGAGATCGAGAACCGTGGTGATACGGGGCTTGTACGTGCCATGAAAGAGGAGTTTGATCTGATCATTCTGGATCTGATGCTTCCGGAGGTGGATGGCTTCGATATCTGCCGGCAGGTCCGTGAGGAGAAGAATACGCCGATCATTATGGTTTCTGCCAAGAAGGATGATATCGATAAGATCCGCGGACTGGGTCTTGGTGCGGATGATTATATGACCAAGCCGTTCAGCCCAAGTGAGCTGGTTGCACGTGTGAAGGCGCATATGGAGCGTTATAACCGGCTGGTTGGTTCCAATGTGCATAAGAATGATGTGATCGAGATCCGTGGTATTAAGATCGATAAGACGGCCAGGCGTGTGTGGGTCAATGGTGAGGAGACTACGTTTACTACCAAGGAGTTTGATCTTTTGACTTTTCTGGCTGAGAATCCGAACAGGGTTTTTACCAAGGAGGAGCTTTTCCGGGAGATCTGGGATATGGAGTCTGTGGGTGATATCGCTACAGTTACGGTGCATATCAAGAAGATCCGTGAGAAGATCGAGTTTAATACGGCCAAGCCGCAGTATATTGAGACGATCTGGGGTGTGGGGTACCGGTTTAAGGTGTGATAGAAATATGATAAAAATGGAGGGGAATATCGTCTGGTGATAGCCCCTCCTTGTTTTTAAGATGAAAAGGACGAACTATGGAAGACAGATTATACAAGAAACTGGAAGCGTATGGTAAGAGTGATTTTTATCCATTTCATATGCCAGGGCATAAGAGGAATCCGCTGGCTGTGGAGGGGGATTTTCCGGTGGAGAGAGATATTACGGAGATTGACGGGTTTGATAACCTGCATCATGCTGAGGATATTTTGAAAAGGGCCCAGGAGGATGCTGCACGGCTTTATGGTGTGCCGGAGAGTTTTTACAGTATTAATGGAAGCTCCGGGGCGATTCTGGCGGCGGTGTCTGCGGCTGTGGATAAGGGGGGACAGATCCTGGTGGCAAGGAACTGCCATAAGGCGGTTTACCATGCGATTTATCTGCGGGAGCTGAGTGCTACGTATATTTATCCACATGAAGATCCGAAATTGGGGATAAACGGAGGGATTTCACCCGGCCGTGTGGAAATGTATCTGGCGGAAAATCCGGATATCCAGGCGGTGCTGATCACTTCGCCGACTTATGACGGGATCGTGTCGGATGTGGCGAGGATCGCGGAGATCGCGCATCACTATGGTGTGCCGTTGATCGTTGATGAGGCTCACGGGGCGCATTTTCGGTTTTCGGATTATTTTCCGGTGTCTGCGGCGCAGCTTGGTGCGGATGTGGTGATCAACAGTGTGCATAAGACGCTGCCTGTCTGACTCAGACGGGGGTGATCCATCTGTGCAGTGAGCGGGTGAGCCGGGAAAAACTGAAGCGTTTCCTGGGAATCTATCAGAGCAGCAGTCCTTCTTATATTCTTATGAGCAGCATTGATGCGTGCATGGATAAGCTGGAGCGTGAGGGGGATGAGATGTTCCGTGTGTTTACGGAGAATCTGGAAAAAGCACGCAGGCGTCTTTCCGAGTGTAAGTATATCCGGCTGGTGACGCCGCAGGTCTGTGAGTGCCAGAGAGTTTTTGATTTTGACAGATCCAAGATATTGCTTTCCACTGTGAACAGTTCGCTGAACGGTCGGGAGCTGCATCAGATCCTCCGGAGGGAGTTTCATCTGGAAATGGAGATGGAAGCGGAGAATTATGTGCTGGCGCTGGCGGCTGTGGGTGATACTGCGGAGGGCTTTGAGCGGCTTTGTGATGCTATTGAAGAGATCGACCGTCGTGAATCGTTAAAATATAGAGAAGAGGCTGTGGAGAGGGCGCCCTTGAAAACGGAAAAATGAAGCAGGTCATGCGGATCTCCCAGGCTATGGATGCGGAGAGTGAGCGGTGTCCGCTGGATGAGTGTATCGGACGGACGTCCGGGGAGTTTGCGTATCTTTATCCGCCGGGGATCCCGCTGATCGTTCCGGGGGAACAGATTTCTGGACATTTCGTAAAAAATGTGAGAAGATACCTGGAACAGGGCTTTGAGGTCCAGGGCCTGAGCGACCAGACCAGTGAGACGGTGTGTGTTGTGAGAAATGAGTGAGGTGCGTGGCATCAGACTGCTCTGTGTATTACGGAGCAGAGCGTGTATAGTAACGCATATGCAGCAGAGGAGACATATGGGAAAGATTTTTTACATTATGGGAAAAAGCTCTTCCGGTAAGGACAGTATTTACAGACAGCTGGAGGGGGATCAGGAGCTGGGGCTTAAGCGGCTTGTGATCTATACCACCCGTCCGATCCGGGATGGAGAGGTGAATGGGAGAGAATATTTTTTGCGGATGAGAATAAACTGAAGGAGTTCCGAAGAAACGGGAAGCTGATCGAGGCGCGTACTTATCAGACGGTTTACGGGCCGTGGACATATTTTACTGCGGATGACGGGCAGGTGTCTGTGGGAAATGACAGCTATCTGGGGATCGGTACACTGGAGTCTTTTGTGAGGCTCCGGGAGTATTACGGTAATGAAGTGATGTGGCCGGTTTATATAGAGGTGGAAGACGGAGAGCGTCTGGAGCGTGCGCTTGCCAGGGAGAAGACCCAGGAGGTGCCGAAGTACGAGGAGATGTGCAGGCGTTTTTCTGGCAGACCAGAATGATTTTTCCGAGGAAAATATTCTTAAAGCAGGTATATGGAAGCGTTTTGAGAATCATAATCTGGATGAATGTGTGAAGGAGATCGTAAATTATATAAAATCTGTACAATAAGGAAAAATAGTTTTTTTATACAGAAGATTATGTTATAATTAGTTGAAAGATGTCCGCCGGGTATAACGGAGGGCACAAAAGGCAGAAAGAGGTGATTCTTATGGCAGGATTTCATGACATCATCGGCCATGACGATATAATCAGGCATTTGAAGAATGCGATAGAGACAGGGAAGGTATCCCACTCTTATATTTTTACAGGGGAACCGGGATCCGGCAAGAAGCTTCTTGCGGGGACTTTTGCGGCAGCACTGCAGTGTGAATCGGGAGAGTCTGAACCGTGTATGACTTGTGATTCCTGTAAGAAGGTGATCGGCAAGAATCATCCGGATATCATTACAGTAACTCATGAGAAGCCTGGAAGCATCAGCATTGACGAGGTGCGTGACCAGGTTGTGCGTGATGTGGATATCAAGCCGTACTGCAGTCCGTATAAGATATACATCATTCCGGATGCGGAGATGATGACGGTGCAGGCGCAGAATGCCATTTTGAAAACTATCGAGGAACCGCCGGAATATGCGGTGATCATGCTGCTGACAAGCAATATCGACAGTCTTCTTCCTACGATCCGTTCCAGATGTGTGCGTCTGGATCTGAAGGTGGTGGATGACAGTCTTGTGAAGGAATATCTGATGGAGCATCTTCAGGTGCCGGATTATCAGGCTGAGATCGATGCGTCTTATGCGCAGGGCAGTATCGGCAAGGCGAAGGAGGCTGCTACTTCTCAGGAGTTTGCGGATATGACTGCCAATGCCCTGAAGATTTTGAAATATGCCAATTCCATGGAGGTTTATGAGCTGACAGAGGCAATCAAGACTTTGACTGCTGATAAGAATAATATCAATGATTATCTGGATATTTTCCAGTTCTGGTTCCGCGATGTTCTGATGTTTAAGGCAACAAGGGAAATTGACAACCTGGTTTTTAAACAGGAGATTAATTTTATCAGAGAGCAGGCCAGCGAGCGTTCTTATGAGAATATCGAAAAAATCCTTGAGGCACTGGAGAAGACGAAGGTGCGTCTCCGTGCCAATGTTAATCTCGAACTTGCCCTGGAGCTCCTGTTCCTGACAATTAGGGAGAAATAGAATGGAAAAGGTAGTTGGAGTCAGATTTCGTAACGTTGGTAAGATTTATTATTTTAATCCTAAGAATTATAAGGTGAAGGTCGGCGATCATGTGATCGTGGAGACTGCCCGTGGTGTGGAGTATGGCCGTGTTGTCCTGGAGCCGCGCAGCGTGAAGGAGGACGAGGTGGTCCATCCGCTGAAGGAGGTTCTCCGTGTTGCAACGAAGGAGGACGAGGACCATGAGCTGAGAACCGCCGGAAGGAGAAAGAGGCTTTTAAGATCTGCAAGAAGAAGATCCGTGAGCATGGGCTTGAGATGAAGCTGATCGATGCGGAGTATACCTTTGATAATAACAAGGTGCTGTTTTATTTTACAGCGGATGGCCGTATTGATTTCCGGCAGCTGGTTAAGGATCTGGCGTCTGTGTTTAAGACCAGGATCGAGCTTCGTCAGATTGGTGTCCGTGATGAGACGAAGATCCTTGGCGGTATTGGTATCTGTGGAAGGACGCTTTGCTGTCATACGTATCTTTCGGAGTTTGCGCCGGTTTCCATTAAGATGGCGAAGGAGCAGAATCTTTCTCTGAACCAGACGAAGATTTCAGGTGTTTGTGGTCGTCTGATGTGCTGTCTGAAGAATGAGCAGGAGACTTATGAGGAGCTGAACCGGAATCTTCCGGGTATCGGTGATATTGTGACGACGCCGCAGGGTGTTTCGGGTACGGTCCAGAGTGTGAATGTTCTCCGGCAGATGGTTAAGATCGTGGTTGAGGTGAATGACGAGAAGGAGATCCAGGAGTTTCCGGTCCGTGATCTGAGGTTCCGCCCTAAGAGAAAAAAAGGTAAGGGTGGTGCCGGTTCTGCTGACCACGAGGAGAAAGAGGTTAAAAGGGAGATCGAAGCCGAATGAGAAGTGATCTGGTTTATTGCGGTGAGCGTGTGGATGATCTTCAGAATGGGTTGTTTGTGATCCAGGATCCGAAGAAGTTTTGCTTTGGGATGGATGCGGTTCTGTTGTCTGGCTTTGCCCGGGTGAAGAGGGGTGAGGTTGCTCTGGATATGGGGACCGGTACGGGGATCATTCCGATCTTGCTTTCTGATCGTACGGATGGGGAGCATTTCACGGGGCTGGAGATCCAGCATGAGTGTGCGGAGATGGCTGACCGTAGTGTGAGGTATAATGTCTTGAGGACAGGGTTCGGATCGTTGAGGGTGATATCAGGGAGGCTGCCGGGATTTTTGGGGCGGCTTCTTTTGATGTGGTGACGTGTAATCCGCCGTATATGATCGGGCAGCATGGGTTGACGAATCCGCATCTTCCGAAGGCGATCGCGAGGCATGAGATTTTGTGTTCGTTTGATGATGTGGCTTGTCAGGGCTGCCCGGGTCCTGAAGGACAGGGGGCGTTTTTTCTGGTGCACAGGCCGTTTCGGCTTGTGGAGCTGATGGCGACTTTGACGAAGTATAAGCTGGAGCCTAAGAGGATGCAGCTGGTGTATCCTTTTATTGATAAGGAGCCGAATATGGTGTTGATCGAGGCTTGTAAGGGCGGGAATTCCAGAATTCGGGTTGAGCGGCCGCTGGTGGTTTATGAGCGGCCGGGGGTTTATACGGAGGATGTTTTGGAGTTGTATCGGATGGTGTGATGTTGTGGCTTAGGGTGGCTGCTCGGGAGGTTTTGGGCCATCGGCGCTGCGCTGGATGGCTGGGAGGTGATGGTGGCTGTGGGTCTTCTGTTGGTGAAGGGACGGTGAGGGAAGGCAGGCTGCTGGTGGTGACACGCTGCGCCCCTGCTCGGCTGCGGCGCCTGTTTGCTGCCATTCGCGCAAACTCGCTTCGCTCAAACAGTGCGCTCGGTGGCAGCAGCTATCCTCACCTCGCTGACGGGGGCTCCGCTAACGTCACCAACAGCAGCCTGCCTCCCCTCACCTGAGATTCAAAGCGAGAGATCGCAGCGCGTAACGCGCTGAATATCGAAGAATACAGGACCTTGCCAGAAGTGAATCACGGAGAAAGTGAAGAAATAAAACAACATCGGCACAGCGTAGCGCGCTGAATACCGAAGCATACAGACACAAGTCAACAAATAAGAACAACGAATCCCTTGCACTACTAAAAAAAGCCCAAGGGGTGTGCAGAGGGGGCGCGGCTTTGCGGCCCCTTTGCGGTTTTCAAAGCTTCCAAACTTAAACAAACCCCCGCTGTCAAGCAAAATCCCCCCGTGGTCGAGCGGAAAAAAACTCCCCGCGGTCAAGCGAGAAAAGAGGCAAATATGAAACAAAACGGAAAACTATACTTATGTGCCACCCCCATAGGAAACCTCGAAGACATCACCCTTCGAGTACTAAGAACCCTTCGGGAAGTGGACTTAATCGCCGCGGAAGATACCCGCAACAGCATAAAACTGCTGAATCATTTTGATATAAAAACCCCCATGACCAGCTACCACGAATACAATAAGATAGATAAGGGCCATGTCCTTGTGGAAAAGCTGCTGGCAGGTACAAACATTGCGTTGATCACAGATGCAGGTACTCCGGGTATCTCAGATCCCGGGGAGGAGCTTGCCGCCATGTGCTATGAAGCCGGAATTGAAGTGACTTCGCTTCCGGGTCCTGCTGCCTGCATCACTGCTCTGACTTTGTCAGGCCTGCATACCAAGCGTTTTGCTTTCGAGGCTTTTCTTCCGGCGGATAAGAAAGAACGAAAAACGATCCTGGAGGAGCTTTCCTGTGAAACCAGGACTATTATCCTGTATGAGGCGCCTCACAGGCTTGTACGGACCCTTGGTGAGCTCAGAGAGGCGCTTGGCAACCGCCGGATGACTCTTTGTAGAGAGCTGACCAAGAAGCATGAGACGGCATTCCGGACTACGATCGATGATCTGATGGATTTTATAAAGATGAGAAGCCGCTGGGTGAGTGTGTTCTCGTGATCGAGGGCAGGAGCCGCGAGTGAGATGGAGGCGGAGAAGCGTGCTTCCTGGGAGGAGATTTCCATTGCGGAGCATGTGGCAATGTATGAGCAGCAGGGGAATTCCAGGAAGGATGCCATGAAGCTTGCTGCCAAGGATCGTGGTGTTTCCAAGCGGGATATTTATAAGGCGCTTCTGGATGGAGAAGGTTCTGCTGAATGATCAGGTGTAAGTTGCGGCACGGATCGTAATAACGTGATCGTGGATGATTGAATAAGCTGCATACTGTGACCAAGGATTTTTGGGAGCGTATGTGGCTTTTTTTATAGTAATAAAAGATTACTGTTCATTGGCATCGCGAAGCGTGTTGCTGAGAACGGAGTGAACAGTAATATAAAAAGTACTGTGCGGATTTTGTCGAAATGATTTGCTTGCAGTACAGACCATATTGTGGTAAGCTGATCTTATCAAAAATAAAAAGCAGTTCCGGGATTCTATGGAAATGCTGTAAAAGCATATTTTTCTAAAAATAATCTTATTTTTCTATTACATTTCATATATCAGGCAGATTGCCTGTCATCTCAGAAAATTCATGCTTTTTTCCATTTTTCAGCAGGAGTTTTCAGATGAGGCTCCTTGAGATCAAAATAGAGGAGTCGTGTATGATCGTAAACAAAAACAGAACAAACAGCTCTAACCTGCGGCAGTGGCATCCTGCATTTTTTGCTGATATCCAGATAGAACTGGAGTCAGAAAGGGAGAATCTGATTTTTGAGAATGAGCATCAGCTTGGGACGAAACCAATGGAGATCGATGCGCTTGTGATCAAAAAGAAGACCGATATCCCCATTAATAAAAACATCGGAAGGATCTTCCGGAAATATAATATCATTGAGTATAAGAGTCCGACGGATTATATAAGCATCAATGATTTTTATAAGGTGTGTGGATATGCATTTTTTATAAAGCGGATACGGTAACTGAGGATGAAATCCCAATTGAGGAGATTACGATCTCTTTGGTAAGCAGGGCATATCCCCGGAAGATGCTCCGGCATTTGAGGGAGTTTTGGAAATGCCGGATAAAAAAGATAGAAGAAGGAATTTATTACGTAACAGGGTCTAAGATCCCAATCCAGGTTATTGTAACGGAGCAGTTGTCGAAGAAGAAAAATCTGTGGCTGAGAAGTCTGACTGATAGAATAAAAGATAAGGAAGATATGAAACGACTTCTCAATGAATACAGAGAAAAGCAGAAAAATCCTTTGTACGAATCAGTCATGCAGATGATCGTAAGGGCTAATGAAGAAAAATTCAGGGAGGCGGATTGTATGTGTGAAGCATTAAATCGGATCATACAGGATCAGATTGAGGAAAGATAAGAAAAAGTTTACAGGCTGGCTATGATGAAGGTTATGGAATTGGAATGCAGGATGGAATAAAGGATGGGATGCAGCAGGGAATGCAGCAGGGAATGCAGCAGGGAATGCGAGCAGGGAATACAGCAGGGAATGCAGCAGGGGATGCAGCAGGGAATACAGCAGGGAATGCAACAGGGAGAACATAGTATTAACAGTTTGATCCTCTGTCTTGCTGAACTTGGCAGGACGTCTGATATTATAAAATCGGCATCAGATCCGGAATACCAGAAGAAATTGTTAAAAGAATTTGGGCTTTTACTGGAGTAGCTGAATATTCCATATATTTTAAGCGCATATTGTGCTGTGTAATTTGAAATTGCATTTAATAAGATACTTTTTTGCCTGTATTTCCTATGATTTTGCGTGGAAATACAGGCTTTTTGTGCTATAATAAACTCTGTATTCGTATGTAAAAAATATTTATTTTACAGGTATAAATGACACTTCCGGAGTGGGTTTGAGAATTGCTTTCTGCAAAATGAAAATACAGTATTTTCTGAAATTAACAGATCAGTTTTCTTGCTCAGGATTTGATGTAATAATTTCTGAAGCTGCTATGGTTCTGCAGAAATGAATTTTCAAATACGTCCGGATGACAAGAACAGGAGGAATGACATGGGCGCAGAGAATACAGAATACGGCGCGGATCAGATCCAGATCCTGGAAGGACTGGAAGCCGTACGTAAGAGGCCTGGAATGTATATCGGAAGTACCTCCAGCCGTGGACTTCATCATCTCGTATATGAGATCGTGGATAACGCAGTCGATGAAGCACTGGCTGGTTTTTGTACGGAGATCCATGTAGATATCAATCCGGATAATTCCATTACAGTTACAGATAATGGTCGTGGTATTCCGGTTGGCATCAATCATAAGGCTGGTATTCCGGCAGTTGAGGTTGTATTTACCATTCTTCACGCAGGCGGTAAGTTCGGCGGTGGAGGATATAAGGTTTCCGGTGGTCTTCACGGTGTTGGTGCATCTGTTGTAAATGCACTTTCCGAATGGCTGGAGGTTACCATCTACCGAGAGGGTAAGGAATACAGACAGAGATATGAGCGTGGCAAGACTATGTACCGCTGAAGGTGGTAGGTGACTGTGAGCCGGGGCTTTCCGGTACGAAGGTTTATTTCCTTCCGGACAAGGAGATCTTTGAGGAAACTGTTTATGATTATGATATCCTGAAACAGAGACTTCGTGAGATGGCTTTCCTGACTAAGGGTCTTCGTATCGTACTGGAGGATAAGAGAGAGGGACAGGAGCGCGAGAAGGTATTCCACTATGAGGGTGGTATCCGTGAGTTTGTAAGTTACCTGAACAGAAGCAAGGAGGCTCTTTACCCGGAGATCATTTACTGTGAGGGTGAGAAGGACGGCGTGTCTGTAGAGGTTGCGCTGCAGCACAATGACTCCTATACAGAGAACACCTATGGCTTTGTAAACAATATCAATACACCGGAGGGTGGTACACACATTACCGGTTTCCGTAATGCGATCACCAATACATTTAATGATTATGCACGTAAGAACAAGCTTCTCAAGGACAGTGAGCCGAACTTAAGCGGTGATGATATCCGTGAGGGCCTGACTGCGATCGTCAGTGTTAAGATCGAGAATCCGCAGTTTGAGGGTCAGACTAAGCAGAAGCTTGGAAACAGTGAGGCCAGAGGTGCGGTAGACAGTGTTGTAAGTAAACAGCTGGAGATTTTCCTGGAGCAGAATCCTGCAGTTGCCAAGCTACAGTTGAGAAATCTGTTCTTGCACAGAGAGCCAGGGAGGCAGCCAGAAAGGCACGTGACCTTACAAGAAGAAAATCCGCACTGGACAGTATGTCACTTCCGGGAAAGCTTGCAGACTGTTCTGACAAGAATCCGGAGAACTGTGAGATTTATATCGTAGAGGGAGATTCTGCGGGTGGTTCTGCCAAGACAGCGAGAAACCGTGCCACACAGGCGATCCTTCCACTTCGTGGTAAGATCCTGAATGTTGAGAAGGCACGTCTGGATAAAATTTACGGAAACAAAGAGATCAAGCAATGATCACTGCCTTCGGAACCGGAATCCATGAGGATTTTGATATTTCCAAGCTTCGTTATCACAAGATCATCATTATGACCGATGCCGATGTTGACGGTGCACATATCGCAACACTGCTTCTGACCTTCCTGTATCGGTTCATGCCGGAGCTGATCAAGCAGGGATATGTATACCTGGCGCAGCCTCCTCTCTATAAAGTGGAGAAGAACAAAAAGGTATGGTATGCATATGACGATAATGAGCTGAACAATATCCTTACCGAGATCGGACGTGACGGAAACAATAAGATCCAGCGTTATAAAGGTCTGGGTGAGATGGATGCCGAGCAGCTTTGGGAGACTACTATGGACCTGAGAAGAGAATCCTTCTCCGTGTGACCATGGATGAAGCTGCCACATCTGAGATCGATCTGACATTTACCACTCTTATGGGAGACAAGGTAGAGCCAAGACGTGAATTTATCGAAGAAAATGCAAGATTCGTTAAGAATCTTGATATCTAGGAGAATAAAGAAGAATGGAAGATAATATTTTTGACAAAGTCCACGAAGTGGATCTGGAAAAAACGATGAAGGAATCTTACATCGACTATGCCATGAGTGTTATCGCCTCACGAGCCTTGCCTGATGTAAGAGACGGTCTGAAGCCGGTACAGCGCCGAGTTCTGTACTCTATGATCGAGCTGAATAATGGTCCTGACAAGCCACACAGAAAATGTGCGCGTATTGTCGGTGATACCATGGGTAAATATCATCCGCATGGTGACAGTTCCATCTATGGTGCGCTGGTTAATATGGCTCAGGAATGGTCCACAAGATATCCGCTGGTTGATGGACATGGAACTTTGGTTCTGTGGATGGTGACGGTGCGGCTGCCATGCGATATACAGAGCACGTCTCAGCAAGATATCCATGGAGATGCTTGCTGACATCAACAAGGATACGGTTGATTTTCAGCCGAACTTTGATGAGACAGAGCGTGAACCGGTTGTGCTTCCGGCACGTTTTCCGAACCTTTTGGTAAACGGTACTACAGGTATTGCGGTAGGTATGGCAACCAATATTCCGCCGCATAACCTTCGTGAAACTATCAATGCAGTTGTTAAGATCATTGACAACATTGTGGAAGAAGACAGAGAAACAGCTATGGAGGAGCTTCTTGAGATCGTAAAGGGACCAGACTTCCCTACAGGAGCGACCATCCTCGGAACGAGAGGCATCGAGGAAGCTTACCGTACCGGACGTGGCAAGATCCGTGTCCGTGCGGTGACAAATATCGAAACTTTGCCAAACGGTAAATCTCGTATCGTAGTTACCGAGCTTCCGTACCTTGTAAACAAGGCACGTCTGATCGAGAAGATCGCAGAGCTTGTCCGTGATAAAAAGATCGACGGGATCACAGACCTGAACGACCATTCCAGCCGTGAGGGTATGCGAATCTGTATTGATCTTCGTAAGGATGCCAATGCCAACGTGATCTTGAATCTGCTCTACAAGCATACACAGCTGCAGGATACTTTTGGTGTGATCATGCTTTCTCTTGTTCCGAATCATGGAAGCATGGAACCGAAGGTTCTGAATCTGAAAGAGATGCTGGAGTACTATCTGGAGCATCAGGAGAATGTAGTTCGCAGAAGAACACAGTATGATCTTAATAAGGCACAGGAGAGAGCCCATATTTTGGAGGGTCTTCTGAAGGCACTTGATAATATTGACGAAGTGATCCGCATCATCCGCGGTTCCCGCAACGTACAGATCGCCAAGCAGGAGCTGATCGACCGTTTTGAGCTGACAGATGTGCAGGCACAGGCAATCGTGGATATGCGTCTCCGTGCACTGACAGGTCTGGAAAGAGAGAAGCTGGAGGCTGAGTATGCAGAGCTTATGGAGAAGATCCGCAAGTTCCAGGCAATTCTTGCTGACCGCAAGCTCCTTCTCAGGGTGATCCGCGAGGAGATCCTTGCCATTGCAGAGAAATACGGCGATGACAGAAAGACTTCTATCGGATACGATGTATATGATATCTCTACAGAGGATCTGATCCCGAGAGAAAATACAGTGATCGCAATGACAAAGCTTGGTTATATCAAGCGTATGACCGTTGACAACTTCCGCAGCCAGAACCGTGGCGGCAGAGGAATCAAGGGTATGCAGACTATTGAAGATGACTATATCGAAGAGCTTCTGATGACGACAACGCACCATTATCTCATGTTCTTTACTAATACAGGACGTGTATACAGACTGAAGGCATATGAGATCCCGGAGGCCGGTCGTACAGCCAGAGGAACTGCGATCATCAATCTTCTGCAGCTTGCACCGGGAGAAAAGATCACAGCTGTGATCCCGCTTCGTAAATATGAAGAGGGTCACTATCTGATGATGGCCACCAAGAAAGGTCTTGTGAAGAAAACTCCGATCAAGGATTACGAGAATGTCCGTAAGACAGGTCTTACAGCAATCGTTCTCCGTGATGATGACGAACTGATCGAGGTTAAGGCTACTGATAATAACAAGGATATTATTCTTGTGACCAGGGACGGACAGTGTATCCGCTTTAAGGAAACGGATGTCCGCAGTACAGGCCGTGCGTCCATGGGAGTAAGAGGTATGAATCTTACTGACGGTGATGAAGTTGTTGCCATGCAGCTGAACACCCAGGGAGATTATCTGCTTGTAGCTTCTGAGAACGGAATGGGCAAACGTACAGCCATGAGTGAGTTTGCTGTCCAGAACCGTGGCGGTAAGGGTGTGAAGTGCTACAAGATCACCGAGAAGACCGGAAATGTTGTCGGCGCCAAGGCTGTCAACGAAGAGAACGAGATCATGATGATCACTACAGAGGGTATCATTATCCGTCTGCAGTGTGCGGATATCTCTGTTCTTGGAAGGATCACCTCCGGTGTGAAGATGATCAATCTTACAGAGGGTGTAACTGTTGCAAGTATCGCCAAGGTAAGAGATAAAGATCCGGAAGCAGATACAAATGACAAAAAAACTGACGGAGAAACTGGCGATAACGAAGAAGGCTCTGCAGAGGAAGCTGTCACAGGCAGTGAAGAAGAATAAGTCGAGGATAAGTCATGACGACGACAAAGAAAAAACGCAGAAAAAAATCTGTAAAGAAGCTGAAATACTCTAATAAAAAACTGAATTTTGTCCATATTGCGACACTGGCGGGGATCATTTTGATCCTGCTGGTGATCGTTCTGGCGGCCAGAGGCTGCGGAAAGATCAGCCACAGAACTCCGGAGGGAGTTGTGGAAGGCTACATCAAAGCGGCAGCAGCAGGCAAGAATAAAAAGATGCAGAGCTGTTACAGTGCGGATAAGCTATCGGATGAGGCGAAAACAGAGATTTCCTCCACGATAAAATATTTCCAGGCCCATGGAGTAAAGGATGTAAATATCGACAGCTGCGGCTCCATTTCTGAAAACAAAAATTATTCTTATGTTTATATCCGCTATAATCTTGTTCTGGAGAACGAGCAGGAATATCCATGTATCAGTACCTATCTTGTAAAGGTCCAGGACAAAAAGTATTATCTGTATGCGCCTTCTGAGATTTCAGATAAGATCAGCCAACAGGCTGCCCAAGACTATCAGAAATTTATGACTACGAAAACCTATACAGATTATACAAAAGCTTATGAGGTTTTTCTGAAAAAGAATCCGGGATACGAGGATAAGATCGCAGGGAAACTGAACGGATAAAGCAGAGGCGGGAGGATGTAAGAATGAAGCGGATTTTACTGATGGTGCTCAGAAATATAGTCTTTGTTCCTTACTGGTGGATCAAACTTTGCTGGTATGCAGCGCATACAGATGATTATCCGGAAGAGAAGAAATACGCATTCCTGAGACAGGTAGATGAGCGTGCCATTGAAGGCGGAAATATCCATATTGATGTGCATGGAGCTGAAAATATCCCAAAAGAAAAGGGGTTTATGTTTTTTCCGAATCACCAGGGTCTGTTTGATGTGCTGGCGATCATCCGGGCATGCCCGGTTCCTTTTTCGGTAGTTGCAAAGAAGGAAGTTGGAGAGATTCCTTTTCTGAAGCAGGTTTTTGCCTGTATGAAAGCCTTTATCATTGACAGGGAAGACCTGAAGCAGTCCATGCAGGTTATTGTCAATGTAATACGGGAAGTGAAGGCTGGTCGTAATTATCTGATCTTTCCGGAGGGAACCAGAAGTAAAAACGGAAATCATCCGGGACCGTTTAAGGGCGGCAGCTTCAAGACTGCAACCAAGACGAAATGCCCGATCGTTCCGGTTGCACTGATCGATTCCTTTAAGGCTTTTGATACAGGTTCTACAGAGAGGATCACCGTACAGGTGCATATCCTTCCTCCGATGTATTATGAGGAATACAAAGATATGCATACCACAGAGATCGCAGAAGAAGTGAAGAGACGGATCGAAAAGGTGATTGAAGAGAATATCTGAAAAAACAGAAAATACTCCGATGATGTTCAAATAAAAACATCATCGGAGTATTTTTTACTTTTGAAATGTATATATTGCACAAAAACGAAACGCTTTATTTGTGAATTGTCAAACGTATACAACCGAAAAGTTTGATGGTAACATATAAGCATCTGTTGAAAATGACCAAAAAATATAAAAGAGGGTTGCAAAATGAAAAAAGAAGAATACCTTTCTCTGATCGATGAGGTGATCGCACAGGGACCATACACGGATACCTGGGATTCTCTCTGTGAGCATCCTGTACCAAAGTGGTATGCAAGAGATAAATTCGGAATTTTTATCCACTGGGGTGTTTACAGTGTTCCGGCTTTCGGAAACGAATGGTATCCCAGAAATATGTATGTGAAAGGTTCTAAGGAGAACCTGCATCATACAGAGAAATACGGAACTCTGGATAAATTCGGCTACAAGGATTTTATTCCTCAGTTTAAGGCTGAGAAGTTTGATCCGAAGGAATGGGCGGCCTTATTTAAAGAGGCGGGGGCGAAATTCGTAGTTCCGGTAGCGGAGCATCACGATGGATTTCAGATGTATGCCAGTGACCTTTGTCGCTGGAACGCCGCTGAGATGGGACCGAAGAGAGATATTCTCGGAGAACTGAAGACAGAGGTTGAGAAAGAGGGACTGGTTCTCGGTGCTTCTTCTCACAGAGCAGAGCATTACTGGTTCTTTAACGGAGGTCGTCAGATTCCGGAGGCTGATGTCAATGATCCGGAATATGCGGATCTTTATGGGCCGGCAGCAGGAATTACCAGAGATATGACTGATATTTATGACAATCCCCCGACGGAGGAGCATATGCAGGATTGGCTTGTCCGCACCTGCGAGATCGTGGATAAATATCAGCCATCCATCGTATATTTTGACTGGTGGATACAGCAGTATGCATGGAAACCGTATCTTCGTAAATTTGCAGCATATTATTACAACCGTTCTGCACAGTGGGGAAAAGAAACAGCCATTGATGCCAAATTTGACGCATATGTTTACGGCAGCGCAGTCAATGATCTGGAAAGAGGTCAGTTAGACATATCACACCGGATCTGTGGCAGAATGATACTTCTGTAGCTAAGAATTCCTGGGGCTATACCATTGGAAATGATTATAAGAAGCCTTCCGATGTAGTGCTGGATCTGATCGATGTAGTCAGCAAAAATGGTGCACTTCTTCTTAATATCGGACCGAAGCCGGATGGAACAATTCCGGAAGAGGATGCACATATCCTGAGAGAAATGGGAAAATGGCTGAAGGTAAACGGAGAGGCAATATACGGAACCAGACACTGGAAGATATTCGGAGAGGGACCGACGGTAGTTCCGGAGGGACATTTCACGGATACCTATGATAAGAACTTTACTTCTGAGGATATCCGTTTTACAAGTAAGAGCAATCATATTTATGCGACTGTTCTGCACTGGCCGGAGGATGGAGAGATCCATATCAAAGCTCTTGGCAATGATATGAAGCTTTTGAAATCCACGATCCGGGATATTGAGATCCTCGGAACAGATCTGCATCCGGCATTTGCGAGAAATAAAGAACTGGATATTTCCTGCGGAAGAGGGGTTATTGAGGCGGGTGATATGCCGGTAGTATTGAAGATCACAATAGAATAGCTGTTGGGGGAAGCAAGTAAATTATAATGTCTTTTTGAAAGGACAGAAAGGATAAGGTATTTAAATTATGGGAGATGTAAGATTCACAGGAAACTGGAACTCTGTAAATGCACACACAGTTCCAAAATGGTATGATGATTGTAAATTTGGAATTTTTATCCACTGGGGAATTTATTCCGTGCCGGCTTTTGCACCGCATACATGGGAACTGGGAGAGGTTGATTCCAAGGAATGGTTTGCGGATAATCCGTATGCAGAATGGTATTACAATTCTCTGAACATTGGAAAAGGCCCTACATATAAGCATCATATAGAAAAATACGGAAAAGATTTCAAATATGAAGATTTTATTCCTATGTGGAAAGCTGAAAACTGGGATCCAAAGCAGTGGGCAGAGATTTTCAAAGAAGCAGGTGCGGAGTATGTTGTTCTGACAACCAAGCATCATGACGGATTCTGCCTGTTCCCAAGTAAATATACACATTTCAATTCCGTAGAAATGGGACCGAAGAGAAATATCACCGGTGAGCTGACAGAAGCTGTCCGTGACGCAGGAATCCGTATGGGTCTGTATTATTCCGGACTGATCGACTGGCAGTATGCAAACGATCCTATTTTTGAGGATGATGATCTGTTTGGAACAGCCAGCCCGACATTTGCATATGCAGATTATTCCTATAATCAGATGAAAGAGCTTGTAGATGATTATGCACCGAGTGTGTTCTGGAATGATATCGGATGGCCGACACAGAGTGAAGAGATGATGCCGTATTTCTTTGCACATTATTACAATAAGGTTCCGGAGGGTGTGGTAAATGACCGTTTCAACGGACGTTATCACGATTTCCTTACTAAGGAATATAAATCCGGTTCTGTAAACAGAAATGAGAAATGGGAGATGTGCCGTGGAATGGCTTATCCTTCGGTTATAATGCCAACGAAGGCGATGACAAGCTGATCTCTGTTCCGGATCTGATCTCACTTCTTGTCGGAACAGTGGCAAATAACGGAAATCTTCTCCTGAACATCGGCCCGAAGGCAGACGGAACTATCCCGGAGGAGCAGGTAAGAAGACTGAAGATCCTTGGTGCATGGCTGAAGGTAAACCATGACGGTATTTACGGAACACGCTGCAGTGACCGTGAATCTGAGCTGCTTGAGAGTGGAATCGAGCTCCATTATACACAGAAAGACGGAAATCTGAATGTGTTTGCAGATCATCTGAAGGAAGGTGGCAATGAATTCCTGATCAAGGGCTATCACGGAGCGCTGAGACCATTTGACCCGGCAGTGAAGGTAGAAACTGAGGATACTGCAGAGGGACTTCTTGTCAAGATCCCGGAATATAAAGAAGATATGTATGTGGTTGGATTAACCAACAGATTCTAAATAATGAACAGGAGGACCGGATGTATGCTGGTCCTTTTGTTGCTACATGGGAGAAGATCGTGGATATCCGATCGATTCTCAGGGAGGGAGCTTTTATGTTTGGGAAAAAAATCGCAATACTGTTATCAACGGCAATGATCCTGACAGGGTCCTGTGTATCTTCTGTGGCTGTACATGCACAGACCGGTTATGCGGCTGAATATGCACAGGAAGCATCGGCAGCAGGCGTGCAGAGCACTGCAAAGCTTGTTGCGAAGGCTCCTGCGGAAGTAAAGCTGTTTACCGGTTGTACTCCAATGGAAACCTGCAGATACAGGGAAAAGGGGAGGTTAAGGTTACCGATGATTTTTCATACAGATCAGCAATGATAAAACAGTAACCGTTGCATCTGGGATCACGGGAATCGGTGACAGAACCTTTTCAGGCTGCAGAAATATGAAGAGGATTTTGTTGCCGGGAACTCTGCGGAGTATTGGGGTAAGAGCATTTGGAGATACTGCGATCACCAGGATCAAGCTTCCTGATGGACTGAAAAGCATTGGTGCATATGCTTTTACCAGAGTAAGCTTACGAGCCTGGATGTACCGAAAACTGTAACAAAAATTGATGAATATGCTTTCAGTTACTGTAACAGTCTGGAATTTGTCAGTATTCCGGGAAGTGTGAAAATATTACCGGAATCGTTATTTGAGGCGGATATGAAGCTGAAAAAGGTTACGCTTGGACAGGGCGTTTCCAGGATAGAAAGAGCTGCCTTTCGGCATTGCGGTTTGACAGGAGTAAGCTTTCCGGACAGTGTCACGGTTATTGGTGAAGATGCGTTTTCTTTTTGTGCAGATCTCAGAAAGGTGTCGTTGCCGAAGAAGCTTACAGAGATCGGGAACGGTGTATTCAGTAATTGTCGAAAACTGGGGAATATTACAGTACCTGCCAGTGTGAAAAAGATCAGAAGCCATGCTTTTTATGATTGCCTGGCAATGAAAAAGATTACGATCCTCAACAGTAAAACAGTGATAGAAAAAGAAGCGATCGGCTATAATTTCAATAGTGGAAAAAATAAAACTTTTGTCATTGCCGGAAAAAAGGGTTCTACTGCGCAGACTTACGCAAAGAAAAATGGGTTCCGTTTTCTGAACAATACTGCCGCAGTAAGGACCGCAAAGATGACCGGCGTGCCCAAAACAAAAACCATACTTCGTGGAAAAACATACACGATCCAGGCAGTGACCGTGCCGTATTACAGCGACGAGAAGATTCTTTTCCGTTCCTCGGATCGCAGGATCGCTACGGTAAATTCCAAAGGTGTTGTAAAGGGAATCCGAAAAGGGACGGCCGTGATCACCGTGCAGAGCGGAGCGAAAAAACTGAACTGTAAGGTAACGGTGAAGTAACGATGAAGCAGGCGTACGTAAAATCGCCATAACAGTGAAAGAATACAAAAGAAAATAAAAACAGAAGCCCGGCAGATGAAACATGGAGATTTTTCACATGTGCAGCTGCCGGGTTTTTATAGTAGAAAAAAGAGGGTGCGGACATTTTCTTGGACTATCTAAGTGACCAATCCAAGTCTATGTCTGTACTCTATAGGACTCAAATATCCTAATGATTTTTTTTATTCTTTTTTTCATTATACCAATAAAGATAATCATTTAAAATACCAATAAATTCTGAGATGTTTACCCCAGACCAATCTGCATTATAGAACATCTCATTTTTAATTCTTCCAAATACGCCCTCACAGGCAGAATTATCAGGTGAACAGCCTTTCTTTGACATTGATCGTATGAAACCATTTTTCTCCATCCTGTCAATCCAGCCTGGCCAGCGGTAGTGTACGCCTCTGTCTGAATGTATGATTGGTTTTTCTCCTACAGATAGTAATTTAGTTGCATCGTCAAGCATAGAATTGACAAGTAATGCATCTGGAGAAGTGCTTATATTCCAATTGACAAGTAAGCCATCAAAACAATCTACTATAGGCGATAAATAAACCTTTCCTGCCGGAATTGCAAACTCGGTTATATCTGTTAACCACTTTTCGTTAGGTTTAGATGCAGAAAAATTTCTGTTAATTAGATTATCTACTGCTGGAGATATTTCACCTTGATAGGAATTATATTTACGAGTTCGTTTGATTTTTACTACAAGTTGTTCTTCTTTCATAATCCTACGAATAACTTTTTCTGAGACAATTATATTTTCACGCTTAAGTAGAGCGTGAATTCGTCTGTAACCATATCGACCTTTATTCTCTGTAAATAATTCAATGACTCTAACACGTAAAAGTGTATATTTATCTTCTTTTTGTAGGGATTGTTCCTGATAATAATAACTGCTTTTTGATAATTGTAATTTCTGTAATAATAATGGCAGTGAGTATCTATTTTCAAGACATCGATTATCACCGCCTTCTCTCTGTTGCTGAGAGCACTCTGATTCGATGTCTGGGTCTTTTTTAATACATTTATCGTTTCTTTAAGAATATCTATTTCTAATTGCATATCTTGCATTTGAGCCTTCAACTGATTTATTTCATCAGAAGAAATATCTGTACTTGAAACAGAACCTTCTACTAATGTTCCCGGAGTAATGTTTTTGTGATTCATAAGACCTAATGTACCTTCTTTTAAATAACGTTTTCGCCATTGATAAATACTAGCTCTACTATACCCAATGTCTTCTGAAACATATTTTATATTTTCTCCGAGCTCATAGCAACGGTGAATTGCATCTAATTTTACTTCTAATGGAGGATTGCGAGGATGATCAGGAGGATTATTAATTACAGGGTATTCTTCCTTGTTTGGTGGGTATTTTCCTCAGCAATCCATGTGTACAGATTTCTACGTGTTGGATACCCTAGAATCCTAATAGTTTCAGTTACAGACTCTGTTTGATGATATATCCGTAGTGCAATATCCTTTTGTTCTTTTGAATACATAAAAAGGCTCCTTTCGAAGCCCTATAGTAGTCCAGAATTTTGTCCGCACCCTCAAATGTTAAAAAATGTCTGTAAACAGACAAAATATGACAAAAATATTCTAAACAAAGCTTGATTAAATGTGATGGGAAATTTATAATTTTATTATAAATGTGAATTTGAAAATGGGGGAAATCTATGAAGAAAAAGAATATTGCATGGCTGCTGTCTGCGGCTATGATCCTGACAACAGCGGCGGCTCCGGTGGAGACAGTGTCTGTGTATGCGGCTGAGGAATTTCAGGCAGATGAAACAGAAGTAGCAGGAACAGAAAACGGAGATACAGCGACAGAGACAACAGCGGAAATTGCAGTAGATGCAGCGGAAAATGAAACTGCAGGAGCGGATGAAAGTGAGGAAACTGTCGCTGCAGCGTCAGACGCAGAAGGCGAGGAAGAAATTGAAAGTGAAGTATCCGATGAGAATGCGCAGGCTGACGATACCAGTAATCTGGAGATGTTTGACGACAGTGCAGAGGAACTGAATGTAGAGACAGAAGCAGACAGCTCTGAGAATGTAGAACTGGAAGCAGAAGTGGAAAATGGTTTTTCAGATGGAGAAGCTGTGATAGCTGGTGCGGGCGACAGTTCGGAAGTTGTTGACAGTGGAAGCTGTGGAAGTAATGCTACTTATAAGCTGTATGGGGATGGACGGCTTGTGATTGAAGGTAGTGGTGTGGCATTTTCCTGGCAGTTTAGAAATGATGAAAGGATTAAAAGCATAGAAATTGGAGAAGGAATTACTTCTCTTAATTGTGGGTCATGGGATGGTATATTTCAGGATTGTAAGAATTTAACCAGTGTTACATTACCAAAAGTTTAACAAGTTTGGGAAATTATACATTTTCAGGTTGTAGTAATTTAAGTACAATTATATTGTCGGAAAACCTGACAAGTATTGGAGAATGCGCATTCAGCAATTGCGATAGTTTAAGCAGTATTAATATTCCTAAGAGTGTGTCAACAATAGAAAGAGAGACATTTTATGGATGCAGCAATCTGAAAGATGTTGTATTAAAGGATGGAGTAACGACTATAGGTGAAGGTGCATTTCAGTATTGCAGCAGTCTGAGCAATATTAATATTCCTAAAAGTGTAACATCAATAAAACAGAGAGCATTTAGCCAATGTGGAAAGCTGAATAATATTGTATTACCGGAGGGACTTACAACTATTGAAGAAAGTACGTTCTATAATTGCAATAGTCTGAGCAGTATTAATATTCCCAACAGTGTGACATCAATTGGAAAGGCTGCGTTTGAGAACTGCAGCAGCTTAAGCAATATTGTTTTGCCGGATAGCCTGACAACTTTAGGAGAGAACGCATTTGGAAATTGTGAGAAGCTCAGCAATGTAACACTTTCCAAAAATCTGAAAAGTATAGAAGCGAATACTTTTTATAATTGCAGTAGCCTAACAGCTATTGAAATTCCGGATAATCTGACAGATATAGGAACAGGAGTATTTTCCGGTTGTTCAGATTTGAGAAGTGTTAAACTTCCATACGGACTTAAACGTATAAATAATTCTATGTTTTCAGGGTGCGGAAGATTGAACAGTATTGTAATTCCAGACGGTGTCACAGAAATTGGAGAAGCGGCTTTTTCAGGCTGTGGAAGACTGACGGAAATTAATCTGCCAGCTGGAATGACAACGATTGAGCTGGCGCATTTAGGAACACTGGGGTAACAGAGTTCAAATTACCAAATGGTCTGAAAACAATCGGAGACAGTGCATTTTCAAGTGGTCAATACAGTACGATGATAGTTCCGGGATCCGTAACAGATATAGGAAAATATGCATTTGCAAGTAATGACAATTTAAAAACAGTTGAACTTCCGGACAGTATCACCGAAATCAAAGACGGTACATTTGATGATGATGACAATCTTGAAAGCATAAAATTCCCGAAGAATCTGAAAACAATTGGAGAGCATGCATTTACCTGGTGTCGTAGCATTAAGAGTCTAGAACTTCCAGATAGTGTAACAGAAATTGGGGAATATGCATTTTCAATCTGTTATGGTCTCGAAGCAATTCATTTATCAAAAGGACTGACAAGTGTTGTATATGGTACATTTGTAGACTGCAGTAAACTTAAAGACATCACCATCCCAGAAAATGTAACCAAGATTGACACCGATGCATTTAAAGGCTGCCAGGCGCTCAGAAGTGTTTACATTCCAGGAAATTCTGTAAAAATCGAGAAACGTGCGATCGGCTACAATTCAGATACTGAGAAGAACAGTACACTTGTGATCATAGGCCATAAAGGTTCCACAGCCGAAACCTATGCAGCAGGAGAAAGCTTTGCCTTCCATAATGTTGCAGATCCGTTAACACATTATGCAAGTGTTGAGCCAACCTGTATAAACGAGGGAAATATCGAATACTGGCATTGCAATGTATGTGGAAAAGATTTCAGTAATGAGGCAGGAACTGTAGTTTCCGGTGAGACCAAAATCGAGAAGCTTGAACATAAATTTACCTGGGTTGACTGGAAAGAAGCAACCTGTACCGAAGATGGAAACAGGGAGTACTGGCACTGTGAATCTTGTGGAAAAAATTATGATGATCCATACGATGGTAATGAATTAGAATCTGTAGTATATCCTGCAACAGGCCATGAACTGGAATTAGTTCCGGGATTAGCTGCCAATTGCTGGAACTCAGGCAGACGTGAATACTATCAGTGCATGAAATGCGGAAGTGTTTTCTGGACAAAGAGGCAAAAAAGGAGATTTTTGATCCGAATAATGAGTTGATTACTCCTATACTGGGGCATGAATGGTCAGAATGGAAATTGCGGGAGATTGCAACAGGTGCTCATGGATACCAGATTGGAAAAAGCTACCCGATAGATGCATCAGAGCTTATCAGAATGAGAGAACTTGTAAGCGGTGCGGACAGATAGAATTTGGAGAAATTCTGACTTATACGGTCCATGTTAATGTAGATCAGATTACCCTGAAATATGGCCAGTCCACAACTGCAGTCCGTGCTTCCGGTTTTACAAAAGGAGATTATGTAAAGAGTGTAACAGCAAGAAATAAGAATCTTGTAACAGTGTCCAATGTCAGCAAAAATGGTACATTCAAACTTACTGCAAAAAACAAATCCGGAAAAACGTATGTGGATATTAATTTAAAAAGTGGAGTATCAGTTGCTGTAATGATAACCGTTCAGAAAGGCAAGGTATCTACCGCTACATCACCAACCTGAAATCCACCCGCATCTACAAAGGAAAAAACAGTAACTCTGAAACCAGTTCTTGACCCGATCACAAGTCAGGATAAGGTTACATACAGCACTTCCAACAAGAACATCGCAACTGTAAATTCCAAAGGTGTTGTCACAGGAAAACAGGTAGCACTGCCAAGATCACAGTAAAAGCCGGAAGCAAAAAATCAGTTGTTACCATCAAGGTAATGCCAAAAGTCAAAACAACAAAACTCACCGGTGTACCAAAAACAAAGACCGTGAACAGAGGAAAAACCTTCACCATCAAAGCCGTTGCAACACCAAGAAATACCGATGAGAAGGTCACTTACAGATCATCTAACAAAAAGATCGCAACGGTCACATCCAAAGGTGTTGTAAAAGGCATCAAAAAAGGAACTGCAACCATTACCGTTCAGAGTGGTTCCAAAAAACTGACCTGTAAGGTAACGGTTAAATAATTCAAAGGATATTAGTAATCAGCATTTGTTATTTACTCATAGTTACATCTTATATGTTTGAGCACGCAAAACAGACTGGAACTTGATAAGAATATATATCAGGTTCTCAGTCTGTTTTTATATATTGCAGGCAAAAAAAGAATACGTTTTCACAAAATAAGATTGACTTTTTTTAAAAACTCTTATTATCATATAAAACATATTTAATTACTATGAAATAAGGAATAATAAAAAGTTCTGTTACACAGATGATGCTGAGCAGCGTTACAGGAACTTGGCGAGGCGGCAATTTTTCAGAGGAGGAGGTACATGTCCATCAAGAAGATCGCAGAAAAGGCAGGGGTTTCACCGGCGACGTTTCCAGAGTTTTGAATAATCCCAATTATAAATGTTCTGTTTCCGGACTCAGGGATAAGATATGGAAAACAGCTATCGAGATGAATTATGTGCCCAACGAGGCGGCCCGGAATCTGAAAAAAGGCGTTTCCGCAAAGCAGGAGAAAACCTGGTACATCAATATCCTGATGACAAGAACCGATTCTTCCACGACCGATCCGTTTTTTGCAGAGTTGCTTCGGGTGATCGAAAGTGAGATCCATGATAAAAACTGCATTCTTTCCAAAGTATGGTATATATCTGTGTTTTCCGATGACCGGAAGTGCCGAAGGGAGAATCTGGACCGGCTGATCGACGGAATGTATGATGAGGTGGAAGGGAAAAGGGACGGACTGATCATCATCGGCAGATGTAATAAAGAGGCTTTGAAGAAGTTGAATAAGAAGTATAAGAGTGTGGTATCGGTGAACCGGAATTCTACCAATTATGAAGTGGATGAGATCCTTTGTGATGGGAAAAAGATCGCAGCAGCGGCAGTGGAATATCTGATCTCCCTGGGACACAAAAATATCGGTTATATTGGCCAGTGTCACAGCGAGGACCGGTATAACGGGTATCTGGAAACACTGAAGAAGCATGATCTGGATGTGATACCGGAGTATGTTATCGAAACAAAGCAGACTGAAGCCGAGGGCTACGAGGCCATGGAAAAGTTCTTTCAGTCGGACGACATGCCAACCGGAATCTACTGTGCCAATGATATTTCGGCGATCGGAATGCTGAAGTGCCTGAATAAATTTCGGAACCGGTATTATATGCCTTCGATCATATCCAGCGATGATATACAGGAGGCACAGTTTACCAGACCGATGCTGACAACGGTGAGCCTGCCCAAGGAGGATATGGGAAAATTTGCATTATACCTGCTGCTGGACCGGCTGAAGGGCGGGCATTCCGGTATTGTGCGAATGGAACTGGAAGGCAGACTGATGATACGGAACAGCTGCAGCAGTGTGGAGGACAGTATGTGGAGCGATTATTGTATCTGAGTGTTGCGGATGCGCAGATATAGTGACAGACAGGATGCAGTTGCGCTATGACCAGAGTATTTTGTGAAAACGTTTTCAGATATTCCTATTTAATTAATGGGAATAATATGGTTTAATGTATTCAATTCAAATAAAAAAATTACAGAACCACAGTAAACGGAAAGAACAGGTATGATTTGACAGCGAAATGAAGCAGTTACATTGGTGGGAAAAAGATTTCCAAATAAAAATGTGGTTGTAAAGGAGTACACAGATCATGAAAAGAAAACGCATCGCAGGTGTCTGCATCACACTGGCAGCAGTGGTACTGGCAGGAACTTTTGCAGTATCGGGAAACAATACAAAGGATAAAAATCATGTGGAGATCATCAATGTGTCCTATGATCCGACTAGAGAATTTTATGAAGCATATAATAAGATTTTTTCAAAATATTGGAAAGAGAAAACGGGTCAGAGTGTGGATGTGATCCAGTCTCATGGCGGTTCCGGAAAGCAGGCTCTTGAGATTTCCAATGGACTTCCTGCGGATGTGGCGACACTTGCACTGGAATATGATATCGATGCGATCCGGAATGCCGGTCTGATTGACAAGGGATGGATTGATGAATATCCGGATGACAGTGCTCCTTATACTTCCACCATTGTATTTCTTGTTCGGAAGGGAAATCCGAAGAATATCCAAGACTGGGATGATCTGACAAAGGATGGTGTGGGGGTGATCACTCCCAATCCGAAAACATCCGGTGGCGCCCGCTGGAATTACATGGCAGCATGGGCTTATGCCAATGAGAAATATAACGGCAATGAGACAGAGATGAAAGCCTTTATCAAGAAGCTTTACAAAAATGTCCTGGTTCTGGATTCCGGAGCAAGAGGTGCCACCACTTCTTTCGTGGAAAACGGACAGGGTGATGTGCTGATCTCCTGGGAAAATGAAGCGTTTCTTTCTGTAAGGGATAATCCGGATGATTACGAGATCGTAACGCCGGGCATCAGTATCCTGGCACAGCCATCCGTTGCTGTTGTAGATGAAAATGTGAAAAAGCATGATAATGAAGAAGCTGCGAAAGCATATCTGAAATATCTGTATTCCGATGAAGCTCAGGAGCTGATCGCTGAGAATTACTACAGACCGGTTGATCAGACGATCCTGAAAAAGCATGCAGATACTTTTAACCTGGAGGTGAAGCTGACCACGATCAAAGATTTCGGCGGCTGGGATGCAGTTCAGAAAAAGCATTTCGCAGACGGCGGAGTGTTTGATGAGATCTATGAAGAGTAGAAGAGTCAGAGATTTGCAGCAGATCAGAGACTTAGAAAAGAGGGGAGACAGAAATGAAGAAACAACAGAGTAAACGTGTGATACCAGGCTTTGGACTGACAATGGGAGTGACTTTGGCGATGCTGAGTATCGTAGTTCTGATCCCTCTTGCGTCTTTGGCAGTATACTCGGCGCGGCTGGGTTTTCGGGAATTTATTGAGGTGATCACACGGCCGAGGGTCCTGTCGGGATTCTATGTAAGCTTTATTACCGCACTTGCGGCCACAGTGATCAATGCCATTATGGGACTGGTCCTTGCGTGGGTGCTGGTAAGATATGATTTTCCGGGAAAAAGGATCATGGATGGAATGATCGAGCTGCCTTTCGCACTGCCGACTGCGGTTGCCGGTATCTCACTGACATCCCTGACATCCGATAAAGGTCTGGTGGGAAGCTTTTTTGCAAATTTCGGTATTAAGATCGCATATACCAGGATCGGTATCACGGTGGCATTGATCTTTGTGGGAATCCCTTTTGTAGTCAGGGCCATTCAGCCGGTTCTGGAGAAGCTGGACGGTTCCTATGAGGAGGCGGCCCGTGTCATGGGTGCAAAGCCATTCACCGTTTTTCGCAGAGTTATTCTTCCGGAGCTTCTGCCGGCAATGCTTTCCGGGGCGGGACTTGCCTTCGGACGCTGCCTGGGAGAATACGGAAGCGTTGTTTTTATCGCAGGAAACAAGCCTTACTATACAGAGATCACGCCGCTGATCATCATGTCAAAGCTCCAGGAGTTTGACTATGAAAGCGCAACAGCTATCGCACTGGTTACACTGGCAGTATCATTCCTGATCCTGTTTGGTGTGAATCTGGTGCAGGCAAGAAATACGAAACGTATCAGAGGGAGGGATGCATAATGGATGAAAAAAAGAAGCAGGCTTCCGGGCCGGTGAAATGGATCCTTATCGGGATTTCCGCAATCTTTCTTTTTGTGATGCTGGTACTGCCCCTGGTGGTTGTTGTAACCCAGGCACTGAGCAAGGGATGGCAGTGCTATGTGCAGGCGGTGACAGATGAGTATACACTGAAGGCGCTGAAGCTGACCATTGAGGCGACGGCTGCGGCTGTTGTATGCAACACGATCTTTGGTTTGTGTGCGGCATGGGCAATGACCAGATTTCATTTTCGGGGAAAAAAACTCCTTACCACTTTGATCGATGTTCCGGTTACGGTATCGCCGGTTATCGCAGGTCTTATCTATATCCTGGTTTTTGGAAAGCAGAGTCCTCTTTATTCTGTTCTTGAAAGTGCAGGAATCCAGATTGTATTTGCAGTTCCGGGAATTATCCTGGCAACGATTTTTGTCACGTTTCCATTTGTGTCCAGAGAGATCATACCGGTTCTGGAATCCATAGGGTCCGATGAGGAAGAGGCGGCAGCACTGATGGGAGCAAAAGGCTGGACGATTTTACCAGAGTGACATTTCCGCATATCAAGTGGGCATTCCTCTATGGCGTTGTGCTGTGTACACGCGAGAGAGATGGGAGAGTTTGGAGCTGTGTCCGTACTGTCCGGACATCTCCGTGGAAAAACAAATACACTTCCGCTTCATGTGGAAATTCTTTATAACGAATTCCAGTATGTTCCGGCATTTGCGGTTTCTTCGATTCTGGTGATCTTGGCGGTGATCCTTCTGATCGCAAGAAATGTTCTGGAGCATAAAGGAAAGGGGGAAAAAGGCGATGTACGTTGAGTTAAAAAATATCAATAAAACATATGGGGATTACAAGGCATCTGATAATGTAAGCTTTGGTATCGAAAAGGGAAAGCTGATCGGTCTTCTGGGTCCCAGTGGAAGCGGAAAGACTACGATTCTCCGTATGATCGCCGGTCTGGAGCAGCCGGACAGCGGAGAGATCATCATCGACGGAAGAGTGGTCAATGATGTGCCTGCCAGCGAGCGAGGCATTGGATTTGTGTTCCAGAATTATGCTCTTTTCCGGTATATGACGGTGTATGATAATATTGCATTTGGACTGAAGGTACAGAAGGCGGATAAGAAGTATATCAGACAGAGGGTTATGGAGCTGGTAGAGCTGATCGGGCTGAAAGGCCTGGAAAAAAGATATCCAAGTCAGCTGTCCGGCGGTCAGAGACAGCGAGTTGCTTTTGCCCGGGCGCTGGCTCCCAATCCACAGCTGCTTCTTTTGGATGAGCCTTTTGCGGCTATTGATGCGAAGATCCGTACGGACTTCGAAGCTGGCTGAAGGATATGATCGAGAAGCTGGGGATCACCAGCATTTTTGTTACCCATGATCAGGATGAGGCTATTGAGGTGCAGATGAGATCATCATCACCAATCGTGGTCGCATTGAACAGAAGGGAACTCCACTGGAGGTTTACCAGAATCCGGATACTGCGTTTACGGCGGGATTTTTTGGGCAGACTTCCGTGATCGATGATTACCAGGTGTTCAATCATTTCGAGGAAGTTCCGGGAGGCGAAAAAGCCATCGTCCGTCCGGAGTTTGTAAAAGTGACAAAGAAGAACGAGGAACAGAAATATAAAAGCTCTGCAACAGAGGGCGTCGTAGAACGAGTATCATTCCGCGGCAGCAGCTGGAACTGAAAGTCCGTGTAGGAAACACCATACTCAGCGCCAGAAGAAGCCTTGACGAAGAACCTGTCCTGGAAGGTGAAGTTGTGGATGTGTTTGTGCAGAGGATTTTTGTAACGAAGGGAAATGAGGCAGTGCTGCTACATAATACAGCTATGGTTGAGGATTGGCTTGTGATATAAAAAAATGCCGCGGGAGCGGCATTTTTATGAGCAAGTAGCGAAGCGGATTGCGAATATCATTAATTGTTGCCGCGGGAGCGGCATTTTTTATGAGCAAGTAGCGGAGCGGATTGCGAATATCATTATGATTTGCCGCGGGAGCGCATTTTTTATATATTGTGAAATTTTCACACCGTAATATTCTGCAAGAGAATCTACCAAGTCATCACGGATTTTTTTGT
>ENA-OQIR01000125-OQIR01000125.1-human-gut-metagenome-genome-assembly--contig:-NODE-125-length-34289-cov-2.210497_pt1 | contig 34289 bp, 47 predicted proteins | sample MGYA00242580_ERZ504745 | MGnify/ENA primary metagenome ERZ504745 (study PRJEB26092, sample SAMD00036214) | human gut metagenome | host: Homo sapiens | study: EMG produced TPA metagenomics assembly of...
TCGATACTGCGATGAACGATTGGAAGATCAACTACCTTATCTGCGTGCAGGTATAATCGTCGCCATAGTCCTTGCGGATGAAGTAATCAAGATAAGGATGAACTCAGGGTGGCGACTGCACCGGCAAACTGAGATGCAATGGCAAAGCACAGTTGATAAATTCACCGCAGAAGGAATCAAGGTTGTGAGGAGCAGATGAGCCGCCGCCGATGCTTTCCAGACCGTTGAACAGGAACGGATACATGGTAATCGAGACGCAGTTATGTACCCACAGACCATTACAGACGAAACTGTGCGATTCGGTGGTAATATCGTAGATATACTCGTTTTGATCAAGGAACGGCTCGTTGTCAACTATGCCTACATTGGTAATATTAAGCCACTCGTTCATGCGGCTTTTTTGCTTTGTCTTGCACGGTTTAGAGCGCTTCGACTTTAACGCCATAGAAAACACTGGTTTATCTGCTTCACACGTCTCTCTAAACGTAACACCAAACAAAGCGTATTTTTGCTGCACCAGTTGGTTGCATCCAAATTTGGTTTGCTGACCAGAAATGGCGGTAGGAATACCTAAAGCATTTACAACGGCAGAAATCTGCAAAACGGCCGCACGAGAAGAAAGACGAATATTATAACCGCCATCCGATACGATTGTTCCATCACTGTCAATAAGTCCAGCAATTACGCCCTTTGCAAAATCAGCACTGTATTCAAAAATCTTCTCCGGCAGTTCTTTGTTTTGCGCGTAAATGCCGATGCCAAAATGTTCACGAAGCAATCCAAAAAGTACAGGGTTTGAGATAGAAAGAACATATTTTTGCTCTTTCATACGATAATTTAAAATAGAAGAAGCACCAAAACGGTTATATGCGATTTCTGCAATTTTCTGAAGCGCTTCCTTGTCTTTCTGACAGAAGGAAATTTTATAGCCATTGCTTTCAAACCATCCATCGCCAATAAAGAAACCAACCAAATAACCAGCATCCTCATTAAGGATTAGCTCTTTAGGCACCGCATACGCAATCGAGAACTGATTTCCGCGAATGCAGTTGAAATTAGAATATTCTTGCACCTCAAGGCCACAGAGTCCAGCAATCTCCTTAGATTCGATGCTTGCTTTGTTCCCGAAATTAACATGACTTTCACATCTGAACTGTTTTTCTCCAAGAGACTCCGCAGCTTCTACAGTATCGTTGATATTGTCGTTTACAATCATGGGGTGATTATCTGTGACAATGATATCTGTATTAAAAGCTGTTTTAACGCGAACAAGGTCACGATGTCTCATTTTGCGAACAAGGCGCTCTACTTTAGTCCAACCGTTTTTATCTTCGACAAGCATATCTTTTGGGTACTTAATATAAACAATACGGTCTTCGTCAGCAAGAACCTCTTCTTCGTTGCAAATCTCATACAAACGATACATAGGGACGCAGTAAGTAGTTCCATTGTACCGGACATTTACTACCTCACGAGCACCATATGTATACGGCAGGCACGGGTTCGTTTCGTCATGGCGGTAAATAAAATGGTGGTCAAGCTGGTAAATGTATTTGTCAGCATACTCCTGACCGTACATCTCTTTGATTTTTTGCCACATGCGCAGACGGTTGATGCCAATGCCATCTTTTTTATAAAGCTCACCAGTCAAGGTGGTGACATTCTTGCATTCAACGTTCGCGTTCGCATCAACCTTACTGCCAGTGGCTGCGTTGCTAGATGCGGCATACTCCTTGATAAAGTCAAGATACGGCTGATATTTTTCATACTGTTCGATAGCCATTACATACCTCCTACGATTTTGATTGCTTCTTTAAATCCATAACGCTTTTTGCCCACCTGCAGAACAGGCATCATATCCATGCCCATCTCGAACATTTTCTGTACATCGGTAAACTCCGTATAGTGGATGCCCTTTTCCTGCAGTTTATTTGCCAGAATCAGACATCGCGGGCAATGCGTGGTATAGAGAATTACATTTTCCATAAACCCTCCTTACTTCGTCCCAGCAGATACGGTATCGGTTACCATTGCGTCGGATACATCAATGACCTGGTTCTGCTTTTCCAGAAGTTCAATTTCACGGTTCAAATAGAACAGTGCCTTTTTAAGATCCTGTGTAGCAGAATTGCCGTCCTTTTTACCGGCGCGGCTGATGTACTTGACGGTGTTGCCGAGGTGGAAGCCGAGATTCCAAGCCTCGATTACCTTGATGACCTCATACGGGTCATCGGCACCACCGTAATAAATGGGGTGTTGAACGTTTTGATCAACATCATTAGAAAGTGTTTTTGCCATAAAACCTCCTTACAGGTACAAAAATAGCTGAGGAACCAGCCAATGATGAGATAGAGGACGGATGCAATCACGGTTTCAAGAATCGTAAGCAGGATGATAACGGCCTCGTCGGGAATGTCATAGTCGTCATACTCGGTGCAGGTGCCGTCTATGATGCTTTTGATCGTCTTTGTTGTCTCGGTTTCGCTTTTACTACTAAGGAGTGCCTTGACAGCGAAAAGCAGACAGTACGCTTGCAGCCATGTGAGAGTAGGCAAGCCGATAATGGGCATAAACCAGTTCCAGATGATTGAGATGCAAAAGCTGAACAGGGATCATTGCGACAGCAGCCAGGAGCCAGACGAGACTAAGCTTGAATTGACGGCCGGGGGAGTTTCGCTTGGTCATGCGACCACCTCTTTGCCGGTAATCAGTTCAGAATAGGGAAGCGTTTCGATCCAATCACAGAATTTACGCCATTCGTCGAGTTTATGACCGCGGCGAGATTTATAGATGTTGGCAAGAACTTCATAATTGACCATGGACGTGCGGAGTTGATTGTAACTGGATGGGAGAAGCTGGATAAGCTGCCACCAGGCATCCTTATCTTTCGGCTCAAAAATACGATCAGTGCCATCATAATTATTGACTTGACCGCCTTTTAGATAAACACTTCGCCAGAAGTTGAGCTGAATAATAATATCATCTAAAACTTCTCTGGAGTATAGCACTAGATGCTCGTAGCTGAAATCGTCAACCGTAAATTCTTTATCAGCGACTTTATGCATGGTGCTACACGAGTTTGTTACTGTGCCAACTTTGTAAGTATCAGCTTCTTTCCACCAATACAGCGGGGCTGTCACATCAAGCCAAACAACGATCATGCGCAAGTATTTTCTATGGTCAGTACCGGCATTGCGCAAGCGTGTAGCAAGGTCGTGGTCGTTGGGACCCATACAATACTGTTGGTGACCTGCGCAGATAACATGTTCGTCATATGTATGGCCGCAGTTTTCGCAAAGAAGCAGACCATCTTCCTCATTATTCCAGTTCTTACGATGCGTGCAGCCAAGGCGCTGTCACTTCTGGCCCAGCTGTTTTTTGGATTCCGCATGCCACGAAGTGCAGGTTTGAGACCGCCGACTTCTACGTTTTCAATTTTTATCATCAGGTTACCTCCAGATAGTTTTTTGCGGGTTCCCGGCGGTCAAAGGCGCGGTGCTGGGTAGGGGACAAATCATTGATATTGAATGTACGGATAGCGGAACACTTGGAATCATAACTGGCGCACATCATATTCAGCTCTTTGACGCCGCGCTCCTTACGGTTCTGTTCACGATGGTTATTAAAATTCATGTGAAAGTAAATCACTCCTTTGTGGTTTGATAGACTGTATAGTCGTAGCCCTTTAGCTCGATAGGCAGGAAGATGAGGCGACCGGCCAACAGGACGAAGTACCCGATTTGCAGATGAACACAGACCTCGTAGTCGTGGTTCTTGAGCAGAAAGCGGCTTTGCTCCGGGTAGTCCGACAGCATATGGACCATGTCAACAACCTTTACATTCGGCTTCATAAAGACGGCCACACCTCCTTATCAAAGTCCGGTTCTGATTTTGTCAGCTTCTTTTTCCAGGTCTTACCGTCTGATAAGAATAGCGAGAAGGAGCCGGGGATAATGGTTTCAGTGACGATGGCAATAGGCTCTTTTTCGCCATCGCGATTTGTTTGTATGTATTGCAGGCAGACGCGCTGGCCTTTAGGCTGCTTGAAGGGCGTGCTCATAGATTGATCATAGCTTCTTTCATTTCACGGTAAAGAATATCGTATATTAACTGCCTGATGTTTCTGCGTTACACATGACGATGGGGGTATCGTAACGTGCCATCCATGTAGTCATGCTGGCAACAAGAGCCTGCGGGCGCATCTGACTACGATAGTAACCATGGTAGGCTTTCTCCCATGAGGCTTGCTCGATAAGCAGGTAGACTTTGGCGTTCTTGGTACGGGCACGCTCGAACTCGCGCTTGAAGCGGTCACGGCTGGTAGTCCAACATGAAGTGCATTCATCTATGGACATCTTCCGCTCCACGCTGACCTTATCGGCGAGGCTGAAAGTGACACCGCTTGGCAGTGTGACCTGCGCGGAGTAGTCGCCAAAATCAAGCTTGGTGCGCAGAATGGGACAGCTGAACCGAGCAAGCCGCTGATGATACTTGAGCGTGTCCTGTTCACGCGAATCCACGAGGATCGTGAAGGTATCCAGCGTGGACTTTACAAAATTTGCTTCGATAAAATCACCTCCGTCAGATGATGGGCTGGAGGTTTTCCAGCTGATAGCGCATGATAAACAGCAAGAACAGCAGGTAGCTGAGCATACCGATCTCTACATATTTGCTTTCAGTCCGGAAACTGACCAGCATGGCGATGGGGATGGAGAAAAACTCTAAGAAAAATAAAATGGTATTTAAAATTTGAATCACCTCACATGGGAATATTTCGTAAGAAAGTCGTTGAAGTCTGTTGTTGACTGCACCCACTGGTCGCCGTCCTTGCTCCATTTACCCTCAGTATGAGTGTCGAGCACCTTGATGATCTCGCCGGGTTCGATGGGGTTATCGTCGAGGGTGCGGGGACGGATCTTATAGGTCAGAGTCTCGCCGTCGCACAGACGATAGAGGGTGATGTTTTTGTTTTGTATTTGCCGTCGATTGGAGAGGACGTTAGTGGTAGGTGGTAGCGAAGGCGGGGGTTGCGTACTGGAGGTAGCCGAGATATTCTTTCTGTGCCTTGAGCTGTTGAGAAATTGTCAGCGGTTCATCCGGCAGACTATCCCAAATCTCTTGCAGAGCTTTATCGTAGTCAAAATCCTTATAGGTCTTGAGCTTATCCGTCGTTGTGGAGCACTTTTTTATGTATTCGATATACGGAGAGTCAGTGTCCTTGGGGAATTGCGTGCGCTCATACAAAGCATCGCAGGCTGCGATAAATTTAAGGATTTTATTGCCACCAGCGAATGGCTTGAAATAGTCCAGCAGCACCAGTGTTTCAATCTTGGCAGAGTTCAGACTGCGCGTATGGGACATATCCTTCCAGAGTGTGTAGAAATCACGATATTTGCCGGACTGGTACATGGCGTACAGGTCGTTAGCACAGCCTTGGCTCAGACCCTTGATGGAAACCAGAGATGGATCAATGGCGTGATGCTCTTTATCCGCAGTGAATTTGCGGTTGTCATGTCCCCACTGGATAGGCCCCTCGTGAATATTGAAGCCGCGAAGCATTTCAGCCTTGAGGGCGGAGACTTTTTCCTTTTTGCCCTTATTGGAGAAGTGTTGTAGACAGACCTCATAGAACTCGAATGGATGGGTGCTCTTTTGCCAAGCGTTATAGAGGGAATCATAGGCCATACAACAGCTATGGCTGGCATTAAATGAATAGGCCGTCGCATCACTGATGATTTGCCAAATCTCAGCAGAAACATCTTCTGGTGTTTTACCTTGAGGACATTGACCGGCAAGGTTCTTACACATACCATCAATGAATTGATTTTTCAAAGGGCGAACTTTTTCTGGATGTTTTTGGCAATGTCTTTGATAATGCCGTAACAACGGTCCATGGGAAATCCTGCAAAATGAAGAACAGACATGAGCTGTTCCTGTGTTAAAATGAAGCTGTATGGAAATTCTTCTGTTTGCAATATGTTGTCCAATGCCGGAATGCCATAAGAAAACGGCTTTCGACTTTCAAACTTGGAGTACATAGATTTAAAGCCTGGACGAATAGCTGCAATAAAATTTGCAAGCTCTGATACATTTTTGGGTTTATACCTCATCAGTTTTTGTGTAGTAGATGCGCGTTCGCACTGATTGACACCGCAAGTAAGACCTTTTGCATAGATACTCCAAACCTGTTGATTGTCTTTAATGGATTCTGATAATTCATCGACAGTCAAAGGTTCCATACCGATACGTTTGAAAATTGCATCTGTAAGAGCTACTGTGTCAACGATAAGCCAGTCATTTTTTAGGAACTTGTATTTTTCAGCCACAGCGCCATCAACTACGGTCGTGATGTACTCTTTTTTCGTCGTATCACTTTTGCATTTGATGAGGCCAATTTGACGCCGGATACTGCCTGATAAAGCATGTAGGCACATGGAGCTTTCGATTTTGAAGAAATAAGCCCCCAATAAACCTCGCTCTTTTTGACGTAGTCTTGATATTCACGGTCTACAAAATCGTAAATGTTGATTTCGTCTTTTTCATCGTCATCTGCATATTTCAGCGCCATATCGTACTTGTCGATTTGGTCGCTGATTTTATTGGCAATATTGAAGTCTAGTTTTTTTGCTCTAGCATAGAGCTTGAATGCAGCTTTTTTCTTCAACGTACCAAAAGCAATCATAGGATACGCATGGTCCTCACCAAGAATTTCGCGTTGTGCCCGTTCAAAAGGCTCTTGCCGGTCGATGTTCTGATCGATGTCAGGCAGGGAGTTGGTTTGAATAATGCGAGTTGTGGACAAAAAACGCTCTGGATAAAGTTTAATAGGAGACTTGAAGCGATCAACTTTACTGAAGCCACAAAGAGTATTTGTAAAGTAGCTGACAGCAGAACCACGGCCTGTGTTGGTAATAATGCCACCATACTGAATACCACGCTTGACAATCTCGTAATCCATCAGAGGATAATCAATCATGCCAGTGTCTTTGTATGTGTTAACCTCCATTTTGACACCATCGTAGTATCGCTGATAATCCTCTGACGGGACATGCTTCATATACTCTTTGAACTTTTGACTGATGAGACGATTATAAATTTTGAATTTTTCTTCCGGTGTTTTATCCGGGTAGATGGAGGGGAGCTTACGGTTGGTTTCAAAGACTTCGCTCTTATAATCTTCAAAATCGCAAATCAAGTCAGTGTTGCGCATTGCCTTTTCGACTTCATCTGCGGGGATAACACCCTGTTCCGCAAAGCGCTGACGAATAGTGTCGTCGTCTGGGTAATCCATATACCAGCCATCTTCGTCATCATAATGTGTGCCGCTGGCAGCAAGAAGCTCGTCACGCTCAACTGCCTGCTCAGGATATATGTAGTGGCTATCAAGGCCGACAATCATCTGAATACCGTATTTTTTTGATAGCTTCAGTATACGAGCATTCAGTTGCTTTTGCTTATCGGTATTGTGTGCTGGATTTCAAGCATGAAGTTATCCTTGAAATAGTCATGCAGCTTGCAGATCAGTTGCTCGACGTACTCTGGTTCATAATGCCAGAAAGCAACACAGGCAGAGGTGACAAATACATCGTTAGGAGGCAGTGAGAACAGAAGTTCCTCATCCAGACGCGGGCGGTAGTAATAACCATCCTCGTTTGCGGTGGACAGAACTTCATTGATCCATTCGCGGCCATTCTCGTTTTTGGCAAGCAGGACAATGTGACAGTTGGTTCGATCTTTTTCGTGTCGGTCTTTTACCCAGTATGCTTCTGTGCCGAAGACGAATTTGAGGCCATATTTGATAGCGATTTCTCGGCATTCATGATATTTACCTTGCCAACCATGCTCAAGAGAGCAGAGAATTTTGTGACCAAGTTCAACGGCGCGTTTGGCATACTGCTCGTAGGTAGCAGGGGAGTCTGGTGTATAGATGTTAGAACAGCAGGTGTGCTTATGGTAATTTTGAATAGAATTCACCTCCATCTTGAAACGGCCAGCTGTGGCGAAAGTCCTGGATGTAGCCGTTGGCGATTTTGCCATCAGACCATATGTATACAGAATTATCAACCACGGGACATTTCTCGATATATTCCATGATGGCTTCATATTGGAGCTGCAGATACAAGGCATTTATGAACGACCGTGATGTGGAATCTCCGCGTTGGACATAGCCCTCGAACAAATCTATGAACTCTTGACGAGTGAGTGTCCGCTTGACCTTAGCCATCAGTTTGCCCCAACAGTTCTTTATTTAATTCGTGCATCTCTGCCTGGGCCTCGGCCTCGGTCCTAAAAATTCTCTCAGGGTTGATACTTCCAGCTTTAGCCAAAACGATTGACAAAGGCTCCCAGCAATTTTCGGAAACTTCGTTTTCTGTGAAATTGAGTTTCATATTTACGCATTCAATTTTGTCAGGTGAAACATAGTATTTGTTATTCTGTACCGTTCTCCTGCCATTGCATTTTGGACAAATGGCTCTAAATTCTGTTCCATCGTCCATCTTTGCAGAGATATATCCGGTGGCGTCACAGAAGGTACATGGGTACGAATTGAAGTCACGTACAACAGCCCAGACTTTATCGCCTGGACCATATCCGTCTGTACGCTTGCTGACAAATTTATTGATGTAAGCAGATGGAATATAGTTGTTCTTCACATCCTCTGCTTTAGCCTTAGCCGCTTCAATATCAGCCTCAATACGCTGTTTTTCCCAGTTGAGGCGGGTAATGTCGCTTTTCAGATTGTCTTTTTCGCGAAGGGCTTTGTTGTATGCATCTACCACACACTTAACGTCATCCTTGATGAGATCACGAAGGCGGTCTGTAGCTTCGTCGATGATACTATCGGCCTCGCTTGGGTTGGTGAAATACATATCATCCATATCACTAAACATTCAGAACAGATCCTCCTCGTTCTTTTTGGATTGTGTGGCACCGGCATGGTGCGTTCGTTGTAGTCCTTGATGTAGGGGCAGGTCTTTCTGTGCCCGCAGAGAGTGTTGCAGAAAAACTGGTTCTCCTTCGTGATCTCGCACGGCTCCCACGGGTGGTCTTTTTCTTGTGGCAGACTTTCGTAGAGGTCGGCAGTCTTATTGATGTAATCCAGCGCCTCGGCCTGAAGTTCCTTGGTGTATGGATACTCCCGCACGTATGGCTTAATGAAGAACTTTGTCTTGACCTCAGCCGGGAACAGATCGCCAGAATGTTCGTCTTGGCGAAATCCATCATGGCGATTTCGATATCCATTTCGTCCATGCCAGCCTCACGGCAAGCGGCTTCGACAGCGTCCTTGATAGTGTCATAGATCTTGGAGCGATTGACGATGCGGGTGAGTGGGGTCTTGTTTTTGCCGCGCCGTGTAGCGTACCAGTCGTACTTGATGACGACATACTTGAGCATGATCCAGGCGGTGGATTTGACCTTGTACCCGGCCTGCTCCAACGCCATGCCGTAGATCGTAAGCTGACGGCCATGTTCGAGAAGGTCTTTCTGGGCATAATCACTGGATGACTTGATGTCCAGAACGGTAACTGTACCATCGTTGTTCCAGCGCAGCAGGTCGGAATAACCCTGCATGGCCCGGGTGGGGCTGACGCGCAGGATCAACAGTTCCTCGACCGTGAATTTGCCTTTTGGCATTGTGAAGGTCTGGAAGCAGTTTTTTAGATCTGACAAATACCGATTCCGGATGGAATTTCCGCCTTTGAAGTCTTTCGGAAAGTCAAACCCGAGCATTTCGCACTGCTCGACGCCAGATTCAAAGATGGGGAGCATGCCGCTCTTGTCGATTTTGCCCTCGATAAAGTCTTCGATAGCCTGGTGCGATGCGGTACCTAACTCCGTGTAAACCGAGCCGCTGCCGCGGTCATGTAATATGTAAGTGCGCCACGCGCCGTATAAGCAAGAATTGATGGTACCAAGTTTGGAAAAACTATAGACGTTGACCCCTTCGTCATACAGGGCTTGCAGGCGTGGGTCTCTTGCACGTTCGGCTATGTCAGCCACCTCACTTTCGTTCTCATGATTTGTTTGTAAGCGTCTACGCCGAGTCTGCTGCGTTGAGCTTGCTGCCTTTGGGAATGATGTCGCTATCGGCATCCCAGACATAGCCGACCTTGGTTTTGACGATGATGTTATCCTGCACGAGTTTTTGGCCTCCTCGCGCACGGCTTCTTCCTCCAAGCCTTCATCCAGAGCCAGCACCACATTTTTGGGCTGCATGGAAGCAATCATGGTGGCTTGCGCATGAGAGACATGACAGCCACAGAGGCCGAGCGCCAGCCTGCATCCAAACGACCGCGCTGCATGGGAGCTTTTTCGCTCTCGAACAGGAAAATGTTGCCGCGGTCGATGATGTTGTAATAGTTCTGCTGCAAGCCGAACAGTGTCTTGCTGCGAGAGCAGGGGACAAGGGGCAGCCAGCGTTCCTCGTGCTTACAAGTTGGGTCATTGCTGCGGCCCATGATGCCGACAAGGTTGCCGTTAAAGTCCCGCTCCGGGATGGTGATGCGGCTGGATTCTTCATCGTAGCCGACTTGGAACATTTCCTGTGTTTTATAATCGATACCATCCTGAAAGAACATCGTATTGAATTTGCCTAAGTAAGGGTCAAGTGTGTTTTCCGGGATCGTGGGCAGGGCAAAATCATCGTCACGGTCTGGCAGGAGTTTACGATAGAAGCCATGGAATGGATAAGTGACCTGAACATTAAAATCAGAGGTATCCAGGTCCAGGATATTTGCCACGAATTGCAGACTTTGCGGAAAGGTACAATGGATACGATCCATAATGAGAGTAAACAGATTGCCTTTACCGTTGGTGGAAAAGCAGTAGTAACGCAGGGTGTTGACATCCAGCATCATACTGGTGGGGTTGGAATCTTCCAGACGGGAAAAGCGAAACTGTGTTTTTGCGTTATTGAGATTGATGTGCTGAAATTCCAGCGTTTCCAGGATGCTGAAAAGAGCGTCGGAATTTCCGGAGAGATGCTGCTGCAGAAGTGCCGCGTTCATAGTGGCAGCACCCCCTTTAGCGTGTAGTTTGAACGTGTTCGTTACGGATCGTGCAGAAACCTACCTCGCGCCAGTTATTCCAAGTGAGATTAGCCTCATACAAAACTTGTTGCTTATCTTCATCATTGCGGGTCTTATCGAGAAAAGCGACGATATACTTTTTGGTTTTGTCAAGTGTGATGGGAGTGGTAAACTTTTCCCAGCTGCCATCTGCATTTTTGCCGCGGGTGTAGGCTTTACAGTCATAGCGTTCACCGGTATACTCGTCCTCCCAGAGGGGGCGGATATAAATCATCTCGGAAAAGACTTCCTTGATTTGTTTACCGTTGGACAGGCAGTTGGCGTCCAGATACCGCTGATTCAAGAGGTAGAGAGCTAACTGGTAAGTACAGACGACCGCAACATTCTCGCGGCTGGCAGCTGGAACACCTTGCGGGAGGCAACGAGCAGCTGACGGTACATTTCCATGCTGACATCATCATCGGATTTCATCGTGTCCCAGAGGAACATCTGGAAACCCAGCTTAGAATACTTGCGGATGGTTTTTACAACGCGGGAAGTATCGTTATCGAACATCTTGACGAACTTGATGTTCTTATACTTTTCCTGGCTGATTTTGGCAGCCTTGCGCAGCATTTCGTTCTGTTCGTCGGTGAAATTGCCGGTCTTGAGGTGCTTGCGGGTGATTTTCCAATAGTCCAGATCCTTGGTAAGAATATGTACAGCCAACAACTGCTTATAGGCACGGACTTGCATCTCGTTGGAGATAATGCAGCACTTGATTCCGGCCTCGGCCATGACAAGGATCATGTTTTCAAATACAAAGCTGGTCTTGCCTGTGCCGGAGAAACCGCCGAGCATGGTAAGGTCACCAAGCGGTACACCCAATGTCAGGTAATTGAGGCGACGGGGCAGTTTTTGCCGTAGTTAAGACCGACCGCTTCGCCCTTATTGAGTTCATCGACAAAAGCATCATCGAACCAGACGTCTTCCACCTTCATATCCTTAGCAGTGTTGATAGAAATGGTGTTGAGCTGATAGTCAAAGAAGTCATAGACTTCGGTATTTGACATCTTGTCGAACCGCGACGTATTGGAGAAATTTTTGAAGAACTGGCGGGCGAGGTCGGACAGCAAGTTCAGCTTGACGACCTTATCAAAATAGCCATCGACATTATCCGGGTTGATAAGAGATTTGAGCGCTTCTACCTCGCGATAGCCGCCGCGTTTATCAAATTCTTTACGGGTTTCGTCCTTATCCTTGAGGTAAGCATTAAGTGTGATGGCGTCGAAGTTGCGGTAGCCCTGCTCGTACAGAGCGCGGCCAAGAGCAAAGTAAAATTTAGAATCATCGGTTTGGATGGTTTCATCCGTACCAGTATTGACACGGTCGTACTCATCATAAAGGTAGGGGTCCTTCCAGAGGCAGAAGACAAACGGGGCTTCGACCTGTTCACGGTCTGCATTGATTTTATTTAAAATTTCTTGTAATTCGATAGAAAATCACCTCATTCCTGCTCATCGTCAAACAGGAAGTCTGAAATATCCCTGTGTGCGTGGTGATCCTGCGTATTTGCCCCAAAACCGAGATCCTGCAAAATGGGGACCTGCTGCGCTTTTGCTTCCTGCTTGTACTGTACGGCGGCGTTGGATTTTGCCGCCTTATAGACATCGTTGATATGGTTTTTGATAATGGCCATGACATAAGCGGCGCGGCCGTACTCGCTTGAAAACTCTTTGGTGCGCATGGCGTACCCGATCTTATCCCGGCATTGCTCAATCGTTGCGAGAATGATTTCATCGTCATAGAAGCTGAGTTCCTTGAGCTTTTTGGGGATGATGGTAGGGAACGCCATTGATGGATCGAACATCATAACATCGGCGAGTGCGGCGATGACCTGCTTATGCATGGCAGCTTTATGGAGCTTGTCCTGATAGGTTGCTTCGTCCTTATACCAGTGGCCGTCCGGGGCTTTATAGTAGGTGAGTGTCGTGCCCCATACACCGGTTGCCTGACACTTGACGCGACGGCCTTTGGGTGCGGTTGTTTTTGCCATGCGCTGCCTGCCTTATGCGAAGAGAGAGGCAATCTTTTTGAGGGCGGCAATAGGCACATTGGGATCAGAGAACTTTGCATAGCCGGATTCATTCAGCATTGATTTTGCCTGAGCCTTGACATCATCGGATGCACCGGAGAATTTAGCCGCAATGGTGGCGATATAAGTTTCGCGATTTCCCTCATCGGCTTCGTCCTGACGATCAGCCTTGAATTTATCAATGCGTGCCTGATGTACTTTTTCCACAGCCTTGGCTTCTGCGGCCTGCTTTTTGAGATCGTCCTCATAGCTGGTAGGACTTATCGTGTTCCTTCTTGATAGCATCTGTAATGGCCTTGATCATAGCATCAACATTCATCGGAATGCGCTCAGAGGTGATGTCGGCAAAGCGGCTTTTTGCGTCCACGCTAAAGCCTTCGTCGCGGAAACAGATAACACGACTTCGCTCTGAACCTTTCCGAGAACTTCCTCCTTACCATTGACGATGTTTTTGCGGCCGGTCTTGAGCTGTGCAATTTCACGGTCAACATAGCAGACACCGAGGAAATGAACCTTTGTTTTCAAAGCCTCGAAATAGCGCTTGTCGAGGTTGGTGGACAGCATGCTGTATGTCTGATTGGAAACGGGGTCTGTATAGGTGGCACGTTTGGTATGGCCGATGACGATAAACGAAACTCCGACACGCTTCAGCTCCCACAGACGATCAAGAACGATTTCGATAGCCTTATCATAAGGGGCGTTAAATCCGCCGTAGGCTGAACGGAAATTCTTGGTGCGCTTGTCCTGATTGTCACGGTTATGCATACGGATGACTTCCTGCTCGGCAAGGCTCATCAGCTCATCGTAGGTGTCAATAATGACAACACGAAGATCCTTATAATCGGTGTAGCGATTTTCGATGATGTCAGTAGTGACCTCGTCAAACTTTTCCCAGTCCCACACAGGCTCCCATACGATGCCGTTGATAGCGTCAGCGCCGTCTTCCTTACCGCATTCCAAAACAGATAAGAATCTGGACCGGCAAGCTTCTCGCAATACTTTTTGATAATAGTGGTCTTGCCCACACCGCTTTCGCCCATAAGGCAAAGATTGAAGGCGAGAGGGTCAAGCTTGATTTCGTTTTTTCTTCCGAACTTTTTTGCCATAAACTATGTACTCCTTTAAGAATTATTTTCCGGAAATTGTTTTTTAGTGACTGTGATTGGGAATTCCTCGATTTCCGAGGCCCAAACACAAAGAGATTTATCGTCGTTATGTAATTTTGTCCACACATACGGGAATCCACCAATACCATCAAACAAACTGCCGAGGGTAGCGTCATCCGGCAGACGGTCAGAGATGCCGCCGAGAACGTAGTACCACTGCGGCAAGGCAATAGAGTTACCCAGTGCCTTATATCGGGGCGTATCAGCAGCCTTGTGGGCCTTGCTCTTGCTGTCTATCCATTCGCCGAGGTCTGTCCACCCATCGGGATAGCCTTGCAGACGCTCACACTCGGTAGGGGTCAGACGCCGCACGATCCAACGAGTGATTTTTTCGATGATGACAGAAGTATAATCTGTAATGCGACCGTTGTAGTCACCCGTTATGGTAGGAGACGTCTTACCATCGCCGTTGCCGCGTGCATCATAGCAGACAATGTTCGGGTCTTTGTAATCCCTGCTGCGAATAGCCGGAGAGCAATCATCGCAGATAACCATATTGGGTTCTGTAGTGGCGGCGTAGCAAACGGGGTTGATGTAGTTGAGGCTTTGTCCACCGTTGCCTTTTGCTTGCAAGGTTGCGGGCAGTTCCTCATTGACAGTCATATTGCGGCAGTCAAGCGCGAATGCAACGGCAGGGCGATCAATCGTGTTCAGAGTGTAACAGACATCCTCTTTGACACCGGTGCCATTTGCACCCGCCGTATCTGCGCGGTCAATCGTGTTGCCATGAATACAAAATGTCGGTTCGTACAATAGATTCAGCGAATACCGTTCACACGACAGCAGGCGGAGGATGCGCTGTAGCGGCAAGAGGATGGCAGGGGTCGCCGAAACGTGGATTGCTGCCGTTCTGCGGACTGGTAATCTGCGTTGTATCGAACGGCAGAACATCTAGTATAGCGATGCCGCCTGATTCTTTGCGGGGTCAGGTGGTGATGTGTCAAGGGTCTTTGCGATTTCAACCTCGCGGCACCCGCTGTGTGGGTTGCTGGATTTCATGGAATTGGACGCCAAACTGTCAAAACTGTATGCCTTCGGCGGTTCGGCCACAAAGAGCGTTTGATCTTGCAATGTAGAGAGGGTTGCGCTTTTTTCGGTCTGCACCAGCGCACCTTTTCCGCCGCCCTCACACCCAGAGCGGATTTTCAGAGTGAACGCTCGATCTGCTGTTCCAGCGCCATTTTCAACAGCTCCGGCAGCTGCTTGCCCCGGCGTGACGCCCGGCGCAAAATGCCCTCGCAGGCTTTCCGGCTCAAATAGTATTTCTCCGGCACGCCCACCTGTAAGATCGAGGACAAGCGAGATGCGTAGGCGACGTTGGGGGACACCCCAATACTGGGCGTCCATAGTTCGCCAAGCAATGCTCCAATCGTTTCCGGTGATGAGTCCTGCCTTTGCCCATTTGCTTTTGTCAGGTCCAGGGATTGAAATGACAGCTTCTTTGATTCTTGCCAGTTCCTCCAAGACGGCTCGGAAGTCCTCGCCTTTGTTTGAACCGAATGCTCCGGGAACATTTTCCCAGACGGCATATTTGGGATATTGTCCATTTGTCGCTTCCCTCATTTCTTTGATAATGCGAACGGCTTCCATAAAAAGACCACTGCGCTCACCGGCAAGACCGGCACGTTTACCCGCCACAGACAGATCCTGACAAGGACTGCCGAACGTAATCACATCAACAGGGGGGGCGCTGAAGCCGTTCATTTTGGTAATGTCACCAAGATGTTTCATATATGACTCCCTATTTATCAGAACAGCTCCAGCTCGTCCTCAAACGGGGGCTTGGTGGAATCGGGCTTGGTGGCGGACTTTTCCATATCGGCAACGGTTTCATCCTTAGCGGGGACGGCAATTTTATCCTCGAACTCGGAGAGTTTATAGCCGGTGTCAAACATACCATCGGCGAAATCGTCACGCAGCATAGGTTTGTTCAAGCGTAGCTCTGTGACTTTACTGCCGTAAATCTGACCGCGGGGGCGGAAATCATCCAACGTGGCATCGCCAAGTTCGATCTGCATCTTCTGCAAATCGGTCAGCTGGCTTTCGTCAAAATTGACTTCCTCAGCGCCGTTGACGACGCGGACATCCCACATCATGGTGGCGGGTGTCTTTTCCTTGACATCAATAAACTTCATCTTGAAGTCATACAGAGCCTTGTGCTTGGGAATCTCCATGTTATACTTAGTGGTATCGAACACGACACAGAAGGGCAGGAACTTGTCGCCCTCCTCCTTGGTGGCGTACTGCGAGACATAACCGTTGATAAAGATTTTGCCGGATTCCTTGAGGTCAGACTTATCGATGCAGTCCTTCCAGTAGGTGAGGGGAACAGACATGGCCAGCTGGGGCTTTTCAGTATCGCGACGATACCAGACGGCCTGAATATCACAGTTGCGGCGCAGGATACCCTTGCTGTCATAGCGAACCTTGCAGGTGCCCGTGACAGTCAGGTCCTTATCGTTGCCGGGGAGAACATCCGCCAGATACTTGATGAAATCATAGCCGGAGATAAAGCTCTTGATCTTGCCATCCTCACAGCCGACATTGGTGCGATACAGGCGGGAGCGGGCAACCTTGGCGAGAACATCCGGGTCCTCACGGTCAGCCAGGCAACCTCGATAGAATTAAGTCTGCATCCACAGGCTTGAGGGTATCGCGGGGATAATCCAGCAGGCCGACAAACTCCGTGCTGGTGCCTGCCTTGATACCGAAGTGCAGGCGGTACATCTTGCCGCCGGTGCGTTTGGAATCAATCTCGTCCAGAATGCCATCCTTGGCGATGACAGGAGAGCCGATGAAAGTAAAACGAATCGTGTTGTTTTTGCCATAAATTACTCCTTTACAGAATACTTGAAATATGTGTTGTGGAAGTTAAGAAAAATATGCCCATCATCGCTGATATCGTCATCAGGCTGCGCGAAATCTTCGCCGTAGAGAACATCATAATCCACGCTGGCAATAGCTGATGGCACAGACATTAACGATTGCATCGGCGACAGCATCCGCGCATTTATTACAGACGGTCAGGTCGAACAAGTCCCCATCGCGCTTGGATCCGTAGCCGAACGTGTACTGGATACGCATACCATAACCATCGAGATCAGGGAAGATCTTTTTACATTTGTTGCAGATAAACATTATGTACCTCCGAAATTTATTTCAACTGAAGAGCGTTGCGCAGGGCAAAAAGCTCCTCGGCTGTGGACGTGATAATGCGAACCTTGCGCGAATAGTCAAGGCTCATAAAGCTGAGCAGGCTTTTGGCATTGGCCTGACTACCGTTGCAATCAATTACGATGACATCTGCACATTCCTGTGCGACTGCCTGCAGGCACTGGCACTGCATAAAGTTGTTGATGCGGATAGAAAAGTCATAGCTGCCGCTCATTGTGTACCCTCCTGACTTGACAAAAACGCTTTACGCAGGGAGATGATGTCATAGCCGTTTTCATTGTGCCAGTCGCGGAACGCTTCATGCTGGCGTACTTATCGCGCAGGAAACCGTAGAAAAGATTTGCCTGTGCATCTGAAAGAGATGCTGTATTCTTGACGGCACCGTAGCGGCGGACGCTGGCGGTAACACTGCGCATATATTTCCAGAAAGAGTAGTAGTCGGTTTTAAGCTTTGTCATGAAACCGGCAGAATCCTCAAAGACAAAACCCTCAATAAAGTGGCCATCGTACTCATAGCCGGGAGCGGAAGCTTTGATATAGAAATCATAGAACTCCTGCCAATCCATAAACTGGTTGACATATTTTTTTAGGTTCAGGTCAAACCGCTGGCTGATGCCGATGAGGTCATCGCCTTCAATGGCGCTATAGGGCAGCTTTTTGAACGCGATTTCATTATAGACAACATCCAGCAGAACAAGATGAGGGTCTGCATACTCAATGATATGCGGGTCAAACTGTTGATCGATGACCTCAAACAGCATTGTGCAGTTGTTCTCTTTAAGGTACTGCTTGATTTCATCCAAGCGCGGGGAACCGGTTTTGCAGACATGCTTTTGGAACAGCTGCTTGAAATGGTCAGCATAGTCGCCGCTGGTACTGCCTTGGTGCAGAAAAGCAAATCATCCTTGCTTTCATCATAGCCGAGAATACCGAGATAGCCATTCTCTTTGAGATAGCACTGCACGGGGAACTTGAGGCGGCTTTTGAGAAAATCGATACTGCTGCCAGAGAAGCCATATACACGGGCAAGCTCATCGATGCGGAAGAACTTTTCATAGCCACGCGCTGCGATCTTATTGTTTGCAGTGTCGATAAACAGACCGCGTGCAGCCGTTGTCATGGCGTTCCAATGGTCATTGCGGAATGCGGAGGAGGTAAAGTTGAAGGCGGACAGATCACCGAACTTGCTTTCCCGGACATCGCGCTCACGGCGAAGGTTGGAGACAAGCAGCTGCACAGAAGGATCGGAGTTCTGGGCGGTGTTGTAATCCTCCAGTGGGCGATAGATTGTGTTTGTGATTTCATGCGGGATGATTTCATCGCCGCACAGGGTTACTGCACGCAGAGAACCGCCGAACTCGACACGATGTTCCAGCGTGATATAGCTGCCGTTGCCGTTTATGACCGGCAAGTCCTGAATGTTGCGGTGCCCAGCGATCTGAACAATGCCGGTAGGTTCCCACGCTGTGATAATGGCAGGAAGGTCAGGGTATTTGCCAACGCCATGGATAAGCTGGAAGGTGGGGATACTGATGATACCGAGCGGATCGGTCTTATCAATATAAGAGACACCGCCGTGGCAGACAAAGTAATCCTTGCCATGATAGGAAAATAGCTGCACTGGCAAGGCGCTGATACAGTCTGCTCACCTGCTTTTGTCAAGACCGGCGGATTCCAGCTGCAGCCGTGTGCGGGTTTCAAACTCAGGACTTTTTGTTTCGCGGTCATGACTCCAGTCATAAAGCCAGCGCTCGTGGTTGCCCTCGAGCAGGGTGACATTGGACTTGTCCATGATGGAGAGCAGGAACTGCACGGTCTCGGCGTTTTCAAGGCCGCGATCAATATAGTCACCGCAGAAGATGTAATAGCAATCGTCCTGCAAACCGCCGATCTCAGCCATGAGCGACTGCAGTGCAGTGTAGCAGCCGTGGATATCGCCGATGACATGGATGGCTTTATAGCTGTTGAGATCCGTTTTGAAATAGCGAATCGTTTTGAGCGCGTTATCCGGGGTGAGCACCTGAATACCGGCAGGGATCTTTTGCGTCTGAAACCGGGCGTACATTTTATCAATGACAGAATCCGGAACGCGCTTGATAGGAGGACGCTGTGCGTTGCGCCGCTTACACTCATCAATAGGGAGCGTTGTCATATCGATGACATAGATCCGATACCGATACTGTTTTGCCATGGCTTTGTAGCGGTTCATTTCAGAAGTTTTGGAATTTGTGGCATCGATGACGGTAAGACAGCCAGCTTGCATACGTAGCTCAAGCATCTGGAAAAGCATGTCCCAGACAATCTTATCGTTCTTTTGACTGATGGAAACATCGCCGGATGTGGAGAGGACAGGGGAGGAACACTGCATGCGGATCGTGTCAGCACTTAATGTGTAATCGGCCAACCCGTTTTCATGTATGTAGGTGGATTTGCCACAGCCCGGTGCGCCACGGAAAAGAAGAAGAACACGCATAGGTCAGCCCTCCATATTTTTGTTCTTGATGAAATCCGGGATGGGTTTGCCGAGTGCTTTGGCGAGGGAGACGCATTTGCCGACCCAGACATTATATTCATTCGAATGATGCGGCGCGGCATAACCATAAAGACAGCTGCCTGCTTTAAGAGACTTATAGACGATAGCTTCCAACCCGTCCTCCGGCTGAATCTGCCAGTACAGGTCTCCGCCGTTATGGATGACGTTATAAGCCCAATTCGAGACGAGGTCACGTGCGAATTCGATTTCATACTCCGTCCAAGGGGCATTTTGTGGTTTATCTTTAGCGGTGGCAGCATCCTGATATGCCTTTTTAACCATGGCGTGGACAATGCGGTGGGCTTCCTTTTTGTCGTGCAGCGGGATATCGACACTGATGGTGACTGTGTCATCGTGGCAGGTGCAGGTTGAGCAATCATGCTTGCAGGTGTCGGACTTAACGAGTTCGAGTTCATCCTCAAAGAAGATATAATCATCGGCTTCTGCGATATTGTAATAATCTGTACGGGAAGTCCGCTTATGCACCATTGTAATTGTGATTATGTCACCAACGTTGAAGTCACCCTTATAGTGCCGTTCTTCACCATGCTTGAATGCTGTGATGCGGACTTTGTCACCGGGTTTGAATTTTGCCAATAAAATCACTCCTTAAAATAAAAATCAGTTAAATCATCGATAAATTTGGCGAGGTAGCCGTAGCTGCGATCCGGGGAAGAACGGAATATCTTAGCGCCTTTGGGAATATCAGGTTCATGAGAGAGCCACCAGGCATTATCTATACGGCCACAGATGGTGCAGTAGTTGATTTTGGCGAACCAGAGAAACTCTTTACCGCTGACGGGGCTTTTATAATGATCCTCGGCATAGGCAATCTCGTACTTATGCTTATGGTCAGCCTTGCCGCGATGGGGCTTGCGCTTGCGGTTGGCTTTGGTTTGCACTTCGTCGAACTCGGATTCCATGACAGTGTTTTCATGCATGGTGTAGGGAGTATTAAGCGTTTTCATCTGATAGAGTCACCTCAATTGTTATATGAATCAATCCTTTTTATGAAGATGAGCGCTGATACCGATGGCGGCATCGGTGACAAGTCCCGCGATAAAACAGCCGACGAGCAGCGCTGCGAAAACAGGAATGGAGAGGATAATCATTTCATGCCTCAATTTTCGATCATCTTGAACATGACATCGGTGCGGCGGTTAGCAGTCTTACCTTCCTCGGTATTGGGGTCACCGATCATCTTGGTATTGCCATTGCCGATGACAACGATGCGGCTGCCATCAATGCCCTGGCTGGTCAGGTAGTTGGCCACGGTCTGAGCGCGGAAGTAGGAGAGCTGCTTGCCGTCTTCGCTTTCCTCGCCGACCTGGTTGATGTTGCCCTCAATCTGGATAATAGCGCCGTCCAGAGTCTTGGCGATTTCAACAAATTCATTGAGGGTAGAGGCGGCTTCGGCCTGATCCAGGAACTTGGCAGTATCGGGTACGAAGTTGACAGTGCAGGATTTTGTCAGCATAGAAGAGTAGTCCACAGCGGCGGTTTTCTGTTCCTGGGTGACTTCGACCTTGTTCGTGACAGCGGTATTGGACTTGTACTTATCGGCCAGAGCTTCCAGATAGGTGGTATCGAAAATCGTATTGACAGCATCACGATCCACGGTTTCGCCCAGAGACTCCCAAATGGTACACATATCGTTGTAGGTCTGAGGGGCGGTATCAGTCAGGATATCCATGTTATCGGCAGTTGGCGAGCTTGGCATGGTCACAGTCGGCAGCGATAGAAGTATCATCCGCGGTAGAGTACATGGGCATGACCTTGCGAATAGAGTCAAAATCGGTCTTATAAAGCTCTCAGCCTGCAGGACACCATCGATGAACTTGGAGACGGTATCGGGGTGGGCGGCAGCCCAATCGGCATCAAAGACAATGCCGTCCATGATCAGAGTAGAGGATGCGGTGGTATCAAAGACGATGACAGAATTGGTGGATTCCTCGGCCTGGGAGAGGTACGGTTCCCAGGTAGCGGCGACATCGATCTGACCGGCAAAGAAAGCCTTGGCAGCATCATCCGGGGTATCGAACATAATCAGGTTATCGAGGATCTTCTGCTGGTCGGCGGCGCTGAGGTCGGATTTCTGGACAAACCAGGCAACCAGAGTTTCGGCCTCGGAGAAAGAGGGTACTCCGATGCGGGCATTAGGCCAGGTGGAAATATCAGCAAAATTCGTGCTGGCAATGATACCGTCACCACCGTAGGAATAGTTGGTATAGAACGGCATAATGACATTCTTACCGGCTTCCTTGAATTTCTGGCTGAGGAAAGCAACACGGTTGGTTGTGTAACCTGCGGCCTGCAAGTCACCGGAGATCAGGGCGTTGGAGGACTGGGTGGCATCATTGATGATATTGATGTTGACCTTGATGTCGAGCTGGTCGAAGATAGAGCCGGGCTGAGTTGTCAGGCCCCCACATGCGTCTACCAGACTCTTCCAGCCTACCCACTCATCCAGAGACAGGTTAATGGTATCGTCATCGGTCTTAGCAGCGGCAGGCTTGGAGTCATTTTTGGTAGTGGTGCTGACAGCATTGGTGCTGGCGGCGTGGTTAGGGACAAGATCATTTTCGATAATGCCAGATTTGAAAACGGCGAAAACGGCGATTGCCAGGACCAGAACCAGGCAAAGGATCTTAGCTGCAGGGGTCAAACGAAAGCGTTTCATTATGTATCTCCTTAGTGTTTTTCTTTCTGTTTAGGGGTGACAAATTCAATAATGGGACGTTTAGTGCTACTGGGTAGCGAAACTGGACTGCGCAGGGAATCGAGAAAATCATTAACAGCGTAGTCATCGCTCTTTTCATCGGCACGGGCGATACGGGTATTGAGCTTGGCCTCATGCACAATGCGGGAGCGACAGCACGCTCAGAACCGGCCTTGACTTCTTCATCGACGGCATCGAGCAGGCGTTTGGAAGCTGAATCGCGACGAAGTTCATCGAGATCATCATAGGCAGCCTCAACATCACGGTTGGTTTTGAGCTGTTCGACAACCAGATTCTTTTTGGCGCGGATGTCTTTGAGTTCTTTCTCCCGCTGGGTGAAGATGTCCCGCGCCTGGGCCACAGCGGGGGTGAGCTGGTTGACGGTGTCGGCATACTGTTTGGCGACGAGAATGGAATCCTGGCGTTTCTCGGCGTAGACACGGGCGGTGGCTTCATCGCCGCGAGACATAGCTGTGCGGGCTTTGGATTCATACTCCTGCACCTCGCGATTGGCTTTATCCCGTGCTTTGATGGCGGTTTCCAGACGGCCTGTCATACGCTTGAGGCATCGGAGGCTTTATTGTATTTATCCTCGGCTTCCTCGATGGCTTTGGAATAGATAGCCGCGGCACCCTCGGGCGTTTTGGCTGTATCTTCGACAAAGAGGTTGAGAAAGCCGCCCAGCAGAACACCGAGTTTTTTGCGAAACTCCGGGAAGAGGAGCAGGACAGCCGCCGCGCCGCCGACACCACAGAGGACCAGCAGATTACTGAGCGGCATCAGGAGTCACCTCCGTGGCACCGATAAATGCAAGGGTGGAATTGATCTTGGCGATTTCATCCTGAACCGCGGTGGAGAGCATATCGCCGTTCTGCACGAGCTGCTGGATGGCTTCTTTATTGGCCTGGATCTTGGCTTCGTAATCTTTGATTTCCTCCAGCAGAGCGGTGCGCTTATTCTCGTAATCCTGCATGGTAGCGTTGAACGTATCAGAAAGCAAAGCTTTACGGCGGTCAGAATCATCCTGGATACTCTGAATAGAGATGCCAAGAGTGCCCAGCAGATTGACGATGATGGTCTTGGAAGTCTTTTCCGGGGTTTCCGGCGGGATGGTGGCCAGCAGTTCGTTGACTTTATAGACCGAGGTAGAAGCATCGGTCATGTCGTTAGCCGTGTAAATCTGTGGAATAATATCGTTTGCTGCAGCATCCGGCGAAACAGTGGCCGGTTCTGCAGACGGGGCGACATCAAACGAGAAATTGAGATTGGGTTCTTCTTCCGGCTGGGTAGGGACAGATTCGACGAGACCTATTTTTTCAAAGAAATTCATAGTTCCTCCTTAAAATGTAAGAATTGTATCGCACATCAGCTTGGCTTCGGCCTGGCTGTGTGTTACTAAGAGAATTGTGTTTTGCAGCGCCTTATGCTGTCGAAGCACGAGTGCCTGCATGGCGGCGCGTGTGGATTCATCGAGAGCGGATAGTGGTTCGTCCATAAGTAAGATTTGCGGCTTTAGATAAAGGACGCGGGCAAGGCTGAGGCGCTGCTGTTCGCCGCCGGAAAGCTGGCGGGGGTAATCATTTTGATGAGAAAGAAGACCAACGGTGGCAAGCATTTCACGAGCAAGGGTTGGCTTTTGCGGTTTGTGCTGGATCTTATCGCAGATAAGAACGTTATCGAGACAAGTGAGCCAATCGAAATTTGTGTTGTGCTGGCACATCATAGTGACCGGGGCGCTTGCCTGGAAACTGCCAGAGAATGGTTGGATAACGCTGCACAAGGTTTTGAACAATGTAGTCTTGCCTTTGCCGGAGGGAGCCATGATGCCGGTGATAGAACCATCGAAGCTGCCGGATACAGGGCCGAGCAGAGGTGTATCATAGCCGACAGTGAGTTCATGCAGTGTGAGCATCTTGGAACCTCCAGGAGAAAAAATGACGGATCAGTTTATTGGCCAGCCAGTCAAAGGCCATGCTGACAAGGATAATGGTGAGAATACCGGCAAAGGAAATGGCGGTGCGGCCGCGGGCGGTACTGGTATAGATGATATAGCCGATACCGTATTTGGCATTGATCTGTTCGCAGACGGCGATGTAAGTCCAGCCGATACCATACATCATGGTGAAGGTTTGCAGGATACTGGGCAAGGTGCTGGGCAGCAGAACCATAGTAAGAATCTGGAAGCGATTCATGCTGAGAGTGCGGGCAGTAAGCATCAAATCCGGGCTAACCTCTTGAAAGGCGAGAACAACACTGGGCAGCATGTAGACGAATGTTGCCAGAAACAGGAAACTGATCTTCATCTGTTCGCCGATACCGAACCACAAAATCAATAGCGGGTAAAAGGCTGTGATGGGCAGAAACGCATGAGGTTGGTAATGGGTAAGATATTGCCTTAGCCGTAGACGAGTAAAGACCAGCATACCGAGGGGCAGACTAACCGCGGCGGCAAGCAGGCTGGCGGCTGTAATACGCCAAAAAGAATAGACAAGACCGTAAACGAGCTGGCCGTTTGTAAGAAGGGAAACAAATTCATCCAGAACGCTCGCGGGGCTGGGAACAAACAGCGGAGAGACGGCCATGGAAGCGAGCTGCCAGAGAATAAGAACCATGGCAAGCGGCAGAGCGGTCTTGATTTTAGGTTTCATCATCCACCTCGGCATCCGGTTTTTCCTGTTTTGTTTTGCGGCGGTAGGCACGATTTAGATACTCTTTCATGTACTTTTTATGCTCGATGCTGGTACAGAGCCAGCGGCTTTCATAAAGGCGAAACTTAGTATCCATGCTTTGCCGTCACTGCGGCTTGGATGTTTATAGGCTGACTTTTCTTGTGCGGCTTCTTCTTGGGACGGTAGTTCGCGGTTTGCTCGTTATACACGGAATCAATGACAGAATCCGGCGTGACGGGCAAGGGAGTAGACAGTGTTTTCATCTGAGTGCGTTACCTCCAAACCATGTTGAGTGTATGATAGCATATAACAGTTCACTCCTTGCCGCTTGACACGATCGCGCAGATAAAAAAGCCGAAGCAGGCGGAGGCGGCAAGACTAAGCAGAAAAATAGGAATGGAAAGTACGACCATGTCACTCACCCTGCTGCAGAATATCGCTGGTGTCCACGATAACAGAGGAATCATTCCCGGCCTGAACTGTCGGCAGCTTACCGTTCCACTTGTCGTACATCTGCTGACGGATCAGCTCCGGCGTGAGAGACTGGGAAATCAGACGGTTGGCATCGGCCTGGGCCTGAGCTTCGATCAGTTTGGCTTCTGCATTGATCTGCGCAGTCTCTTTTTCCTGATTGGCCTTGGTGATGGCAACCTCCTTTTCCTTTTCAGCGTTTACGTTGGCGGTCTGCTGCTCAATCTTGGCAAGCTCCAGATCCTGCTGGGCGTTGACCTTTTTCTGAACGGCAGAGCGGGTCTCCTCATCGGGGTCAATATTGATAAGGGAAACGGATTCGATCACGATACCGTAAGGCTCGAACTTCTGTTTGAGATAGTCGGTCAGCTCACTGTTGAGGGTGGCACGCTTATCGCCGAGCAGATCGATAACGGAATACTTGGCCGTGACTTCCTTAGTCCAAGACATGATATTGGGCTTGATGAAAGAATTCTTTACATCCTTGCCGGACTGACCCTTGAAACGGGTAAAGGTATCGGCTACTCTGTCTGCATCATAGCGATAGGTAAAGGTCATATCGACAGTCAGACCCTTGCCGTCATTGGAGGGGACCTCGAAGCTTTCATCATCGCTGGAGTCACCGTCTTTGCTGGCTGTCAGGTAGGACTGCTCAATGCCGATGGAATAGGTAGTCACGTTCTGCGTGGGGGAAATGACATGGAACCCCTGGGTAAGCGTTCTGTCCGAGATGCCGCCGTTCATGTTATAGACAACGCCGACATAACCGGCAGGGATCCGTACCGTGCATACAAACAGCACAATGACGACGAGCGCGATAATAACTGCGGTTGCGATACCGCCGAGAGATTTTCTCATTTTTGATTCTCCTTAAATTGTGTAAAAAAGTCGATGATCTTCTGGCCGATTTCATCAAAATGGTACTGGATTCACACCAGAACAGAAACATGGCCAAGCCGATCAGGATCAGGAAAGCAGGCGGAAACATTTCAGGTCACTCCCCTCTTTTTCATTGTGAAATCACTCCAATCTTGATAAAATATCTATTCAAAACGGCCTGCTAACGGGAAAGCAGAACCGGGGTGTTGGGAAAAATGGGCACAAAAAATACACCCTTCCGGAGGCGGTGCTCCGGCAGTTTACAGGGTGTATAAGTGTCAAAGATATAGGTGTAAAATCAAATCGTGTTGTAAAGCGATTCTGTATAAGCGCGATAGTCTGTTATATCGCCGACCTCGCGTTTGTAGTCATCCGGGTATGTGTGTTGGAACCAAAGGCGCTTTTCTTCGATTTGCTGCCAGATTGGGGCGGTATCGTAGCCGCTGTACCGCTCTGCCATGTACAGGAATTTTGGAATGTTGAAGCCCCAGACATATTCATCGTAAGGTTCCTCTGCGTTGAATATTTTTCGGCGTTTTGACGGCGAATTATACGAAATGTATAAAAAGTCATCCTTGAACATGTGGTTGAAGCATAGATTTGGATTGTAGACCAGCTTTGAGACATTTTTTGTGTTGAGAAAGCCATCTGCATAGCCGTAGTATAAACCGCGCATATACCACGGAGGCATATCATGGGCTGTCAGCTTGGTCTTATAGCGGCCTTCGCTGTACAAAACGGATTCGTCCGCAGGTTCTGGTGTTGCAAATCTGTACTTGCCGCAGGAGTAATAGTTGGCGTGCAGACGGCTCATTCGGCGTCCAGAGCGGCGAGCTGGGCCTGAAGCTCTGCCTCCGACATATCATAGAGTGCCTGATTCTGTTTTTTGGCGAGGACTTCGAGCAACTGCTGGCGGCGCTCGGCGTTCTCACGGGCGGTCTGTGCTTTAGCCTTATCCGCCAGCTTGACAGAGACGATATGCTTGACGATCTCGATCTTATTGGAAGTTCATTCTGCTCGGTGGTCTTGGTGCCCAGCAGGGATTCCTCGCCGGTGGTCTTGAATTCTTTATTAAGGGTCTTGAAGATGCTGTCAAGGTTCTGAACGCTCAGATCCCAGAGATCTTCGGTGCTGATCCAGCCCTTGAAGGGGAAACGGTACTTATTGCGGGTTGCGATTTCAAACAGTTCCATAGTGGTTACCTCATTTCTATGTTTAAATTACGACCTTGAGCACGCGCTCGGTCTGGCCTTTAACTTTGACGATAAAGGAATCGTGACGGGTGGAGGAGAAACCGACGCCGGAGAGCTGGTCATCGACAGGCTGCACGGACATCTGAGAGCCGAGGGCTTCAAAGACGCGCTTGTGGGTCAGCAGCTCCTGCTTGATAAATTCATTGTAGAAGCCGTTGAGCTTGTCCGGATTCTGGCAGCCCTTGAGCATGAAGAAATAATGGCGATTGCCGATACCGGTCTGTTCGTCCCAATAGTTGGGGGAGTACATGGCAACGCTGACAGGGGTAAACTGATTCGTGCTGATGTTCCAAATATTGCGGCTGGAGATATTGCTCTTGAGTTCATCCTTGATGGTGAACTTGCCGTCCTTGAGAGTGACGGTGGCCACAGGGACATTCGTGCCGGTAGAAATCGGGTGGCGGTATTCATACTGATGGACCTCACCGTTGGCCTCGATCTCAGCGATAAAGCCGTTGTTTCCGGCGCGGCTGGTAAAGCAGCGGACATAGAATTTATACTCACCATTAGCCATCTTCTGCAGCATGGGCCAGGTGATATTTTCAACGGCAGGAACATTTTCGCGGGGACCCGTAATATCAACATCCAGATTGCCGCCGGTAAAACTACAGCGATTGGCATACCAGATATTATCAATAGGGGTGCTACAGTGTGCATCTTCATCCGAACGGTCCCAGTTATCAGGTTCATCGTTCCACTGGATGGAGAAGCGGAGCACACCATTGACCTTTCCGCCTGCCCGCTTGACATTCTCGCGGATATCGGAATCAGCCAGATTGCCCGTGTAGGCCCATGCGAAAGCGTTATCCCATTTGAACATCGTTTGGCGTCGCGATTGACAGGGGCGGTCAACGAGACCATGTTCTTGGAGAAGCGGTTTTCCATGAACAACTCCAGCTCCTTGGCGATGGGCAGGACATCCGAGATGAATTTATCAATACCGATCTCCTCTACATGGGAGAATCGTTTAGGGTCAATGGCAACCTGCTGTTCCATAGCGGCAAAGGGATCTGCGACTGCACCGTTCATACGGGACACGGCGTCGCGGTTGGCAAAGAGGATATTGTTGACGCTGATGTCATCGAGACGGGCAAAGCGGCGGGGCAGGGAATCCATATAGCCGAGTTCCGTAACGGTTTTCTTGGCGTCCTCAAGCATTCGTTTTGTAAAAATAGCCTTGGGGCGCTTATAGTTGGCGGGGGCGACCACACGCTCATAGGAGGTGACGGCAGTGTTGACATCCTTGCCTTCCGACAGGTCAATGAGCAGTGTGCCGATGCTGGTATTGCGGATGCGGGCGAAAGCAGGATTCATTAAAAATACATCGACCCATGAGCGGAGTTCTTTTTCTGCAGCAGTCAGAGCGCTGTATTTTGTCTGGAAGGACGCGAGCTGTTCAAGCTGAGACTTCCACTCGGCACCACGGTAGAGACTGTTTTGCGCGATGAGTTCAAGAACAGTCTGCGTAGCTCGAGCGTCAGCTCGTTCATGGAGCGCAGGAACACATTGCGGTCATCCCGGATATGGGCGGTCTCCGCGTTGATATCGCCGGTGGTGTAAGCGCAGCGCGGTGTATTGACGAAGAAATGGTTCCATGTCAGAACTTTGTAGCCGTTTTCATCCCGCTCATAGCTGCGGGCAGTGCCGACGGTAGGCTCATGAGTCAGGAAAACATCTTTGATAGGCTTGGACTTGACATAAGCGGAGAGGGCATCGACAACAGGCTGATAACATTCCGGCGAGGTAGTGTCAAAGTCCCAGATGGTTTCGATTTCGTTGCCGTTAATGGCGACCACACCGCCCATCGTTTTGATAAAATGGCGGCAGCAGGAACAGTCAAATTCGCGCCGGACACGATAAACGGGGTTTGTACCGGCAGGGAAGGAATCGAGATAAAGGTTCCAGAGTTCATCCGGGTCAAAATCGACACGGTAAAGTGCGGCGGCGTTCTTGGTCATGGAATCAAAATGAGCCATGAATTTGTGGTGAAATGAGTGGAATGGCATGATAGTCATAAGCGGTCTCCTTTGAAAAATTGGGTAGTTTATAAAACTCTTGGATAATAGCGGCGGTTTTCATGGCGTTTGGATACATCACGCATTTTACCGAGCGCTTCTTGCAACTGGTGAACACAGCGTTTGTTTTGGCCGTCCTGCATGAAGTCCATGAGAGGCTGCATGAGTTCGATTTCATCTTTCATGAGGCGGCGGGTCTGACGGCATTCTTTGAGCTGCTTGGCAAGTTTGACCAGTTCAACGGCGTTGTTGGGTTCCAATTCTAGTTTATGTAACAGGTCTTGTGTGAGCTGGTCTTGCTCGTGAATACCGGAACTGTTGACTTGATAGCGAGTTTCCAGCGTTTGCATGAGGGAGAGGGTGCCGGAAAGCGATTTCATATTGTGGTCGTCCAATGGTTGCGTCAGTCCTTTCTGGTTTGATTTAAAAATTGGTACAAAAAATGGTGCTGGATGCAGGCTACGATCCCGCCACCCCTGACTTACAAAATCAGCGCTCTACCGAATGAGCTAATCCAGCATATGAGTAGCCCCGATGGAAGTCGAATCCACAAAGAAACAGAGTTTGAATCTGCCGCGTATGCCAGTTCCGCCACAGGGCCATATAAATATCCGAGGCGGGGATTGAACCCGCACGACGTTGCCGCCAACAGGGTTTAAGCTTGTTTTGTCTGCCTGTTCCAACACTCGGACATGGCATGGAGTTTTATACTGGTTATCTCCATTTACCCAAAGAAACGACCTTTGGCAGCCAGTCGCATGTTGCCGTTACACAACTGCTTTTCTGCTTGTACTTTCAGAAATCATTTCATAGTTCAAACAATGCGCCAATCTATGCTATGTACACTTACATAAATCATTGCAAAGAATCCGGTATGACGATATTTCTTATCATAGGGCTGCAGTACCCTGGCGGCGAAACTGGGATTCGGACCCAGGGACAACATTACGTTGCCTACGGTTTTCAAGACCGCTGCATTCAACCACTCTGCCACTACGCCATAATAATGGGTTTCCTGTGCCGCAAAATCGTTTGCTCGTTTTGAGTCTTACGCCATAAAGGCCGCCTTTGGTAAAGGAATGTCTGCTACGACGGTATGCCGTTTCGGAAACCCGGATGGAACGAGAGGGAATCGAACCCAAAATCATAATCTCGGTTATGAGCCGAGCGCACTGACCAGTTGTGCTATCGTTCCATAAAATCGGTTCCGTTTATCTTATGCCAAAACGGTTTCCGTAAACAGCATGGGTCATGACTCCCACTGGTCACCACGGCTGGGTATGAGCCAGCGACCTCCCATTCATCAGACTTATATGGGCGCTCTGCGCTGAGCTACGTGGTGATAAGAATCGTTCCGTCTTTATCCTTGACGGTTTCGGAAGCAGATAAAGTGAAATTTTTTCTTATATCCGGGATGAGGGGGCATCCCGCTGGTCGAGCAGACACGATTTGAACGTGCGACCTCTTGCTCCCAAAGCAAGCGTTCTGCCAGCTGAACTACTACTCGATAGAAAAGATGAAAAGTGTTCTACTTCTTGGCTCCCACGATTATGGCCAGGATTCAGACAGAAGCTAACTGTCACATGGGTGTTGGTGTATCTGCATTGGCTACGTACTCTAAGCAGACCACATACGAGTGGCGAAACATTTGGTGCAGCCGGTTATCTGCATACACGCTCTTTTCATCTTTGGTTTGGCAACTAGGGCGCACTGCCCGTAATGGGGAACCGTGGTCTTTACGCCGCAGAACCTTGAGACTTCATTGCCAGAGTCTTGTTCGACAGGAATCGTTTTGCAAGACGACTCCGGAAACTCCTTCTGCACATGGCAGACGAGATTTCACGGCCTTAACCGCAGCCGCTGACGGACATATTTGATGACGGAGTTTATGCAGACTCCGGGCGGGGCACTATCCCCAGCCTTTTGGTTGGACCTGGCCCTTGCTGCCAGCCCCGAAAACGAAACATGAATTCATTGAACTTCACACCACGATACCTATTAAATAGACACCGAGAATGTCCCTCGCTCACCGCGCTGTTGTTCCGTCACCCCACAAGACAGCAAGCGGATGATCGGTCCGAGGCCGTAAAGTGGAGATGGAGAAGCACACCGGGATCGAACCGGCACCGCCTGCTTGGAAGGCAGGAATACTAACCATTATACGAGTGCTTCATACTAGGCGGATTGTATTTACGTGCTACCGCCTTCGCACGTTGCCCATACACCAGCCTTGCGGTGAGCGAAACGCCGACATGACCATGCGTATGACCTTGCGCCAAGGATTTATGAGAAGATTTGCGCTTTGAACCTTGAGCGATAAACTTTGATCAATATAAACTTTGAAGCTTCAGATTTGAGATTTGAGCGTTGAGCGTTCAGCTTTTCGACTTTGGGTCTCTACCCGAATATCTTTATAAACAGCAGACAAATCATCTTTGCGTCCGCGTATATAAAAATCAAATTTATCTTCATAATTTTATAATGAAGCGGATTCCTGTTTAGGGTTTTAGTTCTGTCATGATACCGCCGAAGTAGACAGAACGGTCGATGGTTGATCGCTTTCAGTGCATGGGCAAGATCTATTCAAAAGAGTTTAAAACTCAGGAAATATCAGTAATCGATTTCAATGACAGTGGTCGCGTTGCTGACCGAGAGAGCGGCATCGAGATCGTTCTGGAACTTGACGATATCGTCCTGCATAGCCTTGATAATATCAGCCGTGCTCTTCTTGTTGGACTTGAGGCCGTCAACAAGCTCAAAGGTCTGTGCGTTGGCGTAAGCCTCGCGTGCCTTATTGACCTCCTCGGCGTCTGCTGCCTTAGCCGCAGCGTTGGAGCCGTAGATGCTGGCGATATAAGCGTCCGTGCGCTTTTCAAGCGTGGCGTTTTTATCCTCGACCTCATGAATGGCCTCGGAATACTGGATGTTTAGCGCGTTGAGCAGCTTTTGGCGCAGCGGGATCAGATTCTGCTTGAGGCTGATGGCTTCGGCCACGGTCATCTCCTGCTCATTGACCTTGATCTTAGTCTTGGCGTTACTGACGGGGATCGCCGCCTTGATGGCTGCTGCGCGGTTGATAAGACCCGTGATGGAATCGAAATCACTCTGCGCCTGACGATAGAACTCCTCGGCTGGCTGGCCGAACAGCTTTTTCATGTTGACCTTGGCACTGGTGCAGAAGGCCGCGTTCTCGATTTTCTTGGCGATGCGCTTGTCGATGGTTTTAAGCTCCACCATAGCGCGGTGGACGGTCATTGTTTCGTACATGGGAAGTTCCTCCTTAAAATTTTAAACTTGAAATATGTGGTGTGAAAGCCTTTAGGAAATGGGGGCAGCTACACCCCCTGGAATCGAAAACCCAAATCACTCTGCCAGTACAAGCTCTTTTACTTGGAGCCATTGTTGATAGACAGGATGACGATAGGCATTGGTCAATATTTTGCACCTGTGCCCTGCGAATTATTGATAAATTCATTCGAGTTTGCGATAGAACGAAGGGTCACGAGGTCTTTTTGCTTAAATGGATTATCGTAAGTGAGTTTTTTGCATTGGTTGGTAATAAACCTAGATATATTCTGAACAGAGGAACAATAGATGCGATCACCTGTTACAGGGTCAAACCGTTTCTTAGTGACACGAGCACCTGTAACAGTGGCACGGATCAGGAAATCATCGTCCTCTGGATTATAATTTAATTGTCTGAGTCCGTCACAAGCGCCATTGTACACGGTTTCTTGATCGCTCTTTGCAGCTCGTTCGATATCTGATATAAATCGTTTTGGGATAAGAAGTTGTTTCATGCCGTCCTTGGCAAGGAACTCAACATAAGCGGAAGAATGGTCACTGCTTTGATGGTAGTCCTCCTTTTTTACATTGAGGATCTGACCTTTGTCCAACCCGACCCAGGCTAAAATCATAATGGCGCGGCTCATCGAGTAGGAGACACCGGGACAGAGTGCATCCAGATAATCGGCAAATTCCTGTTCAGAGAAAAAGAACTTGCGAAGAATTTTGTCATCGGATACTTCTGCGTAGGTTCGCTTGATTTCTTTATCATCGTTGCAGACAACAAAGAAGAAGGGGTGGGTCGCGTGCTGCTGCGGCGTGATGACATTTTCTTTAAAAGATAATCAAGATACCTTTGATCTCGGTAAGTTTACCGCGGTTGAGATAGTAATTATCGGCCTGAAGACGTTTTACAAGATCATTGACCGTATCGACTTTCCAATTCCTGAAAGCTGACCCAGTTTCCTGCTCTAGCTGCTGGACGGTGAACATTGCGGTATGAGGATTTCAGGGTGGACTT
>ENA-OQIR01000129-OQIR01000129.1-human-gut-metagenome-genome-assembly--contig:-NODE-129-length-33711-cov-2.239697_pt1 | contig 33711 bp, 38 predicted proteins | sample MGYA00242580_ERZ504745 | MGnify/ENA primary metagenome ERZ504745 (study PRJEB26092, sample SAMD00036214) | human gut metagenome | host: Homo sapiens | study: EMG produced TPA metagenomics assembly of...
GACAAGGCTCCTGAAGAGCGCGAGCGCGGCATTACCATTTCTATTTCTCACATTGAGTATGAAACCGACAAGCGTCACTATGCACACGTTGACTGCCCCGGCCATGCTGACTACGTCAAGAACATGATCACCGGTGCTGCTCAGATGGACGGCGCTATCCTGGTTATCGCTGCTACCGACGGCCCTATGGCTCAGACCAAGGAGCACCTGCTGCTGGCCCGTCAGGTAGGCGTGCCCTATATCATCGTATTCCTGAACAAGGTTGACCAGGTTGACGACGAGGAGCTTCTGGAACTGGTAGAGATGGAAGTCCGCGAGACCCTGAACGAGTATGAGTTCCCGGGCGACGATACCCCCATCATCAAGGTTCTGCTCTGAAGGTTTTGGAGTCTGACTCCAAGGATCCTAACGCTCCCGAGTATGCCTGCATCAAAGAACTGATGGAGGCTGTTGACAGCTATATCCCCACTCCTGACCGTAAGGCTGACCTGCCCTTCCTGATGCCTGTTGAGGACGTGTTCACCATTACCGGCCGTGGTACTGTTGCCACTGGTAGAGTTGAGCGTGGACAGCTGAAGACTGGTGAGGAAGTTGAAATCGTTGGCTTGGCTGACGAGAAGAAGAAGACCGTTGTTACCGGTATCGAAATGTTCCGCAAGATTCTGGACTATGCTGAGGCCGGCGATAACATCGGCGCTCTGCTCCGTGGTATCCAGAGAAATGAAATCGAGCGCGGACAGGTTCTGTCTAAGCCCGGCTCCATTCATCCTCACACCAAGTTCAAGGGCCAGGTGTACGTTCTGACCAAGGAAGAAGGCGGACGTCATACTCCTTTCTTCAATAACTATCGTCCTCAGTTCTATTTCAGAACTACTGACGTTACCGGCGTAATCACTCTGCCCGAGGGCACCGAGATGTGCATGCCTGGCGACAACGTTGTGATGGACGTTGAGCTGATCACTCCTATCGCTATCGAAGAGGGTCTGCGCTTCGCTATCCGTGAAGGCGGCCGTACCGTTGGTTCCGGCGTTGTTACCGCCATCAACGAGTAATTAAATTATCTTTGAGCGTGGAAAAGGCCCGGACAAATTTGTCCGGGCCTTTTTTGCATGTTTCTTTATGCGCTATAATTAGTATCTTCTTTAGCCAGAAGAATGTTTTTGTTTCCGCAGGCAAAACAATTTTAATGGGAAAGGAAAAGGCTTCTGTCTATAGTTATGGGCATATGGAACAGCGAGAAGATTTATAAGCCGGATTGGAGTTCTTTTCACCAGATAATGGGAAGAATTTGTTATGGAAGAAGGAAAATAAATTGAAAATTCGAACTGCCGGTGTGCAGGATCTGGAAACGGTGAGCAGGATTCACGCTTTAAGCTGGAAAACCGCATACCGTGGAATCCTGCCGGATGATTTTTTGGACCAGCTTTCCTATCGACGCTGGGTCGCACCTCTGAAAGACATGATGGAGCAGGGGCTTGAAATCAGAGTGATCGAGGAAGAAGAAAAACCCTTTGGCTGCATTACCTTCAGCGCCGCTAGGGATCAGGCGTTTGCCGGATGGGGTGAAATCGTATCCTTTCATTTGCTGCTGGAGGCCCGTGGAAAAGGATACGGAAGGTTATTGATTCAGGATGCCGTGAGACAATTAAAAGAAAAGGGCTATTCAAAAATTTACCTATGGGTTTTGGAGAAAAACGAAAGAGCAAGAAGATTCTATGAGAAAAATGGCTTTACCTGGAACGGGGATCGTCTGGAAGGGGAAGAAGGCGGGCGAAAGGTCACGGATCTTAGATATGTTTTATCTTTCCCTAAAACAAATTTATCTTAAGCACAAATTCTCAAAGCAAACAAAGGCTGTTCAAAGCTTACCGCCCATGGCGGCGATTTTGAACAGCCTTTTGTTATATCGAAAACTGCCGGTACTGCCGGCGGCCCGACAGTCTGATGGCTGCGATTCCATTTTACCTAAGGCATCATCAGACCGCAGGGCTGGCTCCTTGCGTTTGTTTTAAAGGAACAAAATCAAAAATCAAGCGGTAGAAATTGAAAAGCATACCAGTTATGGCTTGTCAACACCATCAATCAGAGCTTCGTAGGAAACGCCGAAAATTTTCGCTAACGCTTGAAGTTCTATATCGGTTACATACCTTTTGTTGGTTTCAATTCGGGTAATCACATTTTTATCCATATCTACGCCTAATAACTGCAACTGATTTGCCAGCTCACGCTGTGACATATGATGCTCTTTCCTCAGAGCCTTTAAATGACCGGAAATTAAATTTTTATCGCCGGTTTCGCTCCTTGGCTTTGGCATAATTTCGTTCACCACATTTTCACTGTTTGTATCATTTTTTGCACTTTTTATTGATTTTACTCTAAATCAATGCTATAATTGGTTGTAAAAGTGAGACAAAATGGAGGGGAACCTATGAAAATATGTAAAGAACTTTTATATCAGGAATTGGGCAGGTTTTTAGTCCGTAATTTTAATGAGTTTCAGTTTGATTACCAGCAGGTTATCATGACGAAATCTGTACAGGCTTTAAACCGAATTCAAGAAATATTGCAGGATGATACGCTGGACGATTTCTATAAAATAGAGAAAATCGAACGAATTTTTGAAAGCTGTGGCGTCAGTCTGAAAAATCGCCGCGAATAGAATCGAAAGAAAATTTTTTCCGGCAAGGCTGAATAACCTTAAATTTTTTCCCGCGATAACTACCGGAAACGGAAGATCCCTTCGCACAGCAAACACTGGACAGCACGAATCGTTTTATGCGGTAAATGCAGGAATAGAAAAAGCAGGCTGGTTCACAAATGAACCGGCCTGCTTTTTCAGCAGCCCTATATTTTTTTGTTTATTGTTGGAAAAGAGAATACAAAAGGCAGAAAACAAGAAAATAAAAAGGATATGATATAAAAATCAGAGGGAATCAGGAAAACATGGACAGCCGCAGGTTAACCTGCGGCTGCGGCCGGCTGTCCGTTCGTTTGCAGCACACAGTCGAGAGACGCCGGCAAACGAAAGAAAGGAACGGCTTCTGTCTGCCGCGCCTGTTGTGAGATCAATCCGGGAGGAGGCTAAGTCCAGCCGCATAATGTGGTCATCCATCACATAGCCTTGACCGATATCGGTCACCTCGTCGTGATCCACATAGAAGCCGGCCTGCCGGTAGAAAGCCACGGAACCGAGATTATCCCGGTTAACGGTCAGCCAGATGTAGCCCAGGCTTTTCTCCCGGCAGATTTTTTTCAGTTCTTCTAAAGCAAAGCTGGCCAAGCCTTTGCGCCGGAATGTTTTCTCAATATAAAGCTTGCTGAGGAATAGGGCGCCGTTTTCAATTTTGTAGCCGCAAAAACCGGCGTTTTGGCCATCGCAGACCAGCCAGCAGTAGGTATAGCCTGATGCTCGATCTGATTAGTAACTGCCTTGAAGGACTGAAATTTTTCCACCATGTAGGTGATCTGGTCGGCGGAAAGAATCTGCCCGTAATGCTCTCTCCAAATACGGGAGGCTAAAAAGCACATCTCCTTAATTTGCTCTGGGGTTTTGATTTGTTTCATTTGAAGCTCGCTCATGGGTTCTAACCTTGCTTTCTGTTAAAATGATTTTATAATTTTTTACTTTTATATACTTATTGTTTATTCTTAAGAATAATATACAAATAGAACGGTTTTTAAACAATTCTTTTGCTTCGCCGCTCAGCCGGAAAAAGACTGAGCCAAAGGCGTGTTTAAAATTTACGGTATTTTTTCACCTTGCGCTTTCTGCGGTCGCGGCGGTTGTAAATGGTGGCGATGATCAGATAGATGATAAAGAGTAATACAAATAGGCCGCAAATTCCGAGAAACCAGGGAGAAGATATGATATTCTTTGCGCCCTCCCAATAATACAGCAGATCGCTTCTCTGTACGTCCTCGCTGGCAACCAGGTTAATGGTGGCGAGCTCGTGATTGGCGTAGGAAGAGTGGCCTTTCCTAAAATTTCTCCCTTCGTAATAGGCGCGTTGACGCTCTCAGGCTTTTCCACCTCGGATACGACGATGGAGTTTAAATCCACGTCATTAGGAAGCAGGGCGGTGACATCCTTTTCCGGAACCAGCAGGAGAGTGTCCTTTTCCCAGGCCAGGTTCAAGTTTACTTCCGCCAGAGGCTTTTCCATATCTACAATGGATTTCAAGGTGAAGGTGCGGAACGCCCAGCGGTACAGCGCCTTGGAATCAATCATGGCGCCGTTGTCAGGAACAGGTCCTGCCCGCCACGTGGGAGAGCCCATCGCCACGCACAGGTAAGCGTAGCCCTCGGCCTTGGCGGTGGTAACAATACAGTCGCCGGCTTGGTCGTGCCAGCCGGTTTTGATGCCGGTGACATATTGATAATAATAATCCGGATAGCCGGGCAGCATCATTAATTGGTAGTGTCTAAGCGCCGCTCTTCCTGCATATTGGTGGCGGGAACAATATGATAGGTTTGGCTCACAATGTCCATAAACCGGGGCAGATCCATGGCGTATTCCGCATGATTCCCATATCACGGGCGGTGGTATAGTGGTTTTCGTCATGAAGTCCGTCCGGGTTGGCGAAGTGGGTGCCGGTACAGCCGAGCTCGGCGGCCTTGTCGTTCATCATTTGAACGAACCGGTCTATATTGGAAAGCTTTTCCGGGTTCCCGGTCTCCTGGTTTTTCCTGCCTCCCACATAGTCAGCAAGGATAACTGCGGGCGTCATTGCCGGAGGGAACCATCAGGCAGTTCAGCGCCTCGTAGATTGACATGGTTTCCCCAACCATAATATTGGCGATTGAACTTCCCGTACCCTCTAGGGAGTCCTTCAGCTCTTGCGTCAAAGTTACGGTGGTGCCGTCTAAATCCTCCACATTCTCACTGACTACAATATAGGTCAAAATTTTCGTGGTGGAAGCAGGCTCGATCCGTTCATCCGCGTTTTTTGTGTAAACCACAGTGCCGGTATCCAGATTTTTCATGAAAATAGCATTGCAGTTGGTTTCAAAATCAATCGTAAAACCCTCATCCCCCGCCGCGCTGGCAGGAAAGGCGAAAATTGAGGTAAACAAAAAAAGACAGGAAAACAAAAGGATTAACTTTTTTTTCATAGAAGTTTTTCCTCCGATATGGTATGATAAAATTACTGAAACAGATCAGCGGGTGCGCGCTTTTATTTTTATGCCGTGTCGTCCAGCCTGGTTCTGGACAGCCTGCGGGAAATTTTCACAGTGAGCGCTTGCGCCGTACTGCAAATGGATTTCTACCGCCGCCATTGGAATACTGATTTTAAAACGGGAATTTCCTATGGCTTGGAATCCAAATAGGAACGATAAGCACTGCCTCTTTCTTGAAAAGGAATCAGAAACCATATTCACCAATTGGAATTCCGCTCTCTTGCCGCGGAGGTACCCAGCCGGCGGAGGATGGCCCTGATTCCCGCTGCTGCCGGTGCCCCGCTATGGATGATTTTTGATCGTCTAACGATGCCATCACGCCCCTTTTTGCCTGTAGAATAGAATGGATTATGTATACCATTTTACCTTATTTATCCGGGAAAGGCAAATTAAAAATTTATGACAATTATAACAGTTTCCTAACGGGAGGAATTGAAATGATATTTATTACGGGAGATATGCACGGCCTTATGGAACGCTTTCAGGATTCCGCGTTTCGGCACATCAAAAAGGGGGATACCCTGATTATCTGCGGAGATTTCGGCTTTCTCTGGGAAGGCACCGAGGAGGAGAAAAAGGCGCTGAAAAAGCTGGAGAAGAAAAAGTACGAGATCCTGTTTGTAGACGGCATCCATGAGAATTTCGACCTGCTGGAAAGCTATCCGGAGGAGGAATACGCCGGGGGAAGGGTTCACCGTATCGGTACGAATCTCCGCCATCTGATGCGGGGAGAGCTGTTCACCATCGAGGGAAAAAAGATCTTTGCCTTTGGCGGCGGGGAGAGCATCGAAAAGGAGGACCGGGTCAAGGCGGGAAAATGGTGGGGAGCGGGAAATGCCCACCCTGGAGGAAATGCAGCACGGCGTGGACCGGCTGGATGAGGTGGACCGCAGGGTGGATTACATCGTGACCCACGAGCCCCCTACTAGGGTACGCACAATTATTGATAATACTCTGAGAAATTTCAATATGCTGGACGCTTATTTGGACGAGCTGTCCACTAAGGTAGCTTATGAAAAGTGGTTTTTCGGCAGTCTCCACTTAGACCGGAAGATTACCGCTAAAAGCTACGCGGTGTTTAATGATTTGGTTCCGGCGGAAATCCCTCAGGGAAAAAGAAGAAGGTAAGCTATGAAATTTATCCATACCTCCGACTGGCACTTGGGAAAAATGATTTACGGCCGCTCCTTGCTGGAGGATCAGGAATATTTTATCAAACAGGTTTTCTTGCCCGCCGTGGACCGCGAGCAGCCTGACTTTGTCATCCTGGCCGGGGATATTTATGACCGCCAGATCGCCCCGGTGGAGGCTATCCGGCTTTTCGACTGGACCGTAAGCGAAATGGCGGGAAGGGAAGTGCCGTTTTTTCTGATTTCCGGCAACCATGACGGCGCCGACCGCCTGTGCGTGGGCGCCAGGCTGCTGCGGAAAAGCGGTATTTATCTTACGGCAAGGCTGGAAGACGCGTTTGAACCGATCCTCCTGGAGAAAAACGGGGAATCGGTTCAGATTTTTTTGCTGCCCTATTTTGAGCCCGCAGAGGCCAGGGACGTCCTGGGGGACGACTCGATCCGAGGCTTTTCAGAGGCCTATGAGGCGGTGCTTTCCCGTTTAGAGGAAAAGAGAGATCCGGCGCTGCCCAGCGTTTTGGTTTCCCACTGCTTTGTTGCGGGAAGTACGGCGTCCGATTCGGAAAGCACACTCTATGTAGGCGGCAGCGGGGAAGTCGGAGCCGGCTGCTTCCGTAATTTTACTTATGCGGCGCTGGGGCATCTTCACGGCCTTCAAAAAGCCGGCGCAAACGGATGGTATTCCGGTTCTCCCCTGTGCTATTCCTTTGACGAGGAAAAGCAGAAAAAGGGCTGTACGGTGGTTACTCTGAAGGGTTATGAGACGGACTGCCGGCAGGTTCCTGTGGTGCCTATGCGGCCGATGAGAACCCTGACGGCCGCCTTTGACCAGTTGATGGAGGAGGGAAAAAAGTCTCCCTGCCAGGATTATGTGTTCCTGACCCTGACCGACGACAAGCCTGTGTATATGCCGGTGGACCAGCTGCGGGAGTATTATCCAAATCTGCTGGGACTTACCAGCCAATGGCTGCAAAACGGCGGCCTGGAGGCTTGACCGGTGAACAGCAGGAGAAAAGAGAGCTTCTAAAACGCGGCGGGGAAAAAGAGATTTTCAGCGCCTTTCTCACCAGCGTATGCCAAAGCGGCGCGACTGAGGAGGATCAGGCGCTGTTTGACCAGATTCTGGCTCAGGTAGGAAGGGAGGCGGAGCAATGACGCCGATTCGTCTAAAAATGCAGGCGTTCGGCCCCTATCAGGCGCTGTGGAGATTGCCTTTTCCGGCCTGCGGGGCAAGCTGTTTTTAATTACAGGCTCCACAGGGGGAGGAAAAACCACCATTTTAGACGCCATTTGCTTCGCGCTGTTTTGCCGGGCCACCGGCGGGCGGAGAACCTGGCAGGATATGCGGAATCTGTCTGCTGGGGAAGATGTGCCGACGGTGGTAGATTTTGAATTTTCTCTTGGGGAGGAGCAATACCGTTTTCAGCGGTCCTGGCGCTGGCATAAGGTCCGGGGCAGCGGGCGGATGGAGATGCGGGATGAGCACCAATGCAGCCGGAGAAACGGGGAGCAGTGGGAGCTGCTGGCTTCCGGGCTGAATCCAGAGTGAGGGAATACGCCCAAAGGCTTTTAGGGCTGACCTGCGAGCAGTTTTCACAAGTGATCGTTTTGCCTCAGGGGGAGTTTAGAAAGCTGCTGCTTTCCAACTCCACGGAAAAATCCAAGATCTTTCAAACTCTATTCCAGACCGAAAAGTGGGAACGGATCACCAAGTGCGCCCAGAGCATGGCGGAGGATTTGGAACAGCGCTGCGGCGGGCTTCTCTCTGCCCGGCAAGCGGTTTTGGAGAGCGAAGGCGTTCAAGCTCGGAGGAACTGGAGCTTTTGCGGAAGGCTACGGAGGAGGAGTATGAGAAAAGTATCGCTGCGGCGAAAAAAACAGAAAACGATTTAAAAAATATATCAGATATTATACAAAGAGTAAACAGATTAAAGGAAACGGAAACTGTTTCCGAAGACTTCAAAAGCAGCTTGCGCAAGCGGCAGCGGAGAAAAGGGCTTTGGAACAGAAGCGGCAGGAGGCTGTCAAGGCCGCGGCTGGGCTTGCCCGGCTGGAGGAGGAGAAGGCGGCTGGCCTCCAGCTGGCCGCGAAGCACCAGGAGCAGATGGAAACTCTGACGAAGCTGAAAAGCTTAGCGGCGGAAAAGGAGCGTTTAGAAAAGGAAATTGCCAGCCAGAAGGAGCAGCGGCTGGAGTGGGAGCAAAAGGCTCTTTCCGCGGCGGAAAATGTGGAAAGGGGAAGGGCTTATTTGAGGGAACTGAATGACAAGCTGAAAGCCTTGCCAGAAGCTTCCCGAAGCTTTCAGGAATTGAAAACGGCCTTTGAACTGTTGAAGCAGTGGGAGGAAGGCAAAAGACGCTTGGCCGGGGAACAAAGCGCCCTTCAAAAAGCGGAGGAGATTTTAGAGCAGTCCAGGGTAAAGCTTTCGGCCTTGCAGGAAAGCTTAGAAAGAGCGCAGCAAAAGGCACGGGAGGATATGGCGGGGCATTTGGCCTCCGGCCTGCGGGATGGGGAGCCCTGTCCTGTGTGCGGTGCGGTTCACCATCCCAGTCCGGCCAGTCTGGAAATAGGAGTAACTGTTACCCCAGAGGAGGAAAAACGCCTGAAAAGGCTGGTAAAAGAGGCCCAGGAGGCCTTTACCTCAGCCCAGGGAGCGTTCACCAAGCACCAGGGCCAGCGGGAACTGCTGGAGAAAAATGTAAGGGAATCAGAGCGCCGGATAGCGGACTTCCCATACCCGCCTGAGAAGCTCCCAGCCTTGCTGGCGGCGGCGGAAAAGAAGCTTGCCGGATTGCAAAAGGCGGGAGAATTGCTGCCCCAGGGGGAGAAGCGTCTGGCTCAGCGGGAAAACGAGGAGAAAACCGCCAAGCTCCAGGCTGACCGGAGCAAGGAGCGGCAGGCGCAATGGGAAAATAAGCTGTCCGCAGTGAGCGCGGAGATTAGCTCCCTTTGGGGCACCTTGCCGGAAGAAAGACAGGGGCAGAGCCTTGACCAGGCTGAGCAAGGATTGCGGAATTCCCTGACAGAGGTTCAAGCCCGGTTAGAGAGCTTGCGGAAAAAAATCCAGGAAACCCAGGAGGCGTCTGCAAAAACCGGAGAGGCTCTGGCGGCAGCCGCGGCGGGGGAAAGGGCTCTGCGGAACCAAACCCATGAGGCAAAGGAGCAATGGGAGGCTGCAGGGAGGGAAATTCCCGGAGAACTGAATCAGGAAGCGCTGGAGCAGGAGTATGCCAGTCTCAAGAGGAAAGCCGGGAAAGCCTGCAAAAAACCGGCCGGCTTCTGCAGAAAAGGAAGTCACTGGAACAGGCTGCGGAAAAAATCAGGGATTTAGAGGAGGAAAGCAAGGCGGTTCAGGAGGAATATTCCAAAACAGAACGGATCGCCAGATTTTTCAGCGGTAAAAATCCTATGAACGTGCCCTTGAAAATGTTTGTGCTTGGGGTTATGCTGGACGATATCTTAAGCCGGGCTAACGTGTACTTTACTACCCTGAGCGGCGGTCGGTATCAGCTCAGCCGAAAGCGGGAGGGGGCAAGCCGGGGATACAGCGGCCTGGATTTGGAAATCTATGACGCTTATTCCGGCGGCGGCAGAAACGTCGACACCCTTTCCGGCGGAGAGCTGTTTTTGGCGTCCCTGTCTCTGGCTTTTGGACTTTCCGATGTGGTGCAAAGCTACTCCGGCGGTGTCAGGCTGGAATCTATTTTCATCGACGAAGGCTTTGGCACCTTGGATGAGGAAACGCTGAACACAGCCATGAAAGCCTTATTTGAAATTCAGAAAAGCGGCAGAACGGTAGGGATCATTTCTCACGTGGCCGAGCTGAAAAGCAGGATCCCCGCCCAGATCCGCATATTAGACGATCACAAAATTAAAGTGGTTCTGCCTTGAAAATCCTCCTGGAATATCAAACGAAAAACTGCCGGCTGCGCGCTGTAAGGAAGCTCTCTGAGGCGGTGCTGGCGCCGAACGATAGGGCCGCCGGCTGGCAGGCAAAAGAGCAAATGTGAGGAGGCATATCATCATTTATTGGATTTGCGCAGAAAGAGCTGAATGGATATTTGAGGAACAGAATTTTATACCTTTCAACAGAAAAAGCACCGTACAAACACGGTGCTTTTTCCTAAATTTCCGCTTGCCATAAAAAGGCTGGGAGTTTGTTTTTGATAAATGTAAACGATTCTCTATGACCTAATTGAACGCAGTTTCACCGGCCTGGGAAAATAACCGGCGGATTTCTCCTTTGATTCCGCGGTGCTCCGGAAAGGATAGAGCAGGATCTTTTTTCAGCAGGATTTTGGCTGCCTGCTGGGCTTGGGACAGTATATCCATATCTCCGAGCATATCGGCGATTTTCAGCTCCGGCAGACCATGCTGTCTGGCGCCGAAGAAGTCTCCGGGCCCTCGAAGCTTTAAATCCTCGTCAGCGATCTGAAAGCCGTCGTTGGTGCGGCACATTGCCTTGAGCCGATAGACGGCTTCCTCGTTTTGAGCGTCGGAAACCAAGATACAATAGCTTTTTCCTTGCCCCGGCCGACCCGGCCCCGCAGCTGATGAAGCTGGGAAAGGCCGAACCGCTCGGCATTTTCAATCAGCATGATGACCGCGTTAGGGACATCCACGCCCACCTCGATTACCGTGGTGGAAACCAACAGATCCAGTTCCCCGCGGGAAAAGGCCCGCATTACCGCTTCCTTTTCAGCGGGCTTCATCCTCCCATGGAGCAGGCCGACCCGATAATCCCGGAATTCCCGGCCTTTAGGCTCTCGGCATATTCTACCGCGGAGGCCAAGCTGGCCTCGCCGGATTCATTTTCTACCAGGGGGCACACGATGTATCCTTGCAGGCCCTGGTTTAGGTGCTTCTGCAGAAAGCCGTAGGCCCGGCCGCGTTTTTTACTGTCAATCCAAAAGGTATCTATTTTCTGGCGCCCCGGGGGAAGCTCATCCAATACGGAAACATCCAGGTCGCCGTAGATCATCAGGCGAGAGTCCTGGGGATCGGCGTGGCGGACATGACCAAAAGATGAGGATTTTCCCCCTTGCCGCTAAGGCCGCCCGCTGGGCAACGCCAAACCGATGCTGTTCGTCGGTAATAACCAGCCGAGCCTTTGAAATTCCACGGATCCGAAAGCAGGGCATGGGTGCCGATGAGCAAATGAATTTGTCCGGCTTTTAAAGCGAATAACAGTTCCCGGCGCTCCCTTTGCTTGGTAGAACCGGTCAGCAAGGCTACGCTTACACCGGTGCCTTCAAACAGCTTTTCCATGGTGTGATAGTGCTGTTCCGCTAAAATCTCAGTGGGCGCCATAAAAGCGGACTGGATGCCCTCTCTGGCGGCGCAGTAGCAGAGCGCGGCGGCCACAGCGGTTTTCCCGAGCCTACGTCGCCCTGAATCAGCCGGTTCATGGGCGTTTTCCTCCGCATGTCGGCCACGCATTCCGCTACCGCCCGCCTCTGGGCGCCGGTAGGTGGAAAGGGGAGACAGGAGAAAAATTCTTGGGAACGGTCGGCAGTGAGAAAACAGCTGGTTTCCCGGCGGTTTCTCGTTTTGAGCTGGCAGAGCCCAAACTGGAGAACGAACAGCTCCTCAAAAATCAGCCTGCGGCGGGCAGCGTTCAAAGCCGGCTCCGACTGAGGCAGATGGATATCCCGAATCGCCTGTCCCAGCTCCTCCAGCTGATGGGAAGCGCGGAGCTCCTCCGGCAGCGGATCGTTGACGTGTTCCGGCAGGAGGGAGAGGGCTTGCCGCACCGCCGCTTCAATCTGACGGGAGGAGAGGCCCTCGGTTTGTCCATATACAGGATGAAAGCCGGAGCTTTCGGCGGAGGTGGTGAAGCTGGGTGAGGTCATTTCCCGTTTGGTAAAGGTTCCGCCGACCTTTCCGTAAAAAAGATACTCTCCATTTTGTTTTATTAAATTTGGAATATACCGGTTGTTGAAAAAAGTAAGCCGCATCACCGAGCTGCCGTCGCTGGCCTGGCACCGGTAAAGAGTCATGCCCTTGCGGATTCGGGTTTCCGTCACCTTAGAAATAACAGCAGCCCGGATGCAAACCGGACGGTCAAAGGGGGCGGCGTCGATTTCGAAAGGATGGCTCCAGTCCTCATAGGCTCTGGGGTAGTAGCGCAACAAAGCGCCGACGCTGTCGACGCCCAGCTTTTCAAACAGCTGGGCGCGTTTGGCACCGACGCCTTTTAATGATTGCAGCTTTTGATCGAATAAAGAAGCCATACTTATTCCACAGAGATGATAAAGTAATAGATCGGCTGCCCGCCCCGTACCAGGGTGATATCCACATGGGAGCCTACCTTGCGCTGGATCGCATCCTTTGCCTCGCTGGCCTGCTCCTCGGTGATATCCTGGCCGTAAATCAGGGTAAGGAAAGCGGTATGATGGTCGCATAGGGATTTGGTCAGCTTGACAGCGGCTTTTACCGGATCCTTCTCCACGGAGGTCAGCTTACCGTTTTTCAGGGTGAGGATTTCCCCCTCTTTGATCTTAAACCCGCCGTACTCGGAATCCCGGGCGGCAAAGGTGACCTGGCCGGTGGTGACCTTTCCGGCGGCCTGCATCATCTGCTCCACTGCATCTTCGCCGTCCAGCTCAGGATCGAAGGCCAGCATTGCGGCAATCCCCTGAGGAATCGTCCTGGTGGGAACCACCACCACGGTGCGGTCCTTCGCCAGCTCTGCCGCCTGCTCCGCAGCCAGAATAATATTTTTATTGTTGGGCAGCACATAAACCTTCTTTGCGGGGGTAGCCATAACCGCCGCCAAAATGTTCTGTGTGCTGGGGTTCATGGTCTGGCCGCCGCTGACCACTGTGCTGCAGCCAAGATCCTGGAACAAGGCCTGCAGGCCGTCGCCGGCGGCAACGGAGACAAAACCGATTTCCTCGGTAGGCTCCGCCGGCTCGAACTGGTTGGCGGTTTCCATGGCGGCCTTGGCCTTTGCCTGCTCGTTCTGTTCAGCGGCGATCCGGTGCTGTTCCTTCATGTTCTCCACCTTGACAGTCAGCAGCTGGCCAAACTTCAAAGCTTCCTGTAGGGCCTGGCCCGGGTTCTCCGTGTGCACGTGGGTTTTGATGATTTCGTCATCATCCACAACAACCACGCAGTCGCCGATAGTTTCCAAATAAGCCCGAAGCTCCAGCGGACTGGCAGTGACCTCCGGATTACGGCCTACAATAAATTCCGTGCAGTAGGTAAAGGTGATGTCCTGGTCAAATTCAGCCGCGGCGTTCCGGAAGAAATCATCGGAGCTGACCGGCTTGGAAACCGCACCGGAGGCCGCCTCCTCCTCTTCGTTGGGAATAATATAGCCGTCCTTGAATACGGACATCATCCCTTCAAAATCAGGCACAGGCCTTTTCCGCCGGCATCCACCACGCCTGCCTTTTTCAAAACAGGCAGAAGCTCCGGCGTAGTCCGCAGCGCGTCGGTAGCGCCCTGGCAGATGGCGGTCCATACGAACACAGGATCCTTGTTTTCCTCTGCGGCCGCGCGGCCTTCCTCGTAGGCGACCCTGGCGACCGTAAGGATCGTGCCCTCAGTTGGCTTCATCACCGCCTTATAGGCGGCCTCCACGCCGATGCCTAAGGCGGTGGCGATATGGGAGCCATCCATCACGTCCAGTTCCTTCAGGCCCTGAGCGAAGCCCCGGAACAGCAGGGAAAGGATTACTCCTGAGTTTCCTCTGGCTCCCCGCAGCAGAGCGGAAGCGCAGGCAGACGCCACCTGGCCCACCGCGTCGCTCTCATTTTTTTCCAATGCGGCGGCCGCGGACGACATCGTCATGGACATGTTGGTACCGGTATCCCCGTCGGGGACGGGGAAAATATTCAATTCATCGACAGAGGTTTTATGCTTGGCAATATTATTCGCGCCGGATATTATGGCGTTACGCAGACAAGTTCCGTTAATCAAGATCAGCACTCCCTTGGTTCTTAGTTTATAACGATTTTTTCAAATCATGCAGATATACTTTTTTTCATTATATCACATAATATTTTTAGAATCAAACAAAAAAATAACGGCAGCAGTCTCTTTTTTAAGAGATTCCGCTGCCGAAGCTTGCAGATATGCTATCTAGGCTCAACAATCAATTTGATAGCGGTGCGTTCCTCCCCGTCAATCACGACGTTGGCAAAGGCCGGAATACAGACCAGATCTACTCCGGAGGGCGCCAAATAGCCCCGGGCCACGGCCACCGCTTTGATCGCCTGATTGGCGGCGCCGGCTCCCACAGCCTGGACCTCCACACAGCCGAACTCCCGAATAACGCCCGCAATGGCCCCCGCGACAGAGTTAGGTGCGGATTTTGAAGAAACCTTTAGAACTTCCATTAGTCAGTCCTCCTTTTAGAACGAACTTGAGAGATAGGGCTCTCCTAGTATCTATTCTAATAATAGTAGAAAAATCCACTAATAAAATTCCAAAATAGAAATATATGTTAATTTATCATAAATTTTATTTTTAATTAAGTGTTTTTATAGGGGAAATGCTGTTTTTAAATGATTTCTAACCGTTCCACTCCTTGGGTTAGGCCGGTTTTAGGATCTACAGAGAATAAAACGCAGTCCATTTTGCAAGGGCCGCCTGCTAGATCGAAGCGGATCGGCAGCTTATTCTTCATTTTCTCAATGGTCAGCTCTTTTTTCACCCCAAGCACAGAGTCGATCGGCCCAGTCATGCCCGCGTCAGTGAGATAGCCGGTGCCCCGGGGTAAAATCGTTTCGTCGGCCGTTTGAACGTGGGTATGAGTGCCGAACAGGGAGGAGACCCTGCCGTCCAAATAAAACCCCATAGACCGTTTTTCTCCGGTGGCCTCGGCATGGAAATCCACGACGGTGATTTTTGGCCGGTCTGGTTCGGCCAGAATCCGATCCGCGGTACGGAAGGGCAGTCCAGGCTTTCCAAATAAACAGTGCCCATCAGGTTGATCACCTGCACTTGGAGCCGGCCCAGGTCGACCAGGCAGGAACCCCTGCCGGGCGTAGTCCCTTCCGGGAAGTTGGCGGGCCGCAGCACATAGGGATGCTCCTCGTACAAAGCATAGCTTTCTCTCCGCCGGAAAGCGTGGTTCCCGGTAGTAATCACATCCACACCGCTGTGGAACAGATAACCGGCGGAGGCGGGGGTAAGCCCGTTGCCGTCGGCGGAATTTTCCCCGTTGGCGATGACCAGGTCAACGCTTTTCAGCTTTTTCAGAGACGGCAGACGCTGTCGGAGAAACTGGCAGCCAATGCTGCCAACCACGTCGCCGATACAAAGAATATTCATAGCGGTTTCACCTTTCTCTGGCGGTCTTCCGGACGGCATTGCCCAGGCTCTAGACGAGAGAATTAAAAATGGGGCAAAGCGCCGGCCGGAAAAGCCTTTCTCCAAGAAAATAAGATCTGCAAAAAAGGCACAGAGCGTTTCAGCCTGCGCCTTTTCGTTTCTTCGGACTCCGTTTATTTCGCGTATTCGATCGCGCGGCTTTCACGGATGATGTTGACTTTAATTTGTCCGGGATAATCCAGGTCGTCCTCAATCTTTTTGCAGATCTCCCTGGCCAAAAGAACCATGCGCTCGTCATTGACAACCTCGGGCTTGACCATGATGCGGATTTCCCTGCCGGCCTGAATAGCGTAGCAGCTGGAAACGCCGTCAAAGGAAGAAGCGACCTCCTCCAGCTTTTCCAAGCGCTTGATATAGTTCTCCAGGTTTTCTCTGCGGGCGCCGGGCCTTGCGGCGGAAATGGCGTCTGCGGCCTGCACAATGCAGGCGATTACGGTTTTCGCCTCCACGTCGCCATGATGGGCGTGAATGGCGTGAACCACAGCCTCTCCCTCTTTATACCTGCGGGCTACATCCACGCCGATATCTACGTGAGAACCCTCAATCTCGTGGTCAAGAGCCTTACCGATATCATGGAGCAAACCGGCCCGGCGGGCGATGGTGGGATCTAAGCCCAGCTCGGAAGCGATCATACCGGAAAGGTAAGCCACCTCCAGAGAGTGATTCAGTACATTTTGTCCATAGCTGGTGCGGTAACGCAGCCGCCCCAGCAGCTTGACAAGCTCAGGATGGATTCCGTTAACGCCGGCCTCGATAATGGCCCGTTCACCCTCCTGCTTGATGGTAGCGTCTACCTCCCGGCGGGCCTTTTCGACCATTTCCTCAATCCTGGCGGGATGAATCCGTCCGTCGGAAATCAGCCGTTCCAGGGCGATCCGGGCAACCTCTCTGCGGACCGGGTCGAAGCTGGACAGGGTGATAGCCTCGGGGGTGTCGTCAATAATCAAATCAACGCCGGTCATGGTCTCGATGGCCCGGATATTACGGCCCTCGCGGCCAATGATGCGGCCCTTCATTTCGTCGTTGGGCAAGGGCACAACCGAATGGTGGCTTCCGCCACGTGATCGGCGGCGCATCTCTGAATGGCCAGGGAAATGATCTCGCGGGCCTTGTTGTCCGCGTCATCCTTTGTCTGCTGCTCGATTTCCATGATTTTGATCGCTTTTTCATGAACCAATTCGTCTTCCAGTTTTTCAGCAAATAATCCTTGGCCTGGTCAATGGAGAATCCGGAGATTCTTTCCAGCATTTCAAATTGGCTTTTTTTGACGGTTTCCGCTTCCGCGAGTCTTTCGTCGATTTTTTTGGTCTTTGCGTTAATGGCCTCTTCTTTTGCCTCTAAATGCTCCAGCTTTTTATCCAGAGTTTCTTCTTTCTGCTGGATTCTGCGTTCCTGGCGCTGTACATCCTTGCGGCGGTCGGCGATTTCCCGTTCCGCCTCCAGACGCTGGCGGTGAATCTCGTCCTTTCCCTCCAGGATCGTTTCCTTTTTCTTAGCCTCCGCTGTCTTGATGGCTTCATTGACAAGACGCTTCGCTTCCTGTTCGGCAGAACCGATTTCCGCCTCAGCCGTATGTTTTCTATGATTAGAGCCCGCAATAAAGGCGATAACAGCGCAGACTACACCAACTGCGATGGGCAGGAGGATTTGTAGTACTAATGGCAAGTGAATTGGCACCTCCTTTTCTTCATTCTGTTTTCAAGTATTTCAATCAAAAAAATAATAGAAAGTAGAGTTTCTCACCTAACAGGTGCGTTAATCCTGAAAATGAGCATAATAACCCCGCGAATACACAGTTTTGCGTATCCTTAACAACTATTGTATTACTTTCAGGGGGTGTCTGTCAAGAAAATTGTACATACTTTGCTATTGACAATTCAAAACCCCGGTGTTACGATAATAATCGAAAAAGAATCATCTCAAAAGCGTTGAGAAGGAAGGAAAAGCCATCAGTTTTCCTATAGAGAGCGGACGTCACCGGCTGAAAGCGTCTGCGGTAAAACCGGCTTCTTCTACCGCCTTCGAGTGTGCCGCGAAGAGAGCAGCGTTCTATAAGCGGCGCCGGCCGGCCCCGTTACAGGCCAGTTGAGGGCAAAGGGAGATTTTCCTTTTGCTGAATTTGGGTGGAAACACGGAGCGCAAAGCCTCGTCCTTTTTGGGATGAGGCTTTTTCTAATTATTTTAGTGAAGGAGCGCATAACTATGGTAAAGGTTACACTGAAAGGCGGAGCGGTAAAGGAATATGACGATAATGTCACCGTCGCGGAGATCGCGAAATCCTTAGGCGGCGGCTTGTATAAGGCGGCCTGCGCGGGAAAGCTCAACGGCCGGGTGGTGGACCTTCGAACCCCGATCACAGAGGACAGCGAGGTAGAGCTGCTGACCTTTGATTCCCAGGAAGGGAAAAGGGCCTATTGGCATACGACCTCCCATATTATGGCCCAGGCGGTAGGCCGGCTGTTCCCGGATGCGGTGTTCGCCATCGGCCCGTCTATTGATCAAGGCTTTTATTACGATTTTGACCTGCCCAGGAACCTGACTCCCGATGATCTGACCGCCATTGAGAGCGAGATGAAGAAGATTATCAAGGAGGATGAGCCCCTGGAGCGGTTTGAACTGGAGCCGGAGGAAGCCGTCAAGCTGATGGAGGAAAAGGGCCAGCCCTATAAGGTGGAGCTGATTCAGGAGCATTCCGGCAAAGGAGAGAAGATTTCCTTCTACCGCCAGGGTGATTTCGTAGACCTGTGCGCCGGCCCTCACCTGATGAGCACCGGTAAGGTAAAGGCTGTGAAGCTGACCAGCTGCACAGGGGCCTATTGGCGGGGAGACTCCAAGAGCAAGATGCTCCAAAGAGTGTATGGGATTTCCTTCCCCAAGGCCAGCGAGCTTACCGCTCACCTGGAGGCTATGGAGGAAGCCAAAAAACGCGACCATAATAAGCTGGGCCGGGAGCTTGGTTATTTTACCACCTGTGATATCATCGGCCAGGGCCTTCCGATCCTGCTGCCTAACGGCGCCAGAGTGATCCAGCTTCTCCAGCGGTTTGTGGAGGATGAGGAGCAGAAGAGGGGATGGCTGCTGACCAAAACCCCGTATATGGCGAAAAGTGATCTGTATAAGCTGTCCGGCCACTGGGATCACTATAAGGACGGCATGTTTGTGCTGGGAGATGAGGAAAAGGATGACGAGGTGTTCGCCCTCCGTCCCATGACCTGCCCGTTCCAGTATCAGGCTTATTTAAATAAAAAGCGGTCCTACCGTGATCTGCCCTTACGGTATAACGAAACCTCCACCTTGTTCCGCAATGAGGCAAGCGGAGAAATGCACGGTTTGATCCGGGTACGCCAGTTCACAATTTCTGAAGGCCACCTTATGTGCCGTCCCGACCAGCTGGAGGAAGAATTCAAAAGCTGTTTGCAGCTTGCCAACTATATGCTGGAGACCCTAGGCTTGGCCGAGGATGTTTCCTATCGCTTCTCCCAGTGGGATCCGGAGGATAAGGACAAATATATCGGTACCCCCGAGCAGTGGGATGAGGCTCAAAGCGCCATGAAGAGAATCTTGGATCATCTGGGCATTGAGTACGCAATTGGCGTCGGAGAAGCGGCCTTTTACGGCCCAAAGCTGGATATCCAGATTAAAAATGTGTTTGGCAAGGAGGATACCCTGATTACCATCCAGATTGATCAATTATTAGCGGAGAAATTTGGTATGGAATATGTGGACGCGGATGGCAAGGCTAAAAACCCCTATATTATCCACCGTACCTCTATCGGATGCTATGAGCGCACCTTGGCGCTGCTGATCGAGAAGTACGCCGGCGCGCTGCCTATGTGGCTGATGCCCGAGCAGGTCCGTGTTCTGCCCATCAGTGAAAAATTCCTGGATAAGGCTCTGGAAGTGGATCGAGAGCTGAAAGCACAAGGAATCCGCTCTACCGCCGACAGCCGTAACGAAAAGATCGGGTATAAGATCCGGGAGGCTCAGATGGAGAAAATTCCTTATATGCTGATTATCGGCGAAAAGGAAGTTCAGGAAAATGTGGTTTCCGTGCGTTCCAGAAAGGACGGCGTACTAGGTTCCATGTCCTTAGAGGCATTCCTGGAGAAAGCGCTGACGGAAATCAGAGAAAAAACAAAATAAGACAGCCGGTAGGGAGTTTAAGCTAAGCGGACAATTCATGTCCGCTTAGCTTTTTGCCGGTTTTAGCAAGAGGGCTTCGGTGAAACCGGGGAATAAAAAGGCTTAATAGGCCGAAGTCAGTATCAGGGTCAAAAATGATCTATTACTCAACAATGATTCTTTATCTTTTCCGTATTTCCTTTTTATTGGTTGCCTGGCTTACCAGTTGTGGGGTGAGCGATGCCACGGGATTTTTAGCGCCCTTACCGGTGGGCGGCAAGTACTCTCTGGAGCCTATGAAACTCACTAGCTTACTGGCAGGCTTGATAGTTGCTTGAAAAAGGCTTTTTCCGTTATATTCTGGGGAGAAATTGATGACAGTTGGAGTTCATTGAGACAGGAGTTTTATGATAAAGGGAAAATTATTTAGGTGAAGCCGAAACGAGATGTGCTTTTTCCTCGATGAAAAGTATTGAATCGGCAATAAGAAGATGAAGAAAATTTTATGCGGAACAGACTGGCAGTGATAGGCTTTACAGTGATCGTATAGAGGCGTAAGCAGAGGTTTTTATCAGGAGTTCCCTTTTTGCAAAAGAAATCAAAGGCACCACTTGATTTTAAAAAAAAATATCTGGTAAAATAAGTATTACTGAATTATGAAGATGCGTGAGTAGTTCAATGGCAGAATGTCAGCTTCCCAAGCTGAACACGCGGGTTCGATTCCCGTCTCGCGCTCCACCAGGCTGAGCCTGGACGCAATCCGCGTTCCTGGTTCAGCCTTTTATTTTGTCAGTTCACTCGCGTTTATGGTAGGGTATCTTTTTGTCAACGCTTCGCAAGGCGTGGGTGACGAAATTGTTGTCACCCAAATTGTTTTAGTATTCATATGGGTTTCCGGGCTTTTTAGGGCCAATTTTTCAAAACCGCCCCACCGTGGATGTCCAACCCCCAAAAGAGCCAAAAAACGGAGCTTTTGCATGTACAGCGCTCTTGTCGTGGCAGCTCATTCCTTGTTTAGAAATATAGGTTTAAAATCCTATTGGAGCTTATGTTGAGTCCTATGTAGAATAGCGCGCGTGCTTTGCTGCCTAATGTGTCGGCCAGTGTGGCTTATTGACACCGGCTGCTTTCTAAGTTTTGACTTGAACCGCATAGGGAGTTCTCTGCCTTCAGAAAAAGTGGCAGTCTGATACCTATATGCCCGCTCCCGATAACCTTATCCTTTTTAGCCGGGATGAGGAGAAGCAAATCGATTATGTGGGAATGGAAATCGTGAAAAGGGCGAAATAGGATAAAATTTATATCATCGAAGGAAATTTTAGCGGTATCTGTGAGCAGAACAGCCATCCTTTGGAGCTCAACTATTAAGCTGTAGATTAAAGATATTTGTGATTTTCAGCTTTCGTCTAGCTGCTAAGCAAATTGGAACTTAAGAATAGAGATATTGCTTGGTTGTTGTATTCGAGGAACAAAAGTTTATAACGAATAACAATTATTCGGTTTGGAACAATTTTTCGCGGCAAAGAACATATAAATTTCAATATTTATCTAAAAAGCGCTTGACTTTTAGAGCGCTCCAAAATATAATATAAACAGAGTTTAAGGGAAAGGGAGCTTCATAATGGTAACGCTCTTAGACGTAGCAGCACGTGCGGGCGTGTCCAGAAGCACTGTGTCGCTGGTGATTAATAAAAGTCCGTTGGTAAAGGATGAGACGCGGCAAAGGGTAGAACGGGCTATTCAGGAATTAGGGTACGTGCCAAATCCTAATGCGCGTGGATTAGTGAAAAAAGAGAATAAAAGTTTAGGTGTTATTATTGCCATCGAGGATCAACCATATAATACCTATGAATCAATTATGAAACTGGATTGTATTCCTATAACATTACAAATGGAATTCCGGTGGGATTGGCGAATACAGATTATGGACTTTTAACAGAGCGGTTTTGTGTTAGTATACAGGGGAAAGAATTGCCAGCTTTAGTAAAAAATAATCGAGTTGACGGCATTTTTTTGGTGGGAGGATTATTTACCCCAGAATTGATCGAAAGGCTAAAAGAAAAAAAGATTCCAATTATTGCGATTGGTCGTTATTATGATCAGATTGATTCGGTTTCTACTGATGTTACTCAGGGAGTATATCTTGGGGTTCGGTATTTGCTGGATCAAGGATACCGGAAAATCTGCTATATTAATTGCCCGCAAATTTACCGTTCTAACGCGGAACGTGTGGCGGGAGTTCAGAAAGCCATGAGAGAGTTTCATCTGGAGATGAAACCGGATTGGCTGGTTTATTGTAAGCACAATACTGGGGAAGGCGGTTATGAGGCAATCAAGCGGCTTTGGCAGTCAGGCGCAAGACCCCAAGCCATCGCTGCGGCAAACGAGCCGATCGCTCTGGGCATCATGAGGTTTTTATACGAACAAGACATTCGGATTCCGGAGGATATAGCTATCGTTAGTTATGAAGACTCTGTTTTAGGGGGATACGCTGTCCCGGCCTTGACTTCTGTGAATATCCAAAAGGAATATATGGGAGAACTGGCTGCCCGGATTATGCTGAAGCGTATCAGAAAAGGGCAGGAAGGCGAACTAGAGCATATTATTGTTGAGCCGAATTTAGTTGTGCGCAGCAGTGTTGGAAAATGTTAAGTCGTGAGAAAGTAAATAGGGAACGTGGCCTAATTAGAGCGCTCCAATTAATGAGATAGAGACTGCATTTTCATTGTGCTTTCGGGGAATAATTCATTAATAACAATTAAGGAGGTAACGATATATAAAATTTGGAGCGTTCTAAAAATAATTATCTGTCGGAAAAGAGTTGATTGTAATGCTGTATGAAAAAAACATTCAGAGAATCTATCAGTATGATGTAGTTGTTGCGGGAGGTGGTCCGGCTGGAGTGTGCGCTGCGGTTTCTGCCGCGCGGCAAGGAGCAAAAACCTTGCTGATAGAGCGCTTTGGAATTTTAGGTGGGATGATGACATCTGGGCATGTGGATCCAATTTTAGGGAATGTAGCTCCGGGAACAATGTATGATGAAATTATTTCACGGATGACTCAGCTGCATCCTGGAGTAGAGCCTCAGATCACAAGGAATGGCGTAGAACAGCATGTCGACCCGGAAGAGGCGAAAATACTTCTCTTGAATCTGGTGAAAGAAAGTGGCGCGGAATACTTTTTGCAGTCTTCTGTAGTAGATGTTATACAGGATGAAGATGAGATAAAGGGAGTTGTCATTAGCACGCCTACGGGTTTGGCGGCCGTTTATGGAAAATGTGTCATTGACTGCACAGGAGACGGATTTCTTGCTGCCGCTGCCGGCGCGGAGTATAAAATAGGACGGGAAAGCGATGGCTTATGCCAGCCTAATACGATTGAATTTGTAGTGAATCATGTGGATGAAGCGAGCGCTATTACCTGCTTTGGAGGAAGCGATCCAGTAAGGCTGAAAAATGGCGGCAGTTATGTGGAGCTTTGTAAACAGGCTAACCTTAGGGGAGAACTTCCGCCTAATGTGACTATAGTACGCTTACATAAAACCTTCTATTCCGGGGAGCGCAGTGTAAATGCCACACAAGTGAATCAGTTTAATTCCTTGAGCCTTGCAGAAATAGCAGAAGCGGATCTTCTTTTACGAAATCAAATTACTTGTATTCTCGGATTTTTGAGAAAAAATGTTCCTGGGTATGAAAAATGTCGGATAAAATCCTCAGCAAGCACACTGGCGTAAGAGAAACCCGGAGAATTATTGGAGAATACGTTCTGCGGGACAGCGATATTGAGCAAGGAAGAAAATTTGAAGATGTGGTGGTTCATAATGCGTGGTTCCTAATTGATATCCATAATCCCAATGGCGGAGGACAGGCCGAAAAATTTTCCCATCCGGCAAAGCCTATGATATCCCAATGCGCTCGCTGATTCCATTAAAATTAGAAAATTTTTTGGTGGCGGGCAGATGCATTTCCGGTACCCACCGTGCTCACGCTTCCTACCGGGTTATGGCGATTTGTATGGCCATAGGCGAAGCTGCCGGTGTAATGGCGGCTTTGTGCGCTGACAAAGAAATTTCACCTAGGCGGCTGAATTCAAAGGAGGTGCAGCAAATTCTTATCAGCCGTGGGATTCATTTATTTCAGTAATCATTGCCCTTATATTAAAAAATTGGAGGTTTAGAAATGAAAAAAGTAATCGCGTCCTTACTTGCGGCCGCAATGCTGACTGCTGTGGCTGCCGGCTGCTCATCTAATGGAGGAACGTCAAGCTCTGCGTCTCCCGAAGTATCATCTGCTGCTGAAAGCGCGCAAAACGAATCGAACTCTCAAGAATCTGGGGAGCCAAAGCTGATTGAAGACGATACTTCTCTATCCGGCACTGTACGGTTCTGGATTCCGTTCGCCGGAGATCAGGGTATGGATGACTTAATTGCGGAATTTAACGAAACGTATCCTAATATTGAGGTAAAACTGACTACTTACAGTAATAACACAGATGGAAATACTGCGGTCAACACTTCAATGATGTCTGGAGAAATCGATGTGCTCTGGAGCTTTGAGCTGCACAACACTTACAAACGTTGGGAAAACAACATGTATATGGATTTGTCTGACAAAATTGCTTCCGATAATATTGATTTGGTAGAAAACTGGGGAACCGACGATTATACCTATGATGGTAAGATATATACGCTGCCCGCTGGAGGAAGATCGTTCTATGTAGCCATCAATATGGATCGGTGGGAGCAAGCCGGCTTAGGAGAAATCCCTACCGAATGGACCTGGGATGAATATCTGGAAGCGTGTGAAAAAATGACGGAAAAGGATGCCGGCGGCAATGTCAGCGTCTATGGAGGCTCACAGTATCAGGCAATCAATTCCGTGATGAACACCATGTATCAGGTGTATGGAAAAAATGCCATGTATCATGAGGATGGGACCTCCAGCTTTGACGATCCGGTTATTCTTAAAGCTCTGAATCGTGAGGTAAAAGCGGAAAACGTGGATCAGATCTGGTTCCCGCTGACTACCTATCGTTCCGACAATATTCAGGCGCAGACCACTTATCTGACAGAACAAATTGCGACATCGGTCAATACCAATCTAGTTCGATTTATTCGGGATACCGAGACGTATCCGGTAGATTTCGTAACAGCGTTCGCCCCGTTCCCGACCGAGGAGGAAGGGCAGGATAACCACATGGAAGGAATTTCCACATTCTCGCATATCGGTATCGCTTCTAACTGCGACAACGAGAATTTTGACGCTATCTATGCGTTTCTGAAATATGCTGCCACCTATGGCTCCAAATATTTGGCGATGGCGGGACATATGCCCACCTGGAGCGGTACAGACGCCGATGCCCTGGTAGATATGATGTTTGGCTCAGAGGAGGATGCGGCAAAACTCATTGATGTGGAAAGCTTTAAAAATGTAGTATGCAATTATGATGGATTAACCTATGTAGATACAGAAACTACCGCCTACAGTGAAGTGAACAGCTTGATGCAGGAGTATGTAATTTATGCTCATAATGGAGAAATGAGCGTAGAGGATGCCTTGGCTGAACTGAAAACAGAAGCGGATCAGGTAATTGCCGAAGCGGAATAAGGTTATTTCAGACATCATTAAGGCCGGAGCGGCGTGGGGCGCCGCTCCGGCAGAAAGGAAAACGCGATGAAGAGAAAGCATAAAGATAATTTAACAGCGTTTCTTTTTCTTACTCCCACTTTGGTGGTGTTTATCGTTCTTGTGGCGGCTCCAGTTCTGTTTTCTATCTTTTTATCTTTTACAGATTGGAACTTCCTGTCTGGATTCGAAGGCATTAAATGGGTGGGCCTGTCCAACTTTTCTGACCTTCTGGAGGACCGCACCTTTATACAGGCTGTTGGAAACACCTTTATTTACACCATTGCCACAGTACCCGTTTCGATTTTGATTGCGCTGATTCTGGCTTATCTTTTAAACGAGAAGGTATATTTAAAAACACCCTTGCGCCTTTGTTTTTCATCCCTTATATTTCCAGCGCGGTTGCGCTGGCGGCTGTATTTAAAGTATTGTTTCGGGAAAATGGACCGATTAATATGTTCTGCCAGCATGTGCTGCAGATGGAAACTCCTCCGGCCTGGTTTGCAGATTCCAGCTTAAATAAGATCCCCATTATCATCTTTTTAATTTGGACCGCCATTGGTTATGAACTGGTCATTTATATGGCCGCTATGCAGAATATTTCTCCCAGCCTTTATGAGGCGGCGGAAATCGACGGAGCTTCTGGATTTGTAAAATTCACTAGGATTACGTTCCCTTTAATTTCCCCGACTACTTTTTATTTAGTAATTGTACGGCTGATCGCTACATTTAAATTGTTTACGGCTGTCAATATCATGACCTTTGGGACGCCGGCCAGGGCAAATACTACGATTGTGACACGAGTCTACGAAGAAGCGTTTAACAATTACAAATTTGGTTACGCTAGCGCCGAGGCTTGGGTGCTAGTGGCCATTATTCTTATTATAACCCTGATTAATTCTGGGGCCAGAAAAAATGGGTTCATTACTAAGGAGTGTGCAATATGGAAGCGAAAAAAATCTTGCCTAAGGCAATACGCACTCTAATCATCGGGGTTATTGCGGTTTTATTTTTGTTACCCCTTTTGTGGATGATATCGGCTTCATTCAAAGCGCCTCTGGAGGTCTTTGAGTACCCGATCAAATGGATTCCCGAGATCTTTCATTTCGAAAACTATGTTCAGGTTTGGACCGACGAAGTAATACCGTTTTGGCGTTTATATGGCAATTCCTTATTTATTGTGTTTTTCAGCTTGTTGGGACAGCTGCTGTTTGCTTCGCTTGCGGCCTATGCTTTTGCGAAACTGGATTTTAAAGGGAAAAACGTGATTTTTATTGGTTTTCTGGCCGCAATGATGATCCCTACTCAAGCAACTATTATTCCCAGATATATGCTGTTCAGGACCATTGGCTATATGACAATCTCTGGGCAATTATTTTTCCAACCTGGTTTGATGCTACGGCAATTTTTATGCTGAGGCAGTTCTATTTGGGCCTGCCTGACGACCTCGTGGAAGCGGCGAGAATCGATGGAGCCTCCCACGCCAGAATTTGGGGCCAGGTTATGTTCCTTTGACAAAGCCGGCAGTGGTATCCTTGGCGATTTTAGGATTTATCGCTTCCTGGAACGAATATTTATCCCCGTTGATCTTTTTAACGGATAAACGCTTATACACGGTAGCGTTAGGAATTCGGTTTTATTTTGCGGATGAGGCACAGGAATACAATATTACTATGGCAGCGGCGGCCAGCGCGGTTATTCCAATTTTAATCTTGTTTCTGGTTTGTCAGAAATATTTTATCGAGGGGATCGCCACCAGCGGAATGAAAGAATAGGTTGAGGATAGTATTATGAAATTTTCAGTCAGTTCTTTAAGCTTTACCGGCGGAAAAATAAAATTCATGAGTGATCTGCCGAAAAATCTGGGAGTAGAAATTTTTTATGAGTGGGGAAGCGAAAATTATTGGAATGGAATCTTACCGGAAATTATCGAGGGACGCTCTGGAAGATTCAGTATTCACGGCCCTATGATGTTCGACGATTTTTCCCAGCCTTGCGACGAGGATATTTTATTTAGCCATATGCGGGCACCCTTTGAACTGTATCACCGATATCATGGAGAATTTTATGTAGTACATACCAACGGAAGCCTTTCTTACCCCTTCAACCCGATACGCGAGGAGGAAGGCAGAAAGCTTGCCATAGAAAGGCTGGAAAAGTTTCATAGGCTGTGTAAGCAGGAGGGCGTAAATCTGGTGGTAGAGAATGTGGGCTGGAACCGACAGAAGCGCTATTTATTCCACCAAAAGGATTATTTCAATTTGTTTCGGCAGATACCGGATTTAAAATGCCTGATTGACGTAGGGCATGCGATGCTGTCGGATCTTTCAGTTTGGGAAATGCAAAAGAAACTAGGCAAACGGATTACCGCATACCATATTCATGATAATGACGCAGCCGGGATCTTCACTTACCGATTGGAGAGGGAATTTTTGATTGGAAAGCGTTTGTGCTGGGAATTCAGGCTTTCACGCCGGACGCTGAGCTTGTTATGGAATATGAAGGCATACCTCAGTTAGAACGATATGTTGCGGATAGTGAGGGCTTAGAGAAAATCAATAAACCTTAAAACAGATTAGTTAGGAGAAAGGGAGCCTGTTATCATGGAGAGAAGATCCTGGTTGAACCTGGACGGAAAAACGGTTATCGTTACTGGAGGAGCTTCCGGCATTGGACGCGCGGTTGCCCAGGAGCTGTTATGGGATGGGGCTAACGTAGCAGTGTGTGATTGTAGCACACAAGAGCCGGATTTGAACAGGGCGGACGCTGCCTATATGTCTCAGCGGATGTAACCGATCCTGAAGTATTTCTGACATGGTCGAAAAAGTGAAATCTATGCTGGGAACAATTTATGGATTGGTCAATAATGCCGGAATTAATATTCCGCGTCTGCTGGTAGACCCGGACCATCAATATGAGTTAGACGAAGCTGTCTGGAATCGGGTGATGGATGTCAATGTCAAAGGGGTGTTTCTCTGCGCACAGGCTGTAGCAAGAGAATTGGAGAAAAATGGCGGTGGAGTGATTGTTAATGTATCCTCTGAATGTGGCTTAGAAGGCTCAGAGGGACAAAGTGTATATGCTGCTTCCAAAAACGCGGTCAATTCCTTGACTCGTTCCTGGGCCAAGGAACTGGGGAAACGGGGAATACGGGTTGTCGGTATTGCGCCAGGAATTCTGGAGGCTACAGGCTTAAGAACGGCGGCTTATGAGGAGGCGTTGGCTTACACTAGGGGGATCACGGTGGACGAATTGCATAAAAGCTATGCCAAAACCGCGACGATCCCTCTTGGGCGCAGTGGAAAGCTATGTGAGGTAGCCAATGTAGCGGCGTTTTTATTAAGTGAACGTTCCAGCTATATTCATGGCGTGACTATTAATGTAGCTGGAGGGAAAACACGAGGATAAAAGGAGGAAAGTATGAAGCTGAAAAAGATTTGCGCTTTGTTAATGACGGCTTTACTCTGTACGGTTTCCGTTTTAGGAAACACGCAGGCGGAAAGCAGATCGAATGACTTGGTGGTGTTTGTTTCTGGTTCATCGGGAAATAATAGCAATCCTGGTACGTTAGAAAGCCCAAAACAGACCTTTGGCGGGGCGGTCGCTTTATTCAGCGCTAAAGGATGCGGCGGAACCATAGTGGTGGTAGATGATATTAATGTAGGTCCCTGGGTAGCGACAAAATTGCCAGGAAAGGTTACAGTAACCAGCCGATATAATGGTGTCGATTACGGGGCTAAAATGAATTTTGGAGCAACCGGAAAAAAAGCGGTTCTGGTGCTTCAGTCAGAAATGGAATTTAATCATATCACTTTCAATCATGTGTTCAGTGCCTGTTCCGAGCTTTGGACCAGCTCCCATTTGGAAATCGGTGAGGAAGTGCGCGTATTAAAAAATGGAGGGGATACGATTGGACGCAATGATTTTGCCATCCGGATTGGGTCTAGCCTTAATGCTTGCGATTCTGCCTCTGTTTCGGTAAAAAGCGGAACCTTCAGCTATATTTCCGGCGGAAATAATGCCAATTCTGTAAGCAGCAGTTTGATCCACGTGGAAGGAAACGCTAAGATTGTGGCCTATATTCAGGGAGGCGGAACGAATCGGAGCGTATCCAGTTCGGTAATTGATCTGCAGGGCGGAAAAATTCCGGTACTCTATGTAAATGGATATGGTTCAGCGGCTATGGAAACTTCTCAGATTACCATTGGCAATAACGCTGAAGTTTCTGCCATCTTTGAAGCCAGAACAGAGACTCGTCAGGTAAGGTTACAAATAGCCTCCAACTGACTGTCAATGGCAAGCGTGCTTTGGAAAGCATCCGCAATTTGGATGTTCAAAGCGTATCGGGAATTTTAGGCGCGTCTAGCTTAACCATCAATGATGCGCAAGAGGCTGTAGCAAAATTTAATTTGTCTTCTTTCGATCAGGTGGCTTTATCCAACGCAGCGGTGTATCTGAAAAACTCTTATCAAGCACCGGCCGAAAGCCTGACAATCGGCGAGGGGAGTGTGCTGTACCTAACCTCAGATACCGATTTGCCTCAGTGGAGCGGGAAGGGTAGCGTAGTGTTAGAGCCGGTAGAATGGCCTGTGCATGATTATTCAGGAAAATCCTATGATGATAGCGTATATCTTTCCTTTGAGAAATCTGAAAGCTCTCAGCAAGGAATGGCAGTTTATGGCAATTACGCTTCCTATTTTACCATGGAGGCTTTTGTGACGTCATCGATCTGGCCACGCGGGAAAAAGCGGGAAGCTTTATTTGGGTTCTAGTACGGGAAACAGAACAGATGCCTATTCCAACCATGTAAATCAAGCGGTTTTTAGCCAGACGTTTTATGAGGAAGAAGATGCTTTTCCCTTATTATATGTAACCTCAGGGAATGCGGGCGGAGCGGATGAGGATGGTTACTACGGACGATGCGCGGTGGAACGGATTACAATGAAAGAACAAGAAGACGGCACTCTTTCCTTTTCTTCTGAGCTGATGCAGACGATCATTTTTAACGATAATGATTATGAAACTGGAAATAACTTCAAATATACAAAACCAGAAGTATCCCAATATGAATCACCATGCTGGGGATGGCCCGCCTCCTTTGCGGATACCGATAATAACCGCTTTTATCTGTTTTCAGCCCGCTACCGTACCAGCGGCGCATATGCGGAATATTATGATCAGAACGCTTATATTGTTACCAGTTTTCTGTTGCCGCCGATTTGTACTGTAGGTGAAACTGTCATTTTATATCCGGAAGATATCGTTGATCAATTCACAACAGAATTTGATGTGTTTGTTACCCAGGGTGGGACTCTGTATGATGGAAAAATCTATTATACCTATGGATTGGAGGATTGGAATATCCCAATGCGATTCGAGTGTTTGATTTAGCAGAAAAGAAGATTGTAGCAAAAATTGATTTATCAGATTCAATTTTCTCCAATGAAGAGATAGAATCCTGTGGGGTATATGAGGGAACTTTGCTTTGTAATACCAACAGTGGAAAAATATATCAGCTAGATATATAGAAAGCCTTTGGAAAGAAGAACCGGCCACAGGACAGCATTACACAGAATGCTGTATATGTGGAGAAAGGCTTCAAACAGCATAGAATCATTAAGTTCGGTGGGCAGAACGGTCTTCTCGGCCTGTCAATCAAGCGGAAATAACAAATTATTGCTCTTCTAAAGGCTATCTGCCCGAAAGCTTATTCACGCCCGAGCTATGAAGCAATCGTTCCTACCACTGAATTAGTGTCAGAAGCTGAAAACGCTTTATACCTTTTTGGAGACTATATGGAATACAGGTGAATTTTGAAGTGTCAGAGAAATCACAGCAATCAGTGGGGATAAAAAGCAAGCTGACCAGTGCGGATACAGCTGCTCTTTTTGATGGCGGCTCTCCTGACGCTGTATGTACCGGCTGAAAATCACACGGTCTTTCGAACAATTTGGACGCTGTCGTGATACATGGTAATCTCAAATTTTGAACGGGAGCTTGGCATGATAGATGTGGTATATTCGATCAGCCGCTCCTTCGCATCCCAAGTGGACCGGCGCAGCAGAAAGGCTGGCTCTCCCGGTTTGCTTTGCAGCGTTTGGCTTTCCTCCTTGGTCATAAGAACCGCTTCATAGGTTTCCACTGCGCGGTATGGCTGAAGATGGTAACGCTCGGTAAGAATAGCATACAAAGCATTGTTTTCCAAGCGTTCCCAGGATAAATCCGGGCACAGATCCACCGAAAGATAAGTCTTTTCGAGGAGCATGGGGCGGTCATTGGCCAAGCGCAGCCGAACAACCTCGATCAGCCGTTCCGACTGAAATTCTCTAAGAGCGCAAGAACCGCACTCACGGCTGATAAGGCGGTAACTTAAAATTTGAGAGGAAGGCGTTAACCCCAGCTTTTTCATATCTTCGGTGAAGCTGTAAAGCTGCCGAGACGCCGGGATACCTTGGGTTCCGAAATAAAAGTGCCCAAGCCTCTGCGCCGGATAATCAACCCTTGTTGCTCGAGTTCGCGAAAGGTCAGGCGGACTGTGGTTCTGCTAATGTGATAATGCTGGCAAAATTCTTTTTCAGAGGGCAACATATCTCCTGGCTTCAAGCTCTTGTCTTGGATTTGTCTTGAATCATATCCAAAAGCTGGAGATAAATAGCACGTGATGCTTTCGGATCTACCTTATTGGTGAAATCGAATGCCATGAATTACACTCCTTTGATCTGCGTCTATATTCGGCCATTTCAGCCCGGCTTCCGCTTTGCCTGAGGCAGAAACCAGATTTTCGGCTTTCGTACAATTAAATACATTAATTTCAGCTATATAATCTAGAACTTTTTACATTTTAAATAAAACAAATGTCCTTTAAATGTCTGTTTGAGAGCATCTGCCAATGTATGAATTATAGAATTTTTACCCCAAAAAGTCCAGGCGAAGATGCTTGAGAATGTGTGAGCTTTTATGGCCTATATCGCTCTGAATAGATCTATGCAGGGCTAAAGATCATGTGTGGACAAAAATAGAACACTACAGGTTCGGTGCGTAAAGACGGCAAAGGAGAAGCTGACATTTTAATAGGAAGGCGCTTGAAGCAGCGCCTTCCTATTAATTTTTTTTATTTCTTTAATCCCAGGACTACTGGAGTGGAACGATAACCGATACCCATACGGTCGATGCCCATATCGATTAGCTTTAAGAAGTGCTCTCGTGTACGGATACAACCTGAGCCTTTTACCTGAGCCTTGCCGCCCGCAGCTCCATCATCAGGGAAACCACCTCTTCTGTGGCACCTACGCAAGGGCCGCCGGTATAAAAGCCAGTGGAGCTTTTTACAAAATCCGCTCCTGCCGCAGTAAGCACTTTAGTGGCATGGATAATTTCCTCCTTGGTCAGTGCGTCGGTTTCCATTATGACCTTGACCGCAGTGCCGTACTTATGACAGGTATCGCATACGGCGCGGATTTCTGCTTCTACCGCCTCCCACATTCCGCTGCGGATCCAGCCGTAGTTGGCTACGATATCCAGTTCAAAAATATCCCCGCGCTTGCAGTATTCCTCAGCCTGCATGCATTTGCAGGTAGTTGTGGATAAGCCGAACGGGAAATCACATACGACACAAATCTTAGTCTTAGTCCCCTTGCAAAGTTCGGCGGCAATGTCCAATGACGATGGGTTAATACAAACTGTGCGGCATCCGAAATCAATTCCCTCCTGTATGTATTTACGAATTTCCGCCTGGGTGAATTCTGGTTTTAACACGGATTGGTCAATGTAGGCTGCTAACTCTTCAACGGTCATTTCACTTGCTTTTTTTGTTGGTTTCATTGGCAGATACCGATACCCTTACTACGGGTATCCACTCCTTTTTTAAATTTTGCATCACACTAGATAGCTGTGATTTCGGCTTGGTCAGCCAAATAAATTCATCGATTCAAAAGTATTGTAATGTATTACAATTGTCTTGTCAATATGATTAAAACTATTTGAATTTAAAAATAATTAAAATTTATGCGTCTCCATTTCAGGCTTAAAAGTAGTTCTTTATGATGAAAATAATATTTTTGATCAAAAAAATCAATTATTACAAAATAAATATATTAATATAGTTCATTTGAATTGCTGTTTTTTATGTACACCGCAAAAAATACATTTATAATAGAATTGCATGATACATTTAAGACTGTGCGTTAAATGCCGTGTAAAAGGAAAGCGGAAAAAAGCGCTGTTTCCTGATGATACAGCCCTAAATAAACAAGCAAGGAGGAAATGAGAAAAATCTTATCGGTACTGCTGACGGACCTGACGGCGGCTTTACCATC
>ENA-OQIR01000131-OQIR01000131.1-human-gut-metagenome-genome-assembly--contig:-NODE-131-length-33572-cov-5.173030_pt1 | contig 33572 bp, 32 predicted proteins | sample MGYA00242580_ERZ504745 | MGnify/ENA primary metagenome ERZ504745 (study PRJEB26092, sample SAMD00036214) | human gut metagenome | host: Homo sapiens | study: EMG produced TPA metagenomics assembly of...
GACAAAGAAAGACCCCAGTCAAAATGACTGGGGTTTTCTTTTTAGGAATCTGTATTATTTACCCAAATGGATTATTTAACAGTAGCTGTTTTCAGGTTGGACCATGGGCTGAAGACTTTCTTTCCGTCTTCGGATGTTCTGTTGAATGCATGCATTCCTACAGTCCATTTTCCTGCTGGTACGTTCTTGAATGTAGCTGTTACTGTACCTTCTTTGAGGTTCAGTACTTTATGAGCGCCATAGTTGTATGGATGAGTCTCACCGTTTTCTTTCTTGGAAGATGTTCCAAGTACTACGTCGTAACCAGTTGCATACAGTTAAAGGCGGATCTCTCATTAAAAGATATTGGGAACATGATAAACAAAGTAGTGCAAGGATGGATTAACTACTACACACACTATTATAAGTCAGAATTTTATGAGGTGTTGCGTTATATCAATCAATGTTTGATTAAATGGGTACGACGAAGTTATAAAAAGAAAAACACGAGAAGCAGAGCCGAGCACTGGCTTGGTGCAGTAGCTAGAAGAGACAGAAACTTGTTTGCACACTGGAAATTTGGAATATTACCATCTGTTGGAGAGGGAGCCGTATGAGTCGAGAGGCTCACGTACGGTTCTGATGGGGACTCAAGGGGAGGTTCCTTGGGTCTACCTACTTTGTGGTAACATTCCAGTATAAATCGGATGCAGAGTGGTTCTATGAACATCTGAAACATAGAATGGGACACTTTGGATTAAGCCTTGAAGAAGAAAAGAGCCGTCTGATAGAGTTCGGGCGTTATGCAAAAGAAAGATGCAGAAAAGCCGGAACGAAACCAGGCACTTTTACTTTCTTAGGTTTTACACACTACTGTTCCAAAAGTAGGAATGGCAGATTCAGAGTGAAGAGGAAAACCAGTAAGAAGAAGTTTGCAAAGAAGTGCAGAGAAGTAAATCTTCTGTTAGTGAAGATGAGAACATGCAGATTAAAAGAGATTATTGCAAAACTTAACCAGATACTAACTGGTTATTACCATTACTATGGAATTACGGACAATACAGAAAGTATAACGGCATTCCGATATAACATCATGAGAAGCCTGTTCTATTGTCTGAACCGGAGAAGCCAGAAGAAAAGCTATAATTGGGTAGAATTTCTAAATATGCTGGATAATAGCTATCCACTGGTAAGACCCCGGATATATGTCAATATATACGAATGATAATGTGAACGATTCGTTTCGCAAAGAGCCGGATGCGGGAAAGCCGCACGTCCGGAGTTCTGTGAGGGGTGTACGACCGTAAGGGGTGCACCTACTCGACCTCGGGTTGTATGAAAGACTTGCCAGATGGAAGCGGCGGAAAGATTATTACAATAAGATGGATAATGACATCCCAGAAAATCAGCAAGATAGAGAAACTGCAGTGTCTGATATCAAACATCTTGATCAATCAAAAAAAGAAAAATACTTTGATTGCAGTTGTTTCTCTTTTTAAAGAAAATTGGCTTTATGAAAAATTTAGAATTATTTTATTTGGAAATTAGATCGTCAGACCCTTCGGGGTAGCTTTTTTAATATTGTGTCATTGTAACATCCCCCGTTTCCTTCTAACTAAGATTAGATCTTATTAGATCGGTACGTTATAATTATAGTTTATCACAACACTTCCACCCACCGGCCTATATATCCTTTGCAAGACACACAGTCGGACCTTTCGGGCTGTCATCATGAAATTCTTCAATTACACTTGTAATCAGTGTAAGCTTAATTGTATTAATTATTTTTTTACATTCGTCCTTACTTTTGGGGACGTCATAATCCGGTTGAGTAACTGCAATAGATTCCATAATATCTTCAAAATAACTGTTATGACAATAATCAGATAAAACTTTATATAAATTATATAAAGAGGTCTCATCTTCAGGAATTTCAAAAATCTGAGATAATTCTCGAAAATTATTTCTATAAAGCGTCATTCGGTTTCCAACAAGATTTTTTAAGACCTGTTGAGGATTATCATCTATTGTATTAATTGATTCATAACAATCCAAGTCAACATGTTCGCCCAGATAGTCTGCATAAATTTCTGGAACTGTAGAGTGCTTTTTATTAAGTGCCTTAAAAACAATAGTGCTCTCTAAAGTATTTCTTAAAATAAGTAGTATATATCTAGGATGCTCTTGGAAGTTTAAATCATCAATAAAATTCATATCCTCTATAAAGTTTTTTAAAAAACCTGATTTAAAAAGCTTTTCATGCATATCTATAGTGGAACTTGTACACAATTGTTCATAAATTGTAAATAAGATATTATTTAATTTTTTGCAATCACTATTTTGGCTCATTTTTTAATCCCCCTCTATCTTTTAGCAAAGAACCTCCAATTATATTAATCGGAGGTTCTTTGTTTTAGGAATCTGTATTATTTACCCAAAGGATTATTTAACAGTAGCTTTTTTCAGGTTTGACCATGGGCTGAAGACTTTCTTTCCGTCTTCGGATGTTCTGTTGAATGCGTGCATTCCAACTACCCATGTTCCCTTTGGTACGTTCTTGAATGTTGCTGTTACTGTACCTTCTTTGAGGTTCAGTACTTTATGATCGCCATAGTGATATGGACGTGTCTCACCGTTTTCTTTCTTGGAATCTGTTCCAAGTACTACGTCATAACCAGTTGCGTTTGCAGCTGCTTTATATGTTACTTTGATAGTAGATCCGCTTACTGTTACGTTTGTGATAACTGGAGCGTCCGGTGTGATTGCGGATACAACGAATGGATATGCATTAGACCAGTCGCTGAATACTTTCTTACCGTTCTCATCACGTTTCCAAGCGTGGCAGTATGCGTAGTATGTTCCCTGCTGTACATATGTGAATGTAGTAGAGGTCTGAACCTGGTTCTTGTTTACGGAATCGTAGTCTTTGTTTGTGATGCAGTCACGATCTGTGGAGATTACATAGTCGTAACCTGCAGCGCCATCAGAATCACCGGAAAGGATTGCAGTTGCTTTGTTGCCAACAACTTTAACGCTGCTGATCATTGGAGCAGCTGGTTTCTGATCCTGTGTTTCTGCATCTACAGTCTTAGAACCAGTGTAGTTCTTACTGTCTTTCTTAGCTGTTACAGTAACTTTACCGTCTTTCTTTTCTACAGTATATTCAGATGTTTCAACATCAACACGTCCACATTTAACAGTAACCTTGTCACCGTCTACAGTTACATTTGCGTTTGCAAGATTGAATTTATCAATTCCCCAATTTTTAGAAAAAGTTCCGTCTGTTCTGTAGCCGTTCTTTCCTACAACTTTTACTGTTAAGGATTTAGTAGTAGTAACTTTTGTACGATCATCATTAGTGCCATACTCAAGTTCATAATCTGTTCCTTCTACAAGAGTTTTTCCACCAACATTTACAACAACAACTGGTTTAACAGGAAGTCCTCCGGCATATACACCGTTAGCTACTGAAATATTAGAATCTTTAATAGTTAATGTTCTGATTTCAAATCTTTCAGCGTAGATAACATTTTCAATTTTATTACCTTCAGCGTCTGTATATACACCATTAGTTACACCTGTAGTACTATCTGTATAATTTCCGCCATATGTGCCTTTAGCAATTGCAAGAACAACACCATACTGTTTTTTGTCAGAAGAATCTTTTTTACCGTATGTATTATCTACATATTTGATTTCATAATCTGTTCCCTCTGTTAAAGTACCAACAGATTCCCACTTGCTATTATCATATTTTTTAACTTTTGTATCAGCAGTATTAAATACAGTCTTTGCAGGTGTATAAGCAGCACCATCATATGTATGAGAAAGTGCTGTTGTTAAACCATTTGCATCATAGAATTTAAAGCCACCGTCTTTAAGCATCTGACCTGTAATCTTGAATGTGATAGTTTTTGTTCCGGTAAAGTTTCCGTTCTTTGGTGTCAAAGTAATAGTACCTTCACCCATTGCAACATTCTCACCATATGTTACTGTAAAGTTATCTTTTACATTGATTGCAACATTATTTAATGTAGCTGCAGTAACTGGCGGCTGGATGCTGTATCCGGTGTATGTCTGGCTTCCTACAGATGCAACAAGTTTGGAAGCATCAGCAGCTTCTATAGTAAATGTAATGCTAGCATCTGTTTTAGATGTAAATGTACCATCTGTACCAGTAATAACCATTGTTGCTGTACCAGCATTAACGTTATTTGTCAGAGATTTAATCTTATATTCTGTTGGGTTGATAACTCTGCCATCTACAACTACATCAAAATCAGGTTTAATTGCAGCACCTGTATAAATATAAGCTGTCTTTTTGAGTTTGATATTTTCTGATTTTAAAGTTGTTTTTGTGATAGTAGAAGAATAGCTTGCATCTTCACCATCTTTTACAATGAAGTTTGTATTTTTCAGATACTTATGACCATTTTTAGTAGTCGTTTTCAATACAACTTTTACTTTACCGTCTACTTCTCCAGTTGTTGTATCAGCACCAGCGCTAGTTGTAAATTTATATTTTTCAACTACATAATCTGTACCTTCAGTCAAAGCAAATTCTTTTCCGTTGGCATTTTTTGCCTTAACAACAAGACCCATTGCATCTTTATAATCGGAAGGTGTTGTAGTGTCTTTTTTCTCTACATATTTGCTTACAGTAACAGTTTTTGTATCTACAACGGCTGGATTGATTGTGAAAGTATAAGTTTTTGTACTTCCAACATAGCTACCAAGACCTACAATTGTTACGGTTCCGACACCGGCATCAATGTTTTTACCAAATTCAACCTTATAATCATCATCTTTTACAAGATTACGTGTTCCAGTAGCATCTGTGATGCTAACAGTACCTAACTTACTTAAATCTTTAGTAATCTGCTCGCCAGTATATTCTTCAGCCTGCTCTGCATAAGACTGACCGCTAAATTTTGCTGTTGAAAGAGAACTTGCTGCAACAGATAATTTTGCTGTTGTAGATCCCTCAACATTTGTATTATTTGTAGCTGGAGAAACTGTTACATCATGAACTCCCTGTGTTGTTGCAGTAGATGTAATCACTACATCACCTGCTAATTCTAATACTTCACCAGTTGTTTTATCTGTATATGTTGCAACTGAAGGTGCAACTGTTACAATTGCTCCATTCTGATAAGCCTGTTCCGGAATAGAAACATTTACAGTGCTTAAATCACGTTTTGTAATAGAAAAACTATTAGTTGGTTTAAGCGCAAGTTCGCCTGTAATGGTATAATTTTTATATTTGCTCTCAGTTGGTGTTGCAATTGGGAATGTTAAATTAGCATCGCCAGCTTTTCCAGTATTAAACTGAGTTCCAGCTTTGATATAATTTGCTCCATTAATAAAAATTACATCTTCGCCCTTAACATAAGAAGAAAGATCAACACCTGACTTTTTATCTACAATTTTTACATCTGTATTTTTAAGTGTAATATTTTTTCCAGTATATTGTTTGGATGTAGTTACAAAGGTTGCTTCTAAGTAATCAGAAACATTTGCAGCTGTTAAAGCTAAAGGAGAAATTGTATAATTAATTACAACGCTGCCTGCGTAACCAGCTTTTGTTGTTGTAAGATATACATTAACGCCCTTGGTTGTAACATTTACAGTATCACCTTCAGTACTTCCGATAACAAAATCAGATGCAGTGAAAATCACATTATTATCAGCATCTTTAGTGTTTTTAAGATTTGTAAAATCAATATCATCTACAGTTGGTACAATAGCTTTTCCAGTATAAGTTTTATTGAATGCATCTCTTAACTTAAGTTTAGTAGTATCACTTTCCATATTGATAACATCACTAAGCTGTTTTGGCTGTACTTTGAAAGAATCAGATGTCCAACTCCATACTAATGTATCACCTTTTTTTGCATATACAAAAAGAGTAATATCTTTTCCGCTCTGTGCAGCACCTGGGGTATAGCTAACCTGTCCATTAGCAGGAAGTGATGTTTCAGTAGTAATCTGTCCATCATTATCTTTCCAAACATAATAATAATTTACAGTATCAGTATTGTCTGCCTTCTTTGTTACAGTTACTGTAGTAGAAACAGCATTTCCCCATACAATGGCATTATTTGTAATGCCTGTAAAATCTGTAGCTGTAATATCAAATCCTGTGCCATTTGTTGTAGCTTCTGCAGCAGTAGCATCTGTATCTTCTACAACCGGAGCTTCTGCAGTCTCATCAGAGAAAGTTTCAGCAGCCGGAGCTTCAGTGGCTACAGCATCAGATCCATCGCTGAACTCAGCAGCCCATACCGGCACATTAGAAGTAGCAAGCATTGCAACAACAAGTGACATACTTAATGTCTTTTTTGCCATGCCCTTCTTTGTGTTTTTAATCTTTGTCATGATTATAGTTCCCCTTTGGGTAGTGGATAGGTTAATTTTTGATTAAAAAGCACATTCTCTGATTAGAAATTCATGCACAACCCTGAAAAAATAGTTATTTATAACTGCCTTTTTTACGCATTAGAGCGGTATTTTTGTAGTTATATGTTCTTTTACAGCCGACAGAAGGAGAAAAAAGAACAGATCAAACAATCCGACTCTGTACTTTTCAGATTTTTAATAATTTTTATAGTTCCTTTCGTGGAAACAAGGTAATAATTATGCTATATTGATAACAGAAATAAATCAACGGGAGGTGCTGGATACGGCGGAAAAAAATAAGATCAAACCGGATACCATACTGAAGAACTTCTGGAGAGACAACAGACATTTTGCGGATCTGTTCAATGCAGTATTTTTTAACGGGGAACAGGTGCTGAAGCCGCAGGATCTTACAGAAGCAGATACGGATGTTTCCTCCATGCTGAAATTTAACGGTCATGCGGAAACAGTACAGAAGATCCTGGATGTTGTAAAGAAGACGGCATATGGTGTGGACTTTGTTCTCTGGGGACTGGAAAATCAGGCAAAGATCCACTATGCGATGCCGTTGCGCCATATGGTCGGAGATGCGTTTTCTTACATGAAAGAATATGATGAGATTGCAGCAGTAAATAAGAAAAACGGGGATTTCCATTCAGCGGATGAATTCCTGTCAGGTTTTAAGAAGACCGACCGGCTGCATCCGGTGATTAGTCTGTGTGTATATTATGGAGAAAGTGAATGGGATGGTCCGTTTTCCCTGAAGGATATGCTGGAGATCCCCGAAAAGATAGAACCACTGGTATCTGATTACCGTATGAACTGGTACAGGTAAGATCAAGTGGAGGGCTGTGTTTTAGCGATCCGGATGTAAATATGGTGTTTGACGTGAGCCGCTTGATCTATGCCAGGGATTATACGAAGATCAATGAAGTTTACAGGGATCATAATATTCCGGCAGATCTTGGACTTGTGATAGGAGCCATTACAGAATCACAGAAGCTGATCGATCATGCTTTGGAATTGGAGCAGAGAGGAGGGCAGATCAATATGTGTAATGCATTGGAAGAGTTAAGGCAGGAAGGTGTCGAGGAAGGAAGAAAAGAAGGCATTCGTGCGACTGTAAGAACCTGCAGGAATTTTAATATCAGTGAAGCAGATACAGTCAGAAACATCATGAATGAATTTTCCCTGTCACAGGAAGAGGCTGTCAATTATGTAAAAAAATACTGGTAAATGGAAAACTCTATCAGGAAGAGCCTTAACAATGCGTAAAAAGTTTTCAGCCATATCAGAGAGATATGGCTGAAGATGTTTTTTCTTCGTTTCCGAAGATGTGAAAGCGAGAAGAACTACCGGCCGGAGTCTGCTTTTGCCTGTTGTATCTGCCACGTTCTATATGCAAAATACCGCATATAAAGGCACGATCCAATAAGCTTCTTTTTGCCTGAAGTCTTCGGCAGAGATTAAATACATTTGCGTGGGTGCAGGAGAGAGAGAAGATTTATTCAGCTGCATAAGGTTCCTGCACTTCTGATGTGGGGTGGTGCGGTAGTCTATGGCAATAAAATGACTGTTTTTGGACAGTAAAAAGGGAACTTCCGCCTGGTTGCCGCTGGACCAGTAGGAGAGGGCATAGCCATTCCGGATAAAGTGCTGTGCCAGAAAGGTTTCGATACAGGCTGTACCGGCGGTGGTTTCTTCTCCTGACAGAAGCTGGAAGGCAGGGATTTTCAGTATGCATGAGCATAATCCGGTGTCAACAGGATACAGATGTAAGGAGGTTTCCGAAGGTTTGCTGCAGACAGCTGTCTGGCAGGGAATGGCAAGTCCGGCGCTGATCAGCACTGCAGGGGTTCATGGTAGACTTTGGCAGTAGCACCTTTTGCAATGCGGGTGTACTGGAATTTACGGCTGGTTCTGCCGAGCTGTGCAGGGATCGAGAGCCAGGCATTGCGGCAGTGGCGGGCGGTTCCTTTTGGAGCCAGGGCAGTAATATCGCTGAGAAAAAGATTAAGGAGCTTTTGCTGGGTGTCAGGTACCAGCAGGAGCTTCTTTTCTTTTTTGTATTCCATAATGGCAGCAGGCATTCCGCCGATGATCAGATAGAGACGGAACTGTGACAGGGCTTTTTCGTGGAGTTTCTTTCCCATTGGGCTGAAATCGGAGAAATGATTGCGGATTTCTCTTGTAAGGGCAAACTCAGCATTGGCCCACAGAAATTCTTCAAAATCCAGTGGATACAGAGTCAGGATATCAAAGTCGTGGACTGAGAAAGAATCAGAGTTAACCACACCTTTATAGATAGAGGCAATGTGATATTGTGGAAAGTCCAGGGCAATAGAGGTAAGAAGTGTGGAAATCTGAGGAATGCACTGGATATTGTCAAGAATCAGAAGGGAAGAGGCAGGGCGCAGTGGTTTTCCTGCACAGGTTTCCAGAAAAAGCAGTACTTCCTGTGGATCATGTGGAACAGACAGATAGTCTGTAGCAGAGCGGTCTGTTTCCAGATTGATGTAGAGTGTATGTTCGTATTGCTTATTTCCGAAGTCCATAAGCAGCCAGGTCTTGCCTGTCTGACGAAGCCCCTGGAGGATTAAAGGTTTGCGGCCGGGATTTTTTTTCCAGTATATCAGGGAATCGGTACATTTTCTTCTCATATGGGAAATCTCCTTTTAGTCGGTGACACAGGTATAGAGTGAACGGTAACGGTACAGGACAGTTATAAATGATCAGTAGAGGAACGAGTTGATTGTAGAGGAATGTTTATGACATCATTATACAATGGAACTGTCGGAAAAATCTATACATAAAGATAGAAAAAAGTCGATTTACACATTTTTAAATATTTGTTATCGTAATTGTATTGACAAAATGTAATCGTTCAGGTTTTTCTTCTAGGAGGAATTGTAGAATGGTTACAGTGCCGGTTACTGTTTATTCTGTGCATTGCAAGACGTGTTGCGGACAGAGTGAACGGTAACAACATTGCCCGGCAAAACAACAATTATTTCATTTCACAAAGGAGGACCCCTATGAAGAGAATCAATGCAATCTACGCAAGGCAGTCAGTGGACAGAGCAGACAGTATTTCTATTGAAAGTCAGATCGAGTTCTGCAAGTACGAGTTAAAGGGTGGAAGTTTCAAAGAGTACAAGGATAAGGGTTACAGCGGCAAGAATACAGTCAGACCACAGCTTCAGCAGCTTCTGACAGATATCCGCAGAGGGGAAGTGGAGAAAGTGATCGTGTATAAGCTGGACCGGATCAGCCGTTCTATTCTGGATTTTTCCAATATGATGAATCTGTTTCAGCAGTATCAAGTGGAATTTGTCTCTTCTACAGAGAAATTTGATACTTCGACACCTATGGGACGGGCAATGTTAAATATCTGCATTGTGTTTGCGCAGCTGGAACGAGAGACTATTCAGAAGCGTGTCAGCGACGCATATTATTCCAGAAGTCAGAAAGGTTTTCGCATGGGCGGCAAGCCTCCTTATGGTTATCGGCTAGAGGAGATCCTGATGGAAGGAATCCATACAAAGAAGCTTGTGGAAGAACCCGGGGAAGCGGCAATTGTGCGGGAAATTTTTGATATGTACGAACAACCGGACACTTCTTATGGGGATATCACCAGATATTATGCGGAAAAGGGAGTGCAGTTCTACGGAAAGGAACTGATACGTTCCATGCTGGCCCAGCTTTTGAGAAATCCGGTATATGTGCGGGCTGATATGGATGTGTACCGTTTTTTCAGGAGCCATGGAACCAATATAGTAAGCAGTCCGGAGCAGTTTGACGGGATTCATGGATGTTATCTTTATCAGGGGCGGGATGCGCAGACAGATAAGCTGCAGAATCTTAAGGGTCATATGCTGGTGGTGGCACCTCATGAAGGGCTTGTGTCTTCGGAGCAGTGGCTGAACTGCAGGATCAAGCTTATGAGAAATAAAACGATTCAGGCCAATAGGAAAGCTGTGAATACATGGCTGGCAGGGAAAGTGAAATGTGGCAATTGCGGATACGCACTTATGAGTATTAAAATACAGTCCGGTAAACAGTACCTGAGATGTACGAAGCGTCTGAACAACAAAGCCTGCCCGGGGTGCGGGAAGGTTTATACTGAAGATGTGGAGAATTATGTATATAAAGAGATGGTACGTAAGCTGCGTGAAGGACAGTCTCCTGCCACTTATACGAAGTTAAAGGAAAATCCGCAGGTAAAGCAGATTTACAGGGAGATTGAGGAAATGGAAAAGGAGATTTCTCTGCTTGTGGATTCTCTGGCAGGTGCCGGAGAAACACTGACAGATTATATTAATCAGAGAGTGGAAGAAATAGACCAGATGCATCAGTTAAAGCTGGAGAAATTATCGGTGCTTGCGGAGAATCATGCGACACCGGAGCAGATGGAAAAGGTAGCATCTAATGTAAGTCTGTGGGGAGAGATTGATTTTGAGGAGAAGAGGTTTACAGTTGATAAGATGATCAGGTCACTTAAGGTATTTCCCGGATCAGTCCAGATACAATGGAAATTCTGATATATAACAGTCCGGCAGAGCGTAAATTTTTGTCTTTACGCTCTGTCGATGGTCTTATTAGTTTTCGGTCAGTGTTTTGTTCTTTATAAGCATTTCGCGAATTACGTTTTGCGTATATTCTCCGACATGCCTCTTATCTTCTTTGCTCAGTTCATCCGGATAGATCGGCTTACCGTATTCTACTACAACTTTTGCAGGAGATATCTTCGGGAAGTGTGCCTCGAAAATGTTGGCTGAATTGCTGATCGCAATTGGATGATCGGGCAATTGGCTTGGTAGCGATTTTGAAGCTCCTTCATGGAAGGGAAGCATGTCCAGCTCATCTTTATTTCTGTTTCGGGTTCCTTCCGGGAAAATACAGATGGAAATTCCGGATTTTACTTTGTCTACTGCGGTCAGGATCGTTTTGAGTCCCTGTTTGATGTCTTTCCTGTCAAGGAAGAGACAGTGGAGATAACGCATCCATGTGGAAAGAAGAGGAATTTTCTCCATCTCTTTTTTGGCAATGTAGCCTGTACGGATCGGACAGCGGGAGTAAGTAAGAAGTATGTCGAAGTAGCTTCTGTGGTTGCCGATATAAAGTACAGGTATGTCCTTTGGTACATTTTCTTCTCCGATCACAGTAATCTTTGCACCGGTGATCTTAAGGATAAATCGGAATACTGCCTGGATGATCCTAAGGGAGCTGATATCCTTCTTTTCAGGAGAAAATCTGCCGATGATCCATTCGACCAGCAGGATGGGGATGGACAGGATCAGGTATCCGATCACAACAATACAGACTAGGATAAATCGCATCATTCGTTAATTCCTTTCCGGGCATTATATAATGCTGATGCCCATATATAAGTATAGAAGTTATTATAAGGAATTATGAGATATCCTGCAAGAAATAAATCACAGTATAACGATTTTTTGGCATTAAATAAAGCACTGAGGACAGGATTCTTTCCTGCAGAAAAGCAGTTACTGTCGGATATATAGCATAGAGTATGGTAATAACAGGGCTGTATCCGGCATAGAATATTTAGCGAAGAATGAGCAGGGGTGCATTATGGGCAAAAGGACAGGAGGACTGCTCTGTGTGTTGCTGTTGGCTCTTTTGCGGCGGGCTGTCAGTTTATCAGGATTGAGGAGGGCGAACGTACACCTCTGGAATATACGATCGTAAAGCAGGAGGAAATTCCGGAAGAGATTTCAGAACTGATGGAACAGAAGAAAAAGAAAGTATTTCAGATGACCTATCAGGTGGGAGATATAAGGTATCTGATGAAGGGATATGGAGAGCAGCTTACAGGAGGGTACAGTATTCAGGTGGAGGAGGTTTCCGAATCAGAGAACGCAGTATTCTGCAAGACAAGGCTGATAGGTCCGGAGAAAGCGGATGCAGGCAGTGAACCGTCTTATCCCTGTATTGTCCTGAAAATCAGAGAAACAGAGAAACCGATAGAATTTTTGGGTTTTATTATAAAGTAAACAGAGAAAGGAAGGAAGCAGGTTGGAATTAAAAAAAGAAAGTATTCAGATGCTGCGGATCAAAAATAAAGCGGCAGCGCAGGCGACTTTTGACGAGGACTATAATGTGCCCGATGTGAAACCGGATATCGGGAGACTGGTGCAGAGCAAAGCGGATGTTTCCATGGAGGAAGTGAGGCTGAGTGAAGGAAGAGCGCTTCTTAAAGGGACATTAAATGCAGATTTGCTTTATGTGGGGGAAAAAGAGGGCAGGATTTACAGCCTTTCTGCGAAGCTTCCGCTGGATGAGATGATTAATCTGGAGGGAATCGAAGGGGGAGATAAGCTGTGTCTGAAATGGGAGATTGAGGATCTCAGTGTTCATATGATCCATTCCAGAAAACTGAATATTAAAGCAATTGTAACTTTTTATGCAGTGGTAGATGAACTGGCAGTCGTTGAACTTCCGGTTTCCGCAGAGGATCAGGAAGTCTCTGTGAAAACGGAGAAAGTCCGGCTTATGAGTCTTCGTGTACATAAAAAAGATACTCTGCGCATTAAGGATGATATTACTCTTGCGTCAAACAGACCGAATGTAGAAAACCTTCTGTGGTATATGGCTGAACCGAGGAATCTGGACCTGCGGCCGGGAGAGAACAAACTCCGGGTGAAAGGAGAGCTTGCAGTTTTTCTTCTGTATACAGGGTATGAAGAGGAGAATCCACCTCAGTGGCTGGAGTATACCATGCCTTTTTCCAATGAGATGGAATGCAGTGGCTGTATGGAAGATCTGATCCCACATATTGAGGTGTCTCTTCTTCATCAGGGGATAGAGGTAAAGCCTGATCCGGATGGTGAAGAACGTATCCTGCAGGTGGATGTGGTACTGGAATTAAATATGAAAATGTACAGGGAAGAGGAGCATGAACTTCTTCTTGATGCATACAGCCCACACAAAGAATGTGTTCTTCATCGGAAAAAGGAAATGTTGGAAAGTCTTCTGGTACGTAATTTTTCCAGGTGTCGTCTGACAGACCGGATAGAAGTTAAGGAGAGTCAGGGAAAAGTTTTGCAGCTTTGCCACAGCAGCGGTAAGGTAAAAGTAGATAAGACCAGGATTACGGATAAGGGAATTGTGGCAGAAGGAATTGTGGCACTCAAGATCCTGTATATTATTGGAAATGATGAAATGCCGTTTTATTCTATGGATGCCATGCTTCCGTTTACCCATCTGATCGAGGCAGAAGAGATCGGGAAGGATTGCACATATTTACTTCAGGCTGACCTTGAACAGCTTTCCACTGCAATGGCAGATGGGGATGAGATTGAAGTCAAGGCGGCGGTGGGACTGAATGTGCTTGTGTTCAGACAGTGGGAAGAGCAGCTTATTGAATCTGTGGAAGAACAGCCGCTGGATCGTAAGAAACTGGAAAGTATGCCGGGAATTACGGTCTATATTGTAAAGGCCGGAGATACTCTGTGGGATATTGCAAAGAAATTTTATACAACTGTGGATGAGATTTCGGGTGTGAACAGTCTTACGGAAAAAGAGGTAAAGCCGGGGCAGTCGTTAATTCTTGTCAGGCAGGGATGATAATGAAAAAAATTTCCGGAAAAAATGAAAACTCCTATATTGAAAACTAAAAAAAAATGATTTAAAATATGCGCAAAGAGTTTTATTGTATACAAAGTACAAATATAATTGCGAAAGTACAGTTATATACGGATGATATTGTTGGAAACGGAGGATTTTATGCGTTTACGTGCATTGGCGAAGATAAATCTGGGACTGGATATTCTCAGAAAGAGAGAGGATGGCTATCATGAAGTTCGGATGATCATGCAGACGATACAGATGTATGATGTTCTGGAGATGAAGAGGGTGAGGAAGCCGGGGATTTCCTTGTCTGTCAATTATTCCTATATTCCGAATGATGAACGAAATCTGGTGTATAAGGCGGCGAAGCTTCTGATGGATGAATTTCAGGTTAAGGGTGGTGTGGATATCCATCTTGAGAAATTTATTCCTGTGGCAGCAGGTATGGCAGGCGGAAGCTCGGATGCGGCAGCTGCACTGGTGGGGATCAACCGGCTTTTTAAACTGGGACTGAGCCAGAAGGAACTGATGGATCGTGCTGTGAATATCGGGGCAGATGTTCCGTACTGTGTGATGAGAGGAACTGCCCTGGCAGAGGGGATCGGGGAGAAACTGACCAGGATCACTCAGGTGCCGGACTGTTTTGTACTGATCGGTAAGCCCGGAATCAATGTTTCCACCAAAGCTGCCTATGAGAGCCTTCAGCTGGATAAGATTTCTTCTCATCCGGATATTGACGGGATGATAGGAGATATAGAACGTGGAGATCTTCTGGCAATGACACAGAAGATGGGAAATGTTTTTGAGCCGGGAATTATAGAGAAATATCCTGTAATTGGCGAAATCAAAGCACTGATGGAGAGTCATGGTGCGTTAAAGGCGATGATGAGTGGAAGTGGTCCTACAGTGTTCGGAATCTTTGATAATCGTGAGAAGATGGAGGCGGCAGCAGAGGTTCTCAGAGAGAGCCGGCTGGCGAAGACGGTTTTTGCCACAGAAGTAACGAAAGCAGGAGGGAATACAAATGACAAGTGATTTTTCAGTAAATATGAATGAATATCTTCCATTAAGGGATGTGGTTTTTAATACCCTGCGTCAGGCAATCCTGAAGGGCGAACTGAAACCTGGTGAGAGACTGATGGAGATTGCGCTGGCAGAGAGACTTGGCGTGAGCAGAACTCCTATCAGAGAGGCAATGCGTAAGCTGGAGCAGGAAGGTCTGGTAGTGATGATCCCGAGACGTGGTGCCCAGGTTGCCAATATCACAGAGAAGGATCTGAATGATGTTCTGGAGGTTCGTATTGCTCTTGAGAATGTAGCTATTGAGAAAGCATGTGCCCGTATGACTGAAGAAGAAATGAGGAGACTCTGGCTTGCTGCCAAGGAGTTTGAACATACGATCGCAGAGGGAAATCTTGTTAAGCTTGCGGAGGCTGACGTTGCATTCCATGAGGTTATTTATCAGGCTTCTGATAATAAGAGGCTGATCCAGGTACTCAACAATATGCGTGAGCAGATTTATCGTTATCGTGTAGAATATCTGAAAGAAGGTGAAACACGAGATGTTCTGGTGAAGGAACATGAGGAACTGACAAAGGCGATCAGAGAGCGCGACGTGGAACGCGCGAAACAGCTTTCTTTCCAGCATATCGAGAATCAGAGAATGGCTATCATGCGTTCTATTGAGGCTGAGGATGCAGAACGTGAGCGTGCAGAGAAAGAGAAATCCAGGGGACACAGATAAGAATGGTATAATATCTGAATATCGGGAAATTCTAAGAGAGGTAGGATGCCTCTCTTTTTTTGCGCATCCATGTATGTAAGTGGGTTTATGAATATTGCCGACTGGCAACAGATCTGTCTGGTACATCGAAAACGATGTACCGGTATGAAACGAGGTGGGAAATTATTGAAGAAGCTGGAAGAATCCCGGAAAGTATCTGCAAATCTGAGGGAGAATGAGAAATATCTGCGAAGCAGGCTGGAAAATTGCAGTGATATTCTGATCCGTCCCATGCGGCTGGGAGATAAACATAAGGTGGACTGCCTTATGGTCTATATAGAAGTTGCGGTTTCCAACATGATGCTGGATGATTCTGCTCTTGGAAAGATGATCAATCATTTCTGGGAGATTTCGCCGGAGGATATTCAGGAATTTGTCAGGCATAACAGTCTTGGGATCGCAGATGTAAAGAAACTGGAGAATCTTGACGAGTCCATAGATGCCATGCTTGCAGGGAATGCAGTGTTTTCATAGATGGATATGACAAGGCGATGAAAATCTCCAGCAAAGGTTATCCATCCACAGGTGTGATGGAGGCAGAATCGGAAAAGGTGCTGCGGGGTTCCAGGGAAGGATTTTCGGACAGTGTGAAAAGTAACAGTGCACTGATAAGAAAAAGGCTTCGTGATACCAGACTCAAGGTGGAAGAATATAAAATCGGTGTGCGCTCTCATACCTTAACGCAGGTGTTATACATGGATGACCTGGTACATGAGGGACTTCTGGAAGAAGTGAAGGAACGGCTGGAAGAATTTCAGATTGACGGAATCCTTGACAGCGGTATGCTTGAACAGCTGACAGAAGATGTGTGGTATTCTCCTTTTCCTCAGTATCAGACAACGGAACGTCCGGATCGTGCTGTGCAGGAAATCCTGAAAGGTAAGGTTGTGATTCTGTGTGATAATTCTCCGGAAGCATTGATCCTTCCGGGAAATTTTAGCAGTTTCATGGAGAGCAGCGAGGACTGGTATCACAGGTTCGAGATGGCTTCCTTTCTCAGAATACTGCGATATCTGGCTGTGATCATGGCGACTGTTCTGCCGGGACTTTACCTGGCAGTGATACGTTTCCATACACAGATTCTGCCATCTGCACTGATACTGTCTTTTGCGGAGGCGAGGGAAGGAGTGCCCTTTTCCAGTGTGGTGGAACTGATTTTTCTGGAACTGGCTTTTGAACTGATTCGGGAGGCTGGGGTGAGAGTTCCGGGATCTCTGGGAAATGCTATTGGCATTGTTGGCGGATTGGTGATCGGACAGGCAGCGGTAGAGGCAAATCTTGTGAGTCCGATCGTGGTGATGATCGTGGCGTTGACTGCGCTTGGCTCTATGACTGTTCCAAATGAAGAGTTTGCAGCAGCATTTCGGCTGGTGAAGTATGGGTTTCTGATCCTGGGAGGTTATCTGGGAATTTACGGAATCGTGCTGGGAGTATATCTGGTTATAGGGCACCTGGCAGGCCTGATAAGTTTTGGTATTCCTTATCTGGTTCCTTTTATAAAGAAAGAACAGAAGGGCAGCAGAGGAGAAGGGGTTCTGAGAGTTCCGCTGCGCAAGAGGGTATTACGACCGCTTTATGCAAGAGAGGAGCAGAAGATCCGTTTGAAGAGAAAGGAGTCCGGTTCATGAGATTTGCAGAGAATAACAGAATTTCCCACAGGCAGCTGTACAGGCAGATGATACTGGCATTACTGGCACCATTTATGCTCTGCGTTTTCGGAAAGGGTGGAATGAACGGGATCAGTGCAGTGGCGGGAATGATTTTTGCGCTGATACTGCTTGGATTTTATGTAATCTGGCTGATACGACTGACACCTTCATTTGAAGATCCGGTAAAGTCTGCAGGTGTTTTTGCGGGAAGGCTGATCGGGATTTTTTTTCTGATCTATGTGTTGATGGCGGGAGGATATCTGCTGGCACTTCTCAGGAGCTGGTTCCTGTAAAGCTGATTACAGGAGTATCCGGCCGATGGATTGCATTCTGGGCGGTTCTGGTATGTTCTGTCGGAACCTGCAAAGGTGTACAGAGAAGAGGAAGAATGGCGGAAGTATCAGGTGGCCTGCTTCTTGGCGGGATTATGATAATGATGATACTTTGTGTGCCACAGGCAAAAACGGAATATCTTATGGGAGGAATCCGGTGGGAGGAGCTTACAGTGAGAAATGTCAGTCAGTCTTTTTATGGAACTCTGTGTGCTTTTTCGCCGGTTGCATTGCTGCCGTTTCTGTTGGGAAATGTGGAGAAATACGGAAGTGCAGGAAAGACGGTGGCAGGAGGGATCCTGACACTTGGCGGGATTCTTATTGGAATGGAGCTTCTGCTTCCGGCAGTTCTGGGATATGACAGGGTAGCGGCGGAAAGCTATCCGGTCCTGCCTCTGCTGGCAGGCGCAGATCTTCCGGGAAATGTACTGGCCAGATTTGACATTCTGTGGATGGGATTTCTGCTTTACAGCCTGCTTTTTGCAATAGGGAGTCTGCTGTATTATGGAAATCAGATTATCGGGAAATCTCATCCTGGTAGGGGGAGGTTCTGGCTTCCGGCACTGGTTTTCCTGATTTCGCTTCTGGAAGAAGAGGGAAAAGGAATACTGGATTATTTTGGATGGTGTCTGGCGCATATTTTCGTTCCGGGAATTCTCATCTGTCAGTTTTATATGTTTATCAGAGGAAAGGGACACCGCAGGAAGCAGAGGAAAAGGGGAGTTGGTGTGGTGACCGGGATTTTGTCAGTCAGTCTTTTTATGAGCGGATGTGGTGCGGCTGTGGAACCGGAGAAGAGAATGTATCCTATGGCACTTGGCGTGGATGCCTCAGAAGAAGGAATCTGTCTTACCTATGGGATGCCGGATCTTTCTGAGAGTACGGGGCAGGGAAAAGAGGAAGAAGATGGCGGTTCCCGGGTTCTGCAGATCAGCGGTGCTGATTTCACCCGGATTGAAAAAATGTATGATCAGTCACAGGAAAAACTTCTTGATATGGGGCATCTGCAGGTTCTGGTCATGGGGAGAACACTGGTGGAGGACGGAAGATGGAGAATGGTGCTGGATTATCTGAAACAGGAGATTTTTGTGGGGGAAGATCTTTATGTGTTTGAAGCGGAGGACGCAGGGAGATCCTGAACTGGCATGGAGAGGATAATTCATCAGCAGGAGAATATATTACAGGACTGATCCGAAACAGAATGTCAGGAGGAAATATTACGGCTGTGACACTCAGAGAGCTTTTCTATGAAAAATATAAAGAAGATAAAATCCTGCGACTTCCGATTGTGAAGATCAGAAATGGAAGTCTGGAAGTGGAAGTATAAATCAGGAAAATATTGGCATAATCCAAATATTAAAGTACTGCCTGGAAATTCCATATAAAATAAGAAAATATATAGGAAAATAACAAAGGCAGATATGGTAACTGATAAGATATAACAGGAGAGAGGGACAATGATGAATAAAAAGAGTAAGAACAAAAAATTAAGAAGAAAACTGTCGTTTGTTCTGTTCGTGGCAGCTGTTGGTGTTCTTATGATGAGAGCAATGCCGGGAATGTCCGGGAAGATAGCAAAAATCGCTGAAAGACGACAGGAACAGACTGCAGTTACTGCATGGTGGGGGACATTGTACCCGAAATTCTGCTTCGCGCAGTTCCCTGAGGAAAATAAAGGACAGAAAGATGACATAAAGATATCCTTCTGGCTTGCACAGGCTCTTGATTGGTGATAGAATAGTGAGACAATCAATAGAGATGGAGAATAGAAATCAATGAAAATAGACAGAGAGGCACCGATAGGAGTATTTGATTCCGGTGTGGGAGGGCTGACTGTTGCGCGTGAGATCATGCGTAATCTTCCTTCAGAAAAAATCGTATATTTTGGTGATACGGCGAGAGTGCCTTACGGAAGTAAATCGAAAGAAACTATCATCCGGTATTCCCGGCAGATCATTCGTTTTCTTCAGCAGCAGCAGGTAAAGGCGATTGTGGTTGCATGTAATACAGCCAGCGCTTTTGCTCTGGATGCAGTGAGGGATGAGTTTGACATTCCCATCATTGGCGTGATAGAACCGGGGGCTAAAGTGGCGGCTGCCCAGACCAGAAATAAGAGGGTAGGAATCATTGGTACTGTGGGAACTGTAGGAAGTGGGATACATGCAGAGTATCTGAAGCATCTGGATCCGGAGATCACTGTTTTCGGCAAAGCATGTCCGCTGTTTGTGCCACTGGTAGAAGAAGGGTGGCTTCATGATCCGGTGACTGATGAGGTCGCTGCCAGATATCTGAAGGAACTTCAGGATAAGCAGGTGGATACACTGATATTGGGATGTACTCATTATCCATTGCTTCGTTCCACCATCAGAAAGATCATGGGAGACGGAGTATGTCTGGTGAATCCGGCTTATGAAACCGCACTGGAGCTGGGAAGGCTTCTGGAGGAAAAAGGACTTGCCGGTGAAGGTACAGAGAAGAATGAATTTCCGTATCGCTTCTATGTGAGTGATCTGCAGATGAGTTTAAGGCATTTGCCAATTCGATTCTTCCATATGATGTGGAGATGACGAAAAAATAGATATTGAGAAGTATTAAAAACAGCAGATTGCTGAATGGTTATAATATAGATACATAAAAACAGGTTTTGAACAGTATAAAAACAGGAGTATGAGAAGAATGGATAAAGAAGTGCTGATTCATGTAAGGGGACTTCAGACAATGGATGCAGACGGTGAACAGGAACCTCTGGAGATTGTTGTACCGGGACAGTATTATTTCCGGAACGGAAGTCATTATCTGCGCTATGAGGAAGTCATGGAGGATTTTGCAGAACCTACCGTCAATTACATAAAAATTTCCCGGAAGGGAATGGAGGTCCGCAAGAAAGGTGTGGTCAATGTTCATATGGTTTTTGAACAGGGTAAGAAGAATATGACTTACTATACCACTCCCTATGGAACTATTGAAATGGGGATTGCGGCGACGAATCTGAATCTGCAGGAGAGTGATGGCGGTCTTGACATGAAAGTGGATTATGCGCTTGATATGAACCAGGAGCATGTGGCAGACTGTTATCTTGCGATTAAGGCACAGCCAAAGGACTGTAAGAATTTTACAATTTGATCAGATCTGGTAAGTTCTCTGCTTCGTTGCAGATATCTGTCTGATCAAAACAGAAAAAGGTCAGTGATCTGTGTGTATGGATGACACGATTCACTGACCTTTAGTTTATATGTCTGACTGCATTTATCTGGCAGTTTTGTCTTTCTTGAATTTTGCAAAGAAACCTTTCTTTTTGGGAGCCGGTGTCTGAAGGGAACCGCGGATTCCTTTTACGCCTACAATATAAAGACCGCTTACTTCGGCTTTGATTTCTTTCTTAAGCGGGATCAGGTCGAAAACCTTCTCATCTGCGATCATGATCGCAATCTTTGGTCCGATTTTAGCTTTAACGATTGGAAGCTTGGAACGGCGCATAAGTTAGGTGTCTGTTCAATTACCATCTGAGGAAGTCCGGATTCTTTCAGTGGCATCCTCTTTTTATCGATAACCAGCATGGAAACGGTTTGTTTAGTTGCTTCAATCTGAGCCTGCTGTTCTTCCTGTTTCTTCTGGGCTTTTTTTCCGAAGAAATATAAACCGATCAGTGCAGCGATCAGGATAACAAGAATGACCAGAAGGACTATTGTTACTGTACTCATTTGCATCCTCCCTAATGTATGTGTTTTCACAGGGACTGTTGGTACGGACAGTCCATTGCATAAAAATTATTTTATCATTAAATAAGGTAAAACGCAATTGCAAAAAAAGAATTAATGGATGGAAAGCGGTAGAAATTTACATTATGAAAGGTTATAATTGTAGCAAAACTGTAATGCGACAATATTTGCCGAAGCGAACAGTAGTGGGAAATATGCGGAACAGTTAAAGCCATTTTTACAGGATGGAATCATGATGTGTGGTTATAATATATGTAACGGGAATTGAGGAGTTGTTTTGCGACAGAACAATTCGTGCGTAAAAAAACGGATATGATAAAAAGGAGAAAAGCATGAGCGAATTAAAGCCCGACTCTGAGAAGAAAGAGGAGCGACTTTCAGATAAGGAAAAAGTAAATACAGAAAAGACAAATGCAGAAGAACCAAATGCAGAAGAACCAAATGCAGAAGAACTAAAGGCAGAAGAGCTAAATGCAGAAAAACCAAATGCAGAAAAACCAAATGTAGAAAAACTAAATGAAGAAAAACCAAATACAGAAGAGATAAACGAAGAACCTCCGGCAGCAAGCGAGGACGAAGATTTCTTTTTTGATGATAATAAAGCTTATGAAGCCCGTAGGGCAGCCAGACTGGAACGCCGCAATAAACTTCGCCGCAGAAAAAAAAGACTGCGTATCGCAGGCTGCATAGTGGTGGTGGCGGCCGCTGCAATTGGGATTGGAATAGGATTTTACGGGGAAGAACTGCAGAATTTTGTCAGTGAGCAGCAGGTTAAGATTGCGCAGATGGTGAAATCTGCAGACAGGAAAACAGAAGAAGAAAAAACAGCTCAGCAGACAAATGCAGAGGCAGAAGCTGAGAATGCGGTGACACCTGAAGTTCAGGATACAGATGGACTGAGTGAAGAGGACAAAACTCTTTACAGGCAGGCAAAGTATGCTGCAAAACAATATGATTATGATAAAGCCATAAGTATGCTGCAAAACAGTGAGACTTATCAGACAAGTGAGAAGTTTCAGCATGCGGTTAAGGTTTATCAGAAAAAGAAGGAATCCTGCGTTTCCTGGCCGTTAGACCAGGTGACACACGTCTTTTATCATACTCTGATCAAAGATACCGGTAAGGCTTTTGACGGGGATTACAAGTCAGGAGATTACGATCAGGTTATGACAACGATTGATGAATTTAACCAGATTACTCAGAGCATGTATGATAAGGGATATGTCATGGTCAGCATTTATGACATGGCGACAGCGGATGAGAATGGGAATATGAATGCAGGGGAGATTCTCCTTCCTCCGGGTAAAGTACCGTTTGTGCTTTCGCAGGATGATGTGTGTTATTATCATTATATGGACGGGGACGGATTTGCAACCAAACTTATCGTAGATGAGGAAGGAAAAATCCGCAATGAATATGTGGAAGATGATGGCAGTATTTCCGTAGGCGATTATGATATGGTTCCTCTGATCGATCGTTTTGTAGAGGAACATCCTGATTTTTCTTATAGAGGTGCTAAAGGAATTGTTGCCCTTACCGGTTACAATGGAATTCTTGGTTATCGCACAGACAGCAGTTATGAAACCCGTCCGGATGATCTGGATGCAGATAAAGTAAAATGGCTGGATGAGCATCCGGATTTTAATCTGAATACAGAGAGAGAAAATGCAGCCAGAGTAGCGCAGGCTATGAAAGATGAAGGCTGGCTGTTTGCAAGCCACACATGGGGACATCAGAATGTAAGTCAGATCAGTCTGGAGAGATTACAGGCAGATACACAGAAGTTTAAAGAGAATGTTGATCCTCTGATAGGCGGAACAGATATTATTATTTTTGCATTTGGAGCAGATCTTACCAGTGTTGAAGATTATTCGGGGGAGAAGTTCGAATATCTTAAGAGCCAGGGCTATAATTATTACTGTAATGTGGATTCAAGCCAGTATTTTGTGCAGATCCGCAGTAATTATTTCCGACAGGGAAGAAGAAATCTGGACGGATACAGAATGTATTATAATCCGGAACTTCTCTCAGATCTGTTTGATGCACAGTCTGTGTTTGATCCTTCCAGACCGGTGCCGGTTCCAACTATGGGGTGAGTATGATCTCTGTGCATAACTGAAAGGGGACAATATATGAGAAAAAGGATAGCATGTGTAACAGCAGCTATTTTGAGTATTTCGTTAGGAGTAAGCGGATGTGGGCTCATTCCGTTTGAACAGGATATTCCATTTCTGAGTTCCAGAGCTGAAAATGTGGAAACTGAGAAAAAAACAGAACAGCAGACAATTGATGAACAGGATGCTGATACAGAGGAAAGTACAGAAGATACACAGCAGGATGATGGTCTGAATGAGGGAGAGCAGACTGACAACGAAGATACAGAAGAGGCAGATGAGAAACAGGAAAATCCTATGGAGCAGGCAGCGCTTATGGCTGTACAGTATGATTATGATGGCGCCATAGAATTGCTTAAGAGTCAGCCGGATTACGAAAGTAATACGGATATGCAGAGTGCAATTTCGGATTACGAAAATACGAAAGCCACCTGTACAGAATATCCGCTGGAGCAGATCACGCACGTGTTCTTCCATACACTGATCAAAGACACTGCCAGAGCATTTGACGGGGATTCAGACAGTAATGGATATAACCAGTATATGACAACAATTGATGAGTTTAACAAAATCATACAGAGTATGTATGATAAGGGATATGTCATGGTCAGTCCGCATGACATGGCGGTTATCAATGAGGACGGAACTATGTCCAGAGGCAGTATTATGCTGCCGCCGGGAAAAATTCCATTTGTGCTTTCTCAGGATGATGTAAGTTATTATCACTATATGGACGGAGATGGTTTCGCATCGAAACTTGTAGTGGATTCCAATGGTGAGGTTAAGAACGAATATATTGAGGATGACGGAAGTGTTTCCACAGGGATTATGATATGGTTCCGCTGATCGATACTTTTGTAAAAGAACATCCGGATTTTTCCTATCATGGAAGAAAGGGAATCCTTGCAATGACAGGTTATGACGGTGTTCTGGGATATCGTACGGATATTGCATATAAGACCGGAAAAAAACTGCAGGATGATCAGAAAAAATTCCTGGAAGATCATCCAGATTTTAACTATAAGCAGGAAGTGAAAAGTGCAAAAAAGGTAGCTAAGGCTATGAAGGCAGAAGGCTGGGAATTTGCAAGCCATACATGGGACATAAGGATGTGGCTGCCACTTCTCTGGATGATCTGAAAAGAGATGATAAAAAATGGAAGAAATATGTGGCTCCCATACTTGGAGAAACAGATATGATCATTTTTGCATTTGGTGCGGATATCGGAAGCTGGGAAGGATATTCGGCAGACAATGAGAAATATGAGTTTTATAAGAGTCAGGGATACCGCTATTTCTGTAATGTAGATTCCAGTCAGTATTTTGTACAGATTACAGATGATTATTTTCGACAGGGAAGAAGAAATCTGGATGGATACAGAATGTATTATAATCCGGAAATGCTCAGTGATCTTTTTGATGTATCGGAAGTATGGGATTCTTCAAGACCAACTCCGGTACCTGGAATGTAGAAGGGAGTATTGATTATTATGAAGAAAAAAATATATCTTGCCATGCTTGCAGTTTGTTTTGCACTGACAGCATCTGCGTGTGGTGATGGCGGCGCTGTTATCACAGACGGTACAAAGACAGAAGGAGCTGCTGACGGGAAGAAAGCAGAGACAGGAACTACGCGTCTTGTTTCTGTTGAGAATGTAGAGAAATATATTACGATCGGAGAATATAAAGGACTGACTCTGGACAATACGGTGGATGCGATCACTGACGATGATGTACAGGCGCAGATCGATGAGAATCTGAAAGATAAGGCAGAACCTGTATCTGATGCGGCAAAAGAAGGGGATCTGGTGACTGTAAATTATACAGGCACTAAAGACGGACAGACTTTTGACGGTGGTACTGCCAATAACTATGACTTTGTGATCGGCGACGGACAGATGTTTGAGGAATTTGAAAATGGTGTGATCGGGATGAAAAAGGGTGACACAAAGGAGATTAAAATTGATTTTCCGTCAGACTATGCAGACGAAACTCTGGCAGGTAAGGAAGTTATATACAAGGTTACGGTGCAGAACGTGCGGCGTGAAGGAGAACTTACAGATGAATGGGTTGCAAAGAACACAGATTATACAACAGTAGATGATTATCGTGAGAGTATTCGCGGTGAACTTGAGAAAAACGCAAAGGAATCTGCGCAGGAGGTTCTTAAGAATACTGCATGGAGTACAGTGCTTGAGAACTCTGAAGTAAAAGAATACCCACAGGAAGATGTGGATAAGGCTGTTTCTGAATTTAAGAAGAGTATGGAAGTTTATGCAAAACAGGCCGACATGACTCTGGAAGAGTTTACAGACAGTCAGGGTATTTCGCAGGATGATTTTGATGAACAATGTCAGCAGTATGCAGAGGGTAAGGTTAAGCAGAACCTGATCGTGCAGGGGATCATGGATGCAGAGGGACTGTCACTTGACGACAAAGAGAGCCTTCAGCTGCAGGATAACTGGTAGAACAGATGGGTGTTTCCAGTATTGCAGAGCTGGTTGGAACTTACGGACAGGATTATGTAGATGAATCAGTCGGACTTCTCAGAGTGGAGGAGTTCATTATAAAAAATGCGAGTGTGAGTGAGAAAGTCGCAAACGGTGATGTGCTGGCAGATGATGCAGATGCTGCGGCAGAAAATGCAGAACAGGACAGTGATCAGAATGTATCAAATGAAGATACTGATGATTCCGGACAGGACAATTCAGATGTAGATGAGAATCTGGAAGAGGAATTAGGTACGGAAGATGTTGATCAGAGTGAATAATTGGCATTGTATTTACCTGATAAATGAGTTATGATTATTGATAAAAGTGGATTACTCCGTACTGTGATGTACGCTGTCAGGGACTAATTAACAAAAAGAAGCGGGGAAAGGAAACCATGGATAAGAGGGTGTTGCGCGAAAGAATGCGCAGAAAAAAACGCCAGATGATGATCAGGCATTATACAAAGATCGGACTTTGTGTCATTGGCATGATTCTGGCGGTGGTGTTTGTGGTGAGAGGAATTATTATTCCAATCGCACATCATGTAGCCGGAGGCGGAAGCAGTGATCAGACTGTACAGGCTCAGGCAGATACAGAGGAAGTTCAGGCAAATTCCGATGCTGCAGTGAGACAGCCATTGAAGGGTAAATCAGATACAGATAAGGTTGCCGCGATGACAGCCGGATGGCATGAGGATGCTAACGGAAAGTGGTATCAGAATACAGATGGTACATATTTTTCAAATGGATTTCAGGATATAGATGGTGTTACCTATTCTTTTGACGAAAACGGATATATACAGACAGGATGGGTAGAAAAGGGAGTGAAGGATTATTACTTTAATGAAGACGGATCTTATGATCCGAGTAAGGTACGTCCGATGCTGGCACTGACTTTTGATGATGGTCCGGGAGAGTATACAGATGAACTGCTGGATTGTCTGGAACAGAATAATGCTCATGCAACATTCTTTATGCTTGGTCAGAATGTCAGTTCATATCCGGATGCGCCAAAACGTATGCTGGAACTTGGCTGTGAGATTGGAAGTCATTCATGGGATCATACACAGTTGACGACAATTGATCTTGACGCAGTTGCAAAGCAGTTCTCTGATACAGATGATGCATTGATTCAGGCATGTGGCCAGGCTGCGAGTGTGGCGCGTGCGCCTTACGGGGACGGAAATTCAGATATTTATAATACTGTAAATAAGCCGTTCTTTATGTGGTCACTGGACACAGAAGACTGGAAACTTTTGGATGCAGATGCGGATTACAGTGCAGTAATGAATGGAGATCTGACAGATGGAACTATCATCCTGATGCATGATATTCATGAGCCATCTGTAAAGGCTGCTTTGAGATTGATACCGGATCTTATTGCACAGGGATATAAACTTGTAACGGTAAGTGAGATGGCAGAAGCAAGAATGTGACCTTACAGAATGCATGTTATGTGGATTTCTGGCCGAGTACACTCAGTAATGGAGATGTGCCGGGATATCAGGGCGGTTCTGATGCAGCAGCTTCCACAGACGGAACAGATGGTACATCTGATGCAAGCACAGATTCTTCTGACGGAAGCACAGATTCCTCAGACGGAAGTGAGGATTATTCGGATGGAAGTTCAGACGATGGAAGCTATGATGATGGAAGTTCGGATGACGGAAGTTATGATGATGGAAGTTCAGATGATTCGGAAGATTACAGTGATGATTCTGTAGATTACGGAGATGGAACGGAATAAAAAACATATGCAATCCTGCAATGTGGATCATACAGAGTAATTACGAACATACGAAAGAGCAAAGAAGAGAGCAATGGTACTTCTTTGCTCTTTATGTTTTTTACAAAAAACACATAAAATATATAAAAAAATTGTTAAATATACACATATTTTTAATTGACGTATGGAATGTCCGTTGGTATAATAAGGCTTATAGAATGACTAAAAGTCAGTTCGTATTCCTGATTGAACTTGCTGTAAGATAGTTACTGTTCATACGCCAAAATTCCATTGCCGCAGGCAATCTGGAATGAACTTTGGCTACGTTACTGAGAATGGAGTGAACAGTAACGTAAGATATCCTGTTACAGTATTATTTTATGGAATCAGTATCTGCAAAAAAGATAGAAACCGAAGTTAAGGGAGGACTCCAGATGGGTGTGAGTATGAAATTTACGGATTTGGATCAATATTTATTTGGACAGGGAACCAATTATGAAGTATATAAGAAACTGGGTGCCCATCCGACTACATACAGACGAAAAAAGGGTGTATATTTTGCGGTCTGGGCGCCGAATGCACAGTCTGTTTTTGTAATCGGTGAATTTAATGACTGGGAGGAAGAAGCAAACCCGATGGAGAAGGTTGGTCCGATTGGTGTTTATGAGGTATTTATTCCGGGGGCAAAGATCGGACAGCTGTATAAATTCTTTATCGTGGGTGCGCATGGAGAGAAGCTTTATAAGGCAGATCCCTATGCAAATGAAGCTGAACTCCGTCCGGGTACAGCCTCCAGGATCACAGATATCACAGACTATAAATGGAAGGATGCCACATGGATCAAGAACAGAGAGAAGTTTGATGAGCGGGTAGAGCCTATGGCAATCTATGAGGTTCATCCGGGTTCATGGAAGAAACATCCGCAGTCAGAGGAAAATGAAAAAGGATTTTATAATTACAGAGAATTCGCACATGCCCTGGCAGCTTATGTGAAGGAAATGGGATATACCATGTAGAGCTTATGGGAATCGCAGAGCATCCTTTTGACGGTTCCTGGGGATATCAGGTGACCGGATATTATGCACCGACTTCCAGATATGGAACGCCGCAGGATTTCAAGTATATGGTGGATTATTTACATCAGAATAAGATTGGAGTTATCCTTGACTGGGTACCTGCACATTTTCCGAAAGATGCCCATGGTCTTGCGAACTTTGACGGAACCGCAGTGTATGAGCACGCAGATCCGAGACAGGGAGAACATCCGGACTGGGGTACCAAGATTTATAATTACGGACGCCCGGAGGTTAAGAACTTCCTGATCGCAAATGCCCTTTACTGGGTGGAGGAGTGCCACGTAGACGGACTTCGTGTGGATGCTGTTGCTTCCATGCTTTATCTTGATTATGGTAAGAAGGATGGAGAATGGATCGCAAATAAATATGGCGGAAATCAGAATCTGGAGGCTATTGAATTCTTTAAGCATCTGAATACAGTAGTTCTTGGAAGGAATCATGGAACTGTGATGATCGCTGAGGAATCTACTGCATGGCCGATGGTTACAGGGGATGCAGAGAAGGACGGACTTGGTTTTAGTCTGAAGTGGAATATGGGATGGATGAATGACTTCCTGGAATATATGAAGCTGGATCCGTATTTCCGTAAATTTAATCATAATAAGATGACTTTCTCCATGTCATATGCATACAGTGAGAGATATGTATTAGTTCTTTCTCATGATGAGGTGGTTCATCTGAAATGCTCCATGCTTGAGAAGATGCCGGGAGAATTACCGGACAAATTCAAGAATTTAAAGGCTGCATATTCATTTATGAACTGCCATCCGGGTAAGAAGCTTCTGTTCATGGGACAGGAATTCGGACAGCTTCGTGAATGGAGTGAGGAGAGAGAACTTGACTGGTTCCTTCTGAATGAAGAGCCACACAAGGAACTTCAGAATTATGTGCATGATCTCCTGACTATTTATAAGAAATATCCGGCACTTTATGCCGGTGATAATAATCCGGAAGGATTTGAGTGGATCAATGCGGATGACGGGGACAGAAGTATTTTCAGCTTTGTGAGAAAGTCTCCTACAAAGAGAAACAATATTCTTTACATAGTTAACTTTACACCTGTTGACCGTCCGGATTACAGAGTTGGTGTTCCGAAGAAAAAACAGTACAAGCTGATCATGGACGAGAATGGACTTCTGGAGCAGCCAAAGACATTTAAGGCAGTGAAACAGGAATGTGATAACAGAGAGTTTTCCTTCGCATATCCGTTGCCGGCTTATGGGGTTGCGATTTTTACATATTAATTTTGAGGGATGATTTCAGGGTATATGTGAATATCTGAGAGAATTATTGTCAGGGGTATGTTATTTATTTGACAATATTGCAGAGTAAGCATGATAATATATGAAAAATTCGTGAAATATAAATAATTGCTTTTGAAATTTATCTGCGTTATAATTATCGCGAACACAAGGAATAGAGAGAATAATGGTTTCCATGTTGAAAGGAGAATGAACATGAAAGTATCTAACATTAAAGACATCGATAAATTTTTTTCTGTAGTTGACAGCTGCGAAGGCAGAGTAGAATTAGTAACAGGCGAAGGTGACAGACTGAACCTTAAATCTAAATTATCCCAGTATGTATCTCTGGCAAACATTTTCTCAGGCGGAGAGATTCCGGAACTTGAGATCGTTGCTTATGAGAAAGACGATATTGATAAATTAATGAGCTTTATGATCAACGGTTGATCATTAGTGTATACAGGCGGGGGCATGATGGTGAATCATGCCCCTTTCTTTGATGTGAACAGGCAGGTTGTTCTGAAGGTATTGAACAGCTGCAGGATATCTGTAAACCAGGGGGCACAAGTGTTTCCTGGTCAAAATGCGTTGATGGCAGACTTGAATACATTGGACATCTTATGTATAATGAGTACGTTACAGGCAAATATATAAACAGACAGATAATGATGGCAGTTCCAAAAGTTATTCTGTTTGTTCATAAAAATGGCAGAATATAAAAAATGATGGCTATATGGCAGTTATTCAGAAATATAAATTTTAACGAAGAGGAGAAATAAGACAATGGCAACTAAGATTGATATTATTTCCGGTTTCCTTGGAGCCGGTAAAACTACATTGATTAAGAAACTTCTGAAAGAGGCTTATGCAGATGAGCAGGTTGTACTGATCGAGAACGAATTTGGTGAGATTGGTATTGACGGTGGTTTCCTGAAGGAAGCGGGAATCCAGATCCGGGAAATGAATTCCGGATGTATCTGCTGTTCATTAGTGGGAGATTTCGGCACTTCTCTGAAAGAGGTTGTGGACAAATATCATCCGGACAGAATCCTGATCGAGCCATCAGGTGTTGGTAAACTTTCAGATGTTATCAAGGCAGTACAGGGTGTTCAGGGAGATGTGGATATCGTTCTGAACAGCTATACAACTGTAGTTGATGCAAAGAAGTGCAAAATGTATATGAGAAACTTTGGTGAGTTCTTTGATAATCAGGTTGAATATGCAGGTGCGATCATCATGAGCCGTACAGATATCATTGATGAGAAGAAAGCACAGCAGGCAATGGAACTTCTTCGTGGAATTAATGCGAAAGCTGCTATCATCACCACTCCGATTGAGAAACTGGACGGAAAGAAAATCCTTGAGGTTATGGAGAAACCGGTATCTCTTGAGGAAGAACTGATGTCTGAGGAAGAGGTATGCCCGGAGTGCGGACATGTACATGAACATGGAGAGCATCATCATCACGATCACCTTCATGACCATGAATACTGGCACGGACATGAACATCACTACCGTCATCACGGTGAAGGGAAAGTAATAACGCTGGAACAGGATATTCTCCAGCGCAATAATCTGTTAGCTGAACGTAACAGAGGCTATTTTGAGGCGAAACATATTTTTTGTCTGAATCTGATGAGTTCTCCAGGTTCCGGCAAACGACATTATTGGAAGAAACGATACGCCAGTTGAATTCTGATGCCACTCTCGTTTGTCCTGTCATGTTCGATTTGGGAGAAGCGAAGAAAGTCGTTATCGTCAGTACCACCGAAGGGGATGACAAGCCGTTGAAATATCCTCATATCTTCTTGGAGGCAGATGTCTGTGTGATCAACAAAATCGATTTGGCGCCTTATCTGGATACGGATGTGGAGACGTTGCGGAATAATGCCTTGAAAGTAAACCACCACTTGCAACTATTCGAAGTGTCTGCGACAAAAGGCACAGGAATGGATGCCTGGTGTGATTGGTTGGTGAAAGAGTGTGCAAAATGTAAATAATTTACCCCAGATTTGATGGATAAACGGAGAAATAGACTATATTTGTTCCCGTTCATTGAATCAATTTAATCAAAATGTCATGATTAACCGAGAATTAATTAATCCTCAGAGCATCGTAGTGGTGGGAGGATCCAATAATGTACATAAACCGGGTGGCCGTTTGGTCCGCAATCTACTAGACGGGAAGTATAAAGGCGAACTATATGTCGTAAATGCTAAAGAAGACGATGTGCAGGGCCTGAAATCCTATCATTCAGTGCATGATATCCCAGAGACGGAACTGGCAATCATTTCTATTCCCGGTCCGGCCTGTCCGGAAGCTGTGGATGTGCTTGCCAAACAGAAAAACGTAAAGGCGTTCATTGTCATTTCGGCTGGTTTCGGAGAGGAAACGCATGAAGGGGCGATTCTGGAGGAACAGATGCTGAAAAGTATTAACGAAGCCGGTGCTTCATTGATCGGTCCGAATTGCATCGGTCTGATGAATATGCATTATCATGGTGTTTTTACTCAGCCGATTCCCGAATTTCATGCAGACGGGGTCGATTTTATTTCCAGTTCTGGCGGTACGGCACTTTTCATTATTGAATCGGCTCTGACAAAAGGACTCCGTTTTTCTTCGGTTTGGTCTGTCGGTAACTCCAAGCAGATCGGAGTGGAAGAAGTGATCGAATATATGGATCGCAACTTTGACCCGGTCCTTGACTCCAAAATAAAGATGCTCTATATCGAGCAGATCAAAAATCCGGATAAGCTCTTGTATCATGCTTCTTCCCTGATTCGCAAGGGTTGTCATATCGCAGCTATAAAAGCGGGTAGTACGGATGTCGGTAAGCGTGCCGCATCTTCCCACACAGGAGCGATTGCCAACTCGGACTCGGCGGTGGAAGCCTGTTTCGCAAAGCGGGTATTGTGCGTTGTTTCAGCGTGAAGAATTGACAACCGTTGCCAGTATCTTTACCTTGAAAGAAGTGAAGGGTAAAAACTGTGCGATTATCACGCATGCCGGAGGTCCGGCAGTAATGTTGGCGGATGCACTGGAAAAGGGACGGCTGAACGTTCCTAAGCTGGACGGTCCGCTTGCCGCAGAATTGAAATCCAAACTATATCCGGGAGCTGCTGTCGGCAATCCGATAGATATTATCGGTACAGGTACTCCCGAACATTTGGCCACCGCTATCGATTTCTGTGAGAACTGTTTCGAAGATATTGACCTGATGATGGTTATCTTTGGCAGTCCGGGTTTGGTAAAATTATACGATACTTATGAAGTGCTTCATAAGAAAATGGAGGAGTGCAAGAAGCCGATTTTTCCGGTATTGCCATCCATCGTAACGGCGGGTCCGGAAGTGAAAAGTTTCGTGAAGAAAGGTCATGTGAACTTTTCGGATGAAGTGACGTTAGGTACAGCCCTCTCGCGTGTGCTCAACACGCCGAAGCCCATGAGTACGGATATACAGTTGTATGG